>Ga0307379_10007665_pt1 | contig 14648 bp, 11 predicted proteins | sample UN2MG_FD_202237 | JGI IMG/M metagenome (GOLD analysis project Ga0307379, IMG submission 202237) | Soil microbial communities from Risofladan, Vaasa, Finland - UN-2 | ecosystem: Environmental > Terrestrial > Soil > Coastal area > Acid sulfate soil | place: Finland: Risofladan, Vaasa | collected... | reverse complement strand
TGCGTAGGGTAGGCCACACGGGTACGCTCGATCCGTTTGCCTCCGGTCTGCTTATTCTCTGTGCGGGCCGGGCCACCCGCCTGGTGGATCTGTTTCACCTCCTTCCCAAACGCTATTCGGCACAGGTCGTATTGGGGATGGAAACGACGACGGATGATCTTACCGGCGAGCCGGTGGCGCGCCCGGATGCATTTAGGGAGATCGACCGTCCGGAACTCGAGCAGGCGCTCATGAGCCTGACGGGTGAGTTGTCTCAGGTCCCACCAGCCTACTCCGCCAAACGCGTCCGCGGACGTCGGGCCTACAGCCTGGCGCGGGAGGGTGCCGCGGTCGAGCTCGAGCCCGCGGCCGTGACGGTTCACTCGATGGAAGTCACGAACTGGGATCCCCCGGCTGTCGGTTTGGACATCTGGGTCTCGACCGGCACGTACGTGCGGGCTCTGGCTCGTGACCTGGGCCGATCGCTGGGATGCGGCGGCCACCTGGCGGCGCTGCGCCGGACGCAGATCGGTCCGTTCGAGGTCGGGGAAGGGATGTCAGTGACGGAGTTCGAACCGTGGCCCGGTTCCACTATGGGACCTCCCGATCTCATGTCGCCGCTTAACTCCCTGCGGTGGCTGCCACTCCGCAGCCTCGACTCATCGGAGGCCGAGGACGTGTCGTACGGGAAGAGCGTGACCGAAGGGATAGTGGCAGAACCGACCTCGGGCGGGTATCCGCCGCAGGACACGAGTGCGTGGCCTGTCGCGCTGGCATTCGAGGAGGATCTGGTTGGCGTGGCCGAGCGGAGAGAGGGACTCCTGCAGCCGGTAAAGGTGCTGAATGCCGCCTGAATCCGGACGACGGATCGACTCGGGACTTCCCCCTGATGTCGACGGCACAGTCGTCACCGTTGGCACGTTCGACGGAGTCCACCTGGGGCACCGTGCCGTGCTGGACGAGATCGGAAGACGGGCCAGACTGCGCGACACGCATAGCGTACTGGTGACCTTCGACCGTCATCCGCTCACGGTCGTCCGTCGAGATGCCGCTCCGGGCCTGCTCACGACTCCGGATGAGAAAAAGGAGATCCTGTCGCAGAGCGGACTCGACTATGTCTCATTTCTTCCATTCACTCACGCTCTGTCCCGGCTGGCTCCGGAGATGTTCGTGCGCAGCATCCTGGCGGAGCGCTTTCGGGTCCGGGAGCTGGTGATCGGCTACGATCATGGATTCGGGAGGGCCCGGTCGGGGGACATCGACCTGCTCAGGCGAATCGGCGCGGAGCTGGGTTTCGCGGTGGACGTTGTCGACGCCGTGCGGGTGGGCGGCCATGCTGTGTCTTCCACCTCGATCCGTTCGCTCGTGGCCGAGGGTCGGGTGGAAGCGGCGGCGGAGATGCTGGGGCGTCCGTACTCGTTCCGTGGCCCGGTCGTGCACGGTCTCGGACGCGGCCATAATCTCGGGTTTCCCACCGCGAACATCCCGGCGCCTGAAGGGAGTAAGTTGTTGCCCTGCCAGGGGATCTATGCGGTACGTGCTTCAATGCGCACCGAAATCCGGGATGGTCTGCTGCACCTCGGACCACGTCCGACGTTCGCCGGCTCGCCTCCGTCGATCGAATTGTACCTCCTGGACTTCGATCGGGACATCTATGGCGAGACAGTCAGGGTCGAATTCCTCAAGCGCCTGCGTGATGTGCGGCCATTCTCCACGGCGGATGCGCTGGTCGAGCAGATGAAGCTCGACGAGCGAAGTGCGCGGGAGTATTTCGGCAGGCGGCGCGGCGGATCCGGTACTTGACCGCACCCTGACTTCTTTACTTAGGGAGATGGGTCGTTTAAGTTGTCGTGCTTGATCGGAGTATGAAACTGAGCACCAGGGCCGGCATTGAGAATGCGGGCCGGCATGTAAGCATGGAGCATCGATGACGCTGGGAACTGAAGTCAAACAGGAAATCGTAGAGAAGTTCGGCAGCCACGGTAACGACTGCGGATCCGCCTCCGTCCAGGTGGCGCAGCTCACCGCGCGGATCCAGCACCTCACCGAGCATTTTCGCAGCCACCCGAAAGACCACCACGGTCGGCGCGGGCTTTTGAAAATGGTCGGGCGTCGTCGCCGCCTCCTGGAGTACCTCCGGCGAACGGACTTCGAGCAGTACCGGACGGTCATTCGCGAGTTGGGCCTGCGCCGCTAGTTGGCGCACGGCAGCCCGGGACGCGGCGGACGGCGGAGCGCGACAGTCGCGACCGCTGACCGCCGCGTCTTAATTACGGGACGCCACGGCCCTCGCTCGTGCACAATCGAGCCGCACTGACAGAGAAAATATTGCGGCACACACGACGGAAAGAAGAGAAGCGAGGAAAGTAGTAAGATGGCACATCGAATCGACAAAGATTTTCACGGTCGGCGTCTCGTCATCGAGACCGGCCGAATGGCTCGTCAAGCGGACGGCGCCGTCTTCATTCAGTACGGAGAAACCGCTGTGCTGGTCGCGGCGGTTGCAGAGCGGAAGAGGACACACCTCCCGTTCTTTCCCCTTACCGTAGAGTACAGGCCGAAGAGCTACGCAGCCGGGAAATTTCCCGGCGGATTCATCAAGCGGGAGGGTCGCCCGGCGGACAAGGATATCGTTTCCGCCAGGCAGATCGACAGGCCTCTCCGACCGCTGTTTCCCGATGGATACCAGAACGAGACCCAGGTCGCCTGCTTCGTCGTATCGGCGGACCAGGAGAACGATGCGGACGTGCTCGGCATGCTCGGCGCCTCGGCGGCGCTCAGCATTTCGCCGATTCCGTGGAATGGGCCGATCGCCGGAGTGCGTGTCGGTCGTATCGAAGGGGAATGGGTGATCAACCCGACGTTCGAGCAGCTCGACTTCTCGGACTTCGATCTCGTTGTGGCCGGAACCCGCAGTTCCATCGTCATGGTCGAGGGGGCTTCGGTCGAGGTTTCCGAGGCCGATATGCTGGAAGCGCTCGAGCAGGGCCACGCGGCCGTCAAGGAGCTGATTGCGATCCAGGACGAGCTCGTGGAGCTGTGTGGCGGTCCTCCGCAGAAGTTCGAGTACGACACGCCTGAGATCCCCGCCGAGCTGGTCGAAGAGGTCAAGTCCCGCGCAACGAGCCGCATCGAAGAGGCGCTGGCGCTTCCGGTCAAGGATGAGCGTACCCAGGCGCTGTCGGCGCTCAGGGAATCCGTCGTGGCGGATCTGAAGGAGAATCCCGAGTACGCGGATCAGATCGGCATGGCGATCGACATTCTGCGCAAGCTCGAGAAGGAGACGATGCGGAAGCAGATTCTCGACCGCGGCGAGCGCGTCGATGGTCGGGGTCTGGACGACATTCGACCGATCTCCTGCGACGTAGGCATTCTTCCGCGCACCCACGGTTCGGCGCTGTTCACCCGCGGGCAGACGCAGGCGTTATGTGTCACGACGCTCGGCACAGTCCAGGACGAACAGAGAATCGACTCGATTGACGTGCGCGAAGAGACGTCGAAGTCATTCATGCTGCATTACAATTTCCCGTCGTTCTCCGTCGGTGAAGTCCGACCGTTCCGTGGCCCGGGACGGCGGGAGATCGGACACGGGATGCTGGCCGAACGGGCGCTGCAGTCTCTGCTCCCGGCGTACGAGGATTTCCCGTATACGATCCGCATCGTGTCGGACATTCTCGAGTCCAACGGCTCGAGTTCGATGGCGACGGTGTGCGGCGGGTCGCTCGGAATGATGGACGCCGGCGTGCCGCTGCGCGCCGCGTGCGCGGGAGTCGCCATGGGCCTGATCATGGAGGGAGACCGCGTCGCAGTCCTGACCGACATCCTCGGAGTCGAGGATGCTCTCGGTGACATGGACTTCAAGATCGCCGGCACCCGCCAGGGAATCACGGCGATCCAGATGGACATCAAGATCGATGGCCTGTCGATCGCGACAATGAGTGAAGCGCTCGAGCGAGCGCTGAAAGGCCGGTTGCACATCCTCGACGTGATGGGGCAGACGCTGGACGCTCCGCGTACGGAGATGTCCCGGTACGCTCCGCGGATCATCACGGTCCAGATCAACTCCGAGAAGATCGGCGAGGTCATCGGACCGAAGGGCAAGACGATCCGGATGATCCAGGAGGAGACCGGCGCCCAGATCAACATCGAAGACAGTGGCGTGGTGACGATTTCGTCCGTGTCCGGCGAAGGTGGAGAAAGGGCCCGTGAGATGATCGAGGGGATCGCGGCGGACCCGGAGATCGGCCGCATTTACGAGGGCGTGGTGAAGAACACCACCACCTTCGGGGCTTTCGTCGAGATCCTCCCGGGCGTGGAAGGTCTGTGTCACATCTCCGAGCTCGAAGATGGTCGGACCGAGCGCACGGAGGACGTAGTGAATTCCGGTGACGTGATCCAGGTCAAGCTGCTTGCCGTGGACGAGCGTGGCCGAATGAAGCTCTCCCGCCGGGCGGCGATGACTCAGCCGTGAGTCCGGGTGTGAGGACGCAGGTCTCCCGGGTAGCGCTAATCCTACCCGGGAGGAAAAGCTGATGGAGCGGCCGGTGCATGACGGGATCGATCCCGTTCGCCCGGCCGCTCGCGCATCCGCGCTACGGTCGATCGAAACCGGAGCCTGCACGGCCGAGCTTGATGTCGGCGTGTTCGAAACCGTCCTGCCCTCCGGAACTCGCATTCTGTCCGAACGGATAGACTCGGTACGCTCCGTGGCGACGGGATTCTGGTTCCGGTCGGGATCCGCGCACGAGCCACCGGAGCTCGGAGGAATCTCCCACCTTCTCGAGCACATGGTGTTCAAGGGTACCGAGCGGAGGTCGGCCCTCGAACTCGCGCTGGAAATCGAGGGACTGGGTGGCTCGCTGGACGCCTATACGGCGCACGAACACACTTCGTTCATGGCTCGGGTCCCCGATACCGCGCTCGACACGGCGCTCGACGTTCTGGCGGACCTGTCGTTCGAGCCGAGGCTGCTGGCCGAAGACCTGGCGCTGGAGCGTCAAGTCGTCCTCGAAGAGATTGCCCGGGCTGAAGAGACGCCCGATGACCTCGTATTCGAGTTGCACGGCGAATTTCTGTTCGGGGGACACCCGTACGGATCTTCGATCCTGGGTCGGCGCGAAACCGTGAACTCGATCGACACGGCCGACCTCTCCCGGCTGCATTCGTCTTCCTACCGACCGGCGGCGCTCGTCGTTGCCGCTGCCGGCCGGGTGGAGCACGAGGAGCTTGTCGAACTCGTCGAGCGACACCTCCCGGACGATCCCGGATCGGGACCGCTAGACGTGGCTCGCCCGGACTCGTTCGGCAGAGGATTCCGGGAGGTGGCCAGGCCGGGAGGTAGCCAGGTCCACATCGTGGCGGGCGCGCCGGGGATCGCATGGGGAAATTCGCTGCGTGACGCGTCGATCGTCGTGGGCACGGCGCTCGGCGGCGGGATGACCTCACGCCTGTTCCAGAGAATCCGAGAGGAACTCGGTCTGGCGTACGCCGTGTTCTCATGGCAGTCGTATTACCGGACCGGAGGAGCTCTCGGAGCGTATCTGGGGACGCGGCCGGAGAGCGCCGACCGTGCCCGGGAGGCGCTGCTGTCAGAGCTGCAGGTCCTGGCCGACGAGGGCCTGTCGAAGGAGGAGGACGAGGAAATCCGGACCCAGATCAAGGGTCAGCTCCTGCTGTCTCTGGAGTCGCCATCATCCCGGATGCACCGGCTCGCCGGCACAGTGCTGCACGACGAGCCCTACCGCTCCCTGGATGAGATTGCGGCCCGGATCGACGCCGTAACTCCGGGCGCTGTGGAAGATGCCTGTTCCATGCTTCACCCGGATGGTCTGGCGGTGCTGGAACTTGCGCCTGCATAATGCCCTTGCGACCGGTCGAGGGGTCACCGGTCGTCCGGGAATACACGTGAATCCAAAGGAGAATCTCCCATGATCGTCGGGGTTCCGAAGGAGATAAAGGCGAACGAGAATCGGATCGCACTCGTTCCAGCCGGCGCCGAGGCGCTGGTCAGTGCAGGCCACGAAGTCATCATCGAGCAGAGCGGCGGAGAGGGAAGCGGTTTTACGGATTCCGACTATGCGGCCGTCGGGGCGACGATCGAGCCGGATGTCGATGCCCTGTGGCAGCGGGCCGAGATGATCATGAAGGTCAAGGAGCCGATCGCCGTCGAGTATCCACGCATGCGGCCGGGCCAGGTCCTGTTCACCTACTTCCACTTCGCGGCAGATGAGACGCTCACGCGGGCGACCCTCGAACGGGAAGTGGTCGCGATCGCATACGAGACAGTCCAGCTTCCCGGCGGAGAACTGCCGCTCCTGACTCCGATGTCAGAAGTCGCGGGCCGGATGGCGGTGCAGGAAGGCGCCAAGTACCTGGAAAGGACGCACGGCGGGCTCGGTCTGCTGCTGGGTGGCGTGCCGGGTGTCCTGCCGGCGGAAGTCGTGATCCTGGGTGGTGGCGTGGTCGGAACGAACGCGGCAAAGATCGCCGCCGGATTCGGGGCACATGTGACGATCCTGGATCTGGATCTCGATCGGCTGCGCTACCTGGCCGACGTGATGCCGGCCAACGTCGACACGTACTACTCGAATCGGATCAACATCCTGGAGCAGATCGCCCGGGCCGACATCCTGGTGGGAGCAGTATTGCTGCCGGGCGCGAAGGCGCCGAGCCTGGTCAAGCGGGAGGATCTGAAGTTGATGAAGCACGGTTCGGTGATCGTGGACGTCGCCGTTGACCAGGGCGGGTGCATCGAGACGGTGAAGCCGACGACGCATGCGGATCCGATTTACGTCGTCGATGGAGTGATTCACTATTGCGTGGCCAATATGCCCGGCGCGGTGCCGAGGACGTCCACGCTGGCGCTCACGAATGCGACGTTTCCGTACGCTCTCAGGCTCGCCAACAAGGGCTGGAGGCAGGCGTGCAAGGAAGATCCGGCGCTCGCGCTCGGCGTCAACGCCGTTGGCGGAAAGCTGACGTATGCCGCCGTGGCCGAGGCATTCGGTTTCGAGAGCGTACCGCTCTCAGACGTGATCTGAGACCTGGAAAGGCGGGGCCGACGGTCCCGCCTTTCCTCTCTTTCTGAAGGACTCTAGATTCCCGGTCCTTCTGGCGCGGAGCTTGCCCAGAACGGGATGAGACAGCGACTCGACGTGCGGGGGCGTCGAGACGTGCAGCTCGGTCGCGTTCGCCTCCCCGGCACCAGAACACGGACCGCCGCATGTGGAAACGGTTTCTTAAAGGCAACTTCCTGCCCCTTAACGACGTCGGCGTCGACCTGGGCACGGCGAATACCCTCGTCTACGTCCAGGGCGAAGGGATCGTTCTCAACGAACCTTCAGTTGTCGCAGTCAACAAGGGAACTGGGCAGATCGAGGGAATCGGCCTCGAGGCCAAGCGAATGCTCGGTCGGACGCCGCACGGCGTCGAGGCCGTTCGACCGCTGAAGGATGGCGTGATTGCCGACGTCGACGTGACGGAGATCATGCTGCGGTATTTTCTCAAGTCCGTGACTGCCAACCGGTTCTTCAAGGTCAGGCCCCGGGTCGTGGTCGGTGTTCCTTCCGGGATCACGGAACTCGAGCGGCGGGCGGTCCGGTCCAGTGCGCACGCTGCCGGAGCCAAGGAAGTCTATATGGTCTCCGAGCCGATGGCTGCGGCGATCGGAGTCGGGCTTCCGGTGGAGACACCGACCGGAAACATGGTCATCGACGTAGGTGGCGGGACTACGGAGATCGCGGTGATCGCGCTCTCCGGACTCGTCGCGGAGACCTCGATCCGGGTCGGAGGCGACGAGCTCGATGAGGCGATCGTCTCGTTCCTGCGCAAGAACTACAACCTGCTCATCGGCGAGCCGACGGCCGAGGCGATCAAAATCCAGATCGGATCGGCATACCCGGCGGAAGAAGAGCGGGAGATGAGTGTGAAGGGACGCGATCTCGTGTCCGGCATTCCGAAAACAGTCCGCGTGAACTCCGCGGAAATTCGGGAGTGTATGCTCGAACCGATTCAGCAGATTGTCGGCGCTGTGCGGCGCGCGCTCGAGATCACGCCACCGGAACTGGCAGCCGACATCGTTGACCGGGGGATCGTGATGACCGGCGGCGGCTCGTTGATTCGAGGACTCGACTCGCTTCTGGCGGAGGAGACCGGACTTCCGATTCATGTCGATGAAGAACCGCTGACCTGCGTGGTCCGAGGGTGCGGGCGCATTCTCGACGACCTCGCGCGTTTCCGGACCGTGCTTGAGACCTGACGGGGAGGGGTGCGCTATCTCACGGTCGGTCGTCCGGAAAGCCAGCGCCGCGACCTGGTGCTGGCCGCCGCACTCGCCTTCTTCTCCCTGTTTCTCGCCGGACTGAGCCTGGACTCGAGACTCTCCATCACCGAGGTACTGCGTTCGTCGATCCTGGCCCCGTTTCTCGGAGCCCAGAGCATGTTTGCTCGCGGCGCGGATCTCTCTGAACAGGTAACGACGCTCACGATCGAGCGGGAGGCCCTGGCGGCCAGGGTGCTCGAGGCCGCCGACCTGGAGCTGGAAAACCAGCAGTTGAGAGCCATCACGGGGCTGCCAGGAAGGCGGATCAGTGAGTTCGCGGTCGGAGAGGTGATTCCCGGGGCGCCAGAGGCCGGTGTGTCTCACAGCTTTCTGTTTCGAACCCGGGCTGATGTGGTCCCGGTGACGCCTGCCGGAATCAGCGCTCCCGACGGAATCGTCGGCGTGCTGCGGACGGCGCACGGAGGCAGCGGCCTCGGAGAGTTCTGGACCCACCCCGATTTCCGGGTCGGCGTCCGCACTCCGACGGGTTCGGCGACCGGTATTCTCAGGTCGTTTCTCGCTCCCGGCGGAGAAACGATGATGCTGCTGGAGGGAATCCCGTTCCAGACTGACATTCCGGCTGGCACACTGCTCGTGACTTCCGGCATCGGAGGCGTGCACCCGGCGGGAGTGCCGGTCGGTCGAGTGGTCGAGGAGGCGGAGTCGCGCTCGGGGTGGTCGCACTCCTTTCTCGTCGAGCCGATTGTTCGACCAGGCCAGGTCAGGGTAGGACTGGTATGGCTCGTCGGCTCCGTGCTGCCGTCTCAGGACAGTTCAGCAGCTGAGGCGCGCGGTGGAGACTGAGCGATCGACGTGGGTGTGGAGCGGATTCAGTATCGTACTGCTGCTTATCCTTCACTTCCTGTTCCGTCCACTGTTCGTGCGTCTGCCCCTGGCCCCGAATCTCCTCGTGGGAGCGTTGCTTCTCGCAACCCTGCACCTTCGCGCAGGGCATGCAGCGTTTCTCGGATTCAGCCTCGGAATTCTGGAAGCCGCGATGGCGCTCGAGGGGATGGGGTGGTATGCGCTTGCCCTGACCGTGATCGGATACGTCGGGGCGCGGGCGCGCGATCTCCTGTTCGCCGATGCGCGGTTCTACGTGTTCAGCTACCTGTTCGTGGGTACGTGGCTCGCGGAGAGCGTGCTGCTTCTGCTGGGCACCTCTCCTCCGGGGCTGGTACGGCTGTTTGTCGGTGGAGGCGCCGATGCTCTGCTCACGGCACTTGTGTGCGGAGGGGTGGAAGCGATGACGGCGTCTCTCGTCGACCGCCAGGTCTGACGTGAACTCAGGCGGGAATGGCGGCGGAAATCCGTCGCGACCTGGGGGGGTGAGGAGCCAGTCCGATGTCGATCGGATGCGTGGCAGACGAGCCCGTCTGGCGCTGGGCCTGTTGTTCGGCTGTCTCGGCGTGCTGGTGGCGGCATTCCTCAGGCTCCAGGTGGCGGGACAGGCGGAGTATACGCTGCAATCGACGCAGAACCGCTTGCGTGCGATCTCGATGCCACCTCCACGAGGGTCGATATACGATCGGCGGGGTCGGCTCCTGGCGGAAAACGTACCGGGCTACTCGCTCTCCCTGCTTCCCGGGTCCCCCGATTCGGCGCGTGCGACACTGGATCGCCTGGCTCCCTGGCTCGGACTCACGGCCAACGAGCGGGATGACCTCTACCAGCGCTTTCGACAGCGGCCCGGGTCGGCGCTCCTGGTTCGGGACGACATGGAACCCGCAATCGTGGCGGCGATCGAGGAGCGCAGGCCCGAATTCCGCATGGTTCTGATCGACACCCACCCGAGGCGTCGATATCCCGCCGGAACAGCGATCGCGCACGTGATCGGCTACGTGAGCGAGATCAGCGAGTCCGAACTCGAGATACCCGATTTCGAGTCCTACGAGGCGGGCAGAACAATCGGGAAGAAGGGGATCGAGCGGGAATACGAGCTGTCCCTGGGAGGAACCCCCGGGGTCCGATTCGTCGAGGTGAATGCCCGTGGGTCGATCGTCGGCGAGTTCGGACCCCGGCCGTCCGTACCCGCAGTTCCGGGAGAGGATCTGACTCTCGGACTCGATCTGGAGCTGCATCTGCTGGCCGATTCCATCTTCCCGGACACGATGAAGGGGGGCGTCGTAGCCCTTGACCCACAGACAGGGGAAGTACTCCTCCTGTATAGCCATCCGACATTCGATCCAAACTTGTTTGTTGGGGGGATCTCGTTCCCCGAATGGGCATCTCTCAGGGACGATCCGATGCAGCCGCTTCTGAATCGGGCTCTGAGCGCATTGTATCCTCCCGGCTCGACCTGGAAGCCCGTGCTGGCATCGCTGGCGCTGCGCGATGGAGTGGCGGGGATCAAAGACTATATGCCATCGGCCTGCCACGGCTCACTGCAGTACGGAAACAGGACGTTTCACTGCTGGAAGCACTCGGGACACGGCCGGCTGGACATGTCGGGGGCGATCAAGGAGAGCTGCAACGTCTTCTTCTATCAATTGGGACAGCGCATCGGACTCGACGGACTGCTGAGCGGAGTGAGTGGACTCGGGTTCAACGGCCGGACCGGCATCGATATTCCCGGCGAAACGGGCGGACGTTATCCCCCGAACCGCGGTTGGTACGACGAGCGATTCGGCCCTCGCGGGTGGACGGAATCGGTGACCCTGAACCTGTCGATCGGACAGGGCGAGACCGAGCAGTCGCTGCTTCGGATGGCACAGTTCTACGCCGCGGTGGCCACGGGGCAGCCGCCAATCATTCCGCACTTGCGTCGCTCCGAGGTCATGGAGGCAAGGCGAGTGGACTGGCGCTTGGATCTTCCCGAGGAACGCCGGCAAGAGCTCATCGCCGCGCTGGCTCGCGTGGTGAATGAGCCAGGGGGAACCGCCTATTCGGTACGACTTGCGGACTGGACGCTCGCCGGCAAAACCGGAACCGCGCAGAATCCGCATGGAGAGGCGCATTCGTGGTTCGTCGGGTTTGCGCCCGCCGAGAATCCGAGGATCGTGATCGCGGCGATCGTCGAGAACGGACATCCCGACAACACGAGGTCGCTCGCAGTACCGCTGGCGTCCCGGCTGGCGCACCGTTTCCTGACGGACGAGGGAATACCGCCATCGCCGCCGCGAGAACCGGCGGCAGCCTCCGCGGTGTCGGGTGCATCGCCTTGAACACGCGCCGTGAAGGACTCGGCTCGCAGGTGGGAGATCCGCGCTTCGTATTCGCGGCGCTCGCCCTGTCGGTGTTCGGAATCGCGATGATCTACTCTGCCGGGCTGACTGACATCCCCACCCCGGTCAGCAACGCCTGGAAGCGCCAATCCGTGTGGCTCATGGTGTCGATCGTGGCGTTCGCCGTCGCTTCCCGCGTGCCTCTGCGATGGCTGGAATGGCTCACTCCATGGATATATGGACTGGCGCTGGCTCTGCTGTTCGCCGTGCTGGTGGTCGGTTCCGGTCCCGGAACGCGAAGCTGGTTGAAGTTCGCGGGGTTCTCATTCCAGCCTGCAGAGCTGGCGAAGCTCGCTACGATCCTGATGCTGGCCATGACGCTGAGTGGCAGGGAGGAGCCGGAGACGCGCCTGTTGAGACTGTGGAGACCGCTGCTGATCACCTTCGCTCCGTTCGTGCTCGTGCTGGCACAGCCGGATCTCGGGAGCGCTGTCACGTTCGGGGTGATTCTGATCTGCGCGCTGTTCTGGGCGGGAATTCCGCTGTTCACGATCTTCATGCTCGTGAGTCCCGGCGTCAGCCTGTTGCTCGGATGGTCGGCGACCGTCTGGGGCGCGTGGTTCGTACTCGTGATTCTGCTTCTCTACTTTCACCGACCATACATGCTCGAAGCGGTTGCCGTGGCCGTCGGCAACCTGGCGGCCGGCGCCCTCGCCACCCCCCTGTGGAACAGCCTGGCTCCGTACCAGCAGAACCGGCTCCTCGTGTTCCTGAATCCCGGGATCGATCCACGGGGCGCCGGCTGGCACCTGATCCAGTCGCGGGTGGCGATCGGCTCCGGTGGCTGGCTCGGCCAGGGTTTCGGAGACGGCCCCCAGAAAAGGTTGTCGTTTCTTCCCGAGCAGCACACCGACTTCATCTTCTCGGTCATCGGAGAGGAGCTCGGCTTCGTCGGAGTGCTCGTAGTCCTGGCGGCATTTGGCTGGCTCCTGCATCGCGTGGTTCGAATCGCGGTGGGATCGAGCCAGAATTTCGGCAGTATCCTGACCTTCTCGCTGTTCGGCGCCTGGTTCGCCCACCTCGTGATCAACATTGGAATGACGGTCGGCCTGATGCCGGTCACCGGTCTTCCACTCCCATTCTTGAGCTACGGAGGGACCTTCCTGCTCATGACATTCATCGGCGTGGCACTGATCTCCCGGACGGCACTGGAGAGCTGACCGAAGTACCCGGACAGCCGGCGGATCGCAGCCCGGAGGTGTGACAGGTATATTCCCGGCCGACTTCATGCTCTCGGAGCGCAAATGGCCTGGTTCAAGAAGGAAAAGCAGAAGCTCGTTTCCCAGAAGCGGGAAATGGCCACAGATGTGTGGGAGAAGTGCGATTCGTGCGGCGAGATCCTCTACGTTCGCCGTCTCACCGAGAACCTGTACGTCTGCCCGGAGTGCGGAAATCACTTTCGCGTTCCCGCGGTGGTCTACATCGACCTCCTGCTGGACGATGGGTTCGAAGAGGAGTTCGACACAGAACTCAGGTCTGCGGATCCGCTCGGATTCGTGGACTCGAAGCCGTATACGAAACGGGTGGAGCATGCCGAGGCAAAGGTCGGCACGCGCGACGCCGTGCTCACCGGCTCCGGCCGGATCAACGGACGACTCGCGTGTGTCGGTGTAATGGAGTTCGGTTTCATCGGTGGCAGCATGGGCTCCGTGGTGGGAGAGAAAATCGCCCGGATGATCGAGCGAGCGGTCGATCGAAAGGCGCCGGTGATCATCGTTTCCGCCTCCGGGGGCGCGAGGATGCAGGAGGGGATCTTCTCGCTGATGCAGCTGGCGAAGACCGCAGCCGCGCTCCAGAGACTGGCCGAACACGGGCTCCCGTTCATCAGCGTGCTCACCCATCCGACGACAGGTGGCGTTACGGCGAGCTACGCCATGCTGGGCGACGTGAATCTCGCCGAGCCGGGTGCGCTGATCGGATTCGCGGGTCCGCGGGTGATCAAGGAGACGATTCGCCAGGACCTGCCGGATGGATTCCAGACATCGGAATTTCTGCTCGAGCACGGAATGGTCGACACGATCGTTCCGCGCGGTGAACTGAAGGAGACGATCGCCGTGCTGCTCGACCACATGTGCTGAAGCCGCCGGATGCTGAGCGGGACGCGCTCGCGACCCTGCTGAGCCGGAACCCGCCGACCAGGATCGTATGGGGCATCGAGCGCATCCGCTCGATGCTCGCAGCAGTTGATACGCCCCAGAGCGCTTTCGATTCGATTCTCGTAGGCGGCACGAACGGGAAGGGCTCGGTCGCGGCGATGGCGGAGGGCCTGCTGCGCGGACACGGGCTTCGTACAGGCCTGTACACCTCACCACATCTCGTCGACCCGTCGGAGCGCATCCGGATTGAGGGTCGGCAGATCGATCCCGAATTGCTGCACGGCTGTGCGTCTGAAGTCCTGCCTCTGGCGGAGCGTGAGGGCGCTACGTTTTTCGAATCGATCACCGCGGTGGCGTTGCTCGCTTTCGCCCGCGCCGGGGTCGAACAGGCCGTGATCGAGGTTGGACTCGGCGGGCGGCTCGACGCCACGAACGTACTCACGCCCGAAGCATGCGCAATCACCAATATCGCTCTGGATCACGCCGATCATCTCGGCGATACGCTGGACCAGATCGCGCGGGAGAAGGCGGGGATCATCAAGCAGAGCGTCCCGATCGTCGTGGGCTCGTTGCCGGAGCCGCTGGCGGCGATCGTAGCCGGGCGTGCGGCCGATCTCTCCGCGCCGCTGGTCGTCCTCGGACGGGAGGTGCGGGTCGAGAGTGTCGCTACCGATATCGGGGGGACCGGATTCACGTATCGATCACCAACGGATCTCGATCTGGAGCGGTTTCAAGTGCCGCTTCCGGGCGAGCACCAGGCCACGAATGCCGCCCTCGCGCTCGCGGTCGTCGAAGCAGCCGGTAATGCGCTGGACCCGGTATCCAGTCGGACCGCTCTCGCCGCGGTACGCTGGCCCGGCCGATTCCAGGTTCTGGAGCGGCCCGAGGGAACTGTCGTACTCGACGTGGCTCACAATCCCGCGGGGGCTCGGGCCCTCGAGGAGACGCTCAGGCGGATTCCACTTCCCGAGCCGATCGTGGGCCTGATCGGAATTCTTGGGGACAAGCCGTGGAATCCGCCTGAGCGTC
>Ga0307379_10007664_pt1 | contig 14649 bp, 28 predicted proteins | sample UN2MG_FD_202237 | JGI IMG/M metagenome (GOLD analysis project Ga0307379, IMG submission 202237) | Soil microbial communities from Risofladan, Vaasa, Finland - UN-2 | ecosystem: Environmental > Terrestrial > Soil > Coastal area > Acid sulfate soil | place: Finland: Risofladan, Vaasa | collected... | reverse complement strand
GTGTACTTCAACATCCGGTTTTGGTCGCCCGACCGCAACATGCCATCGACCGACGCGGAGTCCGCTGGCGTGGTGATCGGCGGCAATTGGCCGCACGAGTCATAACTTCATTTCACAACTGGGCAATTGATTGCCCGCAAATGAGGAGACGTAAATGCGTGAACGTAGAATTCGTGACAGTGTTACAGGAGGACGCCGTGCAGTCGTCACCCCGGAGGTAGTTGTCACCCCGGAACCAGAGGTCACCCCGGAGGTAGTTGTCACCCCAGAACCGGAGGTCACCCCGGAGGTAATCGTCACCCCAGAACCAGAGGTCACCCCAGAACCAGAGGAGGATGATCAAGTCTCCTGACGATACAGGGCAAATGTCCCCATGGCGGCGAGGGCTGATGCTATCGCCATCATGGGGCTTTTTGCGTATAGGGCCCAAAGGATTGCGTTGGCGATCCAAAGCGTGGAATTTAGCAAGTGTATGAATTTCATGATGTCCCTTTCTGGTTGATCTTTGATAATATACCGTTTGTCGGCGCATGGAAATAAATTTGAAATAATTGTAGACGGATTTGAAGAATGCCCGCATAATCGATGGCCTTCGCCTCCACGTTGGCTCTGGCCGTTACTGCCTGATGGCCTTCGCCTTTGACGCTGGCCGTCCGGTCAGCCGCGAGGAAGTCGCCGCCGTGCTGGAAGGCCACAACATGGAAGATGCGATCAGCGGGATGATGCGTTACGGTTTTCTGGTCTAGCAGAGTCCAGAGGGGAGGGGGTGCTGGCTCCTCCCTCCTGCGCTTTGAGGCAGGGCAACTCAGAAAGGAACCGAATGATGAGCATGAGCGGAAGGAACACCAGAGCAATCCATACAGAGGATCGCCGCATCCGCGAACGTCTTGCGCGGCACCTCATGCTGATGGGTTGGTTCATGAAGAACGGGATGGCCAAGGATGAGGCGTCCGCCAAGGCGTTCCGAATCGTCATCGGAAAAGAAAAGGCACCGCCCGGACTGTAAGCAAGCCCACTACGCAACGCGGGAGGCACCGGGTGACCGGGTATGCCTCCCGTTCCTATTCTGCGGCCTCTAGGGGCCATCTTACCGTTTGTCGGCCAAATCAAAATAATTGTAGACGCACCGGTCAAATCGGAATATATTTGAACCAGTACCCGACCTCAACCCAGAAAGGAACTGAAATGAATGCTCGCGCAAAAGGAAACTGGCAGGGGATGAACTGGATTCGCCAAGAGAAGCGCATGGCGATTTACCTGCGCGACGGTTGCCAATGCGCGTGGTGCGGCAAGACAGTCGAGCAGGGTGTGCAACTGACCCTCGATCACATCGTGGCGCATTCTCGTGGCGGCAGCAACGCCGAGACCAACCTTGTGACCGCCTGCATGGATTGCAATCGTTCCCGTTGCGCCAGGTCTGCCGCCAAATTCTCCGGCATCATCGCAGCTTACCTCAACCATGGGATCGAGGGCGCAGCGATCCTCGCCAATGTTCGCAAACTCGCCAAGCGCAGCCTGAAGCCCCATATCGCGGAAGCCAAAGAACTGATGGCGCGCCGTGGCTCTGTTTTCGCAATCCTCAACGAGAAGGTCTGACATGGACAACATCCTCCGCATCGCCTCATTCATCAACGAGGACCTTGGCCTTGAGGGTCGTGTGCTGATGATCAAGGGGAAGTACAACGTGATTCTCCGGGACACGGATGCCGATGCGCCCTTGGGCCTCGTCACGAAGTTCACCTGCCGCAAGAAGGCTGAAGCCTACGCCAAGCTGATCGCGAACATCACGGAGAAGGAACCGTCATGAGCAAGTATGGCCAGATGATCGAAAAGCGCAAGGGCATTCTCTGCACCGCCTACGTCTACCGGAACCAAGACGGTGGGTACACAGTGCGCGTCCGGAATGAGCCTCCGATCACCATCAACACGCTGGCAGGCGCGCAGCGGATCGCGGCGGAGATTGCTGGACCGCGACCGTTGGGGGCGCTGGCCTGAAATACCGTTTGTCGGCCAAATCAAAATAATTGTAGACGCACCGGTCAAATCGGAATATATTTGAACCAGTACCCGACCCCAACCCAGAAAGGAACCGCAATGGACTTCTCCCTTCACTTCACGAACGTCGATGCGTTCCCGCGCCAATTCGCGACGGCTGACGAAGCCATCGCCGCAGGCCGCAAGGCAGGCTTCGAATTCACGGTGTGGCTCCTCTCCAACGGGAAGGTCTGCGGGTGCCTCGTGGCCTCGTGGACCGTCTTTGGCGGACTGCGGCTGGAGGCGAGCCACAAGAAGTGCCCGGCTTGCGGCAGCATCGGGCAGTCGGACCGCTCCTGCGGGTGCCGGGACAACGGCTCGCAGTAGGCAGAGGAGAGGGGCAACGGCTCCTCTCTCCTGCAGATTGCCGCAGCAACCAGAAAGGAATCGAAATGGACTACATGGCTAAAACCGAATTCGACAAGGACCGCGTGCTGAGCCGCGTCAAGAAAATGATGACGCTGGCGAATGATGCCGCTGCGTCTGAAGGGGAACGGGACAACGCACTGCGCATGGCGCACGCAACCCTCGCCAAGTACAACCTGACGATGGCGCAGGCGGATGCCTCCGGGGTGAAGTCTGAGGAGACGCGACTGCAGGACGGCGTGGAACTCCGCGAACATCCCTGGATGAGGACGGTTGCCAGCGCAGTCGCCAAGCTGTTTTTCTGCCATTTCTTTTACACGAATCATGGCGGGAACCGTTACAAGTACACCTTCATCGGCAAGGAATCGAATGTGTACACTGCACAGGAGATGCTGAAGTACATCATCAAGAGTATCGACAGCGAGGGCAAACGCTGGGCAAAGAAATATGCCGGGAACGCCTCCGGGTCAGATTGGAGAAGCTTCTGCAAAGGGGCCGCGCACAAGGTGTATTATCGTTGTGTTGAGTTGCAAGAGGCAGCAGAGAGGACCCCTGCGGCACCGGGCACGGCGCTGGTGTTGGCCTCCGTGTACGAATCTGAGCGCCAAGCTAATCTGGCATATTTGGCGGCAGCGGGGATTCGGCTAAAAATTGGTGCCTCCCGGCAGCGAAGTGCAAGAGGTGCTGGCTTCTCCGCAGGGCAGGACTTCGGCGGCAAAATCGGACTCAGCAATCAAATCGGCGGTGCGCGAACCAGAAAGGAATCGTGATGGCAAATCGCAAGCAGCGACGCTGTGACAAGAAAATCGGCGTGAGCATGTATCTCGTAAACCGCGAGTTTGGCGGGCCAGAGGAAGGTGGCTGGTGGTTTGACCACGGCAAGCCGATCCGGGAAACCACGGTCACGTTCTTCAACACGGAGTCCGCTGCCCGCTATCGCGAGGTGCTGCGCCGGATCGCAGAGCGTCACAACGAGGCAGGGAAGCCATACACTGATCTCGGCAGCGTGCTCTGTACCGGCGCACTCAAAGCTGTGATGGAGGTGCCAGGATTCGCCCCTGCACCGTTCCCGCAGCGCCGTCCACGTTATGAGTGAGGAGTCAGACATGAATGATGAAGACACATTGCGCAAAGTCCGCGTGCTACTCGAACAAGCTGCCAGTCTAGGCGGCGATGAACTTGAAATTGCTAAGGCCATCGGCGCATCGGCAGCAAATCTCCTCGCTGGAGTCGTTCACCGAAATGCGAAAGTCATCCCGTTCTGGAGGAAATCATGAGGCGCAAAGTTCCAACTTGGACTGCTCTTGTTGCGGAGGCTTTACGGGCGCAGGATGACTTCATGAGTCGCCATATGCTCCAAGACGCGACAGGCGGCACCGTGTGCCAGATCAGCGCCGCGCTGTTTCACCTTCGCGCCCATCGTGTCATCGATGTTATCGTCAATCCGGATGGCAAGGCGTGGTGGTATCCATTGCCAATCGAGGAGGACAACCGACACTGTGAGCACCGGGAAATTGTGGCTGAAATCAAGAAACCCAACCGGAAACCGCGCAAATCCAAATTCAAGGCCGCGTAGAACGACGCAGGCACAACGCTATGGAAGGTGGATGGGGGTATGTACCAGCCTAATCGCCCCGATTCGCTCCTGGCCTGATTTACCACCTCGACAAGGAAAGGCAGGGTTATTATGGGGATATTTGGATGGGACCTCCCGCCCGGTGCAGCAGGCGATCCGTTCGCGCCGTGGAATAGAGTTGACGAGCCACTACAGATCACAGACTGGGTCAAAGGACTGCCAGATGACCTCGATCTGTTCTGGACTGAGGATGGCGCACTTATCGTTCAGACCTGTTTACTCGACTGCTACCCCAAGCAGGTAACAGTCGGCAAGATTGAATGGGATGATGCAATCTCGGATGACGCCAACTGCAAAGCCGCAGCTGAGTTGGCGTGGAGGTTGTACCGTGACCGTTTCCTGTAGGTGTTTACTTTTGGCAAAACAACAGGTATGCTCTGAACCGTACCAAATCAATTCAACCCAGAAAGGAACCGAAATGAACCAATCCTACATCGCGTATCACAGTGCCGCTGGGTATGCCCTGCTCTCCCTCAAAGAGAGCATCATGGACCAGCGTGCTGTAGTTGGGAGCACGGGCAAGCAGATTGATCTCTACCGGATGAAGTCTGGCAAATTTGAGAAAGACTTCATCAAGGTGGCGACGTGGCGCAACCGGGAGGATAAGATTGTTGATCCGAAGGTTGGTGCAATGAAGTTGCTGGAAATGAATCAACCCATCACCAAGTCGGCGCTGGGACACATCGAGAGGGTGCTTGGCATGGATACCAGAGGCAAGAGCACTGAGCAAATCCGCGCAGAAATCGTCCGTTTGTCGGGTGAGCTTCCGAAGGGGCACGCGTTGCGCACCGTGCCAAAGTTTGCTGACCGTGGTCAGGCCATTGCGGCGTTCACGGCGATCCGGCAAACGATTTTCAACCTGAGCAAGGAGAATGAAATGGCAAAAGTAACCAAAGCTGCCGTCAAGCCGGAACCGAAGGCCAAGAAGGAAGCTGCCGTCAAGCCGGAACCGAAGGTCAAGAAGGAAGCTGCCGTCAAGCCGGAACCGAAGGCCAAGAAGGAAGCTGCCGTCAAGGTCAAGAAGGACAAGGTGGACTTGACTGGCCCGTTCAAGCTGACCGATGTCGCCATCAAAGCGAAAGTCCCTGAAAGCCTGCGCCTGCACGAGGGGTCATCGCGCTACACCCTGATGGACTACGCCTTCAAGAACGCCGGCAAAAAGGCCAAAGGGTTCACAATTGATGATTTCAAGTCGGTCGTTGGCGACCAGACCAAGCAGGCACTTACCGGAATGGTTCGCTATGGTTTTATCGAATCGGTGAAATAGCCAATCCGGTTTACGCGCCAAGATTCCGCGCGTATCGTTGGGGGTGGCCCGAAAAGGCCGCCCCCTACAAATTTCAGAAAGGGATACATGAACATAATCGGCGCAGGCCTCAGCGGGCTAATCTGTGGCGCATTGAATGCCCAATCCCGCATCTATGAACGCAATCAATCGGACTTTGTAAGTCATCGAGCAGTTCTGCGTTTCCGTGATGACAGAATCGCGCGGGCACTCGGGCTGACTTTCCGCAAGGTGACCGTTAGGAAAGCAATTTGGGTTGACGGGGCAGAAACAGCACCAACGCCTCGCTGGGCAAATTACTACAGCAGAAAGGCGCGGCAGGTCTACGCCGACAACAGCATCTGGAATGTCGCTCCAGCCGAACGGTTCATCGCCCCGGACGACCTTCACTCGATTCTAGCAAACATCTGCGACAATCGAGTCACGTGGGGTGCAGAAATCAACGGAGACAGCCTCAGGGAACTTTGTGAGACGCGCGGGCCACTCATCAGCACCATCCCTCTCCCCACCACCCTCCATCTTATTGGGTGGCGCCAGCCGTTCAAATTCACTTACTCACCAATTCTCGTTGACCGTTATCGGGTAACGGATTGCGATTTGTTTCAGACAGTTTACTTCCCCGACCCTTTGCTTGGCATCTATCGCGCCACGCTAACAGGGGAACTCCTAACCATCGAGGCAGGCGGGGAACGTCCCTTCATATCTAACAGTGAATTCCAAGCTGTAGTGTATGCCTTCGGATTGAATTCCGCGTCCATTGAGCCCATCTTAGCGAATCATCGCCAATCATTCGGCAAGATTGCGCCAGCCCCAGATGGTGAACGGAAATATCTGCTACACGCCATGACAACTGAACTTGGCATCTATTCACTTGGTAGATTTGCAACTTGGCGCAACATTCTCCTTGATGACATCTATGATGACATCGGGGCGATCCGAAAGATGCTCACGCAGTCCAACTATGACTTGTCAATCGAGAGGCTAAAATGAACGTGGAATTGCTCAGCTACACCCCGGATGCATTGAACCTCCTCCTCACGACAAAGGGCACGCGGCTTGCCCACAGTGAGGACCCGGCACTTTGGGATGATCGAAAAAAGGCGGATCACCTCGCCTATATGCGCGACACGATCAAAAGCAGCTGGGAGTTTGTTGATTACACATTCAGAATTTCCGGTGTAACTCGCGCATTCACCCATCAGCTAGTCCGCACGCGCACCGGCAGTTATGCCCAAGAGGCTATGCGGGTCGTTAATGCCGCTGGGTTTGACAGCCTGATGCCCCCATCGGTGGCGGAGGCAGGGGAATCCTCATACAGGACCTGGCAAACCTGCATGGAGGAAATCGACTATGCATATCGGGAATTGGTCAACGTAGGCATCCCGCGACAGGATGCACGCGGCGTGCTACCAACAAACGTCTTGACGAACATCATCGCCAAATTCAATCTGCGGACCCTCGCCAACATGGCTGAACTTCGCCTTTGCACCAGAACGCAGGGAGAGTACCAAAATGTGTTTCGGGAGATGAAACGCCTTGTAGTTGAAGAGCACCCTTGGGCTGATGAGTTCATTAACGTATTCTGCGCGAATCACGCCCATTGCGCGTTCCCCAGGTATGGTGCGGCGGAATGCCCGGTGTACCCTGCGACCATCGGGACAGAGGAGTTGGACCGCTATCGGGCGGCGATCCGGGAACAGTTCAACGCAATCCGGTATGAAGCGTGTCCGGAGGCGGTGGGCGGAAAGGCCATGTAACATGTGAAATCGGGCCATAGCGCAACGCAGTGGATGATCGGGCTAGGGGTATAGCCTTTTGATTCAAACTGTGGCCTAGCGTGTTGATTTGGGCACTTAAAATTTGATCTTCTGAAAATCAAGAGGTTACAAAATGACTCGCAACATTCAAATTGTTGATCTTGATGGCTGCATCGCTGATGACCGCTGGAGGCGCGAACTGATCCAGCCAACAGGGAAAGACAAGTTCCACGAATACCACGCCGTCAGTCATCTTGATTTCCCGGTGAACATAAACGAAATTGTTGCACCGGAGGTCATTGTCCTGACCGGGCGTCCAGTTGCCTATCGCGAACAGACGCTGGCGTGGCTGGGAGAAACAGCCTATGTACGGCCATTGCACATAATCATGCGCAACAATGGCGACTATTCCAACGCAGTCATCCTCAAGGAACGGATGGTGCGCGGCCTGCTTGATTGGAATAGTTATGGCATCGCTCAGGAATGGCTGACCCTTGCGATTGATGACAGGGCGGACATTGTTGAGATGTACCAGCGTGTGTTTCAGATTCCTTCAAAAATAGTCCGGATCGGCGACGAGGAGCATATCAATGGGTGATGTATTCAAGTGCGAGGCTGTTCAATTTGGCGACCGTACCCGGTGCCGCCGTTGCGACGCCTCATGGGACACGAATGATCCGAATCCACCAGCCTGTCATCCACAGGAAATTCCGGAATTCCTCAAGACGCAAAAGGCAAAAGTTGCGCCGGATCATCTTGAGGCGGCAGCTGCAACGTTCCGCAGTCGCAATGCGCTTTACGGGAACAACTATCAGAGGGAAGGTGCAGCACTCCTTGCACTATTCCCCGATGGGGGCATACCTGCAGTCAAGACGGTTGCCGATGCCAATCGTTTGCATGTCTTTGTCGCTGCCGTGACAAAATTGCAACGCTACGCTCACAACTGGACTCGCGGCGGCCATGAAGATTCCGCGCATGACCTGCAAGTGTATGCAGCTATGCTTGAGGAATTCACAAGTGAGCGCTGATCGGCTTTTCACAAGGCTGACTGAACGTCTGCTGTCCGAGAGGCGGGTGACCGGATTCCACATTCAAGGGGAGGCGCAACCGCCACTCAAGGAGGAGTCCGCTGCATTCAGCGCGGCATTTGAAGGGAAGCGCGAATGGAAAGGTGGAAACCGGAATATGCCTTGGGGTGACTGGCTCGTTGAGTCCCTATTCCCAACGAAGCTGTATGATGAAAACAGCCAATCCCTTGATGCACTCTGCCAGGACCCCCGCATCTGGGAAATCAAGGGATTCTCCGGCAAGGACAACTACAACAATTCATTCGGGAGAATGGCGCGCCCGCGCGATGCGGTGCCGGAAGGATTTGTGCGGTTCATGCTTGCGCGTTGGCGCGGGAAGTATCGCGGGATGCCGCAATATTATTTCAACGTTGAGGAGCCAGAGTGGGTCTGTGAGCCTTTGGCTGGGCGACCGGACATCCCCAAAACCGGACGCACGGCTGTGTCATGTGTGATGAACTACGGTTTCCACTGGCTGAATGATCGAGCGCATATTTGCGTGATTCTGCGCCACCTCAATTGGTCTCACAGTTGGGGTGACGTATATGGGGGCGAACGTCTCCTGCGCGCTGTATGCGACGAACTGGCCGTGCCTATGGGCACTGTTACGATATTTGCCAACAGTGCGTCAATGGACCTGCCGAAGGTCGCCAAACGCTACCTGAAGGAACTTACTGATGCTTGATTATTTTTTCGTGTTGGAACTGGATGACGGCGCAAGCTACTATGCAGGCTACACGGTGACGGGGCCGGTGATCCAGGCCGCGCTGATCAATGCCTACCGATTCCCGGCAAAGGAGAACGCAGAGAATGTTCTTGGCGGAGATGTCCGCCTCAATGGCGGGAAGGTCTGCGCGATCCGCCGCAACGCAACCACAGGCGAACTGGAGAAGAGCAATGGCTAAAGTCAAGCACGGAAAGGCTCAATAATGGCATATAGAGACATGCAGTATGATCGCAAAACGGCAAAAGTTGCCAGGTATTATGAGAAGGTCAAGTATGGCCGTTTTGGCATCCCAGTCTCATTGCAAGTGGCGCTCTGCGATGCCTGCTTCAACCGGTGCATCATGTGCGATCACCCATCACGTCCGGTAATGAAACGGATGGATGCGGCCCGCTGGATTGACAAGCTGGAATTTTTTGCATCGCGAGGCCTTGAGTCAGTTTGCTATTCGGGCGGCGATCCGATGGCCTACTCAGATTTCAATTTGGTGATGGAGTCGCACATCCGTGAGGCTGTCGAATTCGGGATGACCATCACTGGATACGTTCCCCCGACAATTGACTTGCAATTGCTGAAACACGCCGCATGGGTCCGCGTCAGCCTCGATGCCGTTACGCCAGAAATCTATGAGAAGGTCAGAGGCAAGGTCAATGTAAGCAAGGTGCTTGCCTCGATCAAAGCAATGGTCGCGGCAGACGTCAACATCGGACTCGGGATCACTCTGCACGCGGACAACATAGGTGACATCGACAATGTGCTGGCGTTCGCAGCGTCACAGGGGATAACTGACATCGAGACGCACCATATTGAGCCAGATTCTGGCGTGAGGGCGATCCGGGTGCCAGAGAAGTGGGAGCGGAAGATTGAGCCATTCCAGAATTGTCACGCAGCACTGTACCAGTTGTACATCGACGCGGGCGGCGATGTCTACCCTTGCTGCATTACGGCAGGTGACGCTCACGCCGCGCCGCAAGCCTACGCAATTGCGAATATCTGGGACGACCCCAGCTGGGACTTCGACATCTGGCCGAAGGTTGTTGCATACTCTAGGCTGAAATATTCAGATTTGCCGCCGATCTGCCGCGAGTGTTGCATACAACGTTTGAGCCAGATCAATTCAATCTGCGGTGAGATGGAGAAGTCCGTCACAGACAAATCATTTTTCTGAGGCAGCGATGATCATTTTCGACACAGAGACAACCGATTTGCTGAAGCCGGAATCAGCAGACCTATCCTGGCAGCCTCATGTCGTGGAAATCGCGATGCTGAAGCTTGATGATGGCTTCAATGAACTTGATGCATATGAGGCACTTGTCAAGCCGGGAATCCCGCTGGACGAGGAGGTGCACAAGAATATCACGAAATTGACAAATGAGAAACTAGAGGGGTGCCCGACGTTCCTTGAGCTGTACGCAGAATTGGCGGACTTTTTCCTTGGAGAACGGACCTTGATCGCGCACAACTTGACCTTCGATTTGGGAGTGCTTACGACAGAACTGCGCCGCATCAACAAAGAAGCTGCATTCCCATATCCACCTCAGCAAATTTGCACGGTAAACCTTACCAAGCACATCAAGGGCAAGCGACTGAGGCTGGTTGACTTGTATGAATTGAAAATTGGCAAGAAGCTGAAGCAAACGCATAGGGCAATGGATGACGTTCGTGCGCTTGCGGAAATCGTCACAAAGATGAAGGTGCAGACATGATCAATCTTAGGCTGCACACGGAATTCCATTTTGATTATGAAAAAGGTTATGGCAGGCTTCAACAAGTTGTCGATTGCATCAAAGGTCTTGGCCAGATGGCAGGGGCCATAACTGACGCAACGACATTCGGTCATATCGGCTGGCATAATGCTTGCAATAATTCAGGCATTCGGCCAATCCTGGGTGCGGACCTGCGCCTGCCAATTAGCAATGGCGGGGATTCACGGGTGACTGTCCTTGCTCGCAACGATTCCGGACTGCAAGAGATTTATGGGCTGACGTCAGCAGGAATATCAGGCACACTTGATCTGGAGATGTTCTTGAAGGCGTCGCCTGACGTCATTCGATTCACCGGGACACTGCCAAACATGACAAAGGCGCAGAAGAAACTTCTCAAAGGGGCGTATGCAGATGTATCGCCCAGCATGCCGCCTGACCTTCTGGAATTGAAATTCAAATCTGGCCTTGATCTAGTTGCCACCAGTGAAAACCGATACCCAACCCAAGCTGACAGGAAGGCCTTTTCATTGTTTGGGGGAAGCATCGAGCAGCACCCCCAGCACATACTCTCGGGCCGGGAGGCACGGACCTACATCCCTAGCCTGCCAGAGCGTGCCTATGCCATTTCTGAGCAAATTGCAGCGGCCTGCAGCGTTGGGCTCCCCAAAGCAGTCAACATGACTGTGAAAGGGAACCTCGAAAAAATTTGCCGAGCGGGCATTAAGGATCGCCTTGGGCGTTGGACGAAACGCTATGAGGCGCGGTTGACGCATGAACTCGCACTGATCCGCGAAAAGAATTTTGAAAGTTATTTCCTCATCATCAGTGATATGGTTCGTTACGCCAAAACAAAGATGATCGTGGGACCGGCGCGCGGGAGTGCTGCGGGATCGCTTGTTTGTTATCTTGCATACATTACTGATGTTGACCCGATTGCCCATGGCTTATTGTTTGAACGATTCATCGACGTGACACGGACGGACTTGCCTGATATTGATCTGGATTTTCCTGACACAAAACGGGAACTTGTTATCACATATTTGCAAGAGAAGTATGGCCCAGATAATGTTGTGCATGTCGGCACTGTCTTGACATTTCAACCGCGATCAATTATACAACACGTCGGTCGTCGATTCGGAATCGCGCCATTTGAATTCAAGCCGCTGCTTGACGTTATGATTGAGAGAAGTTCAGGCGATTCTCGCGGAGAGTTTTGCCTGATGGATACGCTAGAGGGTGTCGAAGCGGGCCGCGCAGTAATGGTGAAATTCCCTCAAGTTAGAACAGCAACGGAACTAGAGGGTCACGCAAGAACAACCGGCACGCATGCCGCTGGGATTGTCGTTTGCGCGGAACCAGTGAAACGATTTTGCACGGTCAACGCTCTCACCGCAACGGCCCAAATCGACAAGATTGACGCGGAGAAGATCAACCTGCTGAAGATCGACATACTTGGCCTGCGAACATTGAGTGTGCTGGAAGATGTGCTGGAGTCCCTACCCAAACGGATTGATTTGGTGAAAATCCCGCTGGACGACAAAGCGGCATTCAAGGTTCTCAATGATCGGCGCTGGGCAGGCATTTTCCAGTTTGAGGGCGATGCGTTGCAGATGCTGCAGAAGATGATCACACTTGAGCATTTTTCTGACATTGTTGCGATTGGTGCGCTTGGGCGTCCAGGCCCACTGAATTCTGGGGGAGCGCAGGAATGGTGCGACAGGCGAATGGGCCGCGCCTCCCGTATGGACCTTCATCCAATGTGCTCCGAATTCACAGAAGAGACATTTGGCATCATCGTTTACCAAGAACAAGTTATGAGTATTGCGCGGAAGGTCGGGCTGTTAAGCTGGGAAGATGTCACAGAAATCCGCAAGACGATGGCAAAATCGAAAGGTGAGGAATTTTTCAACCAGTATTGGGAGAAGTTCCTGCAAGGCGCACTCAAGCAGGGGATCAAAAAGGACGCTGCTCATCATGTATGGGCGCACTTGTCTACGATGGGGGCATGGGCATTCAACAAATCACATGCGGTGTCTTATGGACTCATCAGTTATTGGTGCGCGTATTTGAAGGCACATCATCCTTTGAAATTCGCGGCGGCAACACTACGCCACACAAAAGGTGAGGAGCAGACTATTAATGTGCTTCGCGAGTTAACAGATGAGGGGATTAGATTCACACCATTTGACCAAGAATTATCGAATTTGAATTGGGAGGTAATCAATGGGAAGCTTGTTGGAGGATTCATCAATCTGAAGGGGATCGGGGAAACTACCGGCGCAGAACTTGTTGCCACGCGCGGGGAATGGACAGACAAGCAGCGTGAGAAGGTTGAGTCAGCTGAAGTCCTTTACGCAAACATCTATCCGACACACGACAAATTTGCAGGGCTATACGCAAAGCCAAAAGCATGCGGCTTCCCAAACGTAGATCACATCTGGACTCTGCGTGAACTCGACAATGCAAAAGTTGATCCAAGCATTCATCTTCCTGAATCATTTTTCTTCATTGGGCGTCTTGCAGACAAAGTTCCTCGTGACCTCAATGAATACGTTTTCCAAGTGAAACGCATTCAAGAAGGGAAAAGCAAAGATCACAAAGGTCAATCGAAATATCTGAATGTTGTTATGGAGGACGATACCGGAAAAATTTATGCAACAATCCCTTCATACATCTACAGTGACGATGAATTCGGCGGCGACATAACAAACAACGGGATTGTCGGGAAATCTTGGTATCTGATGCGAGGCAAATATAATCGCATCAAGAGGATCAACGTCACTTGGGCAAAGGACATAACCGACAAGGAATTCAAATGACCAAGAAGGAACTGAGTGATTTGATATCTCGCATTGAGTCAAATCTCAAAATCGCGCGAGCATGTGAACTAGGCGTAGTATTATCGCAACGTGATGTAGCGCTGATCCTTACTGAGTTGAAGGGGCAAATTGATGGGACTTGAGGCGACATCTTGGAGTTGGCTGAAATCGGGCACGCAGAAAATTTTGCCGCACTTCACCCTACTTGAACGCGTGGAGAACGGCGTGCTGGCCGGGATGGCTGATGTCAATTATGTCATTCGTGGTGTCGAGGGCTGGATTGAGCTCAAGGCAGTTGACCTCCCGAAGCGCGATAGCACGCCGGTGCTTGGCCCAAAGCAGGGGCTGAACAAGGATCAGATCAACTGGCACCTCTCGCGGGCACAGGTCCTTGGGGTCACATGGGTGTTTGTTTCTGCGGACCCGTACCGCTGGTTGGTGTCTGGGGTCCTTGCTCGTGAAATCAATGGTTGGACTCGTGATGAAATCTGCATGAAGTCCAGATTCTGGTATGACGATAAATGGGGAGATGCGCAATGGCGACGTTTCATCGCGATCCTGAGTCAGCAATCTATGTCTTTGCTATAGACAAAGGCAAAGCAAAACGATTTGCGAGGAAAAAGGGATTGACGAATTATGTGACGGCAAGCAGGATTGAAGACTTCCCGCGCGAACGGCATCTCACAGTTGTCCTTGTTGGAGAGTATTGGCTCAATGAGGATTATGATTTGCTGTTTACTGAGGGCGGATTCCTTTTTAATTTTCGCGCCACGATTTTCTATGATTCTGAAATTCACGCGGTGAACTAGATGAATAATGCAATTGTCGCTCTGCTGTTGATGCAAATCTGGTTGATGATTGCGGTTGTCCTGCCGTGGCCCCGCAAGTCCAACGCCGCATTCATCCATTCCTGCCTGTGGTTTGCAATCTGGGTATATTTGGTGCTACGATGAAAAAACATGTCTGGAAGAACACCAACAAGCACTACGCAATCGAGCGTGCCTTGAAAGATATTTTCAGCAAGCAGGAACGCGTGATTGACCGGACGCCGAAAAAATGGAAGGGCGCAAAGGAAGCTATGCAGGACTTACTGAGGGCATGGCCATGACCAAGTATCAATGTCCGGGATGCGGCGGGACGATTGTCGGGGCTGAGGTTTGCCCGGATTGCCGTATGCAGTTTCCGGCGAATGTTGAAACGGTGGAGGAAGGCATGAACATAGACAACCTGCGGGCGCTGCTCGCAACCCGTGAAT
>Ga0307379_10007657_pt1 | contig 14653 bp, 13 predicted proteins | sample UN2MG_FD_202237 | JGI IMG/M metagenome (GOLD analysis project Ga0307379, IMG submission 202237) | Soil microbial communities from Risofladan, Vaasa, Finland - UN-2 | ecosystem: Environmental > Terrestrial > Soil > Coastal area > Acid sulfate soil | place: Finland: Risofladan, Vaasa | collected... | reverse complement strand
TGACCTCGCCTACCGCTGCCAAGCGTGAGTTCAATGGGCTGTTCATCGGTGTAGCGCGGGGTGAGTTGCTGCCCTATGCCAGCTACTACATGACCGGATTTCTGAATGAGAAGCCGCTGGCCGCACTGCGCAACGACATGCGGCGGCACGGCATCGAGCGGGCGCCGAACGTGTTCGAGCCCGAAGATAATATCGCCTCGTTGTGCGAGATGATGGCCGGGTTGATTCTCGGCCGGTTCGGCGAGCCGATGTCCCTGGCCGGGCAAAAGGATTTTTTTGCGACCCATATTGGCTCGTGGGTCGGGCATTTCTTTGCCGATCTGGAAGCGGCCAAGGGATCAGTGTTCTACGCGCCGGTTGGCGCAGTTGGCGCTGCGTTCATCGAGATTGAGCGCGAGGCGTTTCGAATGGGGGCGTGAGCCCCGATGAAGGATGGGGCGAGAGCCCTTGAGGCAATGGGCCGCGATGCGGTCTTAATTGGGAGGAAGAGAATGAGCGAAGATAAGGTTGCCGCCAGCCGGCGCGATTTTCTCAAGTTTGCAACGGTCGCAGCCCCTGTAGCAGCCGTGGCTGCGGTAGCGGGGACCGGAGCTGCCGAGGCTGCGGTGGCCGAGAACGCCGGCGGCTACCGCGAGACCGAGCACGTCAAGACATATCTCGCCTCCGCTCGCTTCTAACTGGAGGCGAGGCACAAAACGGGGAAAGGTTGCGTGACGCCCTGACCCTGCCGCCAAAATCAAGAGGGCTTCCAGCTGATAGGGGCCCAAGTCCAACGGGAGATAAATATGCTCAGGAAAAAGACAAACGGGGTTGCGGGACGCCCGCGGAGCGAGTCGATCCTGTCACAGGCTGCTCATAAATCCGTCGATCGCCGCGCTTTCCTGCGCGGGTCAGGTCTGGCCATCGGCGGGTTAACCGCCCTCGCCGCCACCGGCGGTACGGTCACGAAGGCTTCGGCCGTAACGACGGTGAACGCCGATGTTGAGATTATCAAGTCGGTCTGCACCCATTGCTCGGTGGGCTGTAGCGTGATGGCTGAAGTGCAGAACGGTGTCTGGATCGGGCAGGAGCCTGGCTATGACAGCCCGTTTAACCTGGGCGCCCATTGCGCCAAGGGCGCATCGGTGCGCGAGCACGCCCATGGCGAGCGCCGCCTGAAATACCCGATGAAAAAAGAAGGCGGCGAGTGGAAGCGCATCTCGTGGGATCAGGCGATCGACGAGATCGGCGACGGGATGATGAAGATCCGCGAGCAGAGCGGACCTGACAGCGTCTACTGGCTGGGCTCGGCAAAGCATTCCAACGAGCAGGCCTACCTGTTCCGCAAATTCGCCGCCTACTGGGGGTCGAACAACGTCGATCACCAGGCGCGTATCTGTCACTCGACGACAGTCGCGGGTGTTGCCAACACCTGGGGCTATGGCGCGATGACCAACAGCTACAACGATATCCACAATTCGAAGGCGATCTTCCTGATCGGCGGCAATCCGGCCGAAGCGCATCCGGTATCGCTGCTGCATATCCTGAAGGCCAAGGAAGAGAACAACGCACCGTTGATTGTTTGTGACCCGCGCTTCACGCGGACCGCGGCCCATGCGGATGAATATGTTCGTATGCGCCCGGGGACCGACGTGGCGCTGATCTGGGGCCTGTTGTGGCACATCTTCGAGAACCAGTGGGAAGACCGTGATTTCATCCGTACCCGGGTCTATGGCATGGACCAGATCCGCACCGAGGTGAAGAAGTGGACCCCGGAAGAGGTCGAGCGCGTCACCGGCGTGCCAGGCAGCCAGATGGAGCGGGTCGCGCGCACCATGGCCAACAATCGCCCGGGCACCGTAATCTGGTGTATGGGCGGCACCCAGCACACCACTGGCAACAACAACACCCGCGCCTACTGCATCCTGCAGCTGGCACTGGGCAACATGGGCACCTCCGGCGGCGGCACCAACATCTTCCGTGGCCATGACAACGTTCAGGGCGCAACCGACCTTGGTGTGCTCAGCCACACCCTGCCTGGATACTACGGCTTGACCGCAGGTTCGTGGGCGCATTGGGCGCGAGTTTGGGAGGAGGACCTCGACTGGCTGAAAGCACAGTTCGCCATCGTCAAGGACGCGGATGGCAAGGACAAATCCTTGATGACCGAGACCGGGATTCCGGTTAGCCGCTGGGCCGATGGCGTTCTGGAGGCCAAGGAGAACATTGATCAGCCGGAGAATCTCCGGGCCATGGTGTTCATGGGTCATGCGCCGAACAGCCAGACCCGGGGTGCCGATCAGAAGATGGCCATGGAAAAGCTGGACATGCTGGTCGTGATCGATCCGTATCCGACCGTTACTGCGGTGCTACCTGACCGGGATGACGGCATCTACCTGCTGCCGGCTTCGACCCAGTTTGAAACCTACGGCTCGGTGACGGCGTCGAACCGGTCATTCCAGTGGCGCGAGAGAGTATTCGCGCCGCTATTTGAATCGTTGCCTGACCACACCATCCTGGCCAAGTTCGCCAAGAAGTTCGGATTCGCCGATCGGTTGTTCCGCAATATCGAGGTGAATGCCGAGACCGACGAGCCGTTGGTCGAGGACATCACGCGGGAGTTCAACCGCGGCATGTGGACTATCGGCTATACCGGCCAGTCGCCGGAGCGGATACGGACCCACATGGCGAACCAGCATACCTTCGACAAGACCACGCTTCAGGCAAATGGCGGGCCTGCCGATGGCGACTATTACGGTCTGCCCTGGCCAAGCTGGGGAACGGCCGAAATGGGCCATCCGGGTACGCCGAACCTCTATGACATGTCGAAGCCGGTCTCGAAGGGTGGCTTGACCTTCCGCGCTAGGTTCGGTGTGGAGCGTGACGGCGTAAACCTGCTGGCAGAGGGTGTGTACTCGCAAAACTCCGAGATCCAGGACGGATATCCGGAGTTCACCATGGCGATGCTCAAGGAGCTTGGCTGGGACGGGGATCTGACCGCGGACGAGCGGGCCAGTATCGAAGCCGTGGCCGGTGACAAGACGAACTGGAAAACCGACCTTTCGGGCGGCATCCAGCGCGTTGCGATCAAGCACGAGTGCGCGCCATTCGGTAACGCAAAGGCTCGGGCGGTGGTTTGGACTTTCCCTGACCCGGTACCGCTGCACCGCGAACCGCTGTATACGCCACGGCGTGATCTGGTTGCCGACTACCCGACCTATGACGACCGCAAATCCTATCGTCTGCCGACACTTTACGCGTCGATCCAGAAGAACGATTTCTCGAAGGAATATCCGATGATCCTCACCTCCGGCCGGTTGGTCGAGTATGAGGGCGGCGGAGACGAGAGCCGTTCGAACCCCTGGTTGGCCGAGTTGCAGCAGGAGATGTTCGTCGAGATCAATCCGTTCGACGCGAACAACCTGGGCATCCGCAATGGCGAGCAGGTCTGGGTCGAGGGTGCCGAGAAGTCCGGGGTCAAGGTCGCGGCCATGGTCACCGAACGGGTTGGCCGGGGCGTTGCCTTCATGCCATTCCACTTCGGTGGGCACTTCCAGGGCAAGGATCTTCGGGATAAATATCCCGACGGGGCCGACCCCTATGTGCTGGGTGAAAGCGCTAACACCGCGATGACCTACGGCTACGACTCGGTAACACAGATGCAAGAGTCGAAAGTCACGCTCTGCAACATCAAAAAAGCTTAAGGGAGGACGCTAGATGGCCCGCGTAAAATTTCTCTGCGACGCCGAGCGCTGCATCGAATGCAATGCTTGCGTCACTGCCTGCAAGAACGAGCATGAGGTACCTTGGGGTATCAACCGCCGCCGGGTTGTAACCATCAATGATGGTACGCCAGGGGAGCGGTCGATCTCGGTCGCCTGCATGCATTGTTCGGATGCGCCCTGCATGGCGGTCTGCCCGGTCGATTGCTTCTACCAGACCAACGATGGTGTGGTGTTGCACTCGAAGGACCTGTGCATCGGTTGCGGCTACTGCTTCTACGCTTGTCCCTTCGGGGCACCGCAGTATCCGCAGGCGGGCAACTTCGGCAGTCGAGGCAAGATGGATAAGTGCACCTTCTGCAACGGTGGGCCGGAGGAGGATCACTCCCAGGCCGAGTTGCAGAAGTATGGCCGCAACCGTCTGGCCGAAGGCAAGCTGCCGTTGTGCGCCGAGATGTGTTCGACCAAGGCATTGCTGGCCGGCGACGGCGACGATGTCTCGGCGATCTACCGCGAGCGCGTCGTGGCCCGTGGCTTCGGCTCCGGCGCCTGGGGCTGGGGCACCGCCTACCAGCGCAAGGGCAGCTAAGGGCCGAACGGTCTTGGCTAGTGGAAATTGCGATCCACCCGGGGAGTGCCTCGGGTGGGCGTTTCTGCCGAAAATTCCAACGGAGGACTGGGCATGAGCCTGCGGCGCACAAAATTGCAAGGGCGTGGTCTGGTGATCGGCCTGTCGGCCTTTACCTTCGCGTTGATGATTTTTCTTGGCAGTTTGTTCCAGACTGTCGTGACGATGGACCAGGCGAGAGCCGAGTCCTCGGTGCGGCTACCTGCGAATGCAGTGACCAACGCTCCAGCAGCGCCCGGCGAGGTGCGGGTGCCGGATGCGGTTCCGCCAGTGGACGGTGCGTCGATGGCGCCGCTGGGGACCTTGGGTCCTAATTCAGATGCGACGCTGTGGGGCGCTATGCGCCAAGGCGACAGCTTCTCGGTTTCAATCCCGGACAAGAAGTCGGCCACCTTGATGCAATCCTACGGCGTTGAGTGGCAAAAGATGCGCTCGGCGAAGGGGTCGCTGCGTCAGTACGGCACCATGTCGCTATTCGGCATGGTCGCGCTGCTGTTTGTCTTCTATCTGATGCGTGGCCGCATCATGGTCGAACACGGTATGTCCGGTACTCTGATCGAACGGTTCAAGCCGATCGAGCGGTTCGGCCACTGGTTGCTGGCCGGTTCGTTCATTCTGTTGGCGCTGAGCGGGCTAAATCTGCTGTACGGCAAGGATCTGTTGATTCCGCTGCTGGGCAAGGAAACTTTCGCCACCATCACTGCAGCGGGAAAATGGGTCCATAACAACGTCGCCTGGGCGTTCATGCTGGGTCTGGTGTTGGTGTTCGTGATGTGGGTGATCCACAACTTGCCCTCGCCGACCGATCTGAATTGGATCGCCAAAGGCGGCGGGCTGTTCTCGGAGGGGGTACATCCACCGGCGAAGAAGTTCAATGCCGGGCAGAAGCTGATCTTCTGGGCTGTGATCCTGCTGGGCGCTTCGGTGTCATTGAGCGGGATCTCGTTGCTGTTCCCCTACGAATTGCCGCTGTTCGCCAAGACCTTCGCGATCCTGAACGGGTTGGGCGCCGAGGCGGTTTGGGGCTCAGTCCTGCCGACCGAGCTGACGTCGATGGAGGAGATGCAATACGCCCAGATCTGGCATTCGATCGTCGCCTTTGCGATGATCGTGATCGTCATCGCCCATATCTATATCGGCACGCTGGGGATGGAGGGCGCCTTCGACGCCATGGGCTCCGGCATGGTCGACCGCCGTTGGGCCGAAGAGCATCACGGGTTGTGGGTCGAGGAAGAAGATGCCAGGGCGCGTAACGCGAGCGCCGGTGCTGGCGCGGCGGCGACCCCAGCCGAGTGACGGCATGCGGCCCGTTGACCGCATGCGAGCAGGCGCACTCATCCTGTCACTACTGATGGGTGCTCCGGCGGTGGCTGGCGCCGATGGTGGGTATGCCAGCCTGGAAGGCCATGGCGGACCGGTAAAGGGTGTCGCGATCTCGCCCGATGGCCGCTATGCCCTGACCGCCAGCTTCGATTATTCGGTTGGCCTGTGGGACCTGCAAGCCAACACGCTGGTGCGCTGGCTGGAAGGTCATGAGGCGGCGGCGAATGCGGTCGCATTTCTGCCCGACGGGCGCCATGCGATCTCAGCTGGCGATGACTTTGACCTGATCCTTTGGGAGCTGGCGACCGGGCAGGCGCTACGCCGGTTTGAAGGGCACCGGGGCAAGTTGATCGCGGTGACGATCAGCCCGGACGGCCGCCTGGCGGCCTCGAGCGGATGGGACGGGTTGGTCGGGTTGTGGCCGTTGGACCATGAGGGCGCGCCCAGGTGGCTGAAGGGTCACCGCGCCAACGTCAACGACGCCAAGTTCACCGCCGATGGGAAGACGCTGTATACCGCGTCCTATGATGGCACGATCCGGCGCTGGGACGTGGCCAGCGCGGCGATGGAGCGGATCGTGGTCGAGCATGGTTTTGGGGTCAATCATCTTGTCATCAACGAGGCCAAGGGGTGGCTCGCCTACGGCGCTGTCGATGGCGCGGTGCGGGCAATTGATCTGGCCAATGGGGCCGAATTGGCGGACTTGACCGCTGACCGCCGGCCGATCCTGGCCCTGGCGGCAAGCCCGGATGGGCGGTTCCTGGCGGTGGGTGATGGCGAGGGGTATATCATGATCGTCGATACCGGCGATTGGACCATCGCCCGCGATTTCCATGCCACCGTGCGGGGGCCGATCTGGGCTCTGGAATACGACGCCAGCGGCGAGCGGCTGCTGGCCGGCGGGCTGGCCGACGAGGCGGTGTTGTGGCCGGTTGGCGGGCAGGATGTGGCGTTCGCCGAGGGTCAGCGCAAGTTCCAGACGCCGCCCGGTGAGATGACCAACGGCGAGCGGCAATTCGTGCGCAAATGCTCGATCTGTCACACGCTGGAGCTGGCTTTGAAGCCCGGCGACGCGCGCCGGGCCGGGCCGACGTTGTTTGGCCTGTTCGGGCGCCAGGCCGGGACGGTGCCGGGGTACCGTTATTCCGACGCGGTGGCCGGATCTCCGGTGGTCTGGGAGGCGGAAACCATCGATCAATTGTTTGAACAGGGGCCGGATCACTTTGCGCCGGGTACGAAAATGCCGATGCAACAGATTGCGGAACTTGCGGACCGGCAGGATTTAATCGCATATTTGCGTAACAACACCGGGCCGCGTGCGAATGGACGCGCGGCCTCGGCATCCTCAGGAGGGACGGAATGAAAGCCTTTCTCGCCGCCGTGGTGGCCATGGCAGTAATCGCCGTCGGCGCCGATATGTATCTTGCGACGCTGGGTTTCTCGAGCGCGGAAACCTACACAACGCCAAACGTCCGCCTGGGCGAGTAAGCCCGGGCGGGGGCGCTGCTCCATGCCTCTCCTCGTCCCTACACCCAAGGGCCGAGGGGTGAAGGCAGAGCGGCGCTGGTCTCTGGGGGCGTAGCATTTCCGCATGGCCTGCGATCACTCGAATGGCATTCGACCCAATGAATGATCACCTGACACTCGATCACCCAAAACGTGATTTCCCTACGCGTGATCATGGTGGCAACCTGTCTGATGCCTGCGCCCGATTTGGTGGCGCGGCGGCGGATTGGTTGGACCTTTCGACCGGGATCAATCCAATTGCATATCCGGTAAGCGAGTTGCCTGTGGAAACCTGGGCGCGGTTGCCCGATGCCTCGGCATTCGCGGCGACGGAGGCGGCAGCGCGGGTTGCCTACGGGGTGCCGGACGGCGCCCATGTTGTCGCCGGGGCGGGGGCGTCGGCGCTGATCGGGCTTATGCCTCGGCTGGGCGACCCTGGGGAGGTGGCGATCCCTGGGCCGACCTATAACGAGCATGCGTTCGCTTTTCGTGCCGCCGGTTGGCGGATCGCGGGACGGCCCGGGCACCGAACCCGTGCGGCTGTGATCGTCAACCCGAACAACCCCGACGGCCGACGCTGGACGGTGGACGAGCTAATGATGATGGCGGAGGCAGTGCCCTTGCTGGTGGTCGACGAGAGCTTCATAGACTTGACGCCGGAACACTCGTTGTGCCCTTACATGGACGGGGGCGAGGGTGCGCGCGAGGGGTTGGTGGTCCTGCGATCGTTTGGCAAATTCTATGGGTTGGCCGGGGTGCGGTTGGGTTTCGCTGTCACCGGCGCGGATACCGCCCGGCGGCTGCGCGAGATGCTGGGTCCGTGGGCGGTTTCCGGCCCGGCGCTGGCGCTTGGTGCCCGGGCGCTGGGCGACGACGATTGGGCGGAAGCGACACGCATAAGGATCGCGGCGGACGCTGCGCGGCTGGTGGCGCTGGGCCGGGCAGCAGGGTGGCGGCTGGTCGGCGAGGCCGGGCTGTTCGCGACCTTCGAGACCGCGGACGCCGCCGCCGAGCAGAACCGTTTGGCCGGGGCGCGGATCTGGAGCCGGGTATTTTCGCATTCACCGCAGTGGCTGCGCCTGGGGCTGCCGGCGGGCGAAGCAAGTTGGCAACGGCTCTGCGCCGTGTTGGAGGCGTAGATGCTGGCGCTGGCGCTGGTCATTGATGCAATCCTCGGGGAGCCGGACTGGTTGTGGAAGCGGTGGCCGCATCCAGCGGTGCTGATGGGTGGGTTCATTGGCTGGCTCGAACAGCGACTTAACCGGGGTGCACATCGTCTGGAAAAAGGCGTATTGGCGATTGTGGCGCTTGTCATTGTGGTCTGGCTGCCGGCATTCGTGCTGTCGCATGGGGTATTCCACGGTGTTTTCGAGGTGTTGGGCGCGGCGGTACTGATCGCTCAGCGGAGCCTGATGGACCACGTTCGGGCGGTGGGTGAGGCGCTGCGGGTTTCGCTGACAATGGGCCGCGACGCGGTTGCGAAGATCGTCGGCCGTGAGCCGGATGCTCTCGATAAGGCAGGGGTGGCGCGGGCCGCCATTGAATCGGCGGCGGAGAACTTCTCCGATGGGGTGGCGGCTCCAGTGTTCTGGTTTCTGGTTGGCGGGCTGCCGGGCATCGCCATCTACAAGGCCGTCAACACGGCCGATTCAATGATTGGCCACCGAACCGAGCGTTACCGCGAGTTTGGTTGGGCGGCGGCGAAGCTGGACGATGTATTGAACTGGTTCCCGGCCCGGCTGGCGGGGCTGCTGATCTGCCTTGTCGGCGGCGGGCGCCGGGCGATTATGGTGATGTTGACTGAGGCACCGATGCACAAATCTCCAAGTGCGGGGTGGCCCGAGGCCGCCGTTGCCGCGTCGCTGGACATCGCGCTGGCGGGGCCACGGGTCTATGACGGTGTCCTGGTCGACGATTCTTATATGAATGAAGAGGGTCGCCGGACCGCGACTCATCTGGATATCGAAGCGGCGGTGCGGCTGATCTGGCGGGCCTGGTGGGGGGTGCTCGTGGTGGCGCTGTTGGCGGCGTTGTTGGGACGGTGAGGGGACGGTTGTTGGTGAGAGATTGCAGCCGGAGCGCCGGAACTAAACGCCCTCGATCCCATAGCGGTAGAAATCGAGATCGCCGAGCCAGACCCATAGGGCCAGCAGAGGTTCGGGGCCGGTCCGGGTGGCATGGTGTTCATACGATGCATGGCGGATCAGGGTGCCGGGGGGTGCGGGGCGATCGGTGACACCGTCGCGGGTCCAGTCGGCGGTGCCGCTGAGGGGTAGGTACAACTCCTCAGCCGCGTGCCAGTGGCGCGGATACCAGGTGTCCGGGAATTGCAGATAGGCGCCGAAGCGGATGTCGGGCGCCTGGACGCTGGTGGGGTCCTGGCCAACGATCTCACAATAGGAATAGCGCCCGGCGAAGCTGGCGGGCATCGGGCGCTTGCTGACCTCGACCCATGACACCCGGGGCGCGATGGCAGCGAATTGGGCGGTCAGCGGGTGGGTTTGCGCCGCTGCCAGGGCCTCGTCGAGATAGCGTGGGGTGAAGTTGCCGGTCGGCCCGGTGCACTCGGTGTCGGTCAGGCGCTCCAGCAGCGTGGCGGCTGTTTGCGCGGCGGGCAGGGCGTGGGTGCGCAGCTCGGTCGCGAAGGCGGTGATGAGTTGGTGCATCGGCTAGAACTCCACCCCGATCTGAGCCTTGATGCCGCCGCGGAAGGGGTGTTTGACCAGTTCCATCTCGGTCACCAGGTCGGCGATCTCGATAAGTTCGTCCGCCGCGTTGCGGCCGGTGCAGACGACGTGGGTCATTGGCGGCTTTTCGGTGGTCAGGAAGGCCACCACATCGGTAATGTCGATGTAATCGTAGCGCAGGGCGATGTTGATCTCATCGAGCAGGACCATGCGATTGTTCGGGTCGCGGATCAGCGCCTTGGCCTTCGCCCAGGCGGCCCGGGCCATTTCGATGTCGCGGGCGCGGTCCTGGGTTTCCCAGGTAAAGCCCTCGCCCATGGTGTGGAACTGGCAGATGTCGGTGTAGGAGCGCAGGATCAGGTCGCGCTCGCCGGTCGACATGCCGCCCTTGATGAACTGCACGACGGCGGAGGGCATACCATGGGCGATGCAGCGGAAGATCATGCCGAAACCGGCGGTCGACTTGCCTTTGCCCTTGCCGGTGTGGACGATGATCAGGCCCTTCTCGTCGGTCTTGCCAGCCATGATCTTGTCGCGGGCGGCCTTCTTCTTGACCATCTTGCTGGCGTGGCGGGCATCCGGGTCAACGACGGGCTTGTCGGTCATAGGGGCTCCTTGATGTGTCAGGGCTCGATGGTGATCTCGGGCCAAATACCTTGTAGGCGAGCCGACTTCTTAGCATGGGAGTCCGGGTCGGAAACCGATCGGTTCGGGATCAGCTTAAACGCAAAGATCGGGTCGAGGCCATAGGGGGCGTGGATGTCGAGCCGGTCGTTCGGCTCCAGCCTCGCGCCAACCGAATGGGTCAGGGCCTGAAACTGGCCGATGCTGTGGTCGGTCGAGGTAAGCGGGGCGATGGGGTGGCCGAAATGCGACTCGTACCAGAGATGGACGCGGGCCTGGTTGCGGACCTCGACGGGCGGGCCGTCAGTAAGGAAATGGGCGGCGGCGCGTTGGATGACGCGGTCTTCGGCCTGGTAGCTGAGGTCGCTGGCGTCGAAGTAAAACAGGTCGATGTCCTTGATGCCATGGCCGGAGGGCCGCCCGGTCAGCGCATTCCAGACGGTGTTATAGAGCGCCCCGGCGACGATGCGCCAATCGGGCAGGGCAAGGGCGCGGGCTTTGTCCAGCGCCCGCCAGATCAGCGGATCGGCGCGCAGGATTGCCTCGAGGGCGGCAAGCTGGGTGGCGGCGTCTGTGCCAGCATAGCGGAGGTGATCGGTCACGGGGTCAGTGCCCGGCTCATGGTGATGCTGGTCGGGCGGTCATAGCCGGGATGAGCGGTTTCGTCAGTCTTGACAAAGCCCATGCGGGCGAAGGCAGCGTGGTTCTCGGCCAGCTCGATCCGGGTTTCCAGCTCAAGGCGGGGGAGGTTGCGGGCGCGGGCTTCGGCCTCGGCGGCGGCGATGAGGTGGCGGGCGAGGCCGTGGCGGCGGTGCGTCTCCGCCACCGCCAGCTTGCCGACATAGAGCGCGTCGCCCTTCGGCTTGGCGAACAGGCAAGCGATGGGGATGGCATTGTCCTCGATGACCCAAACGGCACCGCTGGCGGCCTGCGCCGCCATATCCGCCACGGACAGCCGGTGGGCCGAGGAGGGCGGGTCGATACGGCCCTCCATGAAGGCGAAGGCGTCAAGGATCAGGCGCAGGATCGCGGGCCAGTAGGGGTAATCAGGGGCGATGCGGCGGGGGGCCATGGTCAGTCGTTCACCCGCGCCGGGATGTCGGATTTCTGTGCCAGGTCACCGCCACGCCAGATATAGAGGGCAAGCAACGGCTCGGTGTTGGTGCGCATGGCGTGGTGCATTTGGCTCGGATGATGGATCACAGCTCCCGGAAGACGGAGTGTGTATGGGCCGTTGTCGCGCATCCAATCGGCGGTCCCCGAGATCGGGATATACAGCTCCTCGGCCACATGGTGATGCGCGGGGTACTCGATGTTTGACCCCAGCATCGTGATGCCAATGGCGACACCATCACAGACAAACTGCCCGCGCGTCCCCAGCAGCTCGACAAAGCCATAGCGGGTGAGGAATGTATCGCTAAAATCGGTCGCCACATAGGATTGCCACCAGTGCAATTTTGGCGCGGCGGCGATCAATGCATCGATCAGCACCGTCGCTGCGGGGGCGGCGCCTGCTCGTGCCGCCGGGACGAACTCGGTCACCGGATAGAGCCGGGGGGCGAGCGCGCGCGGCGTGAATGGGGGCGAGGGGACGTAGCTCAGCATCCGGCGGGCATTCGGGTCGTCGAGCCCTGCGGCGAAATCGAGTGCGGACGCGAGTACTTTGAGGGCATCAGACATGACCGGCTCCGCCTGCAATTGATGTTAGAAGCGCCCGCGCGCTGTTACTCCTCGGCTGCCACAGCCCCCGCTCCTCCGCCTCGGCCATCCGCTGGGCGATCTCACGGAGCGCCGCCGGGTTGGCTTCCGCGATGAAATTGCGCACGGTCTCGTCCTCGATGATCGCGGCGTGGACCAGATCGAAATGGTGGCTTTTGACCGCGTGGGTGGTGGCGGCAAAGGCGAACAGATAGTCTATCGTGGCGGCGATCTCGAAGGCGCCCTTGTAGCCGTGGCGCATGACGCCGGCCAGCCATTTGGGGTTGACGACGCGGGAGCGCACTACGCGGCTGACTTCCTCCTCCAGCGTGCGGATCACCGGGCGTTCGGGGCGGGAATGGTCGTTGTGGTAGATTGTGGGGGCGGCGCCCTTGAGGTGCTCGACGGCGGCGGCGACACCGCCCTCGAACTGGTAGTAGTCGTCGGAGTCCAGCAGATCGTGCTCGCGGTTGTCCTGGTTCTGGACCACGGCCTGGACCTGGGTCAGGCGGGTCTCGAACAGCCCGCGTTCTCGGGCGCCCTCGGTGTCGCGGCCATAGGCGTAGCTGCCCCACTCAATGTAGCTGTCGGCTAGATCGGCGCGGTTGTCCCACAGCCGCTCGTCGATCATCGCCTGCAGGCCGGCGCCATAAGCCCCCGGCTTCGAGCCGAAGATGCGGAATCCGGCGCGGCGGGCGGCGTCTTTTGCGTCGGATCCCTCGGCGATCAGGCGGGCCTGTTCGGCGCGGTAGCGGGTGGCCAGCGGGTTTTTGTCATCCGGTTCATCCAGTTGCATGACGGCGCGGGCGGCGGTGTCGAATAGCTCGATCTGGGCCGGGAAGGCGTCGCGGAAGAAGCCGGAGATTCGCAACGTCACATCGACCCGGGGGCGGTCGAGGTGGTCTACGGGCAAGATCTCGAAGCCTGTGACCCGCCGGCTGGCCTGATCCCAGCGTGGGCGGACGCCCATCAGCGCCAGCGCCTGGGCGATATCGTCGCCGCCGGTGCGCATGTTCGAGGTACCCCAGGCGGTGATGACCATGGCGTTAGGCCAGTCGCCGTGGTCCTGCAAGTAACGCTCGACCAGCAGCGAGGCGGAATGCCAGCCCAGCGTATAGGCGGCCGGGGTCGGAATTGCGCGGCTGTCGACCGAGAAGAAGTTGCGCCCGGTCGGCAGCACGTCAGGGCGGCCACGGGTCGGGGCGCCGGAGGGACCGGGCGGGATGAAGCGGCCTTTGAGACCCGCCAGCAGGGCGCCACGCTCGGCCTCGCCACAGGCGCGGATCGCGGGCAGGATCTCGCCGTGGTGAGCTTCCAGAACCGGGGCGGTCTGGCGGAAATGCTTCGGCGTCTCGGGCCACTGGACGGCCAGTTGCGCCAGTTTCTCGAGGCGCTCGACCGTGTCGCCGTTGGTCCGCCAGGGTTCAAACACGCTGCCCGCCGCCCACAGGAACTTGTGGCGCGGGCCGTCGTAAGCGGCGCCCATTTCGCAGTCGAGGGGGTCGAAATGCTCCGGGTCGATGTCGCAGTCGCGGGCCAGGGCGCGGATCAGCGAGGCGTTGCCCCCCTTGCCGTCGCCGCGCGGGACACGGAGCAGGGCGATGGCCAGGTCACGCTCGAGTTCGCCGTTGGGCGAAGTGCCGAAGATGTGCAGGCCGTCGCGGATCTGGCTTTCCTTCAACTCGCACAGATAGGTGTCGAGCTGGGTCAGGGCCTGGGTCTCGTCCATCTGCGGCGTAATCCCGGCGTCTTCGTCGAGTCGCGTGGCGGAGACCAGCAAGCGGATTTCCTTGCGCAAGTGGTTCAGGCGGCGCGGGTCAACGCCGCTGGCCTGGTAATATTCGTCGACCAGCGCTTCGAGTTCTTTCAGCGGGCCGTAGGTCTCGGCCCGGGTCAGCGGCGGCGTCAGGTGGTCGAGAATGACGGCGGCAGTGCGGCGCTTGGCCTGGGTGCCCTCGCCGGGGTCGTTGACGATGAAGGGATAAAGGTGGGGCGTCGGGCCGAGGACCGCCTCGGGGAAGCAGTTCTCGCTGAGGGCAACGGACTTGCCGGGCAGCCATTCGAGGTTGCCGTGCTTGCCAAAATGGATGATTGCGTCGGCCCGGAACTCGCGGCGCAGCCAGGCGTAGAAGGCGAGATAGTTGTGCGGCGGCACCAGGTCGGGGGCGTGGTAGGTTTGCTTCGGGTCAATGTTGTAGCCGCGAGCCGGCTGGATGCCGACGACGACGTTACCGAAGGTCAGGATCGAGAGAGCGAAGCGGCCGCAATCGACCTCGCCTGCGATGAAGAAGGGGTCCTGTTTGGGCGCGCCCCAACGCTCCTCGACCTGGCGGCGGACCTCGTAGGGGAGATCGGAGTAGAAGATCTGGTAGTCGGCGAAGGAGAGGGTTTTGCCACCTTCGCGGCTGGCCCGGTCGGTTAGCCAGTTGGTCGGGGCAGATTGGATTTTCGCCATCAGATCGGCGGAAGATTGTTGCGCGTTGTGA
>Ga0307379_10007655_pt1 | contig 14654 bp, 9 predicted proteins | sample UN2MG_FD_202237 | JGI IMG/M metagenome (GOLD analysis project Ga0307379, IMG submission 202237) | Soil microbial communities from Risofladan, Vaasa, Finland - UN-2 | ecosystem: Environmental > Terrestrial > Soil > Coastal area > Acid sulfate soil | place: Finland: Risofladan, Vaasa | collected... | reverse complement strand
CTTCATCTAATGGTTACCCATTTTGATGCAACACTCGGTATGGGTGGTTGGCTAGACCTTACCCAACAAGGACTTTCACCCTGCAAGAAATATAAAACTTCTTGGCGCTCTTCCGCTAAAAGTTACCAAATTATTGACCTGGTACCCCTTCCCTATTTATCTAATTTAAAAGTAAAATATTAATTATAAAAAAATGGGATATGTACTTATTGTTTTAATATTTTCTTCGATAGATCACTTTATCCTAATTTTTCCTACTATATTATTGATTCAATAAATATTTCCCAGGCTTTTACGCATTTTGTAGCCAAATCAAATGCATCAATAGAACCAGAATTAGTTTTAATTTCATATTTTAAAGCAATTGTTGTTGGCCCTGATCCAATATTAAGTTCACCTTTCGTCTTACTAAATTCTGGATTTTCTCCACTACGATCTCCGTCAAAATGAAAATGTTTCAAGCCATTACAGATGTCCGCACAGAGCGAAAGCTCCGGATTATTATTAATGTAATTTTCCACCATGTTTTCGACTGAAGCGGCTGCTGGGTCCTTTCTAATCCAATCTTTAAGGTGATAACAATTCATAAAAAAGGCATATACATCGTCTTCATAAAACTCTGAAGGTTTATCATGAATCTGACCATTGTTAATCTCTTTAAAACGCTTATACCATCGTTTCACCCTTTCAAATTGCTCTTGGTAATTATGTGATATTGAAATCATTGTCTCCTCCTTTTTAATGATATATTCCCCTTAACTAAAATAGGCATACATCCTATTTTTTTCTATGGTTTAGCTTTCCATTTTACGAGGTCTTCCTTTAGGACTTCTACCTACAGCAATACCTAACGCCTCAACCATCTGATTAAGAAACTACTCAGAGCCTATAGGTTTTTTGCTAAAAATTATCGAAATATTGGCCTGGCACACCTATTTATCTAATTTAAAAGCGTAAATATTAATTGTCTAAGAAAACGGGATGTGTCCAAAATTAATTTACTATTTAATTTAATTCTTTTTTTTATACCTTATAAAGTCATTTCAATGCATTTGCCACTTAGCATCTCAGCAGTTTGAGGATGGCAGGTTAAAAAGATTACCTGTCTGGTTTTTGCAAATTCGTTAATCTGCTCTGCGGCAAGAGCTTGTCTATCCGGATCCATGTCTACAAGGGGATCATCAAGTATAAGAAATCCTGATTTATCCCGGAGAAAATATTCTGCCATAGTAAGCCGCAAAGCCAGCGAAAATGTGTCTTTTGTACCAAATGAAAGCAGATTATAGCTAAGTTCTGAGCCATCATCTTTTATCAATTTTCCAGGGAGGTCCTGTTCCATTTCAACCCTGGAAAAAGATTTTCCTGACATATGAATAAAATATTTTACGAATTTATTTTGAAATCCTTCATAGGTTTTTATATCCATTTTTCCAAGTAAATCAATTGCTTTTTCTTTTATATGCGCTAAAGCTTTTCCTTCGAGAAGCATTCTTTGAAAATTCTGTTCTAATTCACCAAGCTGTACTTTAAGTTCCTCAGAGGATTGATCAGGTTTTTTATTTTCTATGGTAATCTTTTGTTCGCGTAAACTTGAAATCTCTTCCTGAATATTTCGGTCATTTTCATTAAGCTGGTCAATGTAATCATAAAAACTCTTATAATCATTAAATCCCTCCGGCAACACGGCAAGATTTCCCAGTTTTATATTTAATTCTTTCTGCATATGTTGTTTGCCCCCAAGTAGGGAAATCATTTCATCGTGACTTTCATATGTTTCTTTCCAGTCCTTAATCTGCTCTAATCCTTCCTTTTTTTTCTTTTGAAGACCTTCAAGTTCCAATTCAAGACGAACCTGCTCGACAGATATCTTCTCTAAAGGACGCACTTGCTTTTCTTTTCCCAGCTGTTTATATTTTTCTTCTAATTCCTCATATCTTTCTTCCCCAAGCTCTTCTATAAAACTACGCTTAGCATACTCAACTTCACCTCTTAGTCTCTCGTATTCCATATTAGTAGATTGAGCTTTTTCAAAAGTATCTATCCCAAGTCTTTTAAATTCGTCTTCGACTTCTTTTGTTTTTTCCTCTTTTTTGCAAATTAGTTTATCTATCTCACCTTCTCCTGCCTGGACTTCCATTTTCCAGTCCTCATGTTCTAAGGTCAATTTACCTGGGAAGGTTTTTTCTATTTTTTCACCTTGACCCAAGGTAAGGGTTTCCTCTTTTTCTGAGACGTCTTTAAGTTTTAAAACTTGTTGATTTTTAGCAAAAAAGGATATGGTCAGCTTTGAAGCCTTAATTTGATTTTCAAGATTTTTTACTTCCTGTTTTTTATTTTTAATTAATTCAATGTCTTCTTCTGTTACCTTTTTAGATTTAAAAAGTTTATTTTCAGCACCTTTTATTTTTTTATGGAGCTTCTGCAGATTCTTAAACCATTTTCGGAATTCTTTGTTTTCCTGATTCTGGCGAGATTCATTTTCTTCTTTTTCGAGTTTTTCCTTCTTTTCTTCCATTTTGCTAACTATGGGATCAACTTCCTTTAACAGCCAATTTTCTTTAATCGGCCATTCTTTACTGATCTTTTTTATCTCTTCTATTCCGTGAATAATCTTTTCCAAATCATTTTCTATTTGCTGACGTTCATGGATTTGAGATTTTTTATCCTTATTTTGATTTATTTCATCCTTAATTTTCTTTTGCTTGCCTTCCTCATCCTGAATCTTTTTATTTATTTCATCAATTTTTATTTCTACCTTACATGTTTCATAATAATCTTTTTCAATTCCTTCTTTTTCATAGTAGGCCTTTAGTATCTTTCCTACACCTTTTTTAAAAGGATTGTTTATGCCCCGACCATTTTCAGGTGCGCCTTTTTCTATATCCCAATGCTGAAAATAATCTTCATATTCCCTGTCAAGTCTTGATCTTAGTTGTTCTACTGACACACCATCTGTTTCCATGACTGAGGATCTGAGAATAGCTCCCAGATCCGGCCGGATATTTACATCTTCATCGTGTAATATATCCATTGTTTTATCCAGCGCAGACTGCCAGGTTAATAATATATTGTTTACCGTACCCTGATGGGCAGGAAGAAGTTCATCTATCAGTCTGGATACTTCTCCATCTGTAGTAAATTCCCCCAGATCGGGAGATTTAAGAATTGACGAACCCTTCCTGTTTCCGGGCTTCCATATTTTTTCAAGAAAGTAGTCTTTTCCTTCTGCTTGAAATTCAAGAGAAACTCTGATAGTATCTCCGCCTTTAACCGGCATATATTCTTTCATCAAATTGTCAAATCTTGCCTTTGTTAATTCAACCTCGGTGAAAAGTACAGATTTTAAGGCATTTAATAAAGTAGATTTACCTGCCTCATTAGGGCCAAGTATCACCGTAAGCCCCGGATAAAATTCAACTTTTTTGTCTAAAATTCCGGCAAATGGTTTTAACTGTATGCTCTTAAGTTTCATGGCGTATTTCCCTTATTAGGTCATAGGCTTTTTGCAGCGACTTAAAAGAGATCTCTTCCTTCTCTTCAAGCAGGGATGAAAGAAGCTGATGCGGAAACGAATTTTCTGTAAATTTACTGTTAATAAGATCAGAGGTAATTGACTCCTGCAATTCATCTTTAACTGTTTGAAGAAGCAACACATTATCATTTATTAAGTCTATGGCTTCTTCCACCCGGTCTAACTCTTCCTTTCTCAATCGCCCCCTTAAGATGAGGCGCAACACCACATTACTGAATTCATCACCGGTATATTTCCGCTTCATTGAAGTAATGTCGTTATCATCATAGAGTGAAACCTGGTTGATAGAAAAGCGGTATTTCCCGGTACTCACTTTTTGAACTTTCATCTCCGAAGATGATTCCAGGTCAATTATAAAGGCGCTACCTTGGTGGTTGCAGTCAAAGCCGTCAGGTTCCGGAGTGCCGGGGATGAGAATTCTGGAGTTTTTGTCCGGATTTTCAGGCCACGGCAGATGAGTATGGCCAAGCAGCCACAGGTCAAGACCGGAAGATTCCAGTTCCTTCCGGGTCATAGGATAGTATGTTTTATCAAAATCAGGAGAGACACCTTCAAGGCTTCCATGTGCTAAACCAATTTTTATTGAATCATCCTCAGAACTTTTCTGAGAATTAACCCACTTGATCATGTTCTCACTCGAGTGTTTTGCATTGCATGGTGCAGCATAAATCTTAATTTTTAAATGATATTTATTGAGGTCATATATATCAGGATTTTTTAGAATTAAAACACGGTCACCCGCATGTTTGGAGAATTCATTCCATAAATTACTGTCATGAGTGTAATAATCGTGGTTTCCGGGCAGTATAATTATCAGTTCGCCATTAAATTCATTAAGTGCCCTGGCAGCCCTGGAAATATCTTTGACGTTAAGCGTTGTCCGGTCAAACAAATCACCGGCCATAACAAAAAGAGTACAGTTTTCCTGGTTGGCTAATTCAACTATATTTTCAAGTGTTTCATACCTCGCATTGATAAGTTCATCCTGAACATCCGGGTATCCTGCAAAACGCATTCCCAGATGCAGGTCTGCAGTGTGAAATATTTTTATTCCCATTTTAACCTCTCATGAAATTTATATAGATAACTCTTGGTAATAAGCCATCTGAAGATTTCGGCACATCGAACGTTCGTAAATTTAAAATAACTGATGTAGTACTCTGAGCATCTTAATTTTTACAGAGCCCTTCTGGTTAGTTTTAATTACTTTGTTAATCCAATTTAATTAATTATTTACGCTTAACAAAATTATCAAGCTCAGTAAGTTTATTAATTATTTGAGATACTATTAATTGATCAAATTCATCTTTATCTGGTTCTTCATGTGTTCCTTTATTTAAATACTCCCAAATAATATTGCTATTTTTTTGGAGACCAATTAAATAATCAAAAATATCAGTAACAACTTTATAATTACTATTATTATCCAATTTTTTAATAAAACTATTTATAGAACTTACAACTGACATAAGGTCGGGTACTGAATTTGGTGATCTAATTACAACACTAAATTCTGTTTTATATTTTTGTTTACCAAATCTAATCCACAACCGATTCGATATATTTTCGATTCCACACCTACAAAAGTAAAGAGCTTCACTATAATTTGCTTCTTTATAATTTTGATTTGCTCTATAAATGTAATTTTTAAAATCATCAGATTTTATCCTAATCTTCCTAGAATGTTCATCAGGTAAGAATTTGAATTTTTTTACATATTTATCGTAATCGGCTTTTGATGGATATTGCTCTAACTCTTTAACAAATTGAGATGCATGAGTTGTGAGAATTATTTGTTTTGAATTTAAGTGTTCATTATCGAATAAAAGATTACGAATACCACCACGGTGGTCGTCATCAATCGCATTGGCAACATCATCAAAAATTATAACGGGATATCTTTCTTGAATATTTTTAGAAAGTAAGATAGATAAACCTAAACAACGGATGTGACCTTCACTTAATATTTGTAAAGCATCATAAGGTTTATTAGGTTCGTTTTCAAAATAGATAAAAATAGTATCATCAGGTTTAGAAGGTAAACTTATTTTTGATAAGATTTCAAAATCCTTATCATGAATGTTTATTTGATTATAAAACTCCACTGTTAATTCATTGAGTCTTGCGACATGTTTAAGAGGAAGGTTTTCTTTATAATGATTTAATTTTCTCAATAAAGTTTTATATGCATCTACATATTTCTTGTTTAAATCAATTTGTTCTTTCTCTTTTTCAGCATCATCAATTAACTTTTTATTTTTATCTTTAAATTGATCAACAATCTTCTGCCACTTTTCAATATTTTCTAGTTTTGATTTTTCAATTGTCTTTGTTTGTTTAATTTTTTCTGAAATAGAATTGATATTCTTTCTCTCTTCTGATAATTTTCCCCTACGAATATTTTGTTTGTCAACTTCTGTATTATTTTCAAAAATTATATTGTCAAAAGTATTATGTTCACTTTCTACACTTGTGAATATTTCAATTAATTTCTTAGCATAAGTATCAAATTGATCTTTAAATTCTGATTGTTTTAATTGAATGTCATCAAATGATTTTTTCAATTTAAAGTTTTTAGAAACTTCAATTCTTTTTTCCAAATATTTTCTGAATAGTTCAAGTTTTTCTGATAAATCATCTTTTGATTTTTCTAAATCGTATTCTAATTTGGTAATGTACTTTAATTCATTCAATTTTGTTTGAGCATTCTCGTATGGATGTCTTACAGTATCTTTGATTGGGGTTTCACATACTGGGCATTTATCTTTAACTAAAGGTTGTAAGGTAATTACTAAATCATAGAGTTCTTTAAATTTGACAATATCTTTTTTTTCTTTATATTCAGACAGATAGTTTTTATATTCAGTCAAATAAGACTGAATTTCCGAAAGATTACTTTTCAAGGTACTAATGGTGGGAATTTCATATTTGATTAAGTTAGGTTTAGATAATTCTTTGTCGATTATACTAACACGACCTTTCTGCTTTGCAGTGCCATGAATATATAAGTCTAAATCATCAAATGATTTATTAAGTTTTGCTTCAGTTGATATATTAGATTTTTTTGTTTCGATTTCATTTAAGGAAGTCTCTTCCTTTTTGATATTATCTTCATGGACTTTAATAGGTGCAGATTTCAACTTTAATTCTTTATTTTTTTTCCCTTCAATATCAACATAGTTTTCAATCTTATCGGTAAATTCATTGACGAATTCATTGAATTCACTTAAGCCGAAAAGTATTGATAACAAATTGTTTTTTTCACTAGGTGTATTTGCAGATATACGAGCAAAATTTTCTATTCGACTTTTTTCTATAAAACAGAAATGATAAAGTGAAGGATTTGCATTAATATTGATTATTCGATTATTATTTTTTCCTTTCAGTATCGGGGCATTATATTTTCCTGTGATTATATTTATTCTGTATTGTTCAATGGATATTCTTTTTAAAGTCGCTTCATTGATATAACCAAGCATTGAATATTCTAATGCTTCACATAAACTAGATTTTCCGCTACCATTTGGTCCATATATAAAAGTATATTTTTTACTAAAATCAATTTTTTCATAATTTGAGAAGCCACGAAAATTCTCTAATTCTATAGAAGTTAAACATTCAAAAGGAAATGTACTTTTTTCTATAGAATCAATGGAAATTAAAAACTCTGAAGAGATTGTTTTACCTTTTTTTAAAATTAATTTGTTTAACAATTTTCCACGTTTACCTTGTCTAGTACTAACACTTGCTATATTATCAAAATTATCAATAATTAAATTAATCAATTTCTTTTCATATTCAGAAAATTCATTAATATCTAATTCTCTTAGAAAATTTTTAAATTCATTATATATTTTTATTCTTTTGATCATGTTTTTCACACTAATTTAATATAATGGGATAACACTCGAGCTCACCATAATTGTCCGGTAACAGTCCTTTTGCCTGAGAAAGTTTGGATACATTTAGTATTTTGCCTCTTCGGCTCCTCTTCTTTTTATAATAAAAGAAAAGATCTCTCCTATTACCTTCATACAGGGTACAATATTAAATTTAATAAAGTTTTATATAAAATCCTTTCTTATTTTAAAACATGAATATTAATTTAAATTATCTTTGTTTGCTATATACTACATTTATTTTTAATAATCATTCTTTTTTACAAGAAAAATCGTTCCCTACCAACCTGATCTAGTACTCTACGTCTCTTCCGATTTTGAAAAGATTTTAAAACCATGGATTCCCAGTCATCAGGAATACTGTGTAATTTTTTGAAATCCTAAAATTCTAGAAGCAGATTTTTTGCGTATCTTAGTGTAATTATTATTCTCGAAAGCTCAAAAAAATTAACAGAAAAAGATCTTTGCTGTTATTATTTGAGTTTTCTGATTCACCTAAATAAAGTAAATATATAAATTAAGATGGATTAAATCAATATTCTCTTTTTAGCAATCTTTACATATTGTATTTCTTTTTCAATGCCAATCCAATTGCGACCGTATCTTTGAGCTACAACGGCAGTTGTTCCGCTTCCTAAGAACGGATCTAAAACAATATCGCCCTCATTTGAGCTAGCTAAAATAATTCTTTTTAGCATTTCTTCCGGTTTTTGCGTTGGATGCAATGCTTTTCCGTCTTTTCCTTTAATTCTCTCTTTCCCTTGAACTAATGGCATTTCCCATAAATCACGCATTTGCTTTTCTTTTCCATTTTTTTGTTTTTCAGGATTGATCTCTTTGATTTTTTCATAATTAAAAGTCCAACCAGAGCCTTTTACTGCCCAAACAACAAATTCAGTCGAATGAGTAAAGACCCGTTTTGTCATGTTCGGCATCGCATTTGTTTTGTACCAAGTAATGATATTGTTTATTTTAAAATCAAGTTGCTTTAAGGTTATCATTACTTCGCCTATATTGTGATAACTACAGGCAATATAAATTGATCCTATTGCTTTTAGAACTTTATAACATCCCCTGATCCATTTTCTTGTAAATTGCAGATATTCAGGGGCTGTCATCTTGTCCCAATGTTCGTTCACCATATACCAATCTCCGCCTGTTTTACTTCCTTTCCACTTTAAGCCGTTTCCAGAAAGATTATATGGAGGATCGGCAAAAATAAGATCAATTGAATTCTCATCAATTTTTTTATTTAAGATTTCTATGCAATCGCCATTATAAATAATATTTTTTTTCATAACTAAAAATAAAGGCCCTTTCGCCAAGATGTAATAGTATTCGGAATATTTTTTATCCACTCATTTGGATCGGATAAGCTTTTTGATGTCTCTAAAATTTTATCATAAAGATTAAAGAGTTCGTCATGTCTTAAGAATTTTCTATTTTGCTTTATTTCGACAAGAATTTTTAGAAGTTCTACGAAGATACTAATTGATAAGGGAATGATTCTTTGTTTTTGCCCTTCATATTCATATTTTATAGCAGTCCAAAAAGTGTTTATTGTGTCTCGATGTAATTTTGGAGCTACAAACAAACAATAAGCCTTCTTGTCTTGATATTTATTTTCAAAATTTCTTAAATGCCTCATCACCGGCTGCCCTTCGTTATACCATTGATTACGCCCCGTAAGCATCGTAACTTCACAAATTGCATTGTAATTTTCATAAAAACACTCAATATCTGGTGTATTTGCTGGAGCTGTAAAGGTTGGCTCGTTGTCATCTCCTACGGGATAATTTGGTTTTATTTTCAAGGCATCATTTAAGGCATTAAGCCCGAGCGATAAAAGTTTTTCTAATAAGATTGGTCTATCATCGACATTAAAAATATTTTCAAGTTCTTCAATGTATTTCTTAATCTGTTCAATTTCTTGTGATTTTTGATGGTTTTGCTTGTCTTGTAGTTCTCTTCGATAGTTTCTCAAATTATCAATAAATCTTTTTAGTCCATCTTCGTTCAATTTTTTATAATCTAAAAATGCTTTTGGTGTTGCCACTATTTCTTTCTCATATGACTTTATGTCTTCCAGCAATTTTACGGTAATTTCAGTAAGTTTTTCTTTAGTTTCCCATGGTAATTTTGGCTTAGAAATATCAGAAATATACTCTAAATAATCCTCTTTTGAGGTAAAAGTTTTTGATTGAGCATTGTCAAAACGAAGTAAATTTCTAATTTCGATCGATCTTCTTGGCTCTAAATCAATATAAAAACCACCACCTCGAATATATACATAGCGGGTTAAACGAAAGTATCTAACCGCATTGTCTCCGTAATCTTTGAGATTTTTTACTAATTTTTGAATTTCTATAGTATCTGATGTTCCTAAAAATTCTTGTGCAAAAACTTTTTTATATCTATCCAAAATCATTCTTTGCTCCTGTTTTGTGTTGCCTTTAAGTTTTTCCCTCAATGTAATAATTTTTTCAGCATAAGAGTTAATATCTTCATAATTAACTAAGGTCGGGCAAAATAAAGAAAATTCTTCTTTGCTAATTCCTTTTACTTTTTCCTCTAATTTTTCTGATTTTTCATTTACTTTCTGAATAAGATGGAGAACACCGATAAATGGTTTTATGTCATAACCATCTTCAAGTTTATAATCATTGCTATCAAGATTTGGGATTTGCCACTTTATAAAACTTCTAAAAAATATATCACCAAGATCAAAATCGTCTTTTAAAAATAATTTTCCTAAGCTGGTAATAAAAATCTTTTTATCTTTTATCACAACAAATCCAAATTTTTTAAGCGGATTTATCGACTGTCTACCTCTCATCGCAGGATCTTCATAATTTTTAGCATTAAAAATTTCTTCGGCTTGTTCAAAAGAAATTTCTTTTGTTTGATCGTCGATCAAGTCAATTTGCTCTTGAGATAAGCCATTATAAAATTGACTACTTCCATAGCCGTAAAATCTATCTTTGATCAAAAGAATTTGATATTTCCTTTGATTTTCTAAATTCCACTTATAATTTTCAAGTTGTTTCAAAACAATTAAGAAGATTCTTAATCTCTCAGGATTTCTAAGAGTTGTTGTGATTGACCAAGGTTTTTTCATAGTTTGATCCTACCTTACAATAATAAATTCGTTCAGCGTTTCCATCGCTATTACTTTTTCCTGCGGTAAAAGCCTTATAATCTTTTTCAAAAATTTCAACTTCTCCTTTACTTTCTAATATTCGCAAGATATTATTATCACTTATTCTCGCATTTGAACGCCCATCTTTTGAATCACCAGTATTATTATAGGACAATAAAATATGTTTACAATCTGCATTTCTAATTAAATCTTCAAATACCTGTTTTGCATTTTTAAGACAATAAGAACTTTTAATATGTGAACGATCCATTTTTTTTGCCACCCCTTTAACATTTGGCTTTTTCCATTCAGCCAAATTTTCTAATAAGTGATAAGCATCTGAATATTGGCGCGAATTATAGGGCGGATCAATATACAAAACATCGCAAGTAATTTTTCTAATCAAAATATTTGCATCTTCTTTGTAAATTTCGTTATTTCCATTATTTAAGTAGTCGATATCAGGGATTAAAAGTTTTAATGGTTGCAACATGTCTAAGGCTTTACGGAAAGCATCGTAATGACCGACCGTATTCGCAACTTTATCAACCGCATAAATTAAAGAACAGATTAGAATATTTTTTTCTTCTTCTGTTTCCGTAATCTTTTCGATTTCTTCACGAATAATCCCGATTTTTCTAGCGTTTTCTAGAGAGAAATAAGTATTTCCAAAACACTCTGAAAAATAATTATCTCGATCAGTTTTTAAATTATTAAGGATATCAATTTTATCCGTTATTTTTTTAACATTCGAACTTGTACCAAGAAATGACTTTAAACAAACATAATTACTAAAAAGAAAATCATTAGAAATAATTTTTATTTCTGGCTTATTAAATCTTTCACCAACAACCCCAGTACCGGCAAAAATATCGCAAAACGATTCTATCCCATTACATTTTTCTGAAACAATATCTTCAATAAAACCAAGCAATTTGTACTTATTTCCTAAATATCTTCTGTTTTGCAATTGAAAAGTATTACCTTTAACTTTGGGAAAATGGAAATAAGATTTTCCAACTTTTTGAATATTTACCTCATAGACAGGTTTTTCTATCTCGAACAAATCGAATAAGCTTGTCTGTATTCCGTCTGCAATATAATCAAAGCCTTTGTTTGAATCCTTTATTTGGTCATAAAAACTGTAATAATCCTCTTCGGAAATGATAATAAAATCAATAACAGGTATTCCCATTATTTCTCCAGCTTGCACGATTTTTTTTACCATTTGATGATCTTTTCTACTCGGCAAAGACTCCCCTGAAGGGTGATTATGAATCAAAATTACACTTGCTGCATGTAATTCAGTTGCTGGATAAAAAATTTCTCTTGGGTGAATAAGTGCTTTATCAAGCAGGCCAACACTAATGACTTCTTTTTTTATTAAAACATTTCTCGCGTTGAGATATATACAAATAAGATATTCCTTTTTTTTGTCTCTTAAATCATAAGAAAGAGAAAGCACGTCTTTTGCATTTTTGATAATAATTTCACTGCCTTTTTCTTCTTCGTAAAATCTTTTTACTAAAGAAATAGCGGAGATGATTTGTAAGGCTTTAGCTTGCCCAATTCCTGAAATTTCTAATAAATCATCAACGGTAATATTTATAAAATTCTTGCTAAATTTTTTGATAATATGTTCTGAAAGTTGTTTTACATTTTTACCTTTTATTCCACTGCCTAAAAGAATAGCTAAAAGATCACTTTTTGAAAGTGCATCGGCTCCTTTTTGGAGAAATCGCTCTCTTGGGCGATCGATTTTTGGAATGTCTTTAATTTTTGCCATAATTTACACCTAAGTTAAACAGGATTAAGGATTTAATCGTTTTTAAGCTTCATTACTTATTATTTCTCCTGCAATTGCTAATCGCATCTATAGAAAAATACCATTTATAAATTTTAAACTTGTTTATATTAATAAATAAAATCAAATAACTTTCTAGCTGAGTTAATTAAATTTTTAAGAATTATATACTCATTTAAAGCTGAACTTTTATCTCCAATTACATTAGGATACCACCAGGGGGTGGGAATTAATCTTTTTTAATTTTTCTATAACTTTATGTTAATTCAACAAAGATTGGAAAAATTCTCTCTTAATTGAAAAAATTTTGAGTAATAATTATTGCTTTTAACCAACAGTAGTAATAATCATCCACTGTTCTTTCCGTTCCTTCCATTCAATGGCGGTTATCTCCGGTAATTGGATGAGATTTTGTCGTCTCTGAATCCTCCGATTATAGGATTATACGACCAAGTATGTAATATCACTTTTCACCTTCCCTCAACAATTTTTTTAGGATGCAAGCTAGTTCATCGTTTGTTACCCATAAATTTTTTCAACCATTTCAAGAGGAATTATCAATAAATATATTTTCTTTACGTTAAACTTCATTTTGAGTATCTTTTCCTCTAACTCTTTTACCAATTGTGCGTATTTTGTTTTTTCTTCCTCAAATGGTGGAGAGAAATCAATAACTATCACTAAAGAACAATCGCTGTAATCTTTTTTTGATTTCTTTTCACAAACATCCATTATTATTGAAAACATATCTTTTAGGTCACTTCCGGAATTATAATCACGAGTAAAAGTTTCTCCAAAGCCCCTTTCAACAGTTAATTTTGCATCATTTGCAGCCTTGAGGCCGTCATGTGGTACTGTAATTTCCAAGTGTTCAAATATTTCTCCATTTTCATTTTTTACAATTGCATCATACCCTTGATTACCGAGTTTTGGAAATATTTTATAATTATCGGGATAAATTTTCATACAAACTAAACTTAGCGGAATTATCTCATCAACAAATACTTTATAGATCCCTTTCTTAAGCATTCCCTTATGTCGTTCTTGTTTACAATTATCTATTTTGGATTTTATAGTAGTAACAAATTCTCTTAATTCACTAGGAGTTTTCTCTATTTCAATATCTTCTTTCGTAATCATTTTATGTCTCCTATATAATATTCAAACTAAGCCACTGCTTCCGTAGAGCAAAGCAGAACGGAAAAGGTTCGGCTTCAGTGCTTTCTTAAATATTTTTATTTTAATTATAATAACTACTTTATCCATTTGTTGGTTCTAAATTAAAAAATGGGCTCAAAGTATCAATAATAATTTTTGGGAATGTATTGTTTTATCTGAGGAATTATTTGCTTCTTCCCTCCGACCCATTTTAAAAATAGTTTTGCTTTAAAATTGTCCTTCTGGGTATTTTCATAAAAATTAAAAAGTCTATTATTTTCACGATCAAACCGATCTTCTTCCACTCTTTTAATATTTCCTTTTTCCTTTGTAGTAATATTAATTTTCAAAGGAATTTATATTTTCAATAAAAAGCATTTTTTAAGTTAATTTTATAAACTATATTAATATTAACTCCAATACTTGGAAAAAACAATCTTATATAAGATTTCTTTTAGAAGATGATAAATAATAAAGGTAGAAAATTTTTTGGTGGTCAAAATTTGTAGTCAGGCTTCACAAGTTCACATTTCTATTTTGTGACCTCGTGAAGCCTGACCCCACATCCCCTTTATTATTGAATATCTATAACTTCGCAATGTTCTGTGGTGTGAATCCATATTTTATAACCACAGTTGTTGCAGATATAAACATCTAAGTCTGATAATATTTTGTTGTTTTCGTCGATATCGGACATAATGGAAGTCTCTATTCCATCGTATTCCATTAACTTTCCGCAGTTGCAAATATGTTTTTCCAGGTATCTTTTGTTATTCATGTATTATCTCCCTTTAAAATTAACTACTACAGTTATTCCGGAAAAGAGATCACAGAAAATCAAGTAATTTGCTCGGACAACCATAATATCTCATATATAGTTCCTCTTTTAAATTTTTCTTATTAGACCTTTTATTTTACCAATTATTCTAATCTGATTTTCATTAGGTTTAATAATTATTGGTTCCATTGTATCATTTTCAGGTTGTAGCCTTATTTTATTTCCTTCTTTATAGAATCTTTTCACTGTTGCTTCATCTTCAATAAGTGCAACTACTATATCGCCTTGTTCAGCATCTTGTTGTTGAGAGGCTATTACATAATCTCCATTTAAGATGCCAGCAT
>Ga0307379_10007654_pt1 | contig 14655 bp, 9 predicted proteins | sample UN2MG_FD_202237 | JGI IMG/M metagenome (GOLD analysis project Ga0307379, IMG submission 202237) | Soil microbial communities from Risofladan, Vaasa, Finland - UN-2 | ecosystem: Environmental > Terrestrial > Soil > Coastal area > Acid sulfate soil | place: Finland: Risofladan, Vaasa | collected... | reverse complement strand
TGATGCGTTATCTGACAGTGTTATTAGTGTTTGCGTTTATGTTTGTTGTGGCTGTCACTGGTCAGGCGGACTCGTTCTGGCCGATGTTCCAGCGCGACCCAGGCCACACAGGACTTGCCCCTGTCGCAACCGCGGATGACATGGAACTACTGTGGCAGCGGGACGTATGGGCTTTCGGGCTGCGTTCGGACTCACACCTGGTTATGAGCAATGATGGTCGCCTCTTGGTAGTTGGGGACCAGAAGATCGCAGCTGTGTCCCCGACCGGAGAGTTTACGGTTCAGTTTCCGTTTCCTGAGGACTTAGCAGGGTCGTTCGTAAATGACTTCTCGCCGGTCGTGTTGCCGGACGGCGCACTGGTTGTTCTGGCGACTGTGAGGGTCGAGGGCAATTTCAGGCCTAGCCTATTTGCCATAGAGCCAGAGGGCACACTCCGGTGGAGGGTGCCGCTCGAGCCACCGGGCGCGGGCCAGAGACCCGCGTCCTTACTGACTCTGGGCCCCAAAGGCGCCATCTACGCTGCGTGCGGCAGTGAGTACCTATACAAGATAGCGCAGGACTCTGAAGTGCAATGGTCCTATGAGTGTGATGGAAACATAGGGACAATTCCGGCCGTTGCGCAAGACGGGACTATTTATATTGTAGTTCAGAAAAAGGACGTTGCTTCAAACTACAGTCTGTTCTCGCTCTCGCCCGAAGCGTCACTCAATTGGAGCTTCGAGAGCCACGCGGCGCCTGTGCTGGCGGCACCAACCGTCGATGCAACTGGAAGGATCTTCGTGGTTGTCTCATATGATGCGTTGTACTGCTTGAACCCGGACGGATCAGTGCAGTTTTCGTATCCGAACACTGCTTTCTCCTACGCAAGCCCAGTCTTGCTCCCAGATGGCTCTGTAGTCTTCATAGGGTCTTCAGAAAAAGACTCGAGTGCTGTTGAGATGATATGCCTAGATAGCGCCGGCGCTGTGAGATGGAAAGCGGGTATCGAAACGAAGCAAAGCCCATTGACTAGCCCCGTGGCGGATGCGGAAGGCAACATCTACCTAGGCTACTATTTTTATGAAGGCGATCCACCGAACCAAGTCAAGCATCATCGTCTGGCTCGCATCACTTGCGACGGCCAATACCAGCAACTATTCGAGCATTCTGGCGGAAGTGGGACGTTGGCAGGTGGATGTTGTATCGCAGGAGACGGGACCGTATATGGGTATGCTGAGCGCCTCCTTTGTGCCTTCGGAAGCGCCTCGCAATCGCTCCGCATCGGGATTTCGACGCGGCTGGCGGCATTCAGCCTGGACGGCGGCTGGACGCGTGCCACCTCCATCCAGCTGGTGAATCCCTCCACTGACATTGAGGCTGACTGCTACGTGGCCTATCGAGCGATTGGAAGCGATCAGCTGTTCTTCTACCCGTTCTGGTCCAGCGTTCCCGAGAACTGCGCCTTGGAGTTCAGGCCTTTACCAGCGGACGCCAACTATCGGGAGATCGAGCTGATACACTCACGCGACCCGAAGCTCGAGCCCGGCCAGTACCAATGGCTCGCCGGGCTTTTTGAGCCGGGCACATTCAACCTGATCAGCAACATCGCTTCGTGCGACTTCACCGTCTATGGCGCGCCCACGAGGCGCGAGGCGCGGAAGTCCCAGACGGCAACCCATACGGGGCTTGCGCTCAATGACGGACAGATGGGGACGCCGCCGACTGTCGCGGTCTGGACGAACAAAGAGGCGTACGTTGCGGGCGAGGTTCTTGACCTCTCGCTGAGCCTTGAGAATCAGGGTCTGGGGATGCTCCTTGACCTCTACATAGCGGCAACCTTAGATGACGACCCGGACGGAACCCTGTTCTTCTTCCCGACGTGGCAGACCGACCCGGGCTTCACGAACATCTCGTTTCTGCCGCTCGGTCAGGGCGCCTCGCTTCCAAGCCTGACCATAATGCACCTTCCGCTTCCGGATGCGCTTCCGAGGGGAGGCTACCGGTTCCTGGCGGCGTTCTTCTACCAGGGAACGTTCAACCTCGCCAGCAACGTGGCCGAGGCGCACTGGACGCTGATGTAGCGGTATAGGCCGGGACGAGGGAGGCGCAACGCACAAACAAATCCGTCAAAAAGGATCGAGAATGATAAAGTCTGTTTTTTAAGATTGACAAGGCCGGTCCGGATGGAGTATATTTATAGTAAGGTCGGAGAATGCGCCTGGGGATGCGCGAGCTTCCACGCAGAGGCGCAGACCTTTTGAGGGGAGCGATGAGAATCGCCAAAGTTTCTCGGAACCGTTTTGAGGATGATGAGGCCGACGAGGCTGACTTTTCAGCCTTTGCCCGGCTGCATTCGGATTCTAGGTTCGGCCACAAGCTGACACGTCAGGCGCGTCTCAACACCGTTGCTGGTTCATCAAGCCCGGCAACGTCTTTCATTGTAATTCTTCTCGTTCTCCCTCTCTGCTTACCGTTGTCGGTTTGGCTGGTCTGGCAACCTGCTTCGTTGGAAAACGCGGGGGGGGGGGCAGCTCAAGCCAAAACCCGGCCTTATAGATTATGTTGAAGTTTCACCCTCTTTTTACGCTTCCACCCCGGCCTTTCCTGCTCTATGCGGGAAGAGGGCTCGTGGTTCAATCAGACCACGAGGCCCTCCTATTCGCCCCGCGTGCCATTTTTTCAAATGGCATATACCCTGAAGCAAATGTCTCAGATAGAACAAAAAACACAAGTTATTATTCTTATATGTAAAAAGGAGAACTGAGATGCGATCTAGAACTATTCTATTGGTGTTTGCATTGGTCTTTGTTATGGCGGCTTCGGCTGAGGCGGCGTCGTTCTGGCCGATGTTTCAGCGCGGTCCGGGCCACACCGGCGTTGCGCCTGTCTCGACGCCCGACGACTTAGAGGCCCTGTGGTCGGTAGCCGCTGCCGCGGGGTATCCCACACATCCGGTTCTTGGCCTCGATGGAAGTATCTGGCTGGTCGGCGGCTCCGTCGATAGGTACTCCCTCAGGGGCGAACGCACTCTCCACATGCGCGTCAGTGACTTTGGCCTCCAAGGGGACTTCGCCGGCCGGGGTTCGCCGGTCGTTCTTCCGGACGGGATTCTTATCGCAATAGCCGGAATCCGGAACGAGGATAAGGAGTTCATAGCAACTCTGTATGCGATCCAGCCAGACGGCGACGTCCGGTGGACGTTGACCTTTGACGGGCAGCGCAGTCCAAACTCTCTCATCACGCTTGGCTCTGACGGGCTGATATACGTGGGTTGTCCAACTTGTCTATATGCCGTCTCACAGGAAGGGAGTGCAGTCTGGTCATACGACTGCGAGGCTCCGATCACAACGATTCCCGCCGTAGCCAGCGATGGGACTGTGTATTTTGGTGCGCAGAACGGCGCTCTGTACTGCCTCGCGGCTGGGGGGCTTCTCAACTGGACGTTCTGTCCAGAGGGCTTGAGGGTGGGGATAGATTCAACCCCTACGCTGGGCGACAACGGGCGCATATACTTCGCCGCGTCGAAGAACGGTTTCTACTGCCTCAACAACGACGGCTCGATTGAATGGTCCTATCCGATTTCTCAATTCTGCTACACCAGTCCGATCCTGTTCTCAGACGGCTCTGTGGCGTTCCACGAGATGACGGGCGATGGGCCGGTCCTTACTCGGCTCGAGCCCGATGGTTCCAGGAGGTGGTCCGTGCCGCTGCCGGGCACGACCCAGGCGCCGACTTCCAGCCCGGCTGCCGACCAGGATGGCAACATCTTCCTCACATCCAAGGAGTTTGACGCAAGCATGAGCACGTTTTGCTTCCAGTTCGCCCGGATAGACTCTGATGGCAATTACGCTCCGCTCTCCTCCGAATTGGCTGCCGTAGGCTATGCTGGAGGGCCGTGCATAGGCCAAGACGGAACCATATATTGCCAAGTCGGTACCAAGCTAGTGGCGTTTGGCAGACGACAGGGAACGTCTATCGGGATTTGGACCGACGCCCCCGGATACACCGGCTGGGAGGAATGGCCGGTGAACGTTTCCCTGCGCATCACCAACACCGAGATAGCCGCACCACTCGACTGCTACATCGCCTGGAAGCGGCCCGACAAAGAGCAACTGCTGTTCTATCCATTCTGGAGCGACGACCCGTCGCTGGCCGCGATCCAGTTCCGACCGCTGCCCGGCGACGCCTTTTTTGAGAACATCGAGATAGCGCACTTCGCGTCCAATCTGCTGCCTAAAGGCGAGCACAAGCTCTACACCGCTTTCTTTGAGCCGGGCACGTTTAATCTCGTCAGCGACATTGCCTCGTGCGACTTCACCGTGTTCGGCACGCCAACGAGGCGCGAGGCGCGGAAGTCCCCGGCGGCAACTGATCTGGGGATTGCGCTCAACGCAGAGCAGATGGGGACGCCGCCGACGGTTGCTGTCTGGGCAAATAAGGAGACGTACGCGGCTAGCGAGGTTCTTGACCTCTCGCTGAGCTTCGAGAACTTGGGTGAGGCTATAGACTGTGACCTTTATATCGCGGCCACGCTGGACGACGACCCGAACGGGACTCTGTTCTTCTTCCCAACGTGGCAGACTGACCCGGGCTTCACGAACATATCGTTTCTGCCGCTCGGCCAAGGCGCCTCGCTTCCGGACTGGACTATCATGCACCTTCCGCTTCCGGATGCGCTTCCGAGGGGAGGCTACAGGTTCCTGGCGGCGTTCTTCTATCAGGGAACCTTCAACCTCGCCAGCAACGTCGCCGAGGCGCACTGGTCGCTGATGTAGGGGTATAGGCCGGGACAAGGGAGGCGCAACGCACAAGCGAATCTGACAAATAGGATCAAGGGCGGCAAAATCTGTTTTTTAAGCTTGACAAGGCGGAGGTGGATGCGTGATACTCTTCCGGTGAGGTCGGAGAATGCGCCTGGGGATGCGCGAGCTTCCACGCAGAGGCGCAGACCTTTTGAGGGGAGCGATGAGAATCGCCAAAGTTTCTCGGAACCGTTTTGAGGATGATGAGGCCGACGAGGCTGACTTTTCAGCCTTTGCCCGGCTGCATTCGGATTCTGGATTCGGCGAGAAGCTGACACATCGGCCGCGTGCGTTCGCCACCGTCGCTCGTTCTGTAAGCCCGGCAACGTCTTTCATTCTAATTCTTCTCGTTCTCCCTCTCTGCTTACCGTTGTCCATTTGGCTTGCCCGGCAACGTGTTTCATCGGGAAGTGCGGGGGGGGCAGCTCAAGCCAAAACCCGGCCTATAGGTTATGTTGAAGTTTCACCCTCTTTTTACGCTTCCACCCGGGCCTTTCCTGCTCTATGCGGGAAGAGGGCCCGTGGTTCAATCAGACCACGAGACCCTCCTATTCGCCCCGCGTGCCATTTTTTCAAATGGCAGCTGTTCAGCGGAACAGTCTCAACTTAGACACAATAATGCAACTTTTTCGAGAAATAGACTGGAGAAACTAAAGTGCACAGAAAAGTGAGAATAATGGCGATCGTTGGCTTGATCGCTGCCTTGGCCGTGCTGGCTTTCGCCGGCTCGTTCTGCACCGATAGCGAGAGCTGCGATACGGGGCACGTGGACCCCACAACCGGCGACGCAAACTCGACGACTTTCACCTACAAAGTTGACTATGTGCTCAGCCCCGGGCAAGAAGACGCGCCCGATGTCTATGTGGACATCTTCGAGGGTGACACGGTTTCCTGGAGCTACATGATGGTTAACACGTACGTCGGCAGCATATTCGCGAAGTACAGCTACCAAACGACGCTGCCCGCTGGAGACGACTACGGTTTCCGGTTCCGGACGCTCGGTGACATGACACCCACGTCGCTGGGGCCGACCGTAGAGTAGCCCAACACGTAGATTTGACGGACTTGGCGGCGGGGCGCTTGCGCCTCGCCGCCTACAAATAAACTGGCTCGTAAGAGCTGGCAAGATTAGACGGAGGTTGAAAATGCGGAAGAATATCTTTTGCTTGTCATTTGTTCTGTTGTTAGTTCTTGCGTCCTGTGCGGGCGCGGCGTCGTTCTGGCCGGTATTTCAGCACGATCCTGGCCACACGGGCGTTGCGCCGGTCTCGACGCCGGAGTCGCTCGAGCTTCTCTGGGCCGTAGAGGTGTGGGATTACAGTGGCGGCTGTCATCTAGTTGCGGCTGATGGCGGCGGCGTGTGGTACTGCCAGGGAGCAGGAGGAGGCGGCACGCTGAGGTTGTCCAGGGACGGCGAGATAGTCGCACGGGGACCTGTCGCTTACATGCAAGGCGGCAGCGCGGCCGTTCTGTCGGACGGGACGCTGGTCATTCGCAGCATTGTGCGCAATCTAGAGGACCAATCGATCGCGGCGGTCTCCGCGATTGCACCGAATGGTGACGTTCGATGGGAGCTCACATTAGGCGAGGTGATAGACAGGCTGCTCCCGCAGGATTGGTTGCTGACACTGGGCGCAAACGATGACATATACGCTGTCGGTCAGTTCTGCCTATATGCCGTGTCGCCAGGAGCGACCAGCGGCACTATCCGGTGGTCATACGCGTGTGACAACCAGATCAGCACGATTCCTGCCGCGGCGAGCGACGGGACGGTTTACTTCGGGACCACCAATACAAGCACGCCAAAGAACCCCTGGCTGTACTGCCTGAAGAGCGACGGCAGCCTGAACTGGACGTTTGAGCCGACGGAGGATGGCGCAGGCAAGCCACGGGCTTTGAGCTCTGCGCCGACTCTCGACAACGCTGGGCGCATCTACTTCGTCGTCTCGGGCAACGCCCTTTATTGCCTGAATAGGGACGGGTCAGTTCACTGGTACTACCCGATCGAGCGGTCCTGCTACACCAGCCCGATTCTGATGCGGGACGGCTCGGTTGTGTTCTACGAGATGAAGAACTACGGCAGCTACACCGACGAATGGCGGGCGACCGTAAGCAGATATCACCCCGACCTGGGCGGCTCTGCCGTGAAGCTGCCGACAAAGGAGGCGCCGCTTTCAAGCGCGGCGGCCGATGCGGACGGCAACATCTTCGTCAGCTTCAAGAACTGGGATGCGAGCACGAGCACGACCACGTTCGAGTTCGGTCGTGTTAACCTCCCGTTGGAACCCTGGGCCGGCAGCTACGAGCCGCTCTACTCCATGACCGGCTACTTCGGCGCAGCCGGTGGGCCGTGCATCGACGAAGACGGGACGGTTTACTGTCTGGTCGGGAACAAGATCGTGGCCTTCGGGAGACGCCAAGGCCTTAAGATCGGGATTCAGACCAACTCTTCAACATACGCCGGCTGGTCCGATTTCTACGCGAATGTTTCCCTGCAAATCAGGAATGCTGAGATAGCCGCGCCTCTTGACTGCTACATCGCCTGGAAGCAGCCGGATAAGAACGAGCTTCTCTTCTATCCGTTCTGGACGAACGACCCCTGGTTGGCCGCGATGCAGTTTAGGCCCCTCCCTGGCGACGCCTTTTTCGAGAAGATCGAGATAGCGCACTTTCCGCTCAAGGTTATAGCGACCGGCGAGCACAAGCTCTACACCGCTTTCTTTGAGCCGGGCACGTTTAATCTCGTCAGCGACATTGCCTCGTGCGAGTTCATCGTCTATGGCGCACCCACGAGGCGCGAGGCGCGGAAGTCCCCGGCGGCAACTGATCTGGGGATTTCGTTCAACGGCGACCAGATGGGGACGCCCCCGACGGTTGCTGTCTGGACGAATAAGGAGACGTACGCCGCAGGCGAGGTGCTTGACCTCTCGCTGCGCCTCGAGAACGAGGGCATGGGGATGTTCTTCGACCTCTACATAGCGGCCACGCTGGACGACGACCCGAACGGAACTCTGTTCTTCTTCCCAACGTGGCGAACCGATCCGGGCTTCACGAACATCTCGTTTCTGCCGCTTGCGCAAGGCGCCTCGCTTCCGGACTGGACTATCATGCACCTTCCGCTTCCGGATGCGCTTCCGAGGGGAGGCTACAGGTTCCTGGCGGCCTTCTTCTATCAGGGAACGTTCAACCTCGCCAGCAACGTCGCCGAGTCGCACTGGTCGCTGATGTAGGCGTGCCCGCTTGCTGCACTCTTGATGACAGGGCCGTAGGGGCGTGCTGCGCTTGCTGCACCCTTTTTATGATTTGCCAAACGGACATGGGGCGGGGCAAGCACCGCCACTACGCGATGGCGTGCTGCCGACTTCTGACGCGTTGGCAGCGTTGACACCGTTCATTTGACTAGGAGTGTGTGCAGAGGCTAACCTTCGTTTGTGCGGTTGTTCGTGATTTGGCTCAGGAGCTTTAACGTTATGGAGAGCGAGGATTGCGCAGGGTATTGGTGATCGGCTCGAAGGGCATGCTTGGAACGGACTTGTCTGCCAGACTGAGTCGCGACTTTGAGGTGTTCGAGGCTGACATCGACGAGGTTGATATAAGGGATTTCGGTGCAATCAAGGGGTTGGTTGCCGAGGTAAGACCTGACGAGGTTGTGAACGCGGCCGCTTTCACGGACGTTGATGGTGCGGAGAGCAATGGTTGGCTTGCGTATGAGATAAATGCGGAGGGCGCAAGGCACGTGGCGAAGGCTGCGGCGTCTGTGGGTGCTCGGTGCACCTATATCGGGACGGACTTCATCTTCGACGGGAGGAAGGGGTCGCCGTATCTTGAGGACGACACTCCGAACCCGCTCTGCGTCTATGCTAAATCGAAGCTAGCGGGGGAGCTCTACGTTCAGCAACACTCACCTAGACACCTGATCGTCAGAACAGCCTGGCTCTTCGGGATACATGGCAAGAACTTTATCGAGGCGATACTCAGACAGGCGAAGTCCTCTGACCTCAGGGTCGTCGCTGACCAGGTTGGAAGCCCCACGTTCGCGGTCGATCTGGCGGAGGCAATAGCGCGTCTTTTGAAAACAGATGAAACTGGCGTTTTTCACTGCACGAGCTCTGGCAGCTGCTCTTGGTTCGAGTTCGCGAAGGCGATAGTAGTCGAGGCTGGCTTTCAAGACGTGAAGGTCTCGGCCATAACCTCGCAAGAGCTCTGCCGTCCAGCGGCTCGTCCGGCCGCCTCGGTCTTGGACAACACCAAGCTTTATGTGAAAATAGGGTTCAGAATGCCGACTTGGCAGGATGCGCTGACTCGCTACCTGAGAATGCGGCAAGAGGAGACAGGAGAAAGCGCTTGACGGACGCGGTCAGGGTCATTGTGGCCGGAGCATGCGGGCGCATGGGCCGAACGCTTGTCGAATGTGCGGTGCAAGATGGCCGGTTCGAGGTGGTGGGGGCAACGGAGAGGCGAGACCACGCATCTGTCGGGCGGCCACTGTCGGAGGTGATGGGCATTGCGACGCTCGAGGGGGTCGTTCTCTCGGCCGCGCTTGGCCCACTGCTTGCGGATGCTGACGTTGTGTTAGAGTTCACGACGCCTAGCGCCTCGATGGCAGATTTCGAGCTTGCTACGGAGTATGGAAAGGGCATTGTGATTGGCACGACTGGTTTTTCTGACGAGGAGTTGGCGGAGATTCAGCGAGGGGGAGACGTCGCTCGCTGCGTTCTGTCACCGAATATGAGCCGGGGGATGAACGTGATGTTCGTCCTTGCGGGCGTGCTGGGGTCGGTGCTTGAGGATTTCGATGCAGAGATAGTGGAGTCGCATCATCGGGGCAAGAAGGACTCGCCGAGTGGGAGCGCTCTTCAGGTGGCGAGGAGCTTGGCGGCGTCAAGACGCGTCCTGCTCGAGGATGTTGCTGTTTATGGGCGTCATGGTAAGGAGCTCATCAGGAGGCAGGGCGAGATCGGGATACATTCGGTCCGGGCTGGCGAGACTGTCGGCGAGCACACGTTAGTCCTTTCGGGTCAGGGCGAGAGGTTCGAGATAACACATCGAGCAGCCAGCCGGCGTGCGTTCGCGGCAGGCGCGCTTCTTGCGGCCGAGTTTGTGGCAAAGGCAGAGCCGGGCATTTACTCTATGGCCCAGGTATTGGGGCTGGACGCACTGTCCAGGGCAGCGGCGCCGCACCCAGGAGGGACCGATTTGGCGGGGAAAGCGGATTGACGCCGAAGGCAGTTATCTTCGATCTTTACGGCACGCTGATCGACCTTTACTCGTGGGAGGACAATGAGAGGCGGCTCGCAGGGGTCGCGTCAACGCTCTCGGTTCCCGCTAAGCCCTTCTCACGTTTGTGGACTGAGACTTATCCAGAGAGGGTTACAGGCGCATTTCCTGACGACGAGTCATACATTCTGCATCTCTGTGCACGTCTGAAGACAGTGCCATCCGATACCAGTCTCCAGGCTGCAATTGAGATGAAGAATGAGTTCACGCGCCGCTTGATGGTGCCGAGGCCCGGAGCGCGGGAAACGCTTCAGAAGTTGAAGGAGGCGGGGCTGGGGCTGGCTTTGCTGACCAACTGTGGGCGTGAGGTCCCCGGATATTGGAGGCGGACGTCGCTCGCATCAGTAGTGGAGGTTACGGTCTTCTCGTGCGAGGTAAAGGTCAAGAAGCCGGACCCTGCGGCGTACTTTCTTACCTGCGATAGATTGAACGTTCAGCCCAGAGACTGCACATTTGTCGGCGATGGAGGAAATAGGGAGCTCGAGGCGGCGCAGGAGATAGGTATGAAGGCCATCATGATACGAACGCCAGAGGACAATCTTTACAATCCTCGCAGGACTGCCTCGGACGCTTGGCCTGGGCAAAGGGTCTCGCGCCTGAGTGAGCTTATCGAGATTGTGCGTGGACACGCTGAGTGAGGCCGGGATTCGCCTGGGGCGCCCATCTGGACTAGAGACCGGCGCAAGGAGACGTTTTCAGCGGGAGGATACGATGGGCGGTCTAATGGCATGTCGCAGGCTGAGAAGTATGTGGCGTATGGTGAAGATTTGTGAAAAAGTTGACGAGGGTAGCTCAATATCGGTAACATCTATACAAGGAGAAGATCTTCATGGTACGGCTCGCGATTAGAGGCTACGACTGTGTTTAATGGTAAAACATTGTGTGTATAAGTAAACAAAGGAGAAGAGAACATGACATCGAAGGTGGCTACACTACTTGCTTTGTGTGCCTTTCTGATGTTCCCGGTCATGGCGCTTGCCCAGCATGACACTCCGTTCGTTGATGGAGATGAGGCTCCTGATTTCACAGTTCAGGACCTTGACCTGGAGTGGGTTAGCCTTTCGGATTGGTTGGGGAGCATCGTTGTGCTGGACCTATGGGCGACATGGTGCCCCCCGTGTGTTGCGGCGACAGGCAGTCTGGAGAACGACGTTTGGCAGGTCTATAAGGACCAGGGCGTTGTTGTTTGGGGCGTTGACATAGACCCAGTCGGAGAAAGCATTGCGAAGATTGAGACGTTCCGGGAAGATCATAACCTGACATATCCCATGGCGTTAGACGTGAACCGTGAAACGAGGCCCTATGCAAGCGGGTACGTCCCTACTATGTATATCATAGACCGGCATGGGACAATCCGGTACGGTGAAGTGGGATATAATAAGGCCGCGGTGCTGGCGAAGATCGAGGAGCTGCTCGAGGAACAGCCTTCGGGGCCGACGTTTGAGCTGAGGCTCAACAAGATGGATATGACACCGTATATGCCTGGCGACATTATGACGCTTTCCGCGGACGTCGCGAATCCTGGACTTGCTATGCCGGTCAATGTCTATATCGCGGTTGAGCTTTACGGCGACTTTTATTTCTGGCCGAATTGGGGGACGTTGATGACACCTGTGTCATTCACCCTTCCACCCGAGATGCAGATCATCGGCTATGTTCTTGTGTCCGTGATGTTCAATGATAAGTTCCCGCACGGCTCGTTCAAATGGTATGGCGTGCTTGCGAATCCGGAGAGCGGCGAATGGATCACAGAGCCCTCAGTGGTGCCCTGGTCGTTTGGGTCCGAACAACCCTTCTAAGCGCTATCTGAGGTAACAACTACCGTGAGTCGCCCACCTCTGCACACGGCCGGGGTGGGCGATTTCTCTTTTGGACAATGGGCACTTGGGAACACGCCAGGGGCTACTTGCCCAGGCGACGGCCCAGGTCTCGATAATACCGAAGTTTATTTGTCTCCCGCCGCGATCCTAAAGCCGCGGAAATAAAACGGTCTCTTCTCTGTGCAGCCCTGGTGAATCTCTATCGCGAAGCTTGCCGGCGAGAATCCATCATGATTCGGCACATTAGCAACGCGAGTGTCATCAATGTAAGCCTTGATCGACCTTTCGCTCACCATGAGCCTGATATGATGAACGCCCTTATCGCCAAAGACCTTCATATCCTTTCGCCCAACATTTTTCCCCTTGATATCCAAATTGCCACCGTAGCAGAAGTAATGGAGTCGGGAGAACTGAGAACCTTTCGGGTCAAAAAAGCAAATCGTAACGTATGGCGAGCTAGTGTCGGTTTTTGGCTTATAGACATCCATCTCCAGCGTCCATTTCTCCGGCAGACTCATCTTGCCAGTATTGGGCATCAGCTTCCCGTCAGTGGACGCCATGATCCACTTCTCACCGCCGATATCGACCACCTCGAAATTGCCGCGGTCCAGCTTGTTGTTGAACGGGAACTCGCCAACCTCGTCCTCGCTCAAGTCATCGATCCAGAGCGTCTTTTCGCCGGATACGAAATCGCAAGCCCTTTTGCTAATTGTCTTTCTGGGAGCAGGCGTCGGCTTAGCTGGTTCTTCCTTCTTGGCCGGAGGTTCTTTTGCTGGCTGCGACGCGGGCTGAGTAGTCGTCTGCGTCTGGGACTCAGATTGCCCGTATTCCTGGGTGTATTTGCCCTTGCCCTTATAGCGGTAGTAGCCGCTGGGCAGCTTACTGGCTACTTCCTCAACCAGATTATTAAGGCACACACGAATGGCCTTCTCCATTGGGCTGTTGGAATAGACGCCTAGACCGCCGCGGAGGACCCCATCCCTGCCCCAGCCGCCGCCGTGGCCGCCGACGCCCCAGCTGGTGGATTTTCCCTCGACATTGCTCGCAAAGATCACCCTCCGCTGTCTAATGTCGATGAGCTTCAGGTCGAGGCCCATGATGGCCTTCTTGAGCTTCAGGTTAGTCCCACCCCAGAGCTTGCTCTTCCAGCTCGTGCCTCCGAGGCCGATCTTGGCGCCCTGCGCGTCAGGCTCGAACATCGTGACGGAACCTGTAATAAGCACATCAGCGCCTTCCATGAGACCGCCCTCGGGACCCTTGCCCTCCTCAACCGCGCCACCCTGGGCGAAGCGGATCTCATCCATGATCTCGCCGAGGTCCTCGCCGCTTGCGAGCACAATAAACCTGGGGTTGTTAGTCAGGGCCGTCGAGAGCATCTCGCCAAAGCTGGACGCCATCGTGCCCGAACACCTGTTGGCCTTGGTCTTGATCCGGCCGACGCTTATGCGCGCCTTGTTGCCCTGGTACGTGAGCTTGTCCTCGATCGTCTCAGCCAAAACGGAGCCCACTAGCAAACTTACAACTGTCAAAACCGCCAAGATTGTTAATTTGCGCATCCTCAATCCCTCCAAATACAGTGATGAATAAACCTCTCCATTTGCACTCATATCGAGAATACAAAAGGTCGCGACTTCAAGCAAATTATATCTTGTGGGGACCGGCATCGCTCAGACCGGCAAGCTATGGTGAGAAGCCATTGAAGGTTCACCCGCGGTCGGCATTCTCTCGCGCTGTCATTTGTTGTAATGACCGAAAGACGCAGGCACCCGTCTAGCCTTAGGTCGGGGCAAGCACCGCCACTTCGAGGCTCGACGATGGCTTATGGGAGAGCCTCAGCGCCGCAAGTTCAGATGATCAATTGTGAGGAGCCGTCAGGAAGTTCGTGTGCCCGTGGTCTTCTTTCGCGGGCGGGGCGCCCACGCGTTGCTTTCCGTCGCCGTTTCTCCATGTACATGAGCTCATCTGCGCGCTTGAGAAGCGCCTCGATCGATGAACACGACTTAGGGTCGTAGGACGCAACACCAACGCTCATCTCGAGCTCGTATCGGCGGTCCTCCTGCGAGTTGTGCTCCTTGAGCGTCTTTGCGATCCGGTAAGTAGAAAACGGCACATTGGGTGATACATCGATGGCAAGGACAGCGAACTCATCGCCACCGAGGCGAGCGATTATGTCCGAATCGCGAAACGTTTCTCGGAGAACGTCTGCGGCCTCAATGATGGCCTGGTCTCCGACGTTGTGGCCGAGGTTATCGTTAATCCACTTCAGACCATCGAGGTCAACGAAGACGAGGCGCAAGCCTTCCTGGGTGCGTTCAGCTACTTTCACCTGCTGCGAGGCAAGGGTCATGAAGCCTCGCCTGTTCTTGAGGCCAGTTAGCTGATCTATAAGTGACATCTCTTGAACTTTTTGGAGAGCGAACCCAAGATTGTCCTCTGCTTGCTTACGTTCAGTGATGTCGTTGCCGATGCAGAGAACCTCCCAGATCTCGCCGCGGCTGTCATATATTGTCTTATTAGTCCAGGAGATCCACACCCTCGAGCCATCTTTGCACACGTTTTCGTTCTCATTGTTGACGTATCGTTCGGGAGTTACGCCGATGTCCTCGATCATCGCCGCAAGGTTCCGCCCCGACAAATCGGTTTGGGGGACTATCCACCCGATCGTATTTTGGCCGATAAGCTCATCCTCCGAGTATCCAAAAAAGTCCAACCCGAACCTGTTCATGTAGATGATCTTCCCGCCGGGAGACATGCGCATCACAACGCTGTTGGCGTTT
>Ga0307379_10007651_pt1 | contig 14655 bp, 7 predicted proteins | sample UN2MG_FD_202237 | JGI IMG/M metagenome (GOLD analysis project Ga0307379, IMG submission 202237) | Soil microbial communities from Risofladan, Vaasa, Finland - UN-2 | ecosystem: Environmental > Terrestrial > Soil > Coastal area > Acid sulfate soil | place: Finland: Risofladan, Vaasa | collected... | reverse complement strand
CGAAGGGGCGGATACTCACGACTATAATATTTGGGACGATCGTACCCAGAGCCTCCTTCGAAAGCCGTATGCCTATGGCGCCGTTGAAGGGCTGACCTCAAGGCGGATGCAGACTGGCATCACTGCCATGTCAAACACTATCGATCGCACACTCGGAATACCACTCATGCCAATTGAAACAATAGCTCACACTGCGACCGTCTCATTCTCTATGAACAACGCTGTGAACTACACAGATTGGGAAAAAGCCCAATATAAGCATCATATCGACAGGGTTGGTGAGTTCTAATGAAAGAACGCTTTAAGAGCGCTCTGGCTGGCCTCAGAGGTGCGTACGATAAACATGGTGCACCGGCCTGGGGACAGTACAAAGGCCTCGTACGGGGCAACTCACGAGGCGCATTGCTGGGCTTAGGTGCCGCAGCCACCTACGGGCTCTGGTCTGAGGGTCAAAACCCGATTACGAGCTCTATACTCCTCGCTCCAGCCCTAATGGGCGTTGGCTCGGCTCTTCAGGCCGGCGGTGGGTACGGTATGATGAAGGGTGTCGGCAGGCAGGTCGCTCGAGACATCAATACCACAATTCGACAGCCAGCTGACTTTGGCATCAGAGAAAATTTCCTGGCTCGCACCTCGCCTAGTACTAATTTTGCTGGTAGGGCCGGCAGGGCTATTGCTGGAATCGAGGGTGAGGTTCCTATGCACCTGCAGTATGCAGCTATCTCAGCTGATCTCGAGGGTGCCTCTGGATTGGGTCGTCGCTTCACCCTTGGTGAGCTCGCTGGTAAGAAGGACATGGGTGGGTTCGCAGGTAAATATTCTGACGCAGCGTCAATCCAAGCAAGGATCAATGAGAGCCCTGAGTTTGCTGAGCAGTTCTCTAAGCGTGCAAGTAGCTTTGAGGGAATGACAGGTATCGGTTCCCGCGCCGCCACTGGGTCGGCAGCTACGCCTCGCTACATAGGTGGAACTCGAGGTGAACTCGTAGGGCAGCTTCGGACACAGGGGCAGGGACAGCTTGCTTCTGAGGTTGCCGGTATCACTGGCGACGTTAGCATCCGAGGTATCGGCGTAGAGGGATCCAAGAATATTACAGCGCTTGAGTACCAGATGGGCGGAGCGTCATTCCGTGCTCCCATCGTAGGTCCTGATGGCGTAGTTAAGGCAGGCATCTTTGGGCAGAACACGAACGTGGCGCGCAAGCAGATCTTCCTTGGCTCACTAGAGGGCATGGCTGCAGGTGGCACGCCTGAAGTCGTAGCTCTAGACGTAGCAGTTGCTAAGACTATACGTACGTATCATGGTAGAGCTATGGAGAAGGGGCAGCTTGGTGGCCTTGCTGGATATCTAGGAGACCTAGCAAACATTCCAATCCGAGGACTAAAGGGTGATCGTGGGCTCGCAGGTGGAATGGGTAGGGCTTTGTCTTGGACGAATCCGTACCGACCATCTCGAACTGGAATGGCTACGTCAACAAACGTGGCAATCCGCGGACTAGATGTTCAGCTAAGCATACCAGCACGAAAATTTACTGGATTGCAAGAGACCATGGCCCTTGGCAATTTCGTAGAGAGGGGTCAGCTTAGCTCACAGACAATGCTTACGATGCGCGATCGTGGCTATGCAATGCTTGGTTCAGAGACTGCTGGTCGTAGCGGTACGTTCGTCTCCACTAGCAAGATGGCTGGTCTGTTCCCTGGTTCATTTATGACACCTGCAGACAAGCCTGCTCGAGGTATTAGGGATTACACCAAGCCGTATTACATCACTGGTGGTGGTGCTATGCAGCGTCGACCATTTGCTGCACGTGGCTTAACTAAGGCTGTTGGTCCCAGTACTGGACTTGCAATGCACTATAATGCTATCTTTGAGTCTGAAGCTAACTTCCTTTCAGAGCTTTTGAATACCGGTAGTAAGAGTGGCACGCTCAATCCAAACGTCAATAAGATGATTGAAGGTATCATGGGCTCGCCTATGACAGGTGCTCAGCTTAGTGAGATGCGCGCTGCCTTGTCGCCTATCGCTAATATGAGAGAGGGTCAGTTCGCCGCAGCCATCCCAGGTTCAGCTAAGATGGTGACCGAGAAGAGCGCGCTTATTCATACGCTACCAGACGATATCGCTGGACTAGCAGAGGGCGCCATCCTACCATCTAATCGTCCTATCGGTTTCGACGCTGCTAACCTACCAGTTCAACATAGCTATGCTAAGCTTGGTGGTGGACAGGCAAGGCTACTTGGTATCGAGTCTCGAAAAGAGGCCGGCCGTACAGTCCATCTTGTTAGATGGGCAGAAGAACAGGCGGCTGCTAATGTCAAGTATGGCTCAGATGTAGGCAAGATGTTTGCTCTCGAAATGAAGGAGTCGCAGACTCCGCTAGTAATGCGCTTTATCAACAACCTGCGAAGAAACCAATCGTTAGGCAAGCGGCTATATGGTAACTCCGAGTATGCTCCTATGGTTGGTGGTGTGAGCAATGCTGTCGAGGCCTTCACGCTTGCAGGCACCTTTGGTAAGTTCCAGGGCGGGCCTGAAGTATTGGCATCTAGTATTGCAGAAGCGTACATGCCAAGCATGAGTAAGGGTGGGCAAGGCGCATTCAGAGGTATGCTACGAAGGAATCGAATGGCTATTGTTGGTGGTGGCGTTCAGTCTAGGTTCCGTGGAGCAGATGATATTGCACGAGCGCATGAAGCACTAATGAGTTTCTCCAGAGGTATGATTGACAGGCCGGCATCACTTGGATTACGCAAGGGATTGTTCAAGGGAGTTCCTAGTAGTATGAATGCTGGAGCTGCTGTTCTTATGCGTGGTGGCATTATGTCAGAAGCCCTAGCATGGGACGCACTCAACCTAAGCGTTCCTGGGAATGTCCCAATCACTGCGAACCAGCTGTCTATCATGAATCAGTATGGACTTAGTGCTGGCGTAGAAGAGCTACTTGGACGACGTAAGATGAGTGGTGACGCAAAGGCTACTGAGGCATACAAGCTTGCTCTTGAGAAGTTTGTAAGGCCTGGGGCAAAGATGCCTAGCAATATGCCTATACATAATCTAGCTGATTGGCAAACATCGCTTGGTCCAGCACAATGGCGTCAAAGTGAGCGAGTAGCTGAAAACTTCCTTATCAACCTTGAGGTGGCAGGCAAGGAGATGCAAGCCGGCACACTCAAGAAGGCCCTTGGACTTAGTAGCCTACAGATTCCAGTACCTGGTGTGAACACGGACTTCTGGCACGCATCGTACCGTACACCTGCTGGTGACATGGTATCTTCAGAGGCTTGGACAGGCCCGCTATCTCGTTTCTTGCGTTCGGTTGAAGATGTATATTCTAACCGGCAGGGCTCCCCTGCTATGGCGCGTAGACATCTAACGTCGTACCTTAATGAAGTTCGCGGAATGGACGTAAACCTAACTCTAGGTAGAGGTGGTACGGTATATGATGCTGGCAAATCTATCGCAGGTCGTGGTATGTTCCGTGACTATGGCAGGATGTATAAGGGTCACTCAGTATTTGGTGGTCGTGCTACAGGGTTCATGGTTGGCATCAACCCCGAAGACTATAAGCAGCTTGCAGGTGATGCATCATACGCAACTGGATACTCTACTAGGTTCCCAGCAACAACAGTTGATCCGATCCTTATGATTGCCGATCCTGATGTTGAGCGTGGTGCTATGGCAATGGACGAGACGCGTCGTGCACTCATGGGAGCTGACTTTGATGGTGATACATTCTTTGCTAGTGTCATGAGAAGCGAGGGTGGCATTTCTGAAGCCAAGGGTGTTATCTTTGGTGGATCGGCCCAGGCTGCGGCATATGATGAGGCTGCCGATGCGCGCGCTCTGCTGGGCGGCGTTGCTGACGACCTTACTGCTCTAGGACGAGCCTCTAGGACTACAGGCACTTCGGCCTTTGAAAACATCGCAACGAAAATGACAAAGCGTTTTGAAAATTTCATGCCTGTCTCTCTACAGTCTGAAGGAACTATCCTTGCCAAGAGCTACACACGAGCTATCGGCACCTTCTCCAACATCGCCAGTGAATATATCATGGCTGGTAATGCCATGCCAGGCGCACGCATCGCGCGGGCGCAACTACTACGAGATATTCAACAGGCCGCTATTGACTTTGGTCGTAAGAGCGTAGACAAGATTAGTCCAGACGAACTCTCTGGTGCACTACGTCAAGCAATGAAGCGTGCTGCACAGGGCGATATCGATGGCGCCAACTCAATCTTTGCAGAGGTAATGCAGAAGCTGAACGTTGGTGTAGACATGGATGCTAACCTACAAACGCTACAGGATTCATACGCCAATGTTCCTAGTAAGGCATATGGACTAGAGGTGCTTTCCAGAGAGCTGCAGGCTGCAAAGGCTGGATACTTTGAGCCATTGCGTGGTAACCTCGAAGCACAGGCAGAGCTTGGTAAACTATCTGAGGCACAGGGTCTCCTGCAGAAGAGATTCTTCGGTGGTCGTGGCGCTGCAGATAGCGTAGAGGAAGTACAAGAGGCTCTGGTAGGAATGCAGACTCACCTTGGTGCGCAAACTACGTTGGCAGGTCAGGGTGTGGCAAGTATTGGAAGTGGTTCTGCTGGAAAACAGATTACAGGTATCAATCAGGCCATCGCAAAAGCAAGAGGCACCAAACATATCCTTGATGATGTATGGAAGGTTATGAAGGCGTCGCCTCACTTTGGTACTGCTCGAGCAGGTGTGATGGTAACTGGTGGGCTGATGGCGGCCAACTTTATGTTCAACTCACCATCTGACATGAAGCCTCCAGCATATGAGGGCAGCCAGCGTAGGATGATGCAAAGTCCTGATGTAGGACTTGCTGGTATGGCCGGCGCTCCAATGCCTGGCTCTGGTGGTGGACATGTTGTTCGTGGTGGCGAGATGCGCAACCCGCGGCGGACTAACAGACCTACACCTCCACAAAACACTATTCCCCGTAGGTACTATGTCAATCAGACGAACAGAGTACCTCGAATTCGGTATGCCGGATCAGGTGATCCGTATGATAGAAACGAGTATGCAACTGAGGTAGCTACTCATCTTCAGAGGATGGCGGGCGGTGACGCACGCATCAATGTAGTTCATGATGCCACGAGTCGGCGGATGAGCGAACATGAGTTCCAAGATAAGATGAGAGAAGACCTAAGAGGCGGTAGATAATGAGCTTTGTTGACGAAAAGAAATTTATGGCGTCAGACAACCCCAACTTCTTCAAGATTGGGGATGCTGCGCTGTTCGTACCAGTTAGTAATATTGAGATCTCTCGACATGAGAATTATCAGTCTGTGTCATATCTACGTGACTCACATGCTATGAAGATTCACACTGGGCGATCGACACTGCGTGTCAATATCTCATTCCCTATCTTGGTAGACCAGCAGCTCCCTCAGCTGCAGGCTCTGGTGGCGATGACTCGCGTCACTCCATTCGTACCTATCCAGAACCGCTTCCTCCAAGCACAGATCAAGCTCTATGACGAGGCGCCTGAGTCATTCGAGCTCAACAAGACTCCTGATAGAAAGTCACTAGCCAAGATCGAGAAGACCCTTTCTGGCGACGCCTACACAAGTGAGGGCGAGCCTACTTTCCTTGAAGCCCTACCTATGGCTATCATGGGCATGTCTGTTACAATGGGTGGTGACTCTCCTGAGGTTGCAGAATGTGCAATGAGCTTTGTATACTGGAATCCACTACCGTGGTTTGGTATTGACTTACAGTACTGGAAGGACGATGCGCTTGGTGGATTAGTACAAGCCTATAGTAGATACATCAGCAGCAAGATAGTAGACAGATCTCCATCTAGTTTCGACACTACCGTATTCAGATGGTGGGATATCAATCTATGGAGTGAGCTGAGGGAGAAGTTTGCTAAAGAAATTGCTGAAGCAGAGAAGGCTGCAAAGGGCAAGAGGCCTGCTAAGATTGCTGAGATTGAAAAAGCAGTAGAGGCTGAGGAAGATGGCGAAGTCAACTTCGATGACTTTAACAACTATCTCAAATTCAAATCGACACGCACTGGGTTAGATGAGCTCCTGGAAGGGATTGCAGAAGTTGAATCAGGCTCGGCTGGCCAGAACGCTGGTTGGACCGCGGAGAATAAGAATACCCACGCTGCTGGTCGTTACCAGATGACACCTGGCACGTTTAGAGGACTCTTCTTTGGTGGCAATGATACGGTAGATGGCGTTCCATTGAAGGACAAGGCACTAGAAGCACTAGCTGGTTCTAGCGCTGCAAGCGACCATGGGCTAAGAAAGATGATTGAAAGGAATACTCCTAATGAAACTATCGTTGGTGATAGGAGTAAGTTTGCAGATTGGTATGCCCGCCCAGAAATGGCGGCGCTACAAACATTTGTATCCCGTGAATATCTACGTGGCTTACTAAAGCAACATGATGGCGATGCTGTCTCGGCGTCACTAGAATACTTCATGGGCGATACAGACGCTAGGCCATATATCAATCACTGGAAGGCACACGGTACAGTTAAGGACTGGAGCAAGAAAGATAAGGATGTTCTTGGCGCCGTCAATCATAGTAACCCCCTACAGTATCTGCATACTGTATTTGGTACGATGAGTACGAGTGCTGGATATTCTGCGGATAGTAGTGCTCCCGTTATTGACCCTATCACGTTTGAACGGGGCGGTAGTGGGTCTGTGCCTAGAAACAGAAAGGGCGACGTACTGGGCGCCGGCATTAAGCCTATAATCAGCAGTGCCGCACACAACAAGCTACTGGAGCTTGGGTGGAGACAGATTTCTAGAAAGGCAGATGGGTCTCCTAGCTCTTACATCATCGACCCACTCTTTGCTCGTACCGAAGCTAACATAATTGACCTTGAGGCAGGCGGTATCACTGACGCAGAGAACCAGGTAGTAACATCTATCACTATCGCATTCCAGAACAAGTTCGCAAGCCTGCCCGTTCAGGGCTGGCCATACCCTGCTCTACAGCACATGGGCTCTATCGATAGCGAGCTGCGCATGACTATTGCCTGTCTATCTGACAGCCAGCAGTACAACAGGATTAAGCAGACACAGCATATGCTTCACACCATGTCGTCTAGAGCTCGTAAGTATCACTCTGATGTACATGATGCCAGAGAAATTCTCAAGCTTAGCCAACTGGGATGTTCCAACAAGCTCATCAATTCTCTCGGCATCAATGATGTTGTAATGACTGACCTGCAGGTTCAAGTTGATCCTGAGGCAACGAACATGATTCGTGCTGAAGTCATCATGAGTGAGAGTGCATTCGATCCAAACAAGGAGAAGCTCACTGCTACTCTTGGTAAGAACGATCGCAGGTTCCGCATTGGGCTTCGTGAAGAGTGGCTTGCCAAAGAGAAGTATCTACATTCAAGCAACGCGTCTGTGGTAAATATGGGCGCACGACTACGTGCTCTACAGAAGCAGAATGACTCCGCCTTATCAGCTAATAAGGATATCTTGTTTGAGACTGGACAGCTTGAGAGGGTAGTGGCAGACGCCTTCCTTAACGATGATGACTTTAGAAAGATGGCGGTTATCACTAGAGAGGATAAGGCTGAACTTAGGAAGAAGCAATCTGAGATTGAAGAACTTACTGATATCTCGGTCGTATCATCGAAAGATGTATCGCGAGTTGAGGCCTCTGTAACTCATGGGTTGCGGGTGCGCCCTGACGTTGTTGTAAGTCGTGGCCTAAGGATGCAGTCTGCAATGTATATTGCGCCTACTGCTAGGGTCTTAAATACAATGGAAGCTCATCCAGTATCTGAATTTGAACAGCAGTATACTGTTATCGTCCCTATCAATCCAGATCTTCTATTGACAGAAAGCCTTGGCGATAAGATTGGCAGCTGGATGGAGAGCCTATACAAAAGCAATAAGACAATTCCTGGAGACCCACTAGATATCGACCGCATCCATGGAAGTGTCTCGCAGTTCTTGAGCACATCATTTGGTGTTGACATGGTATTTGTTTGGCAACGAATGAAGCATCAGCCTACTGTAGATGAATTCAATGACGCCATCGGAGAATTCTTTCTCTTGTGGACAAAGGCATTTCATGAGTGGTACAATCGTAACATCCTTGAAGCAATGCTTGTTAACCTATATCGTAGGAACGAAGGCGACTCTACTTTCAACGAACTTGTAGCACGCTCACGTGATATCCCTGGCGCAGGTATCTACAAGGATCTAATGCTTGATAGAATGCCAACTGTCAATCCATATGAATGGCTAGACAACTCTATCGAGCCAAAGATTCTTAGTGCCATGGAGGACGTCGTTCGTGCTACCGAAAAGAATTCTGCTGTCCTGATTAAAGAGTACAATACAATGATGCGTGACAGAGGCGAGCATGCTATTTTCAGGCCAAGTTCTGTTACATCAAATGCTGTTGCACAAGACTCTACCAGTAGTTCAAAACAGGATAAAGAAGATGGCGAAAGACGCCATCGATCTGGAATCGCAGCTGCATTGGATAGTCTATCAACTGACGTAGCTGGTGCCTCTCTCTCGCTACGAGAATTTAGTGCTGTGCCATTCACGATGCGGCGCGCATTCCCTGCATATCGTATGTACTTCATTGAGGAAGACAACCAGGGTCTCATCAAGCGCTTCGATGACTTCTATAACTACAATGCCATAACAGATATCCAGATGGTGAAGTACAAGAATCGTCCAACCACTATGATCATCACCATGACAAACCTATTCGGTCACTTGGATGCCAAAACATTTAGTGATATGGCTGACAAGGAAGAGATAGGTGACGCCATCCGTGCTAACGCGAGTGGCGGAACACTTCCATCTCAACCTACTGAATCAGGTGGTGTAGAGAAAACTATTGAAGCCGATGGAACAGAAGGCCCTCTACGTGAAATCATGCTGAAGCCTGGTACCAAGATTGTGCTGAAGTTGGGCTATGACAATAACCCTGATAATCTGCCAACATGTTTTGCTGGCCAGATCACAGAAGTTAGCGGTGGCTCTGTCATGACGATCGTATGTCAGGACTGGATGTCAGAGATGTTCGCTGGATTACAGAGTGGTACAGACGTAGACTCTTCTGGTGGTGCTTTCAATTTGGTTAAGCATATGTTGAATACGAGCTCTACTCGAGACCTGCAGAATACGTCAAGTGCACGATCTATACTTGGCTCTATTATGAGATCAAAGTCGCTTACTCACTTTGGACATTGGCAGCTTGATAAAACCAAGAGAGATCCTAACTACTTTGGCTATCGTAGAGAGAGCTCGCTTGTTGAGAAGCCGTTTGATAATGTGTTTAGTGAATTCCTTACAATGTTCTCTGGTAAGCAACTTGAAGGAACTACTCGTTCTCATATCAATATCCATCCACAGCATCAGCCTTTCTACAGTGCATTTGGCACTGACACAACATCCACACTTCCAACTATGGAAGATTGGCATAGCCTTAGCTTTTGGGAGATCATTGAAATTCAGCGTAGGCTCATGCCTAATCATCTAGCCCTCGTACGGCCGTATGGTCAGGGCGATGCTACTCTATACTTTGGCCCACCTTGGGGTGTGTATGTAGCAGCCGCATTTGATGGCGAGACAGATAAAACTTTGTCTGATAATATCCTATCCAAGCATAACAAGGAAGTCTTCCGAAGTATGATCAAGCACAACGCCACTATGACGGTCAATGGTCTTAGGCGTATGAATGAGTCGATGGAAGAAAGATTTTTGAGAGACCGAATTGCTAAGCTTGGTTTCGCATCAAATGATAGCGTCGAGGTGCCTATCTCAATAGTGCTAAACCTCTTTGGGGATGTGCTATTTAGTGAAGCTGATCAAAGCAGGATGACCAATGCTATGGCCGGCGCCGCGACTGGACTATACCGCACCCGGTGGGGCTCACAGGTCCAAGGCGCAGTTATGGGAACTATAGCAGGTGCGCTGGCACCTACCAATGTCAATGGTGTCGAAGATCTTGAGCGTAATAATTATGCGATCCTTCACTCTGGCTCTCCTGACTCTATGATTGACAAGTGGTACGACCTCTTGTTTGACACCAATGGGAAGGGCGGACTTCACGATGATGAAGATGAGCACTCAGTCTTGATTAATATTCAGAGCAGAGTTCGTAAAGTTCAGCTCGCCATGGCATATATTCGGTCTCGAGACGATGAGGCATTTGATCCAGATGGTGTAATCCGAAAGATGCTGAAGCCAGTGCGCCAATGGCATATCGTCACGGCCAAGCATCACATCATTGCAAATAATATTCAGTTGAATAATAACTTCGCCAATGAAATTAAGGCCGGCAGTAAGAATGCAGTTAGATATGACGCAGAGCTTACAGAGCGTAGAACAAGATTCGCCGATCGTGAAATACCTGAGTGGGCAAACAAAGAACCAGATCGATCGATCTTTATGAGCTCGCTCTTGGCAGAAGAGGTGCGTACGATGTATCGAGGTCAGCTAGTGCTGACCGGAAACTCAGAAATTGAGCCACATGATATTATTGTAATCTTCGACGAGACGCGACATATGCATGGCGCCATTGAGGTGGCCAAGGTAAATCACATCTTCAACCAGGAGATGGGGTTTATCACTATTGTAGAGCCACACCTGATCGTAGAGCAGGGCGACTACAGCCTCTCTACCGCCCTCGCCTCCTTCATCTCTGCCCTGGCGAGCGACGTACAGGAGAACAATGAAACGTCTGCTGGGGCTGCTACAAACCTGGCTATTGGCGGTGGCGCCCTCTACGCTGGCAGAACTATGAGGCTCCTGCTGGGCGGGCTTACTACACGCCTTATCGGCGCATATGTCATATCCCAAATGCTAGTTCCAGCAGATGCTCGTAACCATCCACTTACTATCTTCCCACTTATTAAGCGGGATGCTCCATGGATCGCCGGCCTTGAAGGCGCTAGCGGCCGCGGTGTCGTAGGCATAATCGCAGGCAAAGTAATTACTACCCTCAAGAGCGTAACGAAACTAATTACTACTCTCTCCAGTCGAACTGACGATGTCAAAGAGGCGGCTGGGGTCATTCCAAATGCTCTCAATATGGGTGATGAATCAAATGAAGACTCAAAGGTTGGTGGATTCAATTAATCCCTATACTATAGACCGAGGTTAAGATGCCACGAGAAAGGCCTATCGTAGAGCCAGTCTCGCCCTCGTCCAATAAAGCCACACAAGTACGCGGAATCATCTCCCCTTGTACCGGCTGCAAGAATAATATTCCTGTAAACGATGGTGACCTGAGCAGTATTGAACATACGGTCGGACCGGTGTGTCCTAAGCGGCTTCTGTATGCTCTCAAAAAGAATACGATCGAGGGCTCTAATAACCAAAATTGGGAAGGACCAATCTTCGATGATGGACTCCTTAGTATCAATCCAGTATGGCCGGCGCTCAAGAAGCACAACAACGGCTATGCGTATGTGTTCGTTGCAACATATGAAGACAACGTTGAGAACAATTGGAACCCATCCTTCGACACAGCAAAGATCCACTGTCGTGGACCATACCTCATTAAAAGCACTGAGCGTGAGTGGCACCAACAGGGCCACCTCGAGCAGGGCGATCCAGTGTTCGTCCAGATGAAGCGGTTTTTCATCAATGGACAGCCCTTCCTAGGGTTCGCTGAAAACGGGCAGATTTGGCAAGTAGCACGTGGTTATGTTCGTGAGATCGATCGCAACATAACTAAGTCGAACTCTGCTAACGGGAGCATATAATGCCACAGGAGTATTTCAACACAAGGATAGGCAAAAAGATCCTGCTACATGCAGGGCGCAGCGCAGCTGATAAAGCGTTCGCGTATTTTGATGCCGATACGATCGTACTATCCGATCCAACCGGCAACATAGGGATCATGATTGCTAAGGATTTCGGGATTGGCATTCAAGGTCCGCTCTCACTGTTGCAGAATCCCGAAGAAATCAGGGTGGCGAGTTTATGGAAAGTAAACCCGCTGGTGATATCCGCTCTCCCCTCGACCCTATACACACCAGTACCATGGCTAAGACGATCAATTCCGAAATCTTCGAAAGAACTAGTAAAAGGGATCAGCGAGATTGCAGCGCTGATATAACACGCATAGAACGATTAAAAGACACAAACAGAATGATGAGCTTGAAGTTTGAAGGCACTGACTATCCCATCTGGATTGAAGACCTCTACCTCACACTTCAGCTTTACGTCCATGAGAATGAAAGAGTAATAGGACTGCTAGAGTATGCCGCTTAAGAACCTTAACAGATCAGACCTTTGGTTTACTGTCGACGGCGACTTTCTAATCGATGGCTCTGGAGATCTGAGAGACACCCGAGACTCTGGTGATAAACACGAGTCTCTACGACAAGCCATTCTTCATCGTGTCATTTGCGAGAGGGGTGGCTTTCGATTTCATCCTGACGTCAGCGCAGGACTTGAACAGTTCATTGGAAAGACAGTTGACAAGAGACTCCTGGAGGCTATTCAGGCAGCAATCCATCGCGCTCTTTCAGCAGATGGCGCTCTTACTCGTGAAGACTATGCTCTCCGAGTACTAGAGCTTACCCCAGGTGACGTGGCAGTTCTCCTCTATGTGAACTTGCCAGGTCAGGAGCATCCTCTTGTGAGTATGTCCTGGAGTATCTTCAGCGGCGACATCACTAGGATACTATAATGTTCAAAACAAGACAGAAGCAAGACATTATTCGCACGGCTATCGCCGACTTGGCAGCCAACTCAGCTATCGCTAATCTATCTCCTGGCTCTAAGGCTCGACTTGTAATCGAGGCAGTAGGCGAGGTAGTGGGCGCGGTCGCTACTGACCTGTCTCTTGGAATGATCACTACGATTCTTCCAAACGCAACAGGCCCTACCTTAGATCTCATTGCAGACATGGTAGGAATACAGCGACTACCTGAGGTTCGTGCACGAGTTGAGACAACCGACAACAACTTCAAGTTCTATGTAAAGACAGGCACCTTTGGTGACATCAATAACAATGCCGCCATTACAATCTCTGCGGGCACTGAGATTAGAACAGGGTCGTCCCGCGGTCGTGCTGATGCTACTATGATCCAGCGTACAGCAGTAACATTGCCAGCAGGGGCCAGCGAAGTATTCTTCAGTGCTGATCAGATCGGCCAGGCTAGACTTCGTGGCATTTCCGCCGGCGCGCTATCTAGACATGATTTCGTAGGCTATACAGACTCCGCCTTCCAGTCCTTACTCGTACTAAACGTCAAGGGCATCGCTGGTAGGCCCGTCGAGTCAGACCAAAACTTACGCTTCCGAATTGCAAACCGAATGCAATCGGCGGCCGAAGCAAACCTTACATCTATCAGACTCAACTCTCTCCTAGTACCTGGAGTCAGTGATGTAAAGGTTATCCCGAACAAAAGCGGCATCGGCTCCTACGATGTCGTCGTCTTCGGCACCTCCCAGGTGGTCGCAGACAACGTGGTCCAACAGGTACAGGATCAGATTGACCGGCATCAGGCAGTGGGCACGCGTGGCATCGCAGTAGGACCTCGCCTAGTCGGTCTAACTATGCGCATCCGTCTACGATTTAAGGATGAAGCAAAGGCAGGAGAGAAAAACAGCGCAGCTAACGCCGCTCGGCAGGCTATCCGTGAGTTCATCACAGATATCGGGCCGGGCGGTCGTTTCATTATGAACTCGCTAGTTCGTGTAGTGCTTAATGCACATTCTATGATTCAGGATCTTGGTGATCCAGATGATCCGTTTGATCAGATTCTAGTATGGCGGAACACGTCAACAGGTGATGCACGCTTTAGCAGAAACCTGCGACAAAATCTGTCGGTACGTAACGATGAGGAACTACTCATTGAGTACAGTGTCGACAATCCAATCGAACTCATTGAGGCCTAAGCATGAGCTTCCTAACGCTCGGTCCAGATAATACCCGCTACGAAAGTAAGCGTGATGACCTACGGGTCAATGTATCTTCTGGTACCCTAACGCTGAGAGATGGTACGACGGGAGGCATTCCCGTAGCGGACACAACCTTTGGTGTCCCAACCACAATGCGTAACCAGACCGAACGCCCGTCAGGGCTTGAGGGCTGGAGCCTACAGCGTTTCATGAATGAGTTCCCCCACTATAGCAGGATCAGTTTTGATCCCGCCAGCGTGGGCGCCCAACTCCTTACACCTATCTCCATGATCTACGATGAGATTGCAGACGAGGCTGTAAGGGCTAAGACTAAGCTAACTCCGAAATTTTACCCTACCTATGAACAAGGCGTTGTATATGAGTACGACTTCAACACAGCATCAAACCTTGACACTAACCCTGGAGTTAGTGGAAGACTTGGTGATCAATGGTTTAATCTTCCGCTTACAGAAGACTCCGAGCAGTTTTGGCTCAGTCCTCCAACACGTTTTGAAACTACCACTGCAGAAGTCTTCGGACTCGATGTCGTGGGATGGACAGGAATTACACATTCCGGCATCAATGTGGTCATCTCGTCAAGCGCAAGTACTTCGCTCCACAATCGACTTATACTCGAAATATCAGGGGCCAAAACCTTCAGATACGCGATTACAGATGATTCGCCAGCGATATTCGCAGAAGCAGAAATTAGAGGTCGCTGGGCTAACGACTCTCTACGGTCTGATGCGCCTGTTAGACGAGAACGGATCTTTATCGA
>Ga0307379_10007649_pt1 | contig 14657 bp, 15 predicted proteins | sample UN2MG_FD_202237 | JGI IMG/M metagenome (GOLD analysis project Ga0307379, IMG submission 202237) | Soil microbial communities from Risofladan, Vaasa, Finland - UN-2 | ecosystem: Environmental > Terrestrial > Soil > Coastal area > Acid sulfate soil | place: Finland: Risofladan, Vaasa | collected... | reverse complement strand
GTAAGCCAGCTCCTGCCTGCGCTCCGACTGCCCTTGTTGTGTATAAACCGAATCAACATACTCATCCAGGCACTCATTCGCATCCGAAACTCTGTTTGCACCAACATAAAGCATGATAGCAGTCGGGAGAACTCGAATCCTGTGTCCCTTGTCATTCAGTACGGTCAACACTTCATCAACCAGAGAGACCGCTTCCGTTGCGGCCTTGTTCTGTACTGCCAGTTGCGATGCGAAGAGAAATTTTGTAACCGTCCATTCTTCGAGATCCAAAAAGTATTCCTCTAACGTTTCCTGTGGTATACTCTCGATGAACTTTAGTTTGGCCGCAGCAAGCTCCAACTCGCCGTGAGCTATCCATTCTACGCCTAAAGATAAGTGAATTCGGGGATTTTCTGCGCCCAGAAAATCGGCAGTCTCAAGGTCTTTGTGAGCGAGTTGCCGGCTCGTGCTGGAAATCTCCGGTGCTTCGCGGTAAAACCTCGCTCGGGTCACCAGCGCCTCGGCGGATTCCGGGCTGTATTCCACGGCCTTATCGAGCATTTCCAGGGCTTTGGTTTTGGCCTCGATAGTATTATTTTCGTCGAGAATCATCCTGCTCATCATTGCACAAGCCTGTACATACTCAGGATGCTTGTCGGCAAGCGCATCGAGATCCGTCATGAAGTTGAAAATGACCTGTTTTGCCTCATCCGTTTTGTGCAGGCGAAATAACGCATCCGCCAGCCACAGCGGGGCTTTTCGGTCATTGTCAACATGATCAATCCGCGCTTGGGCAATGTAGGCAAGTTCTTCGAAATTGCCTATGCCTGTATAAAGCATGGCGAGCTTCTCGTATGCAACCTCGTCGAGAGGGTCCAGTTGTATGATACGGCGATAAGCCGCAATTGCACCGGTTATAGCTTCAGTGTTGAGCGGACGGATGGATAATGCCGCCTTGGCATATTTCTTGAGGATTTCGACATTATCAGGGTCTCTGCTGAGGTAGCTCCTGAGCTTTTTGAATGCTTCGGGCCAGTCCTTTTGTTCAAAGGCGGTCTGGCCCGCGTTAAGATCCATTTTCGACAGAAATCTTCTTCGGACATGACGGGCAGTAAACAAAGAGATTCCAATTGCCGCCGTAACGAGGATCAGAATGATAAGAACCTTTAAATTAACCTTCGCATATCTGTTCCTGTTAATCATTAAATATCTCCTATGGAATATCACTGATTTACCATGTTTCGACATGTTTTTGCCATTTAATTAGGCAAAAGTTGATGAATTAAGCTTCTTTATAGGATAATATGGCGTAAAGAGAAAAGCTGTAAAAAGACTTTTAATCCGGCACGTATGCTTTACAATGCCAATTCAAGCCGGTTATGTGCGAAAGTTATCCCCCTGGGAAGCTGTACTTTGACCACGAAACTCCGCTTCAAATGATGTAAAACATGAACCTTTAAGCCGATGATTTAATTTCCCCGCCCGAGTTATCTATGAAACCAGGATAAGATTTCTGCCGCTCGCTTCTCAGCAGATATATTGACCCGCCGCGAAGCCCCTTCAGCGGGACTTAGCATGCAAGTCGCGTATGAGTAAAAAGTTATGTAATCACCTCTGTTATAGCATTATTATGCATATTTACGCAACTTGATGCCAACTGCACCCAGACCGAATATGGCGAGAATCACGGCCCCAGGCACCGGCACCATGATGAACGAGTCGCTCTGATTAACACCTGTCGGGAGGATTCCCTGGACGTGTATTCCGATCCGCAAAGTGTCTGCCCCATCGAAACCAAGACGAAGGGCATTTAGAACACCCGCATAATCACCACTCACAATATCATACTTTACCGCCACCCACTCACCCGGGTTCGCTCCGTTGATTGGTGGAGTAGGAGAGCATCTTAATCCATCGGTTGCGACAAACGGATTGGGTAAAGTATTCCCACCGGGAAAAGTACCCGGCGTGGGAGCGATTATGAAGTTAACCCCAGCACCACTATCGCTAAAGATGCTGTTGAAGGCGATGAGGTTCGCGCTGTCGTCAAAGTATATCCTCGCAATGGAGCCGGCAATAGGTGAAAGAACGTCATATAGGGAGCCACCGGGGCCATCGTTGTAGAATTTAAAGAGGACCTGATCGCTTCCAGTATTGGAGACATCGACGGCAAGCTGCAGGGCGTAAGTGCCGCTTACGCCGGAATTGTTGGTAATCGCCTCAAATCCAAACAAACCGGCATGGGCGGTTTGAGCGAACAGGCAGCAAGCCCCGATAACCACAATCGTAAGCATAAATTTTGTTCGTTTCATTTTCATAATCAACTCCTCCAACTAAACTTTACGTCGAATAACTCTACATATCATTCCATCATCACGGCTATTGCCAAAAACCGTAATCGATGTCCTATGTAATTTCACAACTATTTGACTCCAAAACAACGCCGACTAAACCAGGCCGGAAGCTCCGGAGTCTCCTCATGCATATTTACGCAACTTAATACCAACTGCACCCAGACCGAGTATGCCAAGAAGTACAGCGGTCGGAACAGGGACGACCACTCCTTCAATACGGCCACCTATTTTTGTCACAAGAAGCGGATCACCCCAGGGATTCAAGAACCAGGCGGTATGGCCGGTCGTTAACTCTATAATTGTACCAATCCAGGGGGGACCCGATGCGAAATCCAGCGGCATGGAGGCGTCGTCGGAGCCGTCATTGCCATTGAAGAATCCATCACCGGTGGTCCACTGTATATTTGACATTGCGCCGGAAAACGATGGGTAATCCCCAATTAGCGCCCAGTTACCTGTAAAATCTCCGGCGATGGTATCACCATCGACGTCCGTGATAGTGAATCCGCCAATCGCGGTTGCTGTATTCGCAGTAATATTGTCGAGGTCCATCCAGAGAGAAAAAGCGCCGAGGCCCAGGCCCGGGCTCAATTTCCAGGGAAATAAATTAACGGTTTCTATCGGAGCCACATCGCGGGTCAACGCAAAATCACTATAATAGTTGAGCGATGCATCGAACCTGGTCCCGTCGAAAGTCATCTCATATTTGTTGGGGATACTGAAATGGAACAAATCAGCGGATACTGGTGCACTGTTCAGGCAAAGAGCCGCGAAACAAATAATAAACAATAATATTTTATTTCTTTTCATCATTATTTTCTTTCTTACAAAGGTATCAAAAATCGATACTAACTGAGGTCGACTACGGACCTCAATATGTTACTATTTGACCCATCATGCATATCTACGTAATTTAATTCCAACTACACCCAGCCCGAGGATACCAAGCAGAACAGCTCCCGGGAGGGGAACAACCGCCGTCCAGAGATCGCCTGTCAGGGCATGGGTTCGGTCCCGAAATTCGGTCGTTGCGTATGTCATGTAACCATAACCACTGTCGCCCCAATCTGTGCCCCAACTGTTCTTTACAATCCAGTAACCATCACCTGCCACGTCTTCATTGTCTACGAAACCGGCTAAAACTACAGCGTGCCAAGCTGGTGGTTTGCTTGCATAATATTCCGGCAATCCAAAATCCCAACTATCAGCACCGGCAGGAGAAACAATAGGTGTATACCAATCTGCGGCCGCATCCATAAATGTAACCAGAGGACCTTCGTTCTGCAGATAGTTCTTTAGGTTACTGGTTGAACAATCAAGCCAATTCTGATATGCCGATACTCCGTACAATGTATAGGTCGGAGTCGGGGGGTAAAAGGGCGATGTATCCTGTTGATTGTATGGAATGGTCTCCTCATTTGTAACGCCGTTGTCAGTAAAGTAAGCACACGCTGCGAATTCATACCCGCCAGTAGTAGTAGCGTCTCCCAAGTAGTAATTAATACCACCGTAAAAGTGGGTATAGTCGTCATCACAGACAAGATGCTGCTCAGACAGGTTAAGATTCAGGTTTGGGTTGTTTGTTCCGATATCAAACTTGGCTTCCAAAGCACCGATGGCGGCAAATGCCCAACATGTTAAGCCATCCTCCTGGTTCTGCACGGGCGTCATGTAGTCTTTGCCATCCACATAACGCCAGTCATAATCAGCCTGCACCGCTGTCGTTGCTACTACCAAAATTGCTATCAATACAATAGACTTTAGAATTACTTCTCTCCTCACCATAATCATCATCCCTTCTCAAGTTGTCAGTCTAATTTCCTTAATTTTCCTTTTCCATTATTCAAACAAGCAAAATCTTCAAGCATATTTACGCAATTTAATACCTACCGCACCCAGGCCAAGGATACCCAGCAGAACGGCGCCGGGAATGGGGACGATGGCAAGGTTGTCTAATTCGAACGCATAGCTTGTGCTTGTAATTTTAATCGAATCAAAAGCAACTGTACTAAAAATATTCACATATTGATTGGTCTGCATAGTTGCTTGCGAGCCAGAGGGACCGTCATCAATCCATACTTGATCTCCTGTAATCGTCCCAACTACACTTCCACCCGGTCCACCCGATAGGAACTCAATCATGTTGTAATCATCCATCGATCCCCAGTGAAGACCCAGATAATATAAGTCGCCCGCACCAAACTCTACAGTTACAAAGGGATCCGTCGCCGACGCTACGCCGGGTACCGCCAAATAGGGAGTGGTGTCTTTGAGGTCAGTCAGGTCGCTCCACGGAGCTGAGGCGATGCTTTCCGAGTCACCGGTGCGGATATCGTAATTGCCATTGTAAGTCCATCCGGGTCTCGTGCCGCTGAATTCGTCAACAATCGCCCCCGGAAAGGGACACGTAAGTGAGTTGCCACCGCCGTCTAAATAAGCATAGCTTTTTGAAAGATCTGCCATAGCCGGCACGGCCATAAACGCACACACGACCGTAATAAACAATAACTTTTTCATAACTTTTCCTCTGTTCGTTCCTTACAGCTTCAACTTACCCTTAGGGTAAAAGCATACATTCAAACAACAGGCGGAATCCGGCCTTCACGAGGCAGGAGAACCGCTTTATTTAAGAACGGACCGGTGGTCCTCGGGATGCGAGGACGTTTGATGTGAATTGTGATTTTCGCCAAAGTGATACTACGGTTTTTAAGAAATATTGCGGAAGATGACTATCCTCCGTGCAATACGGCTGAATGAAGCAGCAGGCATGTGCAGGGCAGAGAGCCCCCGGCATCAGGGCATGGCTGTGGCCTACCTGGATAGGCCCTCCTTCGTGGTACCATTCCGGCACAAAGCCAAGGGACAGTCTTTTCACCCAGTGGCCGGAACAGCATAAACCCAGGCTTATCAGCGCGGACAGGCAAAGTTTTAAGCTGTTCGTCTCATCCATCAAGCTTTGCAGTTGCTGCAAATCGGAGTTTTGCCCGATTTGAGCATCCGCTTCGGGCAGCAATTCGACAGACCATAAATCCAGATCGGAAATGCCGGCAAAATCAGGCGTGCCGGATAAATTTTCGCTTTGGAGATCTGCCCCGGTGCTGCTTCCCGGCGACTGCCGGCAGACAGTACCCTCTTGAGATACCGGCATCATATCGGCTTGGACAGCCGCTGTAAAAACCAGCATCCCGATAAAAGTTAGGATATACCTCCTGCTACTTTTCATCGTACCCAACTCCATAATAATTCACTCTCATTTGTACCGGAGATTGATGTAGAAGTCAAGAAGATTTTTTCAAGAAAATCGAATTTTTTGTAACAGCCGATAAAAACAGGGTAAAATTACTATAAGTTAGTTATTAATAAGCATTTGCAGTTACTGCATAAACAAGTTTTTTTCAGCCTTTTCCGGCGTATTTCCCATTTACAGGAAAAACTTTTAGCCCCAAAGCTGCCTGTTTTAGCTATTTTCACTATTCGCTATTCAGCCTATGCTGTTTTTTTTATTTTCTTTTGCGGCTTTGCTTCTACGGATTCCGGCACAATAATTTTATCCAGCAGCCACAGTTCGGCGAACATCAGCATTACGGCCACCGGCATCATTACCATTCCTGCAAAATCATGGAAGAATTTCTCCGCCAATTCTGAGCTTGCGATCATAAACAGCACCGCCGTCACGCAGAGTCTAACGATATTGCACATCACGGCAACAGGAATGCTGGAGAAAAGCAGGATAGTTTTCTTCAGGCGCGAGCGTTTGACCATATATGCCATAAACGCCGCGACAATAACGAACGCCGTCATCATTCGCAGCCCGCTGCACGCCTCGGCCACTGCCATAGGTGTTGTTTCATTAAGCATTATGACATTCCCCTGCCGGCTGACCGTTACGCCCAAAGCCTCCAAAAGAAAGACCGATCCCGTAGTAGCAATAGTCTGCAGCGGCCCGCTGATTCGATTGTGAACTATCATGGGAAGTGGAATCATAAGAAAAAGGAATACTAAAATCCACTTGACCGCCTTAAGTACCCGCCAACCGGCAACTAGAAGAACCAGACCCGCTACCATCAGCACCAGTGTACCTCGCTCAATTGATCCGTGATGTGATAGAAATCCATAGACCCGAAATGCTTCCGCCAGCAAGAGCAGGGCTATCCCTCCAGTCCAGCACGGCACCAGTGGACACTCCCTGAGCAGCTTCCTCTCACGCCAGAGAAGAAAAAGTGCAATCAGCGGAACGAGCTGGCCCGCAGAGTAGTCATCACTGGTTTGCCAATCATTAAAAAGATTTGTGATTACCGGCCAGTAAGACCATGTCAAGCTGACCAGCAGTAGCAGTACGGCTAAAACCAGTCCGCGACTGTTGTGACACACCTGGTCTGTGCCGTCTCTCAGAGCGCAATTACCACTAACATGATGTTTGAGTGCTCTCATTGACTGCCTTCCTTTTGCAGCGGATCAGTTGTCTCTATAATCCGATCATTCTGTATATTCTTGAAAAGCTCAGCAATCGATGAAGCTGAATCGACGGCAAAGTCGGAAACGATTTTTATCATGGCTTCAGGCGTTAAGACCCCTCCTGACGAAACAACGATCTGCACTTGTGCAAAGTTATCCACTGCGGCTAAGGCGCCCCATACTCTCGATCGTAATAATGAGATATTGCTGTAAGTATGCCCATCTGCAACACAGTAGTATAAAACGACTACATCCCTTGTTTCCAATTCGCCTTGTGAAAATCTGAAGATAGTGCACGGCAACTTCGTTCCATTGTTAACCGGCAGTTCTAGCAAACTGTGATCTACAAGTGTCCACCCACTTGAAGGATAGCAGACATCCGGGCGATGAAACATCATCTCCCAGGTACTGCCAAATGCAATATAAAATCCAACTGATTCGCGACCATTATGACGTGAATATCGACGGTTGATGAGAGCATCGGAATCCGTTTTTTCTACTATAGTCTCATCCAAGGGAACATCGACACCCGTCCAATCACCAATCTGCATGGGAAATCCTTCCAGTACCTCGGGGGCAATCGGCAAACGTGCCATAGAGCCATTCACTCGTGCAATCAGCGTATGAAATGCTAAGCCTGAGGCGAGCATTATTATAGTCGCTGCTATCGCTGCAACAATTGGTCTGCGATCTAATTTCTCACTTTTCATTTGCCAGGCCTTTATCGATTAGCGGAACCTTCCGGCTGTCCAACTGCCCGTACCCGGCTACTCGCTCGATTATAGAGATGATCTTCGCCAGGCTCTTCTTTTGGCCGAAGTAGTACTCGTAATATTCTTTCGCATTCCGGCCCATCTCCCATCGTAAGGCCGCAGAACCGATGAGATTCGTCAATGCATTAAAAGCACCCTCGATATCTCCCGGCTCGACTATGAACCCGGACCGGCTTTCGCGAACGACGTGGCCGACCTCACAATCGGCGGGTCCGACGAATAAAGACGGCCGGCCGGCGGCCAATGTGCTGTATATCTTGCTCGGAACGAGCAGGCCTTCGGTACCCGGTTTCTGGCATATGATATGGATATCGCCCGCCGCGAGGGTATCGGAGAGCTTGTACAGGGGCACCGGCTCGGCAAATTCGACGTTTCTCAGTTGCAGTTCGGTAACAAGCTGCCTGACTGATGCCAGGCCCTTACCGCCGCCGACGATCATAATGTGCAGATCGAGCTCGCCACCGATGCGGGCCGCAGCACGCAGGACGGTGTGAAGGTCCTGACCGATACCAATATTGCCGGAATAGAGAAGAGTTATCATTTTTATGTTATTTAACCACGAAGTACACGAAGGGCACTTTGGATTTACTATTTACTATTTGCTATTTTCTATTTAACTGCTTCGTGGTTCTTCGTGCTCTTCGTGGTTAGTATTTTTTCAGTACAATAATCAGTAATCAATGTCTTTGCCGGGTACCCAGTTATGGACCGTATGAAGATTCTCGGGGTCGGCCCCGAGCGATTGGAGCTGTTCGGTCATTGTCTCGCCTAACGAGATCACGGCGGCGGCGTTGCGATACAATACCCTGTTAACTCTTCTCAGCAAGCGGTAGAGCAGGGACCTCTTTCCGAGCACATCGTACGCCGCTGCGATTTCAGGATAGACGTCCATTACCCAGATAACGTTCCGCGTACCCTTAATCTTTGAGAGCATCAGGCCGATCAGCGAGATGAACGGCGGCGTTGTAAGTGAGACACAAACATCCGGCTTAGGCAGTACCAAAGCTCGCCATGTGGCGCTGACGTAGAACGATAGATAATCGATCGCTCGGCCAAGCAGCATCTTACGGCCGAAGCGGGTCGTAAAGACGCGATGTACGGCGAGACCTTCCGCGCTCTGCGCGTCAGCCGGGCCACTCTTACTGCCATCGTACCGATGGCGACTGCAGATCACGTGGACTTCATGACCGTGAGCAGCTAATTCTTCCGCCACATCGGCTAACAACTGGCCAGTCGCCGCCGTATCGGGTTTGTAGAATTGATTGATCAATAGAATTCGCATGAGTTTTTTACCACGAAGTTTTATATTTTTCTTTTACCACGAAAAGCACGGAGTACACGAAGGTTTATATTTATTGCCACAGAGGCCACAGAGTACACAGAGCTATATGTCTTTTCTTCGTGGTTCTTCGTGTCCTTCGTGGTAGATGATCCGTATGACTGTCAGACCGGCAAACCTTTTTCTCGCCTTCGCAGTTCCTTGACCTTCAGATCGATCATGTATTCGTACATCGCACGTAACCGGCAATAAGTCAGGCCGGGTATGCCATCAAGAAAGCCAAGTCGGAAGATATAAAGATAGCAAAAGACCAGAAATGGACGGAACGGCATTCTATAAGCCAACTGTTTAAGACACTTTCGCCTCCGCGCGGGATCAGATGAAAACAAGTCGCGTACCCGCCATCTGTCTCTGATCTCCTTAGCCAGGGCGGCAGCTTCCATGGAAGAATAGCGATTGTGTCTTTCAAACCAAAAGCTTATGCCCTTATTGAATGGAAAGTGTACAAGATGCTCTTGAAGATATCCAACTTCGCCATCCGTATGGTACTCCTCATTGATTTCTCGTAACACATGTACCTTTCCTGCCTTGAACAATCTACCAAACCATGTAGGATAGCCGCTGCTTCGTTTTAACCATTTCCCTAAGAACATATCTTTACGACGAGTTCTATACAAGGTGATATTCATATCTTCAGAATTAACTACTTTTTGTATTTCCTCAACCAATCCCGGAGTCGGTCTTTCGTCTGCATCTATCATTAATACCCAGGGATACTTATATTCGACATCATTGAGAGCAGCATTCCGCTGAGCAGCATAGTTATCAAATTCACGCTGGATTACTCTTGCCCCCACCGTTTCTGCAATTTCAACTGTCCGGTCTGTGCTGAGAGAATCGAACACGACAATATCGTCCGACCATGAGACGGACTCCAGGCAACCGGGCAGGTTAATCTCCTCGTTGAGAGTTAGAATAAGGACAGATATGGTCATTTGTTTCTTCGCCACTCAGACAGTTTCGACCCAAGATGGAGTTTGTCCGCCACCAATGACCCACTCGTATGTTGTCACCATTTGTTTCGCGACATATGGCCACGAATATTTTTTCGTTATGAGTTCTCTGCCCCTTTGGCCCATAGCCGAACGTTGTTCATCACTTGCTTCCATAGCTTCACGAAGAGCATTAACAAGGGTAGAAACACCATTGGGAATCCACCATCCACACTGATACTCTATTAACTCCGGCCAGGGAGCTTCTCTGCTAGCAATCACCGGTTTACCACAAGCCAGAGCCTCTCCAATTACAACCCCAAAGTTCTCGGTATGACTGGGAAGTACAAACACATCACACGCCTGATATGCAGCTTTACGTTTCTCCCCAAACAGAGGGCCCATATAGGTTATATTAGATTTAGCCTTATTTGAATCTATTAAATTCTTAAGCTTTTCCACATGCTTTGGTTCACCTGGACCGGCGATTATCAACTGCCAGTCTTTAGGGAAGTTCTCCAGTAAACACCAGGCATTTACCAGATCATAAACACCTTTGCCCGGATGAACTCTCGATAGAAATAGAACTGTTTTGTGGTTCTTAAATTCCGGGACCAATTTATAACACGCAGCGGTCGGCAAGGGTTCCCATATTTCCACGCCATTGGGAATTACAGCTACTGGGTTGCTCAATCCGACTTGGCGGATAAATTTAAGTTCTTCTCTTGTACAGGCATGTAAACAACAAGCTCTTTGCACATAGCGTCCATCAAGTAATTTCCATACAAGTTTATGTCTCAAAGACCAGTTTTCATCGGCGTGCATGATGGAACCATGAAACGACATAATGTATGGCTTCTTCTGCTTTATAGTTTCACTACCTGCGCACCAGTTTATATATTCCCACATTCCATTATTATGAATTATATCCGCTTCTTTGATAAGCTCGTGCAGTCCGTGTCTTATTGATTTGCTATACCAGGGTTTGCATCTGAACCTTATAGGAAAACTGTGCAACTTTACACCGGCTGCCTTACTTGCTATTGTTGCATCTGAGAATTCGCCGTCTAACGTGGCTATACTCACATCAGCATCTTGAGCCAGCAAATACCGGCATAAGAGTGGAATAACCTCAGCCGGTCCTCCGGTGGATTTCCAGATTCCTGAAACTGTATGAAGTATCTTCATCTGTTTTTTTCGACCATCTTGGTTGATATCGCTGCTTGGACTTGTTCGACCGTTTGCGAGATGCCCTTGCGGGTATCGATTGAGACGCAGTTCGGCAGCCATTTGCAGATTTTCTTTATGATGTCTTGCTGTCTCTTAATTTCTTCGATAGTAAGTTCATTTTTTCTTTGGTAAATAGACTCAGCATCAGCATCGAGGAAGACAACCAGATCCGGCTGAGGAATAAACCGGCTTAAAAACCGAAGAAGCCAGTGTGGCAATTTCATATTACCTCGCTGAAAAAAGTAATCGTAGAAATAGCGGTCAGCAATGATAAGCCTGTCTTTAGCCTTAGCTGAAAATATCTTGTAATGTCCCCAAATATACCCCCAATAATAATAGGCAATATATAAAAGAGATTTCGTCAAGCTATGAGGGACAGCTTTCGCACCAGCATGCTTTTGGGTATAATCCGGATCGGGTGGTAGCTTTCGGCCTCGAATCTTTGCCCATAATTTACGGAGATATTTAAGCCGTGGCAAAATGCCAAAATCTCCGTGAATATAGAGTGGAGCCTTATCACAGTTTTCTTGCCAGAAGTACATTATCCCATCTGCTATTGTCGTTTTCCCTGAACCGTCCGGCCCAACAATGACCAAAAAAAATCCGCCGTTTCGAGTCTCGGGAATACCTCCCCAATCAATGCGAGAATTTGACTCTATAACCACGGCTTCTCCTTTTCCGGCCAAATATCGATCAATTTGCTTGCCAGAGTGAACTTCGCTCCACGCAGGAATGCCAGTGCCATCATAATATCAATAGGTTTTGCGTAATGCGGACCAGATGAAAATTCTGATATCATTTTGGGCAGGACTGTGTGAGCCTTTTTCATAACCTGCTTGCGGTTAAGGGCAAGGTAGAAACTGACATAATCAGTCAGATAGGGGCCTTTTTCAACGCTTTCTTCCCAGTCGATAATCCACAATTGCCCATCATTCTGTAAAAGATTGGAAGGGCCCATATCTCCATGAATACGGCAAAGCCTTATTTTTTCATCGGTTGCAATTGTGCGTAAGTTCTTTATGAAGCCGGAGCCTTCGTCAATCTTCTGAACAAATCTATTCCACCAATCCTTTTTTTCGACCTGGTCGTAGGAGACAGCCTGAATTGGTCCTGCATATTCTTTAACGGCTTCCGAGGGGAATCCAATATTTGAAGCTCGATAAGTTTTTACAGTATCGGGAACAGGTTCAACGATTAGAAAACTATTATTGTCAAATTCACCATTATCAATCACAGACGGCACATGGAATGTTTTATAATCAACCCTTGCCAGAGTAATTAGAGTTTCACATTCTATTTGCAATTTATTGTTGTTTTCAGAATCGAAAGCTATTTTTGCAAACCCCAAAGCATCGCCTTTTCTATTGAGCAGATGAATGTAGATACGTTTGCGGCTTGGCTCGGGCGGCCAGATAAACACAGGCAGCGGACTGCCATTAGCAAACACTTTAGACACAGCAACTAACCAATCAATGAATCGAAAGCCTACGACTTCCTCCAACTGCGTGCTTGACACTGTGCTCCAAATACCGGGAAGATGCAATTGAGCCGCGAACTTAAGCCAATAACGAAACAATGCTCTCTTCGGTGTATCCGGTTGATAACGCTTTAATGCAGCCGTAAACAAATGACGTTCCTTTACTGCGGGAAAGGCGATAACATGCCTTGTTCCGTAATTGCCCAGAGCAAAAGACGTCAAGATCGTGTTCTTGCAATCACGCTTTCGCACTGCGAGTCCTAGCCTTAAAATCCAGATAGTATCCGGCAATAAATGTATATATGAAAGTCAAGGGATGCCGAAGGAAACCCCTAAATAACACCCTTATGCGATACTTTGTAGCTTTCGTAGAAATTTCGTGAATGTCTTTTTCTATGAGGGATACAACTATTTTTTCAGCAATCTTCTTACCAAAGATATGAGACATAAGCCTGAACACCTCATCCTTATCGTTTCTGGCCTGCTCTGACATTGAAGGCAGATATTTTTCCTTTACAAAACCTCCATGTAAATAACTCATACAGAATGAAATCACACATTCATCAGCCGGATGGGGTATCCATATATCTCCAGAAAGATGTAACGCTCGATTAATAACTTGGTCAACATCGAGAAAATCAATACCTCTCCAGTTCAGATTTAGCTCTAGGTCAATTTCGAGCTCTGATATTCTCCCTGCAATTCCCCCAATATACATTTCATGACCATAAAAACGTCTCACACCTTGACGTAAGCTTAGTTTTAATTGAACACATGTTTTTTCTAAGACAATTTTCCATCTGGCAATATCGCGAGTCCAAAGTAAGAGATCTATATCTCGACCAATATTATTTTCCGGAAATCCTTGATAATTCCTTGCAGGTAAAAATTTAAGATCACTATCAGCTGCATTTGCTGATAATGTCAGGATAAATGTTTTTAATGTCACCTCATCCACGCTATAGCACCTTTCGATACAATTTTTTTAATTGTACACATCCCTTCTTCCAATCATATTTTTCCGAAATTAAGCGTTGACAGCCAATAAACATATCATGATGTTCTAAATTAATTAATTTAGTCATAGCCTGTGTTATGGCTTGTTCATTAGGTTCGGCGACAACGCCAGCATTGTAATTTATCACATCGTTATCAAGGAGCGTGCCGGGAGTTACCAACAAAGGAATACCCATAGCTAACGCATCTAAGCAAGTCAAAGGAATAGTATCATAATTACTGGGATGCAAGAAAAAATCCATTCTTTTGTACTCCTCGATCTTTTTTTGTTCAGAAAGTCGTCCATGAAAAATCACTAAACCTCGATCGCTTTCTGATATATATTTATTGCGAATACGCTTTAAATCTGGACCATCACCTATTATAGACAAAACATGCATTTCATTTCTGCGTAAAGCTTGAAACTTTAAAAAGCTACGAATCATACGATCAACACCCTTGTGTTCATCTTGTATTCGTCCACAAAAGCCCCAAATGACTTCATTCTTATTTTTTTTAACAGAAACATATTGATCACAGGCAAACTTAGGATCAGGGCCTTTTGAAATTAAATGAATTGGTACATTACTAAAATAGATTCGACACTTTTCCCCAATTTCATTTTCATTATAGACCAAAAGCCCTTTGCTTTTTTGAATAAACTCAGCTTCAATAATGCTAAGGTACATTTTTTTACGCCACCATCGGTTACTCAGTGCGGCATCACTGTAAATATGATGAGGCATTACAAAATACTTCAAGCCTTTTACAATCTTAACTATCCTTGGAAAATCCCTTATGAAACCACCATGAAAATGAATTACAGTTGAAGCCGTATCAATCGTCTTAATACATTCAATTAATTTATTATCAAGCTTGCAGTGCCATGAATGGTATTGTTGAAAAAACCGTATTGGATATTTGGGGTTTGGCAGATTAGTGATTGGATTGTTGGCAATGCCCCACACTTCTATATCAAGCCCATCTTTGTGCATAATCTGTGCATACTGGTCAACGACAACATTGACGCCATTGGCTTTTATCTGTGGATTAGCTTTTCCGCAAAGTATATGGATAATTTTCATGTCCTATCCTTCATAGATGAACCGGCTTTTCGCTAAC
>Ga0307379_10007648_pt1 | contig 14660 bp, 16 predicted proteins | sample UN2MG_FD_202237 | JGI IMG/M metagenome (GOLD analysis project Ga0307379, IMG submission 202237) | Soil microbial communities from Risofladan, Vaasa, Finland - UN-2 | ecosystem: Environmental > Terrestrial > Soil > Coastal area > Acid sulfate soil | place: Finland: Risofladan, Vaasa | collected... | reverse complement strand
GAGTCATTTCTAGCTCAATAACAGCATAATATGCCGTCTCTGGACTATAGAAGTAGGCCATGTCTTTCTCCCAGACAGTCTGATTAGTCGATAAAAGAACGTTAGGTTGTAGCCTCAAAGCCATCGATTCAGCCAGCCAAAGAACATCGGATTCTACTGGTTCTCCATCCGAATCTTGAACCGTTACATTCAACGTGGCAGTAGATTCATTGGATTTGATATAACTCGAAAACCTATATAATGCGACTGCCTTTATACGCACGGTTTGCGTATAAGTACTATTAGCTCCATATATATACGCAGAATAGTTGCCTGAGTAAGCATCTGTGGTACGCCCCAGCGAGGTGCCCGTAGCCACCCAGTCACTCGGCGGGTCGGTAACATTCCCGGTTGGCTCTTCAAAGCCCGTGTTTTTTATTACATTTTCTGAGGTTACCTCAACCACCGGTACGCCGGTGCATGATGTTAAAAGCAATGGCATCACTATGACGAGAATGATGGCCGATACCAAAATCCCAAGGAAGCTTCTTTTCATTCCACCCCCTCCTAGCATTGTGATTCTATGTAGCTTTTCCTCCAGCCCGAAGGCCAAGAATAGTGCGTACTATCATAGCATAAAAAGTCAGTGCTGTCAACTTAATGTACTCGTCGGCTTTACACTATTTAGTGTAATAAAGGGTGGCCCTATACTATTTAGTATAATAATTGGTGTTATCGAGAGGAGGTGGGGGATTGAAAAGCACCCGCTGACCTCTGTAGGCTTTGAGTTAGAGAAACCAAAAGCAAAGGAGGTGATGGCGGATGCAAGAGAATTGTATCGCAGTATTCTTTAGGATTACCAGGGCTCTATATACTGTGGCAAAGGGAATTTAAGGACCATTTTGAGGTCACAGTGATCTATCAAAGGGATGGGGCTATCTGTCCCCCCGGTGCGGCGTGATAACCACTAAAGTGAAGGACAGGAGACGGCAGCGCAAGCAAGACAGGAGGTTAAGGGACAAAGTGGTGTTCCTGATGCTGACTAAGAGAAGATTTCGCTGCCTCTTCTGTGGCAAGGTATTCATCCCTGAACCGGCGCAGCACGTCTATTTCCCCTGCCATCGGAGTCCCATAGGCTGCGGTGGCGATGAACCAGCCCTCATCTTCCCCGGGTGCGGCAAGAGAATTAAAAATAATCTACGTACACACCCCTCGCCCGGAGCTCAGGGATATAGGTATAGATGGAGGCGTCGTTCAAGGGATTGAACCATGTAGTCACCGTATCCCCACTCCCCGAAATCCCTGGGTTGTCGACCAGAGGCTTTATGTCAGTTATCGGGTTATTGGAGATGTCGAGGTCATACAGGTTGGTGAAGTTAGACAGAATCGAGATGTCACTTATCTCGTTGCGTTGAATCCAGAGAAAATCCAGCTTTGTGAGGTTAGACAGAGCCGAGATATCGCTTATGTCGTTTAGGTAAAGCTCGAGGTGCACCAGGTTGGTGAGGTTAGATAGAGGCGAGATGTCACTTATTTGATTCGACCCAAGCCAGAGCCATGTCAGGCTGGTGAGATTAGACAGGGGCGATAGGTCACTTATCTGGTTCAGGGCAAGGGCGAGCAATGTCAGGCTCGTGCAGTGCTCCAGCCCTGTGAGGTCGGTAATGCCAGCTCCTGCGGCTGTAAGGGAAATAAGCCTATCAAGGTCAGACTGCAAAATGTCTCCCGTAGGCTTCCTTATAACCAGACGAATTTCCGCCTCAAGATTCGGGTCGGGGAAGCTTATTCCCCCACCAGCAGGGGTAGGGGTAGGAGTAGTTGTAGTAGCAGGTGTAGGTGTAGGTGTAGGAGTAGGAGTTGGTGTAGGTGTAGGTGTAGGTGTAGGTGTAGGCGTAGGCGTAGGCGTAGGCGTAGGTGTAGGAGTTGGAGTTGGAGTTGGAGTTGGTGTGGGTGTGGGTGTGGGTGTAGGCGTGGGCGTAGAGAAAAGAGAACATCCTGTAGTACCAATTACAGGAACCGCAATGATTGTAACGAGGCATATTGCTATTAATACTATGAGGATTCTCTTCATCTTCATTGACTCCCCAAATCCGCCTGGCTGTGCTTTCTGCTCTATTATACCACTATAGCAGTAACAAGCTTATGGATGGCCGTTACAAAGTGACTAGTATGCTTTTCGTAGCGAAGGCAGCATTAAATTAGATTACAAGGGCTATATAACAAAGGGGCCACCCATCATCGGGTATCCCCTGTAGTACGCCTGGCTGTGCTGTAGGGCTAAGGTGTGGAGACGATATAATAAACCTCCCCCAAATATTCCACAGCTACTCTCCTATCATACACAGACATGGTTTGACATAAGCCACCTTTGGCAAGCTCCGTAGCTAAATGGCCATTAGAAGGGGTTAACGCAAATAGCATTTATACAAGTGCCTGACCGCTGGCCACCCCGAGAGATACTGTACCTAAGTACATACTATGGAAGGCTTGTGCCCTAATCTCGCCAAATAGCCGCCGTGGCTTCCACTAACGAAGCTACAGGGTCAACCAAGAGCTCCCTGACTAAAGTCCTTAATACATCATGCTCCGATATGAAGTCAGCCACCGGCGGGCTGGTCTGGTAGTACCACTCCACAAGTTGAGAGCCAAGCCTACTTTCTAGCAGCACCTCATCCCTGAAGGTTCTCAAAGTGTCGAGTTCCTTGGCCGTAGATGTGCCGTAGGCCGCGGTCGCGATGAAACAGCCCTCACCTAGTATCGAGGGATTTATGCGGCACCAGCCTTCTAGGTCTGGAATAAATCCCTGTATTCTTGGAGTTCCACCCTCAAGATCGACTCCCTCTATCTGAATTATGTAGTTGTTAAGCTCGGCTGTTTCTTTTGCCGATATCGCGACTTCCACGATCTGTGTTTGGCCGATTAGTAAATTGAAGGTTGGTGGAAAGAAAGCGATATTAATGTGATAGGCACCATAATCAGGACATATAAATTTAGCAACCATGCCTGTTGTTACAACTCGTGGCGTATTGTCGCCCCAATTTATCCCAACGGTTATATTGAAGGTAGAAGCTTCAGCCCCCCGTTCGAGTTGTTCGACAAACATAACATAGTCATATGTGTAATGGGGAAGATCGGGGTCATAGGGCTCATCTTGCCATTTTTCAGGGGTAGGTATAGGAGTAGTTGTAGGTGTAGAGCTTGGCGTTGGTGTAGGAGTGAGAGTAGGTGTAGGTGTAGGTGTAGAGCCTGGCGTTGGTGTAGGAGTAGAGCCTGGCGTTGGTGTAGGTGTAGAGCCTGGCGTTGGTGTAGGTGTAGAGCCTGGCGCTGGTGTAGGTGTAGAGTCTGGCGTTGGTGTAGGTGTAGGTGTAGGAGACGGTGTAGGCGTGGGTGTAGGTGTAGGCGTTGGCGTAGATGCCGGACTCGGCGTAGGAGTTGGCGTAGGCGTGGGTGCAGGCGTAGGGGTAGGAGTAGGAGTAGGAGTTGGAGTTGGAGTAGGCGTTGGTGTAGGACACGGATCAATGGTGATAACCTCCCAGCATGAGCTGGAGGCGTCGTTACTATCGGTGACGGTAACGCTGAGATTAGCGGTACCGGGGTTGGTGGGCTCCCAGGTAATGCTCTGATTACCGCTAGCGGAGGTAATGGAGCCGTTACCGGATATACTCCAGGACCACGATTTCATACCTGATGTAGAGTTGGCGGTATTACCAGTAGAGTTGGCGCAGACGGGGTCATCGGTGGTGATGGAGCATGTCGGAGTAGGAGTGGAAGTAGGCGTTGGCGTTGGCGTAGGAGTAGGCGTTGCCGTTGGTGTAGGGGTGGGAGTAGGATCAGGAGTGGCTGTCGGTCCTGCAATACCAATTGCAGTACCCGCAACTATACCAATTACGCATAATGCTATTATTACCACGAGAATTATTTTAATTGGCCCCCCAGCGATAACTGCCTTTTTCATCGTCCACCTGTTAGATTTATATCATGGTTTATATAGCCTGTCAACGTATATTATCATCACAAAAGCCAACTTTTCCCACACAAAGCTATGGAATTAGCAGTAGCAAGTCTTGAATCCCTCCAGGGCTGGACCCGGGACTGAATTCCTGATTGACAATTCGAGCGCCCTAGCGGAGGCTGGGGGTAAGCCAGGTCACACCGTTGTAGCGCCTGCTGGCAAGCCCGTGGTGTTGCATCCAGAAGGGTAAGAGCTCGTGAAATAGCTACTACAAGGCCGTCCGGCTTAAGGGTGCGTGTTGGCTGAATACAGGCTGGGGAAGGCCTGGTGCTTCAATCTTTCCATAGAGTCTCCATGGCTTCTACGACCCCAACGATGGGGTCGATCACCAGCTCCCTCACAATGGTCTTCAAAAGGCTGTTTCCTGATATAAAATCGGCTACCGGAGGGCTGGCCTGATAGTACCACTCCACAAGTTGAGAGCCTAATGTGCTTTCCAGCAGTACCTCATCCCTAAAGGCCCTGAGAGTGTCGATTTCATCAGCGGTCGATGTGCCGTAGGCTGCAGTGGCAATGAAGCAGCCCCCGTCTGGGTTAGGAGGAATATAAAAAACTTCCACACCCCTCGCCTCGAGCTGAGGGATATAGGTATCGATTGAGACAGTGCTCAAGGGATTGTCCCACAAAGTCACCCAATCCCCGCAGCAAAGCCCTGGGTTAGCAACCAGGGGCTCTATGTCAACTATCTGGTTATAGGAGAGATCGAGGTCATACAGGTTGGTGAAGTTAGACAGAATCGAGATGTCACTTATCTGGTTGCGTTGAATCCAGAGAAAATCCAGGCCGGTGAGGTTAGACAGAGCCGAGATATCGCTTATGTCGTTTTGGTAAAGTTCGAGATGCACCAGATTGGTGAGGTTAGATAGAGGCGAGATGTCACTTATTTGATTCGACCCAAGCCAGAGCCATGTCAGGCTGGTGAGGCTAGACAGGGGCGATAGGTCACTTATCTGGTTCCCTGCAAGGGCGAGCTTCTCAAGGCTCGTGCAGTACTCCATTCCTGTGAGGTCGGTAATGCCCTTTACTGCGGCAATGAAGTCAGTTAGCAAAGCAAGTTTGGCCTGTGTGATGTCTCCTCCGCCAATTGCGACCCTTATCTCTTCTCTAAGGATAGGGTCAGGGAAGGAAACTTCATCAGCGGCCACGGCAACCGGAGCGGTAAGTAGTAGCGCCAGCAAGCTGAACAAAATGATTGCTATTACGAACTTAGGAACTAGTCTCATTTCCCTAATCCCGCCAGAGAATCCCTATGTCGTCAACTACCCAAACAACGGGGTCAACCAAGAGCTCCCTGACTAAAGTCCTTAATACATCATGCTCCGATATGAAGTCAGCCACCGGCGGGCTGGTCTGGTAGTACCACTCCACAAGTTGAGAGCCCAGTGTGCTTTCTAGCAGCACTTCATCCCTGAAGGCTCTCAAAGTGTCGAGTTCCTTAGCCGTAGATGTGCCGTAGGCCGCGGTCGCGATGAAACAGCCCTCACCTAGTACCGAGGGATTTATGCGGCACCAGCCTTCTTCGACTGGAATAAATCCCCATATAAATGGAGTTCCACCATCAAGATCGACTCCCTCTATCTGAATTATGTAGTTGTTAATCTCGGCTGTTTCTTTTGCCGATATCGCGACTTCCACGATTTGTGTTTGGCCGATTAGTAAATTGAAGGTTGGTGGGTAGAAAGCTATATTAATGTGATCGGCACCATAATCAGGACATATAAATATCGCAATCATGCCTGTTGTTACATCTCGTGGCTCAGCGTAGCCCCAATTTATCCCAACGGTTATATTGAAGGTAGAAGCTTCAGCCCCCCGTTCGAGTTGTTCGACAAACATAACATAGTCATATGTGTAGAAGGGATCCCCTTCGGTCCATTGGGCCTCTACTGCAGGGGCCGAGATGGCGGCTGCCATAAAAACCATTAACAAAATTAGAGCAAAGGCTATCCCCTTGCGCCCGAACCCTGACCTATTCATTTTCTACCTCCTTTAAGCCCTCAACGGAGCAAAAGCCACTATATTAGTAATTAGTACCATAATTCCATGTGGTTCGCTGCTTGAATCCCGCACAGACCCCATCTCCAGCCCCGCCGCTACGTAATTGGCCACATACTATGTATAGCCCCACTTTATGTGCTGGTAGATAGCATATGCTGAAGGAGGACATGCACATTTCTTAGTGGACTGCACCCTTACTGGCTACCGAGGTTGGCCAAGCGCATCAACGAGAGCAAAAGAGAGGCAATATCGATTCTCACGAATCGCGGTGTTTTTCCTATAATTTATCCTACAATATCAAACACATTTTGTCAACACTTTTAGGAGTGCACCCTGTCACAAAACCAAACTGTAGAACTTCAGTTAAGTAAATGAAAGTAAAGGACGTTGACAATTATTTTCGCCTATGCTTAAATGATAGAGTGAATCCTCAGTATTTCCTACAAATGTGATTTTGGTCTTTTGCCAGGTGCCTGCCGGCAAATAGACATGTTAAGTAGCGTATAGCCGCTCTTTTTAAAACTTAAAAAAGGAAGGGGGTGAGATCAAAATGGCAACTATGTTTGCTGCAATCGTGGACCTGCTCTTAGTCGTTAAGCAGATGTTATTGGACTTAGTCGGTATGCTGCTTGGCAACGTGACCGATCTGCTCAACGCGACTGTAAGCCTGCTAGGTATACTGGCCGGAGTACTGTACGACGTCGAGGCTTTGCTGGAGAAGGTCATAACAATGTTGATCTCGTAAGAGCATCACGATATAGAATATCGCAAAAGAGATTTGCATGAAATGAGGGCCCCCAAGTGGGGCCCTCATTCTATTTTCAAACCGCTTCAGGCCACAAAGCATACTCTTCATTGAATTGAGCTGCCTTAAAGCCAGTCGTTGTTGCCCTTCTTATGCCTATTTATGCCTATCACGCCGTCTTAATAATGTAATATCGATATGGCTCTGGATCTCCTTAAAGCATCTATCGATAGTATAAATCGTAGCATCGTTTTCTTCGGCCACGGTTCCGATGTAATTATCACTCAGCCCACTACTCCTGCCCGCCTCCCTCCACTGGAATGACAAAATGCCAGCCTGCCAGCAGAGGGAAGACATCGGCAAGGTCTTTTATAACATTTACCCCTCTATCTGTCATGGCTCCCCTAATCAATTCTGCGATTATCATTTTGAGGCAGCATGCCCTGCCAGAATCGATAAGCCCATGACCCGGTTCAAATAGATGAGTGACACCTACTGTAATTGCAGGGCACTCTATCACCGTCAGGGTAATGCTTGCCCTAAGGGAAACGCTTTCATCGTCATTGGCCACCCCGAGGCCGACGCTTCGGCCTATATCAGGTCACTGTTGTCATCCTCATTTTACTTCAATACAGTTCTCTTGCACCCGCTTGCACCTCCTTTGCTTCTAGTTTTATCTAACCTAAAGCTTACAGAGGTCAGCGGGTGTTTTTCAATCTTTCAATCCCTCCCCGCACCCTTTTCACACCAAAAAGTGTAGAACATGGTTTAAGCACTTGACAAAACCATATGTATATGGTATATATTATATAACTCGCATTAATATTACTTAAAAGACTATAAATTAGTAGACAGACATCATAATGCGTTAAAAACTGAATATTCTGTTCCGAGAAAGGCAAACCCGCCGAAAGGCGGCGGCGCAAAGCCAAGGGTCTAAGGTTAGAACACTAAACTATGACAGCCGGGCTGCCGAAGGACTACCGAGCTGAAGCCTTTCTCACACGAGAAAGGTTTTCTTGTTAAAAGAAATAGGCTATCTAAACATTAATGGGACCAAAACATGCCAATAGAAATTAATGGTCAAATTTACTACAAGACTCTAATTTATAAAAAAGATAGAAGGAGGTGATTCGGAGTGAATGCTACTGCTGCAGGGGCCGAGTTAATATCAACCATAATGGTAATACTTAGCGAAATCATTGAAGCGATAGCTGACGCAATCTATACAGCAGCTCAGAATTCTACGCAAATGATGGCGCTCGCCAACGGTATCTTTGGCAACTAGCTGGAGGGTGCTGGCCTGATTTACTGGTTGGATACTTCACCGACAATGTGGGGAACACAGGCTCTTATCTTAGCACATTCATCACCGCAATGGTCGGGTAGGAATAGAGAGTTCAGCGGAAGGCAAATCGCAAGACAAGGGGGTAGCGAGAATTTCCACATCCTTAAAATAGCAAGAGCGATTTGAAGCAGTTGCTTGACGTAGCGTTATGACCTTCTCCAGCAAAGCTTCAACGTCGTAAAGCACCCCGGCTAGTATACCTAGCAGGCTAGCCGTCGAGTTGAGCAGAGGCGTCAAGTTGTCAAGCAGCATCATAGATGAGCCCCAAGATCTGGGGCTCATCTATATTTTTTTACCAGCTTCAGACCTGAAAGCACACTCTTCGTTACAGTTGACCTTCACCTCCATCACGCTGTCATATGAGAGTAACATCGATGTGGCTCTGAATTTACTTAAATTGTCTCGAGAGACTAAAAATCATGATCGTTTTCTTTTGGTAACGGTGGCGATGCTACTCCCACCTAGCCTAACACTCTTGCCCGCCTTCCCATACCCAAACGATAGGATGCCAGCCCGCCAGCAGGGGGAGACATCGGCAAGGTCTTTCATAACATTTACCCCTCTATCTGTCATGGCTCCCCTAATCAATTCTGCGATTATCATTTTGAGGCAGCGTGCCCTGCCAGAATCCATTAGCCCACGACCCAGTTCAAATAAATAAGTGACACCTCCTGTAATTGCAGGGCACTCTATCACTGCCAGGGTAATGCTTGCCTTCAGGGAAACGCTTTTATCGTCATTGTAATCCCGAGGCCGACGCTTCGGCCTATATCTGGGGAATCAATCACGCGGGTTGTTTAGAATGAGACGTGGGGATTGCTACGCTACGCTCGCAATGACAGGCAACAGCCTGCGGCGCTTTATGACAGGGGGTGTTAGTTTTACCTTTATAGCTCCCGCATGGTGAGACCAACGATATAGCATGGATATCTTCTGCCCAACCCGCCCCCTGGATTGTTTCGTTCCCTAAGGCCAACAGGTCGGCCGATGCTTCAACCTAAATCGTCCGATAAACCGGACTCTCACAAAGAGCGGAGGGGTCGCAATGGCAACGGAACCTAAAACCTCACTCAGGGTTATATAGAGATGCTTTGATAACAATTACTAGAAGACCATGAAGTATTGACACCCGTTTGCCATAATGGTAAGATTTTCCAGTAAGCGCCTTAAAGGGTAAAACAAGAAGGGGGGTAAAGTGAGATACAATACATTTCGCATGATTGCTCGGGTCTTTGTAGTTTTGGCTTGGCTAGTGGGCATACTTGTGTTTATATTGAGCCTCGTCACCGGGATCATAGGAGGTGGCATAGCCGTCGTCTTAGGCATTGTCATAGGCGTCGTGGGGGGCTTCCTCAGTTTCGCATCTCTTTACGCTTTTGCCCAGTTCATCTATGTCATTATTGATATCGAGAGGAATACCCGGTCAACCGTAAGAGCCTTATTGGAAGAGGTGGTACCAGAAGAGGAGGTCGAAGGGGAATAAGAAGCAGAGACTAAAGAGCAGGAATCGGATATTCCGTCACCACTTATAAAAGACTCCTTATGTCTAGGTCACCAAAATATCAACCGACGCGCTGACCAAACTATTACCATCATTACATAGACATTATTAATTATAATTACATATTTGCTGCTTTGACCATTTCTTCTGCTTTAGCCTTCTGCGCCATCTTGGCTTAGGCTGATTTGTTTCCTCTGACTTAGCTTTCTTGGCCTTCGCAATGGCCTGAGCCTTTGCTAGTGCTTTTGCCCCGGCCTTGGCCTCGGCCTTAGCCTTCTGCGCCGCCTCGGCTTAGGCTTACTTGTTTCCTCTGACTTAGTTTTCTTGGCCCCAGCCTTGCCCTTCGCAATAGCCTGAGCCTCTGCTAATGCCTTGGCCCTGGCCTTATGAATGGCCTGAGCCTTTGCCAGTTCCTTCGCCCTTTGCTTCTCAATGGCCTGAGCCTTTGCTTGTGCCTTGGCCATGGCCTTCTCAATGGCCTTAGCCTTTGCTTGTGCTTTTGCCCTGGCCTCAGCCTTAGCCTTCTGCCTAGCCTTCTCCTCTGCGGATGGAACCAGGGGATATGGGCCTTCTACGCGCTGTCTCCTCCGATAAGAGGGCTTTAATCTGGGGGGGGCGAGCCCGTTGGCATACTCGACGCGGCTTTCCTGCAGGAACATTTTCCTGAAGCCAGCGAATGCCCAATGGCTCAGCCTTACTATCCACATTATTATAGCCAGCACCATGACTCCGTCGAAGATGATAGCCACAACGGCAAGGAGCAGGATCAAGAGCACAAGCACGAGAAACCCTATCACACCAATCTCTTTAGTAAAAAAGTATGCACCGACTAACAGAATAACAAGGATGGCCATCGTAATCAGCATGAAGAGGACGAAGGGGAGAAGGTTACGCCGAGCTGTAACCCACTCGGCTATACCCAAAGCGACGGGATAGACTTTCTGCAAGATATAGATACTGAGGGCTGCTACAATTACCCAAAAGAAATAAAATATCAGGAACGCAAAAAATAATACAACTCCAACTAAAATATATAATACGGCGGCCATTGAGCACGCTCCCCTTTAAGTAATGTAGGGCTCAATTTGATCCCTCACCTCCCTGATAGTAACCCTTACTTGGTCAAGCACCTCGTCCGCAAACTCGCCATTGAGCTCACCTATCTTTTATAAACTTCCTCCTCCGCTTGGTCCATGACGCCGCTCACGAGACAATCGCTGCTACTTTCTACTCTACTTTCTACTCCATTGACACAGTTCTGATTACTATATGGTGCACTACTCCCGCCACAATGTTCACCACACATAAGCTGCACTGGCCAAATCGCAAACAACACTGCGGTAAACTCTCTGCCCCCTGTCGCGAATTACATTTTAAAGGGCATCTCATTGTATAAAACACACTATATAGGGCTTTGCCGCAATAATAACACAATATATAGTTATTGTCAATAGATAATGGGGAGGAATCTAGTAATAATTCATGGGTGAAAGTGAGCGAGCTTCGTAAACTCATCGGTGGTTTTGGCTACCGGATGATCCAGAACCACAAGGGGCACTGCACCAATGATGATGAGTTCTATATTCCCAGGGTTATGAAGGGCAAGAGTGAAGCTGAGCTACTGGACGAAGCTATGGGGTATATCTACTATTACGACAATATGATGGAGCATTATGCCCTCAAGTACCAGACACCATTTACACATCTTAAGTCGCAGCTACCCGAGATTAATGATAGAATACGGTTGTGATCCCCATAATGCTGCATGAGGTATCCGTTAAGGTAGGCCTTTGGAATGGATACCATGCCTTGGCATATTACCCATGTTGGGTGGCTAGCAAAGCGACCGAAGAATGACACCCGGTTTTTCCCTTCCCTTCCTCTTCGTGATTGATTCAGCATCTTATGCCTCGCCACGACGATGAAAGCGTCACACTCGAGACAAGCTTCCCAATGACAAGGGAAGGGGTGACCTGTATTGACGGTAGGGTATCAGCCATGTATCTGAACGAGATCAGGCTGTTTAAACTGTCCCTGATCTGAATTTTACTCTGGCTTATGCTGTGAAGACTGACCAAAGCCTCTAAATATCGAGGAAAGATTCCATATCGGTAAAAGAAGCCTTCATAATCCCGCCCCTGCTAAATGAGGAGCAGGCTATCGGCAGGATTATCGATGAAACACCGAAGGAGGACATGGAGATGAAGGTATATCGAGATGAGATTCCAGTCGTTATAATAATAGCAGCGAGAGGTGAACAGATTCATGGTAGATACTCAAATATTTTCACATAGAATAATTGTTCCTCTTCCTCTTCCTCTTTTTTTCCTTCCTCTTCAATCACTACTGGGTCAGATTGATAGACCAAATTGTAGTGCTCCAGTTTCTCAAGCGGCACAGGGCTGATAGACGGGTCCTCCCCCACTATCTCATAGTTTGTGGTATTTTGACTTCCCAAATACTCCAGTGCCTCCTCATAGGTAGCGAAGGTCTCATTGCCGGTAATCTGCTTAATAGTCGTCCTTAAAAACTTCACCTCCTCATACGAAATTACCACGGTTGAATTATAGGGAACTACCGCCTCCCCCCCAAAATTGTACAGTCTGGAGCACATGGATCGATAATACTCAGGATGATATAACATTACAATATCAAAATCCCCCTCGGCGGGGTCTATATCATAATTCTCCATAAAATACGATTCGCTCTCTCCAGCCCAGATCCCTATGGCATAGAATTTTCCATTAGCCATATCATGGTCAAGGATTACATATTTGGATCCCAGCTTATCGAGCACCTCGTTAGCTGATGATTCATCCTGGGCGGTGAAAAATTTAGCTGCTTCTCGGGCACCGCTCTGAAATGGATTCGAATTGGGTATGCGGCGGGCGATGCGGGTGATCCAGTGACCGTAATCCCACCAGTTCATTATCCCGTATGCCGATTCCGGATAATCATAGCTTTCTCCCAGTGAGGGTTTCTCGTATACCTCGTAATAGAAATCGGGATCTCCAAATGGGTCTGGGGTGTTGTCCCTCATCCAGACTAGCGAACTATACCAGGCTTCATTGGGACCTTCAGTTTCCCTTGCAACATCCATTGCCACCATAATGTTGGGGAGAATTGCTATGAGAAACACCATCATTGCCACCCCTACCACTCGAGTATTCTTTGCACTGAGGTATCCTCTACCTAAGATAGCCTCCACCCTGGGATAAAACGCTCCTAGAAACAGGAGCACCTCCTGGATCACCCCCCCCCTCTTTCCCTTTTTACGCTGTGGCAGCGCCTCTCTCAAGTAGCTCCATACCAGTATTCTCCAGCACAAATACCCGCTGAGCAGGGCAACATTCACCGCAAAGTAGTAGGAGAACCGGTTCTGGCCCAGCATGGCCAACAGCATTATTATGCTCCACACAATTAGAAATGTTATACCGGCATTCCCGCCCTTGACCTGAGCGCGAATTATCAAGACCAGCGCTGTGAGGGCGAGGAAAATAGTGGTGGTGAAGAAATACAATATTCGGAAAAAGCCAGTTATGGAGAGACCTGTTTGCACCTCGCCAATGGTCAATCCCCTCGCCGATGGCGCAAATATGCTGAATTTATCTACCATCGAGCCAAGCAAGGAAGGATCGACAGCATAGAAGACACCCACCGCCGCTGAGGCGAGACCTGACAGCACCAGAGGATAGTAGGCTCGCCTTACTTTTCGAGAAGCCATCAGCCGTGAAACGCCGCTTAACGCAGGGAAGGCCAACATACCGATGGTAAGTGACGCGATGACGAGTCCCCCGTGTATAAGAATATTTGAGAAGGGGATAACCACGACCAAGGCGAGAAGAAACATCGGCACCCCGATGATGCAAAGGTAGTCTGTTGACTTGCCCCTTAAATGATCGATGATGTATTGAACTATCAAATAGGCAAATAGCACGAATACAAAGAGCAGCCCGCCGACCCAGGAAGCAAGATATATCCCCAGGGCTAACCCGGCTAACAGGGCATAGAGCAAGGGCTTCCTGATATTTGCCCAGTCCCTGCTAAGTATGTGCCCAAATGATATCTCTCTTTCCTTTGCCCGCTTGATTGCCAAAATTAGGAACAAGGCCGCTATTGCGCTGAACAGGACCTCGGCAATATGGTGATCGGTAAACCCCAGCAGGGAGCGGAAGAGGAATTGACCCGGCAGGATGGCAATCAAACCGGCAGAGAGCAACCCGACATTCCGGTTAAAGAGCTCTCTGCCGATAAAGTATACCGGTATCGTAACCAGTGCCCCCGAAATAGCGGGGAAGTATGCGCCCACTGTCTCTATGGTATGTTGGGTGGGGCTCCCCATTCCAATGACCCATATGAAAAACCCCAGAAGGAGATCGAAGAAGGGGGCAAAAAACACCTCTTGTCCGTAAGGGTATAAAGTGAAGGGGTCAAATCCGATTAGGTGGGGGAAATTGTGCACCAGGTTCTCCACCAAGCGCATATGATACCAGGGGTCGACTGACATGAATCTGACCCCATCCCCCATGAATACGTTTTCATAGACTAGACATACCCGCAAGGCCAACGCAATGCCAAAGATTATGAGCAATATTATGCCGTATATTGCCCCTTTAGAGAGCCTGGGTCTAATCCTTGCGTTAAGAGTGCTCATATTTTTCAGATTCTACAGCATATCCTCGCTCAAGGCAAGTGCATTAGGGCACTTGACAGGGCCAAACCATTACTCTAATATTCAATGTTGTTAAGACACAGTCCTCCTTTCGGGCTAGCTTACCGCGCCATATCAATAGAGACCATATAGCTCTTTGAGAGCGCACCATCTGTCTGGAAAGGGCGACCCCAGTGACAGTGGCCAAGTACTGTATTTCTGGGAATTGACGGGAGGCTTTGCTTAGGGATATGGAGTTTATAAAAAAAACGAGATCTATCTGTCCCGAAGACTTAAGGGTTCTGGATGCCGAATTATGGGAAATCGATGGTCAGGTTATCATGAAAAAGACCTGCCCCGAGCACGGGAGCTTTGAGGATGTTTACTGGAGCGACTACGCGGAATATGTGAGGGCCAACAGGTACC
>Ga0307379_10007647_pt1 | contig 14661 bp, 13 predicted proteins | sample UN2MG_FD_202237 | JGI IMG/M metagenome (GOLD analysis project Ga0307379, IMG submission 202237) | Soil microbial communities from Risofladan, Vaasa, Finland - UN-2 | ecosystem: Environmental > Terrestrial > Soil > Coastal area > Acid sulfate soil | place: Finland: Risofladan, Vaasa | collected... | reverse complement strand
TTGCCTTCTTTTGTAAAAAGTGGCTGGCTGGTAGTTCCGGTGAGTTATTCCGGAAATACTGAAGAGACAATCTCTGCAGCCAGCCAGGCATTGGACCGGGGATGTGAACTCCTTATTGTTTGTTCCGGGGGCAAGCTTGAGAATATTGCCAGAAGCAATAACAAAACAATAATAAAAATACCGTCAGGACTGCAGCCCAGAGGCGCTATTGGTTATTTATTTTTTCCACCTTATCTGGCTCTGGATCATCTTGATATTATAAACATACCTTCCGGAGATATTGAAGAGGCTTTGGATCTGATAAAAGAAAAAGCCAGTCTTTACAACGGGGATGTTGGAAGTGATAAAAATTTTGCAAAGAAAATAGCCTTAAAAATTTCAGACAATTTGCCTATAGTATACGGGACAGAAGGATTGCTATCGGCAGTTGCTTATAGGCTGAAGTGTGAATTTAATGAGAATTCAAAAACACCCTGCTGGTGGAATGAATTTCCAGAATTGAATCATAATGAAACTGTTGGCTGGGAAAGGCTTAAGGGAACCACCAGAAAATTCATACTTCTGGTTTTCAGAGAGAAGAATGAGGGAATAAGGATAAAGACACGTATTGATGTGACTTTAAATCTTATCAGGGAAAATGTAAGTGAGGTTATAGAAATACCGGTAGAAGGAAAATCAAAACTGGCAAAAGCATTATCGACGATGTATCTTGGAGATATAGCCAGTGTATATCTGGCACTTTTAGCTGGCATTGACCCCAGCCCGGTAGAAAAAATACAATCGCTGAAAGCTGAACTTTCAAAATTAAATTAAAAAGCAAGTGAAATAAAAAAATTAGAAAGGAAAGTTTTAATGAATTTTGATTTAAAAGATATTGGTTTAGCCAGAGAAGGTAAAAATAAAATAGAATGGGCTGCAAGAGAGATGCCGGTTCTAAGAGGGATCAGGGAAGATTTTTTAAAAAATAAGCCTCTTAAAAACCTGACTGTCGGGGCCTGCCTGCATGTTACTTCAGAAACAGCAAATCTTATGATTACTTTAAAAGAAGGAGGGGCCAATGCGGCTTTATGTGCGTCCAATCCCTTAAGTACTCAGGATGATGTAGCAGCTTCACTCGTTGAGGATTTTAAAATTAAAGTATTTGCCATAAAAGGTGAGGATAATAAGACATATTACAAGCATATAAACAGTGTTCTTGATATCAAACCCCAGGTTACTATGGATGATGGGGCAGACTTGATTTCAACCATTCACAGCAGCAGAAAAGAGTTGCTGGGAGGAGTGTATGGCGGTACGGAAGAGACGACAACAGGAGTGATAAGGCTTAAGAACATGGAAAAAAATGGCGTACTTTTTTATCCGATCATTGCCGTAAATGATGCCAAGACCAAGCATTTTTTTGATAACCGGTATGGGACCGGGCAAAGCACTATTGACGGAATCTTGAGGGCAACCAACATCCTACTTGCCGGTAAGAAGTTTGTTATTGCTGGTTACGGCTGGTGCGGAAGGGGAATAGCTACAAGAGCGAAAGGAATGGGTGCTTCTGTGATAATACTGGAGGTAGATCCCTTAAGGGCATTAGAAGCTAAACTGGACGGATATGATGTAATGAGCTCCAGGGAAGCTGCAAAAGTGGGGGATATTTTTGTATCGGCTACCGGTAACAAAAATGTAATAGGTGAGACGATATTAGCCAGTTGCAGGGATAATGTAATTTTAGCCAACTCCGGTCATTTTGATGCTGAGATTGATTTGAACTACCTCAAGACAAATAGCAAATCGAAAAGAAAGGTCAGACCTTTTGTTGAAGAATATCTTATGAAAGACGGAAGGAAGATATATGTTCTTGCTGAGGGAAGACTGGTGAATCTGAGCGCTGCTGAAGGTCATCCAGCCAGTGTTATGGATATGAGTTTTGCAAACCAGGCTTTAAGTGTAAAATATATCTTTGAAAATAGTAGCAGTCTTTTAAAAAAGGTTTATTCAGTCCCGGAAGAAATTGACAGGAAGATAGCAAAACTCAAACTGGAGAGCATGGGAGTGCAAATAGATAAATTAACACATGAGCAGGAGGAATATCTTAGTTCATGGGAAATGGGAACATAAGCCGCTGCCCTGGAGAGAGCAGGGTATGCACCCTTTTATGGAAAAAATCTGTTTTGAAATTAATAGACCAGAGAAAACTTCCTTTTGAAGAAGTATATGTGAGTTGTAAATCGGCAGATAGTGTAGCTAAAGCCATAAAAGATATGGTTGTAAGGGGAGCGCCTGCAATTGGAGTCGCTGCCGGTTATGGTGTTGCACTGGCAGCATTAAAATTTAGGGGAGAAGATAAGGAAAAATTTGCAGATTATATAAATGAGAATATAAGATTACTTTCTCAAACCAGGCCGACGGCTGTAAATTTATTCTGGGCACTGGATAGAATGAAAAAAATTTTAACCAGTGATAAGAACCTGAAAGTTAGCAAAATTAAAATCAAATTAATAGAAGAGGCCGAAGAAATTGGAAAGCAGGATCTGGAGATTAACTGGAAAATTGGACAGAATGGAAAGAAAATCTTCGATAAGGCAACCGGTAAAATTAAAATCCTTACTCATTGCAATGCTGGAGCGCTTGCAACTTCAGGCTATGGCACTGCACTTGCAGTAATAAGAAGTTTGGATGCGGAAGGAAAAGTGGCAAATGTGATAGTAGATGAGACCAGACCATTTCTTCAAGGGGCAAGACTTACCGCGTGGGAACTTCACCAGGAAGAAATTCCTTTTTTTATTATATCTGATAATATGGCAGGGTATTTTATGTCAATAGGAGAGGTTGATACAGTACTTGTTGGTGCAGACAGGGTAGCTTTAAATGGTGATGCGGCAAATAAAATAGGAACTTTAAGCCTGTCCATACTTGCCAGATATTACAGGATACCGTTCTATATTGCTGCTCCAATCTCAACTGTTGATATAAAAATAGAAAGTGGGGATAATATCCCTATAGAATATAGAGATGAAAAAGAAGTGAGAGAAGTTTTAGGAAAAATTATTATCCCGGAATATATGGCAGTAGAAAATCCGGCTTTTGATGTCACACCGGCTGAAAATATAACTGCAATTATAACTGAAGAGGGGGTAATCTACCCTCCTTACAAAAAGAATATTGGTAAAATTTTTAAAAGTAAGAGATAAATAATGGAAGTGGTGTAGAACTAAAATGAATAAAAACAAGGCCATGGTACTGGCAGCAGGTCTGGGAACAAGGCTGAGGCCATTAACAGACTTAATCTCCAAGCCGATGGCTCCTATAGTTAACAGACCGGTTATGGAACATATTATAAGACTTCTTGTAAAACACAATTTTACTGATATTGTTTGCAATCTGCACTGGTATCCGGATGAAATAAGAAATTATTTTTGTGACGGATCAAGATGGGGGATAAACATAGTTTATTCATATGAGAAAGAACTGCTTGGGACCGCAGGAGGAGTAAAGAATGTAGAAGATTTTTTTGAAGATAATACTTTTTTAGTTATAAGCGGCGATGCCCTTACCGATATTGATTTAACTGATGGTGCAAGATTTCATAAAGAGAAAGGTGGTGTGGCGACACTCATTTTGACTGAAGTCGAAGACACCTCTCGTTATGGCATTGTATTGTTAGATGAAGATAAGAGGATAAAAGGCTTCCAGGAAAAACCTCTAGGCGGAGAGGCGAAATCAAACCTGGCAAACAGCGGAATATATATTTTTGAACCGGAAATATTTAATTATTTACCTCCCCAAGGGCAGTTTTGTGATTTTGGCAAGAATCTTTTCCCTGAACTGATAGGTAAAAATGTTTTATATTATGGTTACCGTCATAGTAAATATTGGAATGATGTAGGAGATCTGGACCAGTACCAGCAGGGTAATTTTGACGCACTTGAAGGTAAAGTTAAGGTTGATATTCCCGGAAAGAAAATTAAAGAAGGGGTCTGGGTAGGAAAAAATTGCAAGATTCAGGAAGGGGTAGTAATAATTCCTCCGGTATGTATCGGGGACAATTGCACCATAAAAAAAGATGCAAAACTTTTTGGTCCTATAATTCTGGGCAATAATACTATTGTAGATGAAAGAGCAGTTTTGTACAGAGGTATAAAATGGGGCAGCGGTTATATAGGAAAAGACGCTTCCCTGATAGGTGCAATTATAGGATATGATACAAAAATAAAAGACAAGGCTTCGATTTTGGAAAAAGCAGTCATAGGTTCTAGGAGTGTTATAAAAGATGGAATAAAAATCCATCCAAGTGTAAAAATTATGTCTAATGAAGTAATTGATATTGATACAGAAAATACCAGTAAAAATTAATAGAAATTTGATTGATATTTTTAAAGATATTATTGTTCCACCCTTATGTGTTGTTTGTGGAAAAATTGGTCCTGAACTGATCTGCCGGCAGTGCATATCTAAAATTAAAGAAATCGGTGATAAAATATGTAAGTATTGCGGCAGGCCGCTATCCGGAATTAGTCCGGATGATAAAGGGTGCAATTTTTGCAGGAATGAAGATTTCAATTTTTACAAGCACAGGAGTTTTACCATATATAAAGGAGAGATAAAAAGAATAATAAGGAAATATAAATATAATAGAATATATGATTTAAAAGAAGTTATTGCCGTGTTTTTAAAACAAACTTATATTAGAAATTATGAATATGAGAAAATTGATTATATAGACACGGTTCCGGGTAAACATATGGAATTATTATGCAGATCGTTATCAAAGTTAATTAAAATTCCATTTGCTGATAATATATTAAGAGTAAAGAAAATTATAAAGCAGCAGGGCCTTGATTTTATGCAAAGAAAGACCAATATAAAAGAAGCATTTAAAGTTAAGAATTGTCTCCTGAGCTCGGGGGAAAATCTGCTGCTGGTAGATGATGTCTGGACTACGGGAAGCACATTGGGTGAGATTGCCGGTGTTTTAAAAAGAGCAGGTGCAGATAGAATTTATTTATTAACTCTGGCCAGGGGGTTATAAACGGAATGAAAAGATTAAAGGGAATTGTAAAATGGTTTAGCCCTGAGAATGGATTTGGTTTTATAGAAGCAGAATCAAAGGAAACCGGAGATATTTTTGTAGATTACTCTTCTATACAGGCAGATGGATTTAAAACACTGGGAAGGGGCCAGAAAGTAGAATTTGAATTTGAAAAAGATGAGAGGGGCAATGTAGCAAGAAATGTGATAATAATAAAGTAATGTATTGGGGTGGCATTAAGATATTTCTTATATAAATTTTCAAATAAATTAAAACTAAGGAGGAGATAGATTGGAATTCATTATTAAAAGCAGGAATATCCAGTTAGATGAAGAAATCCGGAACTATGTAGAGAGAAAAATTAGAAGGAAGATAATTAAAATTTTAGATAAAATAATAAAATTAGAAGTAAAGTTTATCTTTGAAAAAAATCCAAGGATTAATTTAAATAACCAGATAGAAGTTACTGTTTTCACAAGTGGCGCAGTTATTAGAGCGACTGATTCAGGAACTGATCTTTTTGAAGCTGTAGATAAAGTTAACAGTAAATTAGGGAGACAGGTCAAAAAATACCGGGAAAAGTTGATAAATAAGGGAAGAAAGAGCAGTAATCTAAAGGAACTTGACGGGCTTAAAACTGATGAACAGCAAACTGAAAGTGTTGATAGTAAGATTAGAAAAGCAATAGTAAAAACCAAAACTTTTACTTTAAAACCAATAACTCCGGAAGAAGCAGTATTACAAATGGAGCTACTGGGACATGATTTTTTTGTTTTTATTAATTCGGAGACTGAAAGAACTGCGGTAGTATATCGCAGAAAAGATAAAAATTATGGTTTGATAGAACCTACTCTATAATTGAGTTATTATTACAAAGGTGACGGCAAATGTTTAAAAATATTGGAAACATCCTTAAATTTGGTGAAGGTAAAAAAATAAAAAAATATGAAGAGATAGTTAGTGCTGTAAGTAATCTTGAAAAAGATATAAGCCCACTTACTGACAGTCAGCTGGCTGCAAAGACTATAGATTTTAAACAGAGATATGAGAACGGCCAGAAACTGGAGGATTTGATGCAGGAAGCTTTTGCAGTGGTAAGGGAGGTAGCAAAAAGAACTCTTAATATGCGTCATTTTGATGTTCAAATACTGGGAGGTGTTGTTCTTTTCGAGGGAAAAATTGCTGAAATGAAGACAGGTGAAGGAAAGACACTGGTTGCAACGCTTCCTGTATACTTAAATTCCTTTACTGGCAGGAGTACCCATCTGGTAACAGTAAATGATTATCTGGCAAAGAGAGATAGCGAGTGGATGGGCAATATCTATAAGTTTCTGGGACTGAAAGTAGGTCTTATCCAACATGAAATGTCCACCCTTGAAAAAAAAGAACAATACCGGTTTGATGTAATATATGGCACAAATAATGAATTCGGATTTGATTATTTAAGAGATAATATGATAATGGCTAAGGAAAATATTGTACAGGATGGTCACTGGTATGCCATTATTGACGAAGTTGACAGTATTCTTATAGATGAAGCAAGAACTCCCCTTATCATTTCCGGGGTTGCTTATGGAACTACTGAAATTTACAGGAAATTTACACAAATAGTACCACGACTGGAAATAGATGTGGACTTTGAAATAGATGAAAAAGCAAGAACAGCAGCAATTACAGAGGAAGGCGTCGAAAAAGTTGAAAGAATACTTGGTATAGAAAATTTATACGATCCTTCTAATTTTCTATATATACATGCTTTAAATCAATCTCTTAAAGCCTATCATCTATTTAAAAGAGATGTAGATTATATGCTGAAAAATGGCGAGATAATTATTGTTGATGAATTTACCGGAAGACTGATGCCTGGCAGAAGATACAGCGAGGGGCTGCATCAGGCTATAGAGGCCAAGGAAAGAGTAAAAGTGAGGGATGAAAATCAGACACTCGCCACCATTACTATTCAAAATTATTTTAGAATGTATGAGAAATTAGCGGGCATGACCGGTACTGCGCTAACAGAAGCGGCCGAATTCAGGCATATTTATGGGCTTGAAACTGTGGTTATACCTACTAATGAACCAATGATAAGGAAAGACCTTCCTGATCTGATTTATAAAACTGAACAGATTAAATTTGATAATGTTGTAGAGGATATAGTTTCCAGATACAACAGAGGTCAACCGGTACTGGTGGGGACTATATCTATTGAAAAGTCTGAGAGACTTAGCAACATGCTGAAAAGAAGAGGTATACCCCATGAAGTTTTAAACGCAAAATATCATGAAAAAGAAGCAGAAATCATTGCCAAAGCCGGGCAAAAAAATTCAGTTACTATTGCTACAAATATGGCGGGAAGAGGTACAGACATAGTCCTTGGCGAAGGAGTCGTAGAACTTGGAGGTCTTCATGTATTTGGAACAGAAAGGCATGAGAGCAGAAGAATTGATAATCAGCTCAGAGGAAGAAGCGGCCGCCAGGGAGATATTGGTTCAAGCCAGTTTTATTTAAGCACAGAAGATGATTTGCTGAGGCTTTTTGGATCGGAAAGAATTTATAGGGTAATGGAAACCTTTAATTTTCCAGATGATTTACCAATACAGCATCCTATAATAAGCAGGGCCATTGAAAATGCCCAGAGGCAGGTGGAAGGGAGAAATTTTGAAATAAGGAAGCATGTTCTTGAATACGATGATGTTATGAATAAGCAGAGAGAAGTGATTTACGCTAGAAGAAAGAAAATTTTAGAAGAAGAGAATTTAAGGTCAGTAGCTTGCGATATGATTAAAGATATAATAGACAGAAGTGCTGATATTCATATAAATCCCGGTGATTATCCGGAAAATTGGGATTTGGAGACGCTATCTAATTATATAACTCCTTTATTTTCCAGGGATATCATAACTGATATCATAGACAGGAAAAAATTTGGCGTGAGTAAGTGGGATATCAGTATTTTAAAGGAAAAATTGGCGGAAAGAGCTTACCAGATTTACGAGGAAAGGGAAAATAACTATTCCCCTCCGGTTATAAGAAGACTGGAAAAAGTAGTGATGTTAAATGTTATTGATAATATGTGGAGGGGGCATCTTTTAGAAATGGATTACCTACAGGAGGGTATAGGACTACGAGCTATTGGTCAAATGGACCCGCTGGTTGAATACAGGCGGGAGACATTTAATTTATTTAAAGAGCTTATAGAGGAAATAAAGTTTGATACAGTAAGGCTATTATATAATGTCAGGATAGTTACCAGGGAGGAACAGGAGAAACAAAAAACCGTAAGAGAGAATGAAGTAACAAATATAGTTACCAGTGGTCCCTTGAAAACTGGAACACAGACTTTGCAGACAAAGCCTGTAACTGCAAAAAAAATCGGAAGAAATGACCCTTGCCCCTGTGGCAGCGGGAAGAAATATAAAAAGTGTTGCGGCAGGTAATATAATATAAATAAATTAGCTGGAGGATTTTATGATAGAAGATTATAAGTTAAGATTAGATAAATTGTTACAAAAGCTGGTTTTTTTGCGGGATTGTCTTTGAAATAGATAATAAAATTGCCAGGCTTGAAAAACTCCAAAGTGAAACTCTTTCCAAAGAATTCTGGGAAGATCGCAGCAAAGCACAAAATATTACCCAGGAGATTGCTGAACTTAAAGGAATAGTTTGCGATATTAAAAATTTAGAAGAGAAAATGGAAAATGCCAGGTTAGCGCTGGAGATACTTGAAAATGAAGAGGACAGGAGCTTCGAAGAGGAATTGGTAGAAGATCTGGAAAGCATCAAAGATTTATTAAGTGATCTGGAAGAAAAAGCTATTTTAAATGATAAATATGATTCTTATCCAGCAGTAGTAACTATTCACCCCGGGGCAGGAGGGACAGAATCCCAGGATTGGGCTGAGATGCTGCTCAGGATGTATACACGCTGGACGGGTAGGAGAAAGTTTTCTTATAGTGTTAATGATTATCAGACAGGTGAGGAAGCAGGAATAAAAAATGTTACTTTTACTGTTACCGGCAAAAACGCATATGGGTTGCTGAAATCGGAAAAAGGAATTCATAGACTGGTGAGAATTTCACCTTTTGATTCTTCTAAACGCAGGCATACTTCTTTTGCCTCTGTGGATGTAATACCGTTTCTCGATAAAGATATCGATATAAAAATAAGCAAGGAGGATTTAAGAATTGAGACTTTTAAGTCCAGTAGTGCCGGAGGCCAGCATGTAAATGTCACAGATTCGGCGGTAAGAATTACACACCTTCCTACAAATATTGTGGTAAATTGTCAGAATGAAAGATCTCAAATACTTAACAGGCAAACTGCTATACAGATTTTAAAATCAAAACTTTTTGAACTGGAACGGAAAAAAAATATAGAAGAAATTAATAAAGTAAGGGGAGAAAAAAAAGAAATAGGATGGGGAAATCAAATAAGAAGTTATATTCTTCAGCCATATCAATTAATTAAAGATCATAGAACAGGAATTGAGATTGGAGATGTACAATCAGTGCTGGATGGCAATATAGATTCACTAATAAGAGGTTTTCTTGAAAAAAAATTATCCAGAGGGTAAACTCTTCATTATTAAAATTATAGAGGATATAAGAGACGGTTTGAAATGAATATGATTGAATTTAAAAATATCAGTAAAATATATGAGGATAATACTGTTGCATTGAAAAACATCAATCTGGTTATTAGAAAAGGTGAGTTTCTTTTTTTGGTAGGTCCAAGCGGTTCGGGCAAATCTACCTTTATAAAGTTGCTTATAAAAGAAATTGATGAAAGTAATGGCAATATATATATAGCCGGGAGGAATGTCTGTAATCTTAAATCGAGCAGAATTCCTCAACTTAGAAGGAATATAGGATGTGTATTTCAGGACTATAAGCTTCTGCCAAATAAAACCGTGTTTGAGAATGTAGCGTTTACTCTTGAAGTTATTGGGAAGCCGGCTTATGAGATTAAAATTCGGGTGCCGCAAGTTTTAAAACTTGTAGGTTTGTATAGTAAATTAAATTCATATCCCCATCAATTATCAGCTGGTGAACAACAGAGAGTTTCTATTGCCAGGGCATTTGTGAACAGGCCGCCCATACTTCTTGCAGACGAACCTACCGGGAATCTGGATCCAGGAACAGCAGAAGGAATTATGAAAATATTATCCAGGATAAATCTTATCGGGACTACAGTACTGATGGCCACACATGACCGGAACATTGTGAATTCAATGAGGAGAAGAGTTGTTGAGCTTGAAGAAGGAGAAATAATAAGGGACCAGAAGAGAGGGGTGTATGGGGACTGATGGTAAGAACCAGGTATTTTTTTAGTGAGACTTTTACCAGTCTGAAACGGAACTTTTTTATGGGATTTACTGCTATTACCACTGTTGCTATTACTTTGTTTATTGTGGGGTTCTTTGCAATAATTGTTTATGATATACAGGGGATAATGAGCTCAATAAAAAGCCAGGTAGAGTTGAGGGTATATCTTAAAGATAATATTTCAGAAGAGTTAAAGGGATATATTGAACAGGAGATAATAAGCTGGGAGGAAACTGAAAGTGTAGAATATGTATCCAGAGACCTAGCACTGGAAAGATTTAAGAAGCAAATGGAAGGAAGTAATATCTTAAAAGAGATCGAGGGGAATCCGCTTCCGGCTTCTTTTGATATAACTTTAAATAATCCCGAAAAGATTGATCAGGTAGAGCTCCGTTTTTATGAAAAGGATGGAAATTTTATAGAAGGTGTTGATGATGTGATATACGAAAGGAAAGTAGTCAAACCATTGTTTTCAATAACTGCAATTATTGGAACTATAGCATTTTTGATAATTATAGTGCTTCTTCTGGCAGCTATTGTATTGATATTTAATACCATAAGGCTCTCTATTTATGCCCGCCGTAAGGAAATTGAAGTTATGAAACTAGTGGGTGCCACTAACTGGTTTGTAAGAATTCCATTCCTGTTTGAAGGTTTTTTTGAGGGATTTGCAGGAAGTATTATTTCTATTATCTTATTGTATTTTATAGGTAATTTCTTACTTATTAAGGGCGAGAGAGCAATTGTAGATATTATGCGGATTAAAGAATTGGCTATAGTTGGAAGCGGTAATGTTATGTTATATGTATACGTAGGAGTGTTAGTACTGGGAGGCCTTATAGGGCTTTTAAGTAGTGTTATTGCCTTGAGAAGGTATGTAAAAGTTTAAGGGCTTATATTTTTAAATTTTTAATTTTTTTTAATTAGTATTAAAATAGTTATAATAAAAAAATGAAATGATATGGTAATTAAAAGTAAAAACATCATAGCCGTATTTGTAACAATTATTATAGCACTCTCCAGCTTTAATCTTATTTCTACTGCATCACCAAGATTTATTTACAGTCAGTCTCTTGAGGATGAATTGGAACAAATACAGCAGGAAAGAAAAGAGGCCCAGGAAAAAATTAAAGAAGTAAATAAGCAAGAGCAGCAATATATTAACCAGGTAAAGGAAGTAGAGGGGCAGCTGCGGAGTGCATTATCTGAACTGGACAACCTTAACACTAAATTATCCGAAGCAAAGAGCGAGGTTGATAAAGCAACTATAGAGATGGTTCTAAAAGAGGAAGAGCTAAAAAGGATAGAGGATGAGCTTAAAGAAAAAATAGGAATTTTAAATGATAGAGTTGCAGCTATTTATAAGAATGGAAACAGCAATATACTGGAAATTTTACTGAAAGCAGAAGATTTCCTGGATTTCATATCCAAGTTGAAGCTTATGAATCTTTTTGCCGAGCAGGATACGCAGAATATCCTGGAGGTTAAGGAAAAAAAGACTGCAACCATAGGAATAAAAAAATCCATAATTGATTTAAGAGAAAAACAGAAAGAGTATGAAGACAAGGTAAAGCAGCTGGTTATACAGGCTGAGCAGAAGGCTCGTGAGCGTGATGATATATGTAATGAAAAAAAGAATTTGCTTACACGAACCACTGCTAACAAGAATGCTCTTATAAAGATGGAAAAACAGCTTGAGATTCAAGAAGCAGAGGTTACCAGAATTCTTGAAAGTTACAAGTATGGTACTGCGCCTTCTGGAAAATTTGCATGGCCTGTAGCGGCAAGAATAATATCTGGTTATGGCAATAGATATCACCCAATATTTGGATATAACAGGTTTCATTCAGGTATAGATCTTGCAGCTCCTTATGGGACTCTGGTAAAAGCGGCAGATGGAGGCCAGGTAGTTCAGGCCGGTTACTTTGGCGGATATGGTTATTCGGTTATGCTTTATCATGGAGGAGGATTTGCTACCTGGTATGCCCATCTTTCAAGCATCAACGTGTCTATGGGCCAGTTCGTGCAGAGAGGGCAGGTAATAGGGCTGGTTGGTTCTACCGGATGGACTACTGGTCCGCATCTGCACTTTGAAGTTAGGATAAACGGAGCTCCACAGAATCCACTCGCTTATTTGCAGTAATTGTTTTGAATATTTAACGTTAATAAATCAGGTAATACTGTTATGAAAAAAAATGTTTTAAGAGTAGTAATCGCAGTAATAGTGGTTATATTTACATTTTCTACAGGATTATGGATAGGAATCAGTTTCGATTCTTTTAAAGGGTATTTATTTAATGCTAACCAGAATAGTGCTTCCAAAGATAGTAGTAGTATTCTGGAGGAAATATCTGGAAGTATCACCAGTAAGTTTAGTATAAAACCTATTGAGGAAATCATGGACCTTGTTTCCGGAAGTGCACTGGTTGAAAGAAGTAAGGAAGAATTACTCAAAGCAGCTATAGAAGGTATACTCTCGGTTCTTGATGACAAATATACAGAATATTTCACTGCTGAAGAATATAAAAAGATTATAGAGTCCTATAGCGGAACTATGAGCGGCATAGGGATTATCGTAACTCTTGATAATGAAGGCCGGATTGTGGTGGTGAGGACTCTATCTGATACCCCTGCTTATAGAGCGGGTATTGTAGAAGGGGATATTATAACTGAAGTTGACGGTATGGATATAAAAGATATGGCTCTGGAAAAGGTAGTTGCTATGATAAGAGGGAAAGAAGGGACTAAAGTGAATCTTAAAATTTATAGGCCCGAAGATGACAATATTATAGAAGTAACTGTTACCAGAGCAAGGTTTGATGTCCCTAATCTAATCTCAGATATTTTTGAAGAAGATATAGGCTATATACAGTATTTTGATTTTCAGAATAAAGGTGCGCAACAACTTGACAGGGAGATTCAAAAGTTAATTGACGGTGGTGCTAAGGGAATAATTTTAGACCTGAGAAATAATCCAGGCGGTGTACTGGATGATGCAGTTGAGGTATGTGATTTATTTTTAGATGAAGGCATAATTGTTACCATAAGAGGAAGAATTGAAAATAAAGAAAGAATTGATAAATATTTTGCCAGAGAAGGAAAATACACTGAAATTCCCTTAGTTATACTGATTAATGAATTTTCAGCAAGTGCTTCTGAGCTGGTTGCTGGTGCGTTAAGAGATAATAACAGAGCTATTTTAGTTGGAGAGAGAAGTTACGGAAAGGGAGTTGTTCAGGTGATTTATGAGCTTTCAGATGGTTCGGGAATTAAGTTTACAACTGCAAAATATTTCCTGCCTTTAAGTTCTTTCATAGATGGGGTGGGAATAAATCCTGATGTATTGGTTAAATTGGAACTAGATGCTACAGAAGATGTACAGTTAAATAAAGCTATTGAGGAAATAAAATCACTTATAAGTGAAATTGAATGAACAGGTTAAAAAAAAAGAGTGGTCCTGAAGAAAATAAAATAATAATTGCCCAGAACAGGAAGGCTTTAAGGGATTTTTTTATTTTAAACACCTATGAGGCTGGTATAGTACTGGAAGGGTGCGAAGTCAAATCTATCCGTAACCACAGGCTTAATTTAAAAGATAGTTACGGCAGGATAAGAAATGATGAGCTACTTCTTTATAATATGCATATATCGCCGTATAGTAAAAGCAGAGCTGAAGATATAAATCCTACAAAGACCAGAAAGCTGCTTATGCACAGGAGGGAGATTGGCAGAATAGCAGGGAAATTAATTGACAGAAGCCTTACCCTGGTTCCGTTAAGGGTATATATGATAAAAAACAAAGTTAAGGTTGAACTGGCACTGGCCAAAGGCAAAGCTAAAAGAGATAAGCGTAGAGATATACAGAATAGAGAACATGAACTTGAAATAAAGAGAGCTTTGAAAAAATATTAGTTTTAGTATAGAATAAGCTTGCGTTAAATCTGAAGTTCTGCCCATAATTAAAGGGGGCGATCTGGATTCGACGGGGATAGGTTGAGCTTAAATTGCAAGTCGAGTATCAGAACTCGTAAATAACTGAACTAAACATAAACGCTAATAATAGTGAATTAGCATTAGCAGCTTAATTTAAGCTGCTACGTCTGCGAAAAGTTTCCTGTGCTTTTCGACAGGCGCCGGTTAGCAGGATACTCTGGTATGATTTGTCTGCAGTAGTACTGGAGGAAATTTAATGCGGGCTGGCTTTTTTGATCGTGTCCACACGAGCATAAAAAGTGAGATTTAAAGTATGGAACAAGCTTGTAGATATTTAAGTGACAATGTCTTCGGACGCGGGTTCGATTCCCGCCGCCTCCACCA
>Ga0307379_10007643_pt1 | contig 14664 bp, 8 predicted proteins | sample UN2MG_FD_202237 | JGI IMG/M metagenome (GOLD analysis project Ga0307379, IMG submission 202237) | Soil microbial communities from Risofladan, Vaasa, Finland - UN-2 | ecosystem: Environmental > Terrestrial > Soil > Coastal area > Acid sulfate soil | place: Finland: Risofladan, Vaasa | collected... | reverse complement strand
CGTGAATCCCGGCCGGCATGCGAGTGAAACCAAACCGGCGGCCAACTCGGTCACTCTCACCGGCAAGGTCATCTTGAGCCGGGCGGACACAACGTCGAAATCCGTGACCATTCGGCTTGCCCATGACACCACCACAAGTGGGTGCCGGTGGCGGGTTCGTGGCGAAAGAAGCTGTGTCAAGAACCTCCTGGCGGCACGGCTTTACGGGCTCTTGATTTTGACATGGCGATCTCGGACTCCCTGGACAGGACTTACGTGCCGGATAAGGGATTGCGGCGTTTGCCTCGGGAAACGAAGGATTCTTGACACGGCGTTCGGCGGCACTACAATGAGGGGGGTGTTGGAGTTACCGACTGCGCCAGGAGTCGAACGATTATCGATCTGTATGGGAAAGCGAATGCGCTAGTGAACAAAACACCGAGATATCGTCTTGTAGCTTTGACCGCTGCTCTGCTATGGGCTCCGCTGACTGCGCTGCCCGCGGCCGACCTCGTGCTCGTCGAGAACGGCGTCAGCCGCGCGCCGATCATCGTTTACAAAGACGCCCCGCCACGCACGCGGGATGCGGCGGTGACACTGGCGGACTACATCGAGAAGACGAGCGGTGCGCGCCCGGAGATCATCGACGGTGAGCCGAAGCCGGTGCCTGATCGCGCGATCTGGGTCGGCTTTCAGCCGGCGCTGAAGACGCTGTTTCCGAAACTCGACTTCGATTTCAAACACCCCGAGGAAATCGTCATCGCCGCGAGTGAGAAGCATCTCGTCATCGCCGGGCGCGACCGCTGGGATCCGCAGCGGCTAAACGTGGAGGGTCGCGACGGAAAGATCACCGGCAAGCAGCAGGAATACGGCACGGTGAACGCGGTCTACACGTTCCTCCCCGACAAGCTGGACGTGCGCTGGCTCTGGCCCGGGGAGTTGGGCGAGGACGTGGTGCCGCGCAAGACGATCCGCCTCGCGCCCTTCGAACATCGCTACCATCCTCGCATCCGCTCGCGCGCGGGCGTCTTCGCCTTCTCCACGCTGGGCAACAAGGGCTATGGACGCTCACATGACTGGACGCGACTCCAGCGGCTGCAGTTGCACTCGCTCGACATGAGCGGCGGTCATGGCTTCAGCGACTGGTGGGAGCGCTTTCACAAGACGCATCCTGAGTTTTTCGCGCTCCAGCCGGACGGAACTCGCAGCGGACATCCCAGTCCGAAGAACGCAAAGATCTGCGAGTCGAACCCGGCGGTGTGGCAGCAATGGTTGGCGGACGTGGCGGCACAGCTCGATCGGGACCCCACGCAGTCGATTTTCAACGCCTCGCCCAACGATGGCTGGGCCAGCGGTCATTGCGTGTGCGAAAACTGCCGCGCCTGGGATCATCCCGACGGCGAGCCGCGATTGCTCTTCTGGGAGGGAAGCAGGAAGACGCTGCCGGCCCTGACCGACCGCGATGTGACCTTTGCCAACCGGCTTGGCGAGCTGTTGAAGGAACGCTATCCCGGCAAGGATTACCGCGTGCTCATGCTGTCTTACGGCCATTCACGGCCCGCGCCGGTCAAGGCGGTGCCGGCAGATAACGTCATCATATCCAGTGTGGCCAACTTCCTCGGACGCAGGAACCTCGAGGACGATGGCTCTCCACGCGGGACGACGCACCGGCAGCAGTTCGAGGCCTGGACCAAACTGGCCCGGCACCTCATGTGGCGGCCAAACACCGGGAGTCCGGCGGGCTGGCAGCAGGGGCTTCCCGATTTGTCCATCGCTCAGACCATCGAGGACTTCAAGATGGTAGCCGCTTCCGGTTGTCTCGGCATTTATATCGACAGCGTATGGGAGCACTGGGCCACGCAGGGCCCCCAGTATTACGTGATGGCCCAGCTCACCTGGAATCCGGGACAGGACGGCTGCGCCGTGCTCGACGACTACTACCGGCGGGCCTTCGGACCCGCAGCGGATTCCGTGCGGCGGTATTTTGAAACCATCGAGCAGGCGCGGACGGAGTACGTGGCCAAGAACGGCTACGCGGCCGGTGCGATCAACCTGGGAAATCTCTTCACTCCAAGGCTGCTAGACGTGGCAGAATCGCACCTGCATCAGGCCGCGGAAGCGGCCGCCCAAGATCGCGAGGTGTATCGCCAGCGCGTCGAGTGGGTGCGGGCCGGATTGACGTTCACGCGGCTCGTCGCCGAAAATGCCAGGCTGATGAGCGGCTATTGGAACAAGCCGGATGAGACCGCGGCGGCGCAGGTCCGGAAGAACTGGGGACAGATGGAGACCATCTGCCAGACGTATCCTTTCGCCATCAACTGGGGGCCCGTGCGGCCAACCACTCCGCGCATGGCGGGCCTGCATCCCGATCATCCGAATCCGAGGCTGAATCGACCGAAGCCGAACCGCAAGCCACCGGCAAGCGACCTCGATTTGAACTGACATGCACTTGCCCCACATGAAACGCATGGTCTCTGTCATCCTCACCACGCTGGGAATCAGCGGCCTCATTACGGCCTCGCCGCCGCAGTCCGATCTCGCTCTGCAACCGGCACACTTGATTGTCTCGCCGTGGCCGCAACACATTCCGCCGACGAAACGGCAGGGTGTACCGAGCATCGAACGCACCGCCAAAGGCCGGCTCTGGGTGGTTTACGGCAGGGACGTGGAGAGCACTCGCACTTACCAGGTGCTAAAGACCAGCGATGACGACGGGCGGTCGTGGTCGGAGGTGAAACTCATGATTCTGCCGCGTCAGGGAGAGCGGGCGATGTCCGCTTCCCTCTGGATCGATCCACTGGGGCGGCTGTGGGTTTTCTGGGGCCAGAGCGTGGGCCTTCAAGATGGCCGCTTCGGGGTCTGGGCCATGACCACCGACGACCCGGACGCGGCCGAGCCGAACTGGTCTCAGCCGCGACGCCTCGGTGACGGCATCTTGTTGAACAAACCCACCGTCCTCTCCAACGGCGACTGGCTTTTGGCCGCCTCCGTCTGGAAAGCCGACAACAGCATTCGCGTGTATGCCTCGACCGACCAGGGCGGGGTTTTCACACTCCGCGGCACCGCCAACGTCTCCGATCCCGCCACACGCGGCCCCGACGAGCCAATGATCGTCGAGCGGAAAGACGGCTGGCTGTGGATGATGGTGCGCGTCCAGGGCCTGGCCGAAACAGTCTCACAGGATGGCGGCAGGACTTGGACGCCGGTCAAGCGTCTCGCCATCCAGCATCCGACTTCGCGATTTTTCCTTCGGCGACTGCGTTCTGGAGCGTTGCTCCTGGTCAAACACGGCCCGCTCAATAAACGCGCCCGGCGGGAACAACTGACCGCCTACGTCTCCGACGACGACGGCAGAACCTGGCAGGGCGGCCTGATGCTCGATGAACGCGAAAACGTCACGTATCCCGACGGCGTGCAGGCTGATGACGGCACGATCTACGTGGTCTATGATTACAACCGCACGCCCGAGGGAGTCATCCTCATGGCAACGTTTTGTGAAGAGGACGTGCGCACCGGAAAACCGGCGTCCGCCAAGGCGCGCCTGCGACTGGAAATCAGCCGGCTTTCGAAGAATTGAACCTAGAGATCAACATGAAGCCCACCCTCACACTCCTTGCCACCCTGCTGCTGGCTCCGCCGGCCGCGCTCCATGCTGCTGACTAACCGTTCCAGCGTCGAACCGGCGTCCCATCAAGTCGTGCGTTTTCTCGGATGTGTCGAAATACGACCGTCTGCGAAACACTCCGTCGGGGGGCAGCCTGATTCGACCCATTGCCCGGTCGCGAGCTATCCGGGACACGTTTTCTGAAGCACGCCGGAGTGCCCCAAATACTCGTCGGCTGGGACGGTCTGAGCGGACCGGCCGAATCGGGGCCGAAACTGCTTCATCAATCCAACGATTGTTGGAACACACTTTCGGCCTCTGCGGAGGGCCGTTCGAGTATCAGGGGAACTTCTTGTCGTGGCGGTGTGTCAAAGCACTATCACCACCACTCACCCTGAAAAGAAGGAGTAAACAACATGCGTATTGTCGCCCACACGCTGGTATCATTGCTGATCCTCTTGGCCGCCCAAGGTCGTCCGACGATGGGCGCTCCTCCCACCTCCGCAACCCCGGCCGATAAAGCGGCCGAGACGAAAACCCACGCCTTGCCGGCTGACGCGACGGCAACGGTTATTGTTTTTGACTATAGTGGTGGGATGATCCAACCAAAGAACAACGACCCGCTGATGGTGATTCGCGCGGATGGATCGGTAACCTTGGGAGATCGATATCGGGATAACGCTCGCATAGAGACCAGGATCACGAAGGACGATCTCCAAGCGTTGCTGCGATTGGCAATCGACACGAATGATATCTTCAAGATCAATGCTGCCGAGATCGGGCAGTCAATCGACGCGAAAGTCAAACGGGAGAATGAGAAACTGGCAGCCCAGGGGATCCGAATGGTTGGTCCGAATAGTGTTGCTGACGGCGCGACGACCGTTGTGCGGATTCATGCCGATGGCAAAGACCACCAGGTGAGCCTCTACGACTTGCGTGGAAAGTCCGGCTTCCTCCGGAATGACGAGCGTTTGGCCCGGCTGCAAAACATCGTCACGCGACTCGGAGAGGTTGAACGGAAGCTCAGGGCCGGGGCCGCAAAAGCGAGCCCCGAGGCCGCAAAAGAAGAACCATCTGTCCAATAGATTAATCGCAAACCGCACGTTATGCGTATGGGACCAGATGGCACAATCAAGTGTGGAGAGTAGCGAGGGAGAAGGAGAAATCAAGTAGGTGGGCACGGTGCGCCCCACCTCCGCGCGATAACCGGCGCCAGACCGCCGACAGGCGACTGAGAGTCCCAAGTACCCGTGGCGCGTGAGACACGTCATAAAAGGACCGTGCGTGAAACACTCCATCGGGGGATGGTCTGATTCAGCCCAACACCGGGTCGCGAGCAATCTGGCACCCGTTTTTCGGTACCGCCAAAAGTGCCCCAAGTACCCGTGAGCTGGGACGGTCCGGGCGGACCGGCCGAATCGGGGCCGAAACTGCGTCATCAACCCAAGGTTTTGCGGAACGCCGGAGCGAGGTCTGCGTGTCTGGCCGAAAATCCGCTCCCGAGCGTTTCCTTGCCCGGATACAGTCTACTCGCCTGGGAGCGAGGCCCTGTTATACTGACTGGCGTATCGCCTTCCACGGCTTGAGGGCATGACCATGAACGACTCGCCCAAACCAAAACTCCGCTGGTATCAGTGCAGCCCGTGGACGCTGCTGAACAGGAACTCTCCAATCCTCTTTCAAAGGACGCACGCGATGGAAGGCCATGTTCTCACGTTCATCATACACGATAACCCTTTCGTATCCGGGAAGGAGTTTCAGTTCGGAGATTACCAAGTCAGGGCCTGGTTTGAGGAAGAGATCGGAGAAGGGAACTCGATCGAAATTGAGTTTAATCCGGAGATTTCTCAGCGGTCTCTGGGAGAACTCTTCGCTACGTTGGCTCGCATGTTTTCGAGCGATGCGTACAAGAACATCGACTTTCGTCGAGGGCTCCTACGAGGTGACAAGTCTTTTCCGGGAGGCTCTGAGTGCATTTGGAAAGGAGATGGACAGCTACGAGCGGATGGGACATTCAACCACAATGACTTTCCTCACAAGTAAGTGGCAGATTCCGTAAGTCACAGAACACTGTTCGGTGGCGTTGTAGACGGAAAGCGGCGTAACTGCAACGGAATCGCAATCCGTTAGACAAATGAAACCAAGGCCAACCGCAAAGAATTTTCCCGTGTACGCTTCGTGGCTCGCCTTGCTGCCATTTCTTCTGTGCGTTGCTGCCAGCGTCCCAGGGCAATGGAGAGTCTGTGTAGATTAAGGAGTCAGGACCAATGATTCTCCGAGCAACGGTTCCGCCTCGACCATTAGCGGATGTAGACAAGACTTGGTGCGTCGAGCCAGACTTCGAGTGGAATGGCGAGACGACGGGTTCCAGCATCGAAATGCGTGCGGCCCAATTTGTCGAAAAGCTGCGTAGTGTTTTGGGTGTAGAACTCCACACCGCAAGACTTAGCTGGGGTGGAGACGACAGGGAGCGTGTCAGCAGAACGCCGCGCTTCAGAAACCAGGCAGCCCTCACGATATGGCTCGATGAACAGATTCGAGAGGGTAGTGAAATCGTCGAGTTGACCGATTTTCCATGCGTTGTTGAATACGCCGACTACTTGAACGATCTTATCTTCCCGGGCCCTTGGGGCCTCTCGCATGGCAGTTGGTCTACCTGTTTGGCAAACGCACGGTGCCCTGTGTGTGGAATTATCTACGGAACGAGTGATCTAAGGGAGATCGAATATGATGTTTTTTTTCATGGTGAATACGTTCTAGTGTGCCCACGTGAGGACCATTTGTTCATCCTGGGGTCGGAAGCATATCAACTCGGAGGATAGTTGCTCCTACTAGCAGGTCGCTCAACGTGACACCGCCCCGTCGAGCGACTCTTGTCGTTTCACGTTTGCTGTCGGGCCGGTGCAGGTTAGCTTTGTCGTCGGCCGTCCCATCAAACCACCGTATTGTCGGACTCCCAGCTCCTCCTCCGACGTCGTATGCCCACCTTGCATGCGATGCCGAGAGGATCCGGCTGCCCCGTTGATCTCTGGTGAAGCTGGCGTCTTCAGCGTTGCGGCGCCGATCCTGTTCCCCGCTCACAAACGCCGCGACACCCCAACTCCACCATCCCCGCCGCCAACTCGCCAGCCAAACCGCAGGACGCGACCTGACGGAGTTGGAGCAAAAACAGTATCTTCTTGAAGAAGCGCTTACAAGAAGCGGAGAATAGCTGCCAAGCAGCCTGCGAGTTCAATCCTCATCGTCCAGCCGTTCCGGTTGTTTCAGATCATCCGGCGGCAGCAGATTGGGATACTCATTCAGTACGTTCTTCGGAACCGGCTTGCCTTTCTTCAGTGCCTGTTCGACCCGGTAGCGGTGGGCGAAATCCGTGCCGAGACCTCCGACGGACCGCAACGCATCTTCATCGCCTCGCTCGCGTAGTTCATCGCATCGCTGCTTCCATTCGTTCAATGTCATCTCCCACGATTCGAGCGGCTTCCCCGTTGCCTCCCGTTCCCGCGGAAGAACCGTCGTTGTCGTTGCCAGATCCTGCTTTTCGAATCGCAAATGCGCTTCGTCCAGTGCTGCCTTGAGAGCCTCGATCTCTTCGCCGCGATGATACCACCAACGCGTGCTCCAGATACGGTGCAGACGCCAACCGCGTGCCCGCAGGATTTGCGCCCGCCAAACGTCGCGGAGTCGTGCCGAACGGTCGCTGTGGTAAGTCGCGCCGTCACATTCGATTCCAAGCACGTATCCCCGCCCCGGATCACGGGCTACGACCGCAAGGTCGATGCGGAAGCCTGAATCGCCGACTTGGCTGTGGACTACGAAACCGAGCTTCTCCAGCACGTCACGTACATCCTCCTCGAAGGGCGACTCGGGTTCGCCCGTTGCCATTGGGGGCGATTTGCGACCCGCGCGATCGAGAACTTGTGCGATTCTCCGCGTGTCGCCGTCGGAGACCGCTTTGGCATATGCCAAATAGAGTTGAAGGTATCCGGCCGGCGTCAACTGGCTCCCCGGGGCCGGATCCGCCGAGAGGGCGGAAGAGATTTCTGCGATCGGCATACTACCCATAATGATTACTTGTTGTTTGGCGCGCGTGACAGCCACGTTCAGCCGGCGTTCTCCGCCGACCGCTCCCACCGGGCCGAATCGCCGGTAGAATCGACCATGGACATCTCGGCCGAAGGTCGTGCTGAAGATCATCACGTCGCGTTCGTCGCCCTGCACGTTTTCGAGATTCTTGATGAAGAAGCCAACGTCCTGGTTGTCTTCTTCGCGGGCCGCTTCTTGCAGGTGCCGCGTTTGGAAGGCCGCATCACGCCCGGACTCCTGCTCGATGAGATCCTCGATCAGGTCTCTTTGCGGTTGATTGAACGTCACCACGCCGACGGTCGGACATTCGCCGCGGGCCGCCCATAACTCGCGCAATAGCTTGACGATGTAGGCGGCCTCGTCCTTGTTCGAGCGGCGTTCATACAGGCCCTTCACCTCGTGATATCGAATGGGGCGATCACCGTTGATCGAAGCCATTTGGGCGGGCGGGGCTTCCAGACGGCCGCTGTAGAAGGCACGATTGCTGAACTCGATCAGCGCCGGATGCCGACTTCGATAATGGACGCTGAGAAAACGCTCGGGCAAATTGCCGATGGCGGCCGCCAAGAGATCCTCCACCTGCAGCAGATACGCAACCCCCAACGCCTGAAGTTGCCGTTCTTCCAGGACGACTTCGTCAGTCGCTTGTTCGTCGCCATCGCCGTTCTCGGTTTCCTCGACACTCCAACTTGACGAGAAGAAACTGGTGGGGGGAAGTTGCTTCTCGTCGCCCGATACAACCACCGATTTGCCGCGATAGATGGCGGGAACCGCTTGTTCCACCGGGCATTGAGATGCTTCGTCGAAGATGACCAGATCGAACAGCCCCTCTTTCAACGGAAACACCTCGGCCGCCGTGGTCGGATTCACCAGCCAACACGGCCGCATCGCCAAGAGGCCTTTCGGGAGACTCAATTGCACCGCTTCGCGAAGCCGTTTCGCCTCGCCGTACTTGGATCTCCGCAACTGGAACATCCGCTTCCACGGCGAGCTGCGATACTTGACCTGCTCGTTCAGCCACCTCGCACGGATGGCCTTCATCTCCAGGTCCCGTTTTTGGACGATCAGCTTCTGAAGTTCCCGGACCTTTTCCGCATGGATGTCCGGTGTCACGGTTACCAGGATTGGATGCTTTCGATGGCACTCGCCTTGCCAAGCCAGCGCCGCCGAATACCTCACCAGCGCCAACCACCACTTTCCGTAGTCGTGGGGCGGACCCTCAGGCGGCGGAGCCGGCACCTGATCACCGGCCGCCCGCCGCGATTCATAGTCCTCAAGGGCCTCGAGGATCCCATTTACCGGACCCGTACGCTGGGAGCGCAAGAGGTTCCAAGCCATAAGCGCTTGAAGGCCGTCGACACCGGCTTCCAGTTCGTTCAACCAGGGGGAGATCGTGGCACCGGCTCGGACGAGTTGCCTCGGTTCTGAAAGCGCCTCGTCTCGAACATAGGGGCTCAATCCGTCCAGGGCCCGGAGTGTCTCTTGGACCAGCGGCGACCGCTGCAGTGATCGCTCAAGTTCGGTAACGAATCGACTCAACCCGTCGTCATCATGGCCCGTGGCCAATTCGTCCATTAGGCCCTTCAAGGAGGGAATTTGCCGCTCCTGCCAGCACAGCCACGCAGCCCACTTGAACTCGGCTAACGCGTCAGAACAAAACGCCGCTTGCTCTCGTTCGTTGGGTTCCGGCTGGAGATTCGCAACGAGTCGCCCGCTCAAAACGGCCAACTTCCCGCGCAGTTCCCGCGCTTCCTCATAACTTATGACCTGACGAGCCAGTTCCCAGACAGCCGGATCGTCTGCGTCTTCTTGGAACCGGCGAAGCGTACGACGAGCGCGTCGAAAGCGAAAGCAAAAGAATCGCCACCAGCACCCTTTGTATTTCAGAGCGGCACGGGCATGTCTCGCGATCACCTTCATTTGCTTGTCCGCAAAACCCTGACACCAGCCATGCCACGTCGAATCGAGCGGCGTGCGGATCACCTGTTTGGCTAACGCAACCGCCTCCTCGCACGCGGCTTGATGCGTATTCCAGGATTCCCGCGGCAGCGGCCGTAATTGGCCAATCCAGGCACGAAGCAATCTACTGCGAACGGACTGAGGGGACCTTTGGACCTGGCGGAGTTTCCGAATCACCTGGCCCCCAACTTCTTCAAAGTCAGAAACGTCGCCGCCGATTTCAATTCCCGCACCACTGCTTTCGACTTGCCTGACGTGCCGCGAGTCCAGATCGCGAAGCCGGGAAAGGACGGCCGAGACGTCGGACTGCAGCACCGCCGTCACTTGCAGCGTCGGCTGGTGGAATCGCCACGGGTTCGTCAAGGGCTTCCCGAGGCCGAAAAGCCGACCCGCTTCCTCGACTTCCCGGCTGACGCTTTCCAGTTGCACCTCCGACATCCGAGCGACGACCGATTGGATCGACGGCAAAGGGCGCACCGTGGGATACCGGTTGTACGTTTGTCCCTCGATCGTCTTCATCCGGCGATAGGATAAACCCACCTCGGCGTCGCGCTCGTGGAGCGCGCGAGCATAGCGATCCAACTCCTCCTCCAGGCGAGTGATCTCACGGGCGAGATGGTCGCGGGGTGTCGACGATGCCGTCGCGGCACGGGTCGGAAGCGAATCCACCTGATCGCGTATGGCGCGAAGGACGGGCAGCCGGCTCCGTTCGGAATCGGGAACCTCCAGACAGAGACTGTCCAGACCCACTTGTTTGAGCCTCTCGAAAACGACGCGCGTCGCCGCGTACTTCTGGCAGACCATGAGGACCGTGCGGCCATGGGCCAAGGCATCCGCGATGACGTTGACGATCGTCTGCGATTTGCCCGTTCCCGGTGGCCCGTGCATGACGAGTCCGGGTTCAGTTCGGGCCTGCCAAATCACGCGCTCTTGGGAAAAATCCGCGTCGTAAACCTGGTAGCGATCGGCTTCCGGCGGACATGCCGTCTCGGCAGGTTGCGGAAGTTGCTCGCCCGATGTGAAACCGGAGGCCACCCCAACGATCTGTTCAAGATCCCTAAGTGTTTCAATATCGGCCAGAATCGCTTCGTTTTGCCAACGGTAGATACCCAGCACGGCCGAATTGAAGAGACGGGGGCTGTGCTGAGGATTCAACAGTTTCGCGCTGGGCACCGGCTCCAAGGGACGATCGCACTCGAGGCTCGGTGGATCACCGAATTGCTTTGAGAGAGAGAGCAGCGACGCCTTGAGATCGCTCCAGGAGAACCGATCCAGCTTGTCTTCTTCCGGCCCGAGCAACTCGAAATTCAATTGCCGGCTGATCCAACCCGCCATGGCTCGGTTGAATTTCACAGCCCCCGCACCAGAGTCTCGCGCGACGACGACGCGACCTTCGTGAGCCAGATCGGGCCGGATTGAAATCGGCCACAAGAATACGGGGGCGAGTATCCATTGCTGGGCGTCCCCTTCGCCGACCACGACATACAACAGCGGATAACCGAGCCACAGCGAATGGACTCCCGTTTCGCGTTTGACCAGTTCGGCAAATCGACGCATTCGACGATCAAGGGCATCGTAAATCGCCCGGTGTTCTCGAACGATCTTGTCGTCGGGCGATTCCTGCCGCTCCTCCTCGTCGTCTTCGCCCCCGTCCGCATGCGCGTGGCTGAATCGCAACCTCAATTCGATCGGCGCCGCAGGCTCACCATCGACGACACCCCGCAAAAGCTGATAGCCCACGCCATCTCCAACGCAGTCAAATCGAGAACAGTCCAACAACCTTCCCGTTCGCGTCACAGCAGCTCTTAGTAGCGAGCTGCGTGTAATCGCCGCATGAAGGCGCTGGCGAAAGTGCTCGAGAACTCGACGGTGTGGTGGCATAACGGAGTTGTCCGGGCGGCGTACGCCGGCTGCTTTGGGCAAATAGCGCGAAAACCCAAAAACACCTCGATCAGGATGGCATAACCGTCAATATGGGTAATCCACGCCTCCATGTCAATGGAACCGTCGATTCCATCTGCTGCTCCGATTGGTTTCTTTTCGCCAGCTTGGTCACGATCTGACCAAGCGTCCTGGTATCTTTGATGTCGGTGGCCCGGGACTGTGGGCCGTTTCCTTGGGACGGAGACCACGAGCCGGGCCGCTATCGGCATGCAAGACGGCAATGCATCGGCGGCGAGGCTGTTGGCCGAACGATTCGTCGTACGGGTGGCTGATTGCGCCCAGCCCCGTACGTCCGCCCTGGGACTACTGGAGATCGCCGGAGACGGCATCGTGGGAACTGCTTTGCTTCTTGACGGTAACATCTGTCACGTTTCGGCGTACGGCGACCTGCAATACCCCCAGACGGTGGAGAAGGCTCCCTAGCTTTCCAAACCCGAACAAAACAACCAGAAACGACAAGAAACCGCTTTGCGCGGAGGTCGCCAGTGCAGGCAAATCCTTGCAAACCCACACGAATTGGCTATGCTCGATTTCTGGTCAGGTGCTACATCCAACGACCGGGCATAAAAATGGCTGAAGAATCCCCCCTCGTCCGCCAGTGGATCCTGCTCAGGACGCTGTGTGCCCGCAGTTACGGGGCCACTGTGAAGGAGATGGTCGATGAGATGAGCGTCAGCGACAAGACGATCCGTCGCGATCTGGAGACCTTTCAGAAAGCCGGATTTCCGCTGCAAGAGACCATCGGCGATCATGGCCAGAAACGCTGGCGCATCGACCCTTCCAAGACGCAGCCGGGCCTGACCTTCACCTTCGATGAGGCCGTTGGGGCTTCACTCGCGAGGCGTTCCTGTCCGTCGGCGGCTATCCAGCCATGCAGTCGGGGCAGGATCAGGCGCTGGCTGGGCGGTTCAAGAAAGCAGGGATTGGCGTGGGTTCGCCGGAAGGGGTGCCGTCGTACATCTATCGATGGTTCACGTATCCGGGGGCGAGGCATTTGTCGGCAATGGGTGAGGGTGGGTATGAGCGGCGGGGAGGGGAAAGGGTTGTTCGGCAGGCGGGAGTTGTGGCGGAGTGGAGCACGGATTGGGAAGCTTTGGTCCGGCAAAGCTGACGGCGGCCACTCAAGGCAAGTATGTCGCCAGCAATTTGTCCACAGCGGCTTCGATGTCGTCTCGATTATTCGCTGCCTGGTCTCGTCTGACAAGCTGCTCGTATGCGGAAAGCCAGTCTAAGTCGATCTTTGATTCCATTGCCAGCGACCAGCTCTCGGCTGCCGATGCTGGTGGTGCTTGCTCGGGAGTGATCAGTTTCAAGGCGTTTGCGAAGCTGGTCTGATTATTCCTGGCCAGCAGCACATCCGTGGCATTTACGCGCTGGTCACGGTTGAAGTCGTAAGGGAAGTCAATCGGCGCTGGATTCAGGAAGTTGCGCGGATTGTTGCGGGCCAAGAGTAGGTCGGCAGTGGTGACTTGCGCGTCGGTGTTCGAATTGCCTGACTCGGCTACGGCGTTGCCGAAGTAGAAGACATCGTTCGCTTCCAGGCCCATCCCCGCAGCCAATATCGTCACCTCCAGCCACTGGTTGCGGATCGCGTAATCGGGCCAGGTGAAGGTCACCCGGTCGGAGCCGAAATCGCCGGCGCCCTGGCGCACCAGAACAGCCGCCGGGCTGGGGGCGGCCGTCCACGCGCCCGGGTCGTCGTTGTTGCCGATCTTGAACTGGAAGTACTGGCTGAGCGTATCGACAGTAATCTGTTGCGGGTCGGCCAGTCTGATAACATCGACCATGATGCCGTTGATGCCCTTTTCATAGCTGGTGTAATTGGCAACACTAGCGGTTTCTCGCGGGAGCAGGGCGTTCTTGCCGGTGGCGATGGCTTCGTCGTCGTGCTGGCTGGACCCGGGATCATTACCGTCGAAACCCGAGTTGTTGTAGAAGACGTGGCGGCCCACGACGAAAGAGCGTTCGGGAATGAACGTGATGGTGCCTTGGAAGTTGTCCCAGGCTATACTTATGGTGTCATTCCCCTCGCTGGCGTGTACCCGGACTTCTTCGAATTGCTTGGCGCGGTTGTAATACCCGGCGCCGTACATCGCGGCTTGGTAATCATGGGCGTCGAGGATATCGTCGTTTTCGGAGCCGTACAGGTCAGCAATATCGACACCGCCCGCGGTGGCATAAGCATGCACGGCCCCGAAGGACTCGACCCGGTTGTCGTACCCATCACCGATCAGGCTCGCGGAGGTTGGCGTGGCACGGAATCGATCGTCTCCTTTGGAGTCGAACAGCTTGGCCACGTCGAACCCGCTGCCGCCGTTGACTGTGATTTCTTCGGCACCGGACACGCTGACCGACAACTGGGGGGCCGTCACGTCAGAGCGGTAGAAATAGGCGGAAAGCGGATTCATCGTCACCCGCTCATCGTAGGAGGTCCCTGTCACGGAGGCCGTATCATGCCCGCCGTTGCCGTCAAACGTTATTGACGTGACTTCCGCGGTAAGGATCGCATAGGCCACTCCGTTGATCGTGATCCAACAAGAATCCGTTGAACTCGACGTAAAACCATCGTTGCCGCCGGTCCCGAATACGCTCACGGTTTTGCCGACCGGATCGTGACTGACCAAGTTGGCAACACGGAAACGGGCTTGTTGGTCGCTTCCACTGTCGATCCGAACGTAGAAAATCGTGTCGGCTGTGGCAGGATGCTCGACTCGCTCGTAGCTCGTATCGGCGTTGTAGGGGAAGGAAGACGAAGTAGCCAACAAGGAGAAGCTTTCATCGTACAGTTCGACCGTCACGTCGGCGATCGCCGACACCTCCACGGACAGATAAGCGTCGCGTGCCGTCTGCAATTGATACCACCGCGCTGCGTCGGTCAGATCCAGGTCCGTCCAATCTGCAAACGCAACCGTACCCAGCTCGCTCATCACTGGTAGGGTGACGGTGATCTGCTGCTGGGCGGGGTTGTTCAGCGTGTCCTTGGCCTGCACCGTGATCGTGTTCGCGCCGGGACTCAGCGTGATCCCGGCGCTCCAGTTGGCCGTGTTGGTTCCGCTGGCCGTGCCGCCGCTGGCGCTCACGCCGTTGACCGTCAC
>Ga0307379_10007642_pt1 | contig 14666 bp, 7 predicted proteins | sample UN2MG_FD_202237 | JGI IMG/M metagenome (GOLD analysis project Ga0307379, IMG submission 202237) | Soil microbial communities from Risofladan, Vaasa, Finland - UN-2 | ecosystem: Environmental > Terrestrial > Soil > Coastal area > Acid sulfate soil | place: Finland: Risofladan, Vaasa | collected... | reverse complement strand
ATATTAAAAATTACAAAATTGATTGTGAACAAGGATGAATTACATTATACAGACATTGATATTCTCTCCAAACTCTATAATGAAGAAGAAAAAACAAATTGGCTGAAAATATTAGAAAAATGGAAAAAAGCTTTTGATGTAGAAAGAGTAACAGAATTATTTTTTGAAGATTATAAAAAAATATTCTTCTTAATCAGAGATAACTTGATAGAAAATAAAATTTCGCGAAAAGAAGCGCATGAATTCACTCTTCAATTTTTAAATAGATTAATGTTTATTTATTTCATTTCAAAAAAGAAATGGCTAGTACATTCTAAATTTATTAGTTGGTTGTGGGATTTCTATAAAAAAATGGGAAAATATAATTCAAATGAATTTTATGAGAATTGGTTAAAGCAAATATTCATAAAAGCTTTCAATAATCATCCAGAAAAGGTAGTAAATCTTCCAGATGAAATAATAGAAGTGCTTGCCAATTTTCCATATTTAAATGGTAGTTTGTTTAGAGAAAATGAATTAGATAACTTAAATATACAAATTAATGATGATTTGTTCCAGCACACTTTTCACTTTTTTGAAAAATATAATTTTACTATTAAAGAAGATATGCCATTGGATTCTGAAGTAGCAGTTGATCCACAAATGATTGGATTTATCTATGAATCTCTAGCCAATGTTGCAGAAGAAATATATGATAGAAATGATATGGGGATATTTTATACTCCTCGTGTTGAAGTGGATTTTATGTGTAGACGTTCATTAGTAGAGTATTTGTCAAAACATATATTAGAGATTCCAAAAGAAGATTTTTATCATTTTATTTTTGATTTTTTTGAGGAAAAAAATAAAATTGGGAAATGGCAAAACGATATAAATTTTTGGTTTAAAATAGAGGAAATTTTAACGGAATTATCAATTATAGATCCTGCTTGTGGATCTGGTGCATTTCTTGTAGGAATGTTGAATGTTCTCGTAGATCTTTTTAAAATAGTTTATAAATTTACTAATAGAACAATTGATGATTTTAATTTAAAAAAACGTATAATTCAAAAATCCATTTATGGCGTAGATGTAATGCCTTGGGCAATACATGCTGCAGAATTAAGATTATGGTTACAATTAATAATCGAGACTGAGTTTAGAATGGAAAAATTGAAAGAAAAACCATTACTTCCAAATTTAAATATTAATCTTAGAATAGGCGATTCATTGGTACAAGAATTGGGAGGAGAAAATCTAAATTTAAGATCAGAAATAAAAGATTCAGTAATTAAAAATAAATTAAATTATTTAAAAAATGAAAAAGAGAAATATTTCGATAATTCTGATACAGCATTATTTCCATCCTTAGATTCCATTATAAAAGAGGAAATTAGAATCTTTGGAGAAATTATTAATTATAAAATTGATAAATTAAATTTAGATATCTCTAAATTAGAAAATAGTAATAAAAATGCAAAATCACAAAAAACCCTTACAGGTGATTTTATTATAAATGAGGAAATAATAAAGCAAAATAACATGAAAATTGAAATAAACAAAAATGAAATATTTAAATTGAAAAAAATAAATGATTATTTAAAAATACCTGAAAAAAAGCCTTTTATATGGGATATTGATTTTTCTGAAATATTTGGCGAAAAAAATGGTTTTGATATTGTAATTGGAAATCCACCGTATGTAAGGCAAGAATTAATTTCCCCACCAAACAAATTGAAAGAGGAGGTAACATTACAAGATAGAAGGGATTATAAAGAAAAGCTCATAAATTCAGTAATAAATCTTTATAACAATGCTATAAAAAAAATCAACAGACAAAGTGATTATTATGTCTATTTTTATTTTCAAGGATTGGGATTATTAAATAATAAAGGAACATTTTGTTTTATAACATCTAATTCATGGCTTGATGTCGTTTATGGAAAGGAATTACAAGAATTTCTCAGTAGATATGTACCTATCATAGCAATTTATGACAATCCCAAAAGAAGTTTTTCTCATGCTGATATTAATACTATTATTGCATTATTTGGAGCTCCTAGGATAATTCAAGAACAGAAAACATTAGAAAACTATAATTCTACAGTCCAATCTAGCCTCAAAAATCCAGCAAAGTTTGTTATGTTCAAGAAGCAATTTGAAGTAGTTTTATCTTCTCAAAATCTAATCGAAATTGAAAAAATTAAAGTAAATGTACGAGGAGGGAAAATTGTTGAAATGGTGAAAAACATCATCAATACAAATGATTATAGATGTTTCCCAATCATTCAGGAAGATTTACTTGAGGATGGTTGGGAATATCCTGAAAATTATAAAAATAGTAAATTTAAAACTGGTTATTATAGAGGTAATAAATGGGGTGGGAAATATCTTAGAGCTCCTCAAATTTATTATACTCTTTTGGAGAAAGGCAAAGATAAACTTATAGAATTAGGAAAAATTGGTAATATTACAAGAGGATTCACCACAGGAATAAATGAATTCTTTTATCTTAATGAAGAACACCAAATGAAGTGGAATATAGAGAAGGAATTTTTAAAACCTATAGTAAAGGGACCAAAGGAATGCGATAGTATTTTTATTGATAAAAAAACATTAAAATTCAAAGCTTTTATCTGCAATAAGTCAAAGTTGGAATTAAAGGAAACTAATGCTCTTAAATATATTAAGTGGGGTGAAAAGCAAAGAACCAAAGATGGTGATTTGTGGTGTAAAGTTCCAACAGTATCAAGCAGGAAAAAATGGTATGAATTACCAAAACTACCTAATGCTGATATTCTATTTAATCAATTCTATAATGAAAGATTTCTATTTCCATGGAATAAAGACTATTATTTAGTTGATCATGCTTTCTACTATATAGTATATCCAAAAAACACAAAGATTCTAGTTCTAATTCTAAATTCTTCATTTAATTTTCTTATGGTTGAAATATATGGGAGAACAGGACTCGGTGGAGGAGCTTTACAAACCTATGCACCTGAAATGAAACCTTTAGTAACTATTAATCCATTAGAATTAAAGGTAGATCCAAAATTAATAGATGAAATTTTATATAAATATAGTAAAAATAAATCGAAATCTATTTTTGAAGAACTTGGCATAGAAATAAATAAACCCATTAGAGACCAAGAACCAAAACCTATTTCAGTGAGAGCTGAACTAGATAATATAATTTTTGATGTGCTTGGTTTAACAAAAGAAGAAATAAAAGAAATTTATTTGAGTATTTGTGAATTAGTTAAACAAAGAATCGATAAAGCCAGTAGCTTAAAGAATGAAAAGTAGAAGTGATTTATCATGATTTTTCCTAAAGAGATTATAGATAATAGTGAACAAAACAAGCTTATTACCTTTTTAAATAATATACTGAAAATGAAACCTAATACTAATTTTGATATTGCTACTGCTTTTTTTAACATTCAAGCATTTAGTATGATTAAAGATAATTTAGATGGAATTATAAAGTTTAGATTATTATTAGGAAAAACACCAGAAATAATTAACAAAGAGACTTTGGGGGATGTTCTACTTGAGGAAATAAAAAAAGAAATCGAAATTTTTGATTTATCTAAAGATTCTTATGATTCAATAAAAACCTTTATCGGTTTTCTTAAAAAACCAAATGTTGAAATCCGATTATTTGAAAAATTTCTCCATGGTAAAGCTTACATTTTTGATGATATTATAGTCATAGGATCATCAAATTTTACAAAAGCTGGTTTAACAAGATATGGAGAATTAAATACTTGGAAACAAGAATCACAAGCAATATATACTAGAAGAGAATGGTTTGATAAATTTTGGAATGAGTCTATTGATTTCAAAGATGATTTAATTAAAATATTAGAAGATTCTAGGTTTGGCTCAAGGGAATACACGCCCTATGAACTCTATATCAAAACTCTTTATGAATACCAGAAAAAAGACATCACTTTGGAGATTAAAGGAGATACTGATTCAAATCTACCAAAAACTAAAGTCAATCTAGCACAATTTCAAGAAGATGCAATTGCTAGAATTTGGACAAGAATGCAAAAATATGGTGGATGTATTGTAGCTGACTCGGTAGGATTAGGTAAAACTTGGATTGCAAAGAAAGTCTTAGAAAAAATTGGTTATTATGAAAGAAAAAATATTCTTATTGTTTGTCCAGCACAACTAAGAGAAATGTGGAGAAGAGAAGTCAAACGTATTGATGTAAAAGAAAATATTCTTTCCCAAGAAGAACTTGCATCTGAGGATTTTCTAGAAAAAGCTAAACGAACATTAGGTGGACGTTTTGATAATGTTGAATTAATTGTTGTTGATGAAAGCCATAATTTTAGAAATCCTTTATCTAATAGATGGGAAAATTTTTTCACTTTAATTAATGACTATATTAATCAAAATGGTAACAGACCTAACATACTCTTTCTTACAGCGACTCCAATTAATAACACAACTTGGGATTTATATTGGCAAATAATGTTACTTGTTTCGATGGATAGGAATGCTTTTGTTAAAGAGAATATTGGCGATCTCTTTCAATTCTTTAAAAGAGTCCAAGAGTCTCCTTCTTTATTAAATGATTTATTAAATGAGATATCAATAAGAAGGACTAGAAATTATATTTTGGAAAATTATCCCGATGCATACATCATAATTGAAAAACCAAATGGTGAGATAGAAGAGAAAAAGATAATATTTCCCGAGAGACTCTTGGAAAATATAAACTACAAACTTGATATTACTTATAAAGGAATGTATAAAGAAATATCTGATACAATTACTGATAAATTAACAATGGCTTATTATAAGATTCTGGAATATAAAAAGGATGGAATAAAAACAGAACAAGAACAATTTATGTTGGGACGTATGATTGCCATTGGTGGTATTTTTAGAACTATTTTACTTAAAAGATTAGAGAGTAGCATTGAAGCTTTTAGAATCAGTCTTTCAAGGCACATTAATTTTCTTAAGAAATTAATTGAATACCTAAAATCTGGAAAATTATTAACCAAAGCTACTTATCTTAAATATCTATTAAGCACCAATGAAGAATTAGATGATGATGAAGTTAAAATTATATTAGAAGATTTTAAAGCTGATGAATATAATATTGAGAAATTATTAGTAGATATAAACGCTGATATAAAACTCTTAAGCGATATTTTAAAACGTATCAATAAGATTCAACCAGAAGAAGATTCCAAATTAAATGTCTTAAAGGAACAGCTATTAAAATTATCAAAAGAAGGTCAAATAGTTTTATTTACTTATTATGCTGATACATTGGATTATGTTTTCTCTGAAATTAACAAAGATGATAGGTTTGAAAAATTATCAATTGAAGCAGTTTCTAGCTCTGGAAAAACCGGGAAAACACCTTTAGAAAGAGAAAAGATAATTGAGAAATTTTTCGAGAAGAAAATAAACATAATCTTAAGTACTGATGTACTTTCAGAAGGACAAAATTTGCAATCAGCTAAATTTTTAATCAATTATGATTTACATTGGAATCCTACTAGAATGATTCAAAGAGCAGGACGAATAGATCGTATTGGTTCTCCCTATAAACAAATTTTTGTTTATAATTTCTTTCCAGAGGATGAATTAGAAGAATTATTGAAATTAGTTGAAATCTTACAAAGGAAAATCATTGATATTGACAAATCAGTTGGTTTAGATCAAAGTATTTTGGGTGAAGAGATACATCCTAAAGTTTTTGGCATTATTCGTCGGATAAATAAAAAAGACAATTCCATGTTTGCTGAATTAGAAGATGAAATTTATGGCGGTGGTGAATCATTTTATCAACCTCTAAAAGATTATCTAAAGAATAAAGGAATTGAAAGTTTAGAAAAAATACCATTAGGAATTTTCAGCGGTTTGCAAAAAAATAATTTTTCAGGGATTTTCTTTTATTACAAATATGATGATGATTTTCATTTTTGGTATTATTATGACAATAACGCGAATATTATTATAAAAAATAAATCAGAAATACTAGACTTAATTAAATGTAACTTGAATGAGAAAAGAATAATACCAGACTTCTTTGAAAATGTATTTGACATAAATAAAATTATCCTTGAGGATATTGAACGAGTATATAGAGAGATGGAATTAAGCGTAACACAAGAATCCAAAATGAGAGAAATTAGTAAATCTAGAAGTTCCAGTTTTGTAAAGAAAATGATTGAGGAAATTGATTTTGAAATTAGTTCAATGTTAACATATTATCCAAATAGGGAATCTTTAATCAAAGGATGGTCCGATATTCGTGCTGCTCTAATAAATCTTCCTAAAACGAAAAAACGATTACAAGTATTAAGAAAAATCTGGAATGATTATAAGAAAAATAAAAATTGGGATGAATTGATTAATCTATTAACTGAATTTAGTGCAGAAAAAGCATTATATCAAAAGAAATTCATTTCACCTTTTGATAAAACTAAATTGCAACTAATTACAATTGATTTTATTTCCTAATTTTCTCTTTTAATTTTTTTCTATAAAATTAATATTGATAATAATATTCTGTAATCTTTTTTTTCTCTCAAAAGAGATTTATTTAATGTAGTTTTAATTTTAAAAAAATCTAACTTATGTAGTTTAAATTCACTTGTTTGTAATTATTATATGAATAAATATGAAAAATCCGGAAACAGTAAGTTCTACAGCTAAAAATGAAAAAATACTAACATCTAATATAAATCCAAGATGTTTAGAAATAACAAGTTTCTTTCTTGATAGTACAAAATCAAGTATTTGTTTTAAATACAATTACCAATATTGGTTAGATAATGGGGTATTAAAAGAAATTACTCAAGATGAATTTTTTAATTTTCTAACTTTTAGGATACTCGATTTGAATTATTCAGCTGATACAATTAAAGAAATGAAAATTCTAATACAAAATAATTTAGAACTAAATTATCTTACTAATTTTAATAAAACAAATTTTAGAATCTTCCAATATTTAAGATTCCGTGGAAATTTAGACATGGAATTAGTTAAAAATATTTTAACTTTAGAAAAAGCAAATTTAATTGATGATTTATTTTTCGATCCTGAAGGAATTTCAGCAATTGGCAAAATTGATAGTAATTCAAATTTATTAACTGATGCCTATGAAATAATACTCCCTAATCGACGTACATTAAATAAAATTACAGATATTTGGATACCATCTCAATATATTTCAAATGAAATTCTTATTATCGACCAAAAATATGGTTACAATATTAATATACTCAAAAAAGCACTAGATATTCTGAATTATTGTGCTAATTCCTACTTGATAAATGATGGAATACTTTTATTAGTAAAAGTAGATATTATCATTGCTATTGCTCCTAAAGAAATTTAGATATTAAAATCAAACAAAAAAGGTGAAAAAAACATACGGTTTTTATTAAATTATTTTTCTTCCAATTATTTCTTCCATAAATCAAATAATTCTATTAAACTATTAAAATTTGTTTTAAACCGTGTAAGACTTTCTTGACACCATTTCTTAATAATCGCATCTCGAATTAGAAACTTGTAGTTATGGATTTCTTTAAATGTTTGGTTTGTTATTACCAAATAAAGATTCTCAATTAATAATAATCTCTTCCAATTCATTGAAGGTTTATCTTTTTCCAATTTTAATTTTATTCCTTTATTTCTATTGGATTCATAACCTTCCTTTAAAATGCTTTCAGCTGACTGAAGACTGAAGAAAGTGATTTCTTCATCTCCAATATTTCTTATGTGTTGTAAAGGTTGATCAATTATTTTAGAACGAATATTGAATAATAATTCAATTAATTCTTGTGGAATATTGTTCTTTTCTTCAATATATTTAATCAATTCATTTGTTTTTTTACTAGTTAAAGAAAATGGTAATATTTTTTGTTTATTGTTTAGTTCGACAAAGCTAATGATATAATTCTCAATTTCCGTTGGAGATTTATCCATTGACTTTTGTCCCTGAATTATTCCTTCTAAAACAAGCGGTGTATAATATGCTAGAAATTTTTTTGCTAGATAAAATGTTGGAATAAAAAGTAGATTATTATTTGTTTTTTCATTTGAATTTTCTATTATATAATCAGTAATTCCTAGAAGAATACCTAATTTATAGGTTGTTACTTTTCGACTTTCATACAATATTTTATTTATTATCTCTAAAGTATACATTTATTTCACCTAATTTTCCTTTTACCATAATATTTACTCACTTTTTACCTTTAGAACAAAAACAGATAATAAACAAAAATATTTCTTTAAAGAAAAGATATTTAATGTTTTATTACCAAGAATTTTTTATCTATTTTTTAAATAGCATTTTTAGGTAATTTCTATTCTGTTTTATTATCTGATTTTGTTGTAACTGTTAATTGATAAGTATCATCTGATTTTCGTTTTCTTAATCTGAATCCTGTTATATCTATATAATCCCATTTTTGGGAAACAGCTAATAAAACAGTCGCTAGATGAATTGCTTGTTCTTTCGTAAGTGAAATACCAATAGTTTGTAATTCATCAATTGTTTTTTTCGAATCCTCTACAGGATAAATTCTCTTACATCTGACATTTCCATCTATTTCAATATTTGTGGCAGTCTCTCTAGGCATAAAAATAGCTCCTAATTTTTCATTTAATTAGTTATCATATTCTTCATAATAAATTTTGTTGTTTTAATTAAAAAATCTGATTTTCTTAAATAATAACTAAAATTAAATTAAAATATTGTCCTTTATCAAAGGATTATTAAAATCTCTTCTAACATCTAAATTATCAAATTTATTATGCTGTAATCTTGTATATTTAGATTTGAATTTAAATTCCTCTTTATTTTCCTTTTGTATCATTTTATAAAGAAATTCAATCCTATTATAATATTGAGTTTTTCTATTAAATACTATCGCTTCATATATTACTTTATTTTATAACGATCTAATCATCTGTTTTGTTTATAATTTGAGAGGTAACTTGCTCTTTAAATTACACTAATTAAATATGATAATACTTTGTTATTTAAAACATATATGAATCGAAAAATGACAAAGACCATATCTCTTCACAAATCTTTTGATATAATTCTTCTCTTTCTATAAAAGAGTCTTTAGTGAAATGCTCATAATGCTTGAAAGGAAGATTAGATCTTTGTTTATATTTCAAAAAACCAGGATTTTTTTCATAACATTTTTGGTTTAGAGATTTAGCTAATAAATTCTCACTAAAGTAATAATTTAATTTAACTTCATATTTTTCATCACCATAACTTTGATTTTTTCTTTTAGGTAATAATATTAATCCCCCAATCTTATTCCGGAATTCATTAAAATTAATTTCTTGATCAAATTCATCCTTAAAATAACTAAATTTATTCGCCCAAATATGTTCAATTTCATATTTATTCTTTTTTTCATTTAAATAATTCTGGATATTATCTACTTGTTCCGATTCTCTTTCAATATATTGAGTTATTCTAGCTAAAAGGTAATGAATAGATTGTTTATTTTGTTGATTTAGTTTTAATTCGGATATTGTTTCAAAATTGTATCCTATTTCCGATAATTTTTCTTTTAGTATAGATGCTAGCTCGTTTATTCTTTTATTTCTGATGTCTAGAGTTGTTCGAAATACAAAATCTCTAATTGTATTATATGTTAATGATTTAGAATTCACTATTCTATAAACAATATATGTTTCTATAAAACGACTTATTAATTTTAATTTCTTAAAAACAGTTTCATCATTATCATCTCTATTTACTGAAGCTAATAATAATGGGTATTGTAATGTAAATCGTTTATTTATATAATAAATAAATTCCTGATTTTCAGTGAGTACCTTCTCGAATTTTTTAATTTTCATATACAGGTCGGCAAAATAAGAAAAATCATCTTTTATAAATTTATAAAAATCATCTTTATTATTAAGTTTGAGTGTTTTTTTTGCATTATTTCTTATCCAATCGTGAAATATTGTAGCAACTATTTCAAAATCTTTATTTTCAGCACCTTTCTTTCTTAATCTATATGTTTTTGCGTATTTAGCCCTTAACCAATTTTTAAAAAACTCAAGATCTTCATCTTTATTAATTTCTTTTAATTTACTTATCTTTTCTTTCCAAATTTTGTTTATATCTTCTTTTATATTTTCATCTAATTGAGCAAAAAGAAAATTCTTAAGCATCTCTGTAGGTGTTAAATTTAAACCTCTATTATTCATTGTCTCAAATATAATATAAGCATCCAGCTCGGTAGGTGTTATTATTCTTACAAAAACAACATTATCAATAAGCCAATCAATAAAATATGGCAATCTCTCATTCTTCAATTCAATTGGAAATAATTCTGTAATATCACCATATCTATTTGAAAGATTCATTATTGACTCACTTTTCACATCATTTAATTCAAAATCTCCATTTTCATAAATTTTTTTCATAAAGTCAATTCTATCATCAATATGAATATTAAATGATTTTTGGCCATACATTTCGGAAAAAATTAAATTATCAATATTTGTTATCGTTAAATTTAATTGAGAACTTAAATTCTTTAAATAAATTAAAAGTAATGTAATAGAAGTTAATCTTTGTTGACCATCTATGATATTACTATTTCCCCCATTATCACTTAATACTATTGATCCCAAATAATAATAATTATAATCCTTAACTTTTTGACGATCATCACCTTCTTTAAATTCTGAATCAAATTTTGAATATAGATCGTCAATTAATTGTTCTATATGCTTCTTTTCCCAACGATACTCTCTTTGGTAATAATCAATTTTATATTTCTTTGATTGAAGGACTTCTCTAATAGATTGTCTTTGAGCTTCAATATTTTGCATTCTTTTTTTTCACCTTTTAGTTTTTTTTATATTTATTATTATGTATAAAAATTATCATTGTGACAATTACCATATTGTTAATGCTCTTTTTTCATCAAGAACGAAAACGGGATTTTCATTTAATACTATCCTTTGCCTAAATTTAACATCTTCATTAGACATAGGTTTCTTATAGTCAAGAATCTCTCCTGAGAGAAATGTTATTTTCTTGGCTTTATCTAATTCTTGAGGATAGTTCCCCTTTATATCTAGCACCCATAACGATTTCAATCGCTCGTTCCATGCATAAATCCAGTAGGATTGTTTTTTATGTCTGATATCTGCAATTTCCCAAGGTCCTCGATAGGCTTCTGCTTCTTTTCCCTGAAAATTCGTTTTGATCTTCTGCAATACGAAGGAATCCGCTTCTACTTTTGTCCTATCTTCTATAGCTTTATCCAAGATCTTGCTAGCCTTTTCCACTAAAGGATTCTCTACCAATAAGAATCGTAAGTTTACCAAATGGACGATCTCTTTTGCAGCATGCTTTCTATTTACCAACCCAACACTCTCATCTTCGAGTATCCTTGCAAGGATTTTGATCGCTAATCCGGTATTTGGTATCATGAGTGCCTCTTCCACTAGTTCTAGCAACATTCTTGTTGATTCCTCTTTCAATCGTCCTACTTTCTTATCAAAGATGATCAATAGGGCATTCGCAGTGTCTTGGTATAATCGACTCTCTTTGATGGTTGACTTTTCCATTCCCACAAATTGCTCTAAATTGCTCAAAGCCTCTGTTTCGGAACCCAATTCTAAGAGAAGTAATGCTTCGATAAAGAGTAATTCTTCCAACGATTTCGCCAGTTCTTGTGAGCTATCATTCACGAAGATCAATGATTGTGTTGTCGCTCGAATGTTCGTTAGTGCTCCAACCAAGTTCAAATTCTTATGTTCCTTATAAGCTAATTCCAAATGATAGGTAGCCAATTCTTGATGAACCAATTCGGTTATCAATTGACATTTTTCCGGATTACTCACCACTAATTTTTTCATACCCATCATCAAGTCCAAACTTGCTTGATAGGTAGAATAATCGTGAACTGCTCTTTTCTTTCGCATGATTTTTAAGACAGGCATGAAATCAGCTATATCCGACTTTTCTACTCCTTTTTCCAGATAGTTCCCAATCTGTCCAATTAGTTGTTCGTGTCTTTTGTCTTGTCCCTGTAGATAATTTTTGGTCACTATCTCTAAGGAAGTGTTCAAGATTTTATCGTATGGTAGCACCCGGTCGCTTTTTGCTAAGTGCATTTTCGTATAATAGTAACTATCCTGAATATTATTGTAAACTGCTTGCTGATCACTTGTATCTTTTGTGTAACCAATAAATTTCATAAAATACAAGTGGGTATATAACATGTCGATCTCTTGTTCCCAGCCCATTTCTTTGACTGTTTTATGCACGCCCTCGTCGTCGGAGATAAGTAGCACTTTTTCTCCTTTGTTAGCATACTCTTTCGCTAATCGAACGATATCCAAATCGGTCAATTTGTCGTTTTGAATATCTACTTTAGAAATGCATCCCTTCTGAACAGCAGTTTGCTTTATCTGATCGAACAATTCATCTCGAGGACTTTCTTCCATAGAAAATAACGTACTCATTCTTACACCGTATTTTTGACGCAAAGGTTCTGGAAGGTCTTTATGTAAATCATTTTTCGCCAACAAGAATTTCTGATTCAATTCATTACGGTATTTCATCAGTAATGTATGGGCATCACTTTTATCCGAATGTTGATAGATATAGACTAATGCTGAAGTATCGAACACACAGATCTTATTAGCAACCACTTTTCCTTGTTCCTCCTATCACGATAATTTATGTATCTTGGACCAATCTCCTTCCAAGAAATCCTCATTGTAGGTGAAGATAATACTTTGTTTGATCTTATCCTCAGCAATGTTGGTGAGAATATCTCTGAACGCCCGACCATTGGCTTCATCCAAATGCTGACAAGGTTCATCAATGATCAATAGGTTGAACTGCTCGAGAGATTTCTGAATAGCCAACCTAATAGCCAAGAGAATAAGAAATCGCTCAGAACCACTCATTTCATAGGCAGTAAGCTCTCTCTCAGCATTTGCTGGCTTTGCTTTTGGGACAAAATTATCATCCCATTCGATCAACCACTTTTCACCCTTGTAAGCACTCCAAATCTCTTCTGCTTGGTTCTTCACTTCTGCGGAGTAGGTGTCTCGCAATTTTTTGGTTGTTTGTTCTATCGCTTTTTCGATCAATTCCATGATCTTCAATTTATGTTTTAGTTCTTCCTCTTCTTGTTGCTTCTTTTCAACCATCTTCGAGGTAGTTTCCTCTGCCCCTTCAGCACGACCAATTGCCTGGTTTAACTCTCGTTCTTCTTTCTCTAATTCATCTAGTTTCTTTTCTATATCTCCTATTGATTTTGGATAACCTTTTTTCTGTAATTGTTTGATGCCTTCTTCTGCTAAGCTAAGGTCAGCAAAATAATCACCAACTGATACTTTCAAAACTTTCATGGAAGTAATTTTTCCTTCTAGATCAGCAACTACTATTCCTTTCTTACCATTCTCCTCCTTCAGGTTAGAGATTTTTGCTATTTGTGAGCTTAATTCCTCAGCCAATCCTTTCAGTTCTGCTTTCAATTTCTTGATAACATCATTGATCAATTTCTTGTCCATTTCTCGACCGCAAGTAGGGCATTCAGTAGTTTCGCTTCCTTCAAGATCTTCGATGATCTTCCCTTTCAGTTCCTTCTTTCCTTCTATTGTTCCCTGCTCAAGTCGTATTTGCTCTATTTTCTTATCATTATCTTTGATGATCTTTTCAGTTGCGCCTTTCTGTTTTTCGAAATCTAATTGCAATTCAATTATTTTCGGTTCAATGTTCCTAATATCACCTGCAGCAATGGTTTTCTTTGTTTCAGAAAGTTTGCTTGAGAGATCCTCTTGATCCTTGTAATGGTCTTGCAATTCGAGTAGGTCTTTGGTTTCACCGGGAATTTCCTCAAGTCTTTTTCGGGCTTTTTTAAGTTCGATGTTTGTTTGGGCAATCCCCAGTTCTCTTTTAACAGCATCTGCTATTCCTTTTCGGTCCCTTTCAATTGTTTTTAAAATCGTATTAAATTCCTTGGAGATACTTACTAATTCTTGAGATAATTGATGGGCTTTTTCTAGACCAATCAACCGATCGATTTCCCGCATAACTCCACTATCGGGTTTTGAAAGGAATTCATAGACATCCTCTTCCTTCATATAGATTACTCGGTCAAAAATATCACTCGATAAACCAGCTAAATCTTTCAAAAAATCTTCTGCCTTTTCACCTGTAAATAATGCTTCCGAGGGATTCCCAACATCATAAATAAATAAAGAATTACTGATCTTTTTGGTAGTATTAACTTGTCTACGTATCAAGTATTTTTTACTATCATTATTAGTAATATTAAGAGAGACGATCGCTTCACTTTTCGAGAGCCTTCGAGGATCAACATTTTTAGGAAGGTTCCCGGTAAGATTGAAAGCAATCGCTTTAGCTAAACTGCTTTTACCCGAAGCATTACGTCCGAAAATAAGGTTCCTCCCAGCAGAGAATTCAAGCTCTTTAGCCTTATGCCCCATCCAATTGATAACAGAGACTTTATCGATAATCATTGATACTCACTGCTCCTCCTTAAGTTTGAGATATTTCTTCAATTCTTGCTGCAGATCGAATCTTTCGCTATCTGCCTTTGTAAGAATTTTCTCAATTAGGTCTATTTCTTCTGCGGAAATTTTACTAAAATCTGCTTTAACTTTAGAAT
>Ga0307379_10007641_pt1 | contig 14667 bp, 11 predicted proteins | sample UN2MG_FD_202237 | JGI IMG/M metagenome (GOLD analysis project Ga0307379, IMG submission 202237) | Soil microbial communities from Risofladan, Vaasa, Finland - UN-2 | ecosystem: Environmental > Terrestrial > Soil > Coastal area > Acid sulfate soil | place: Finland: Risofladan, Vaasa | collected... | reverse complement strand
GCGTTGCGGACTTGCATCTCGCCCACCTCCGGCAAGGCCGTCTGTCTGCGGGTCAGCGCCGGGGCCACGATCCTCCGGGAACTCAGCGACGAGCTGGTCGGCGTGGCGATCGACGACGCCATCCGCTGCAACGCCTCGGCGATGGCCGTGCAGGTCTACATCGGCAGCGAGTTCGAGCACAAGACGCTGGGCAACCTCTGCAAGGTGATCGACGCGGGCATGCGGCACGGGATTCCGACCCTGGGCGTCACGGCCGTGGGCAAAGACATGAACCGCGACGCCCGATACCTGGCCCTGGCCGGCCGGGTGATCGCCGAGTTGGGCGCCCAGTTCAACAAGACCTATTATTGTGCCGAAGGGTTCGAGAAGGTGGTGGCCGCCACGCCGATTCCGATCGTCATCGCCGGCGGAAAGAAGATCCCCGAGCCCGACGCCCTGAACATGGCCTACCAGGCGATCGACCAGGGCGCCTGCGGCGTGGACATGGGCCGAAACATCTTCCAGGCCGACGATCCGATCGCCATGATCCACGCCGTCCGCGCGGTCGTCCACGACGGCGAAAAACCGGACAAGGCCCTGGAGATGTATCATACGCTTAAGAGACAAAACGAGTAGAATACGGTTTTCATTGCAAGAACCGTTTAGCGGGCGGGCTTGCCCGCCGTTATTGACCGAAAATCGCAGCAAGCCACACGGCGGGCAAGCCCGCCCGCTAAACGGCTGGCTAAACGGCTGGCTAAACGGCTGATGGTTCCGGCTGTGTGCGTCATTGCCGGGCTGCACGTTGCGATACAACGAGAAAATGACCTTGCGCTGGAACACCCGGAGATCGCACCATGAACCGGTCCGTTTACGTTGTGGCAAGTATGTTCCTGATCCTGGTCGCCCTACTGCCGACATTACCGGCTCAAACCATCGACTTCGCCGACGTCACGCGTGAAGCCGGGCTGCTCGGGCCGATCGAGGGCATCATGGGGCACGGCGGGGCATGGGGTGACTTCGACGGCGACGGGCACCTCGACCTCTACGTGGGCGGATACGCCGATCGGCCCGACGACATGTACGCGCCCGCCCCCGGACCGGTCCTCAACCGCCTGTTCCGCAATCGGGGCGACGGGACCTTCGAGCCGGTCGATCAGGCCCCCGTGACCTTCTACGCCCGAACCAGCGGGGCCGTGTTCGCCGACCTGGACAACAACGGCACGCCGGAACTCTACGTCGCCAACAACTGCAAGGGCAACACCCGATTCGCGTCCGGCCCGCAACGCGAAGCCCAGCTCTGCCGCTCGATGCTCTTTCGCAACGATCGCGGCAAACTGGTCGATATCTCCGCCGGGTGCGGGGCGTGTCCCGAATCGATGGGCACCGCGCGAAACGTCGGCGTGTTCGACTACGACCGCGACGGGCTGCTCGACCTGCTGGTCATCGAGGACCGGTTTACCGCCAACCCCCGCTCGATCCTGTTCCGCAACCTCGGCAACTTGAAGTTCCAGGACGTCAACCGCGAGGTCGGCCTGCCCGACGATCTATTCGGGCTGGGCCTGGCGGTGGCCGATCTGAACGAGGACGGCCGGCCCGACTTTTTCGTCGGACACAGCAACCGGCTCTTCCTCAGCACGCGCGACGGCCGCTACGTCGAGCCGCCCGGGTCGCGAGAACTGTTCGCCTGGAAACCGATGCACGCCGAGGATTGGGCCTGCGGGGCCGCCTTCGGGGATCTCAACCGCGACGGGCGACTCGACCTGGTGCTGGGCATCCATTTCAAAGAGGCCCGCAATCGCGTTTACATCAACGAGGGGCTCGAGCGGGGCGTTCCCCAATGGCGCGACGTCTCGGCCGAGGTCGGCATGCCGGCCACAGTACCCACGAAATGCCCCCACGTCGAAATCCAGGACTTCGACAACGACGGCTGGCCGGACATCTACTTCTCCGCCGCGTGGCTCGACCAAGAGGGAAAGGTCGCGCCGCTGGTCTTCCGCAACACGGGCGTAAGAGACGGGCTGCCGCGGTTCGTGCCGCCGAAGACGATCCAAGACCCGATGGTCTACTTCTCGACCGGGCCCTCGGCCGATTACGACCGCGACGGACGCATCGACCTGTTCCTGGTCAATTGGTTTCGCGGGAACCACTGCCGGCTGATGCGAAACGTCAGCCCCCGGCGGCATTGGCTCGACGTGCAGGTGATCGGCCGGAGTTTCAACCGCATGGGCATCGGCTCGCAGATTCGCGTATATAGAGCGGGGCAGCTCGGCCAAGCCGACGGGCTGCTGGGTTTCCAGGAACTTGGCACCGGCTACGGCTACGCCGCCGGCCAGCCGGCCGTCTGCCATTTTGGATTGGGGGAGGTGAGTGAAGTCGACGTGGCGATCAAATTGCCCAACGGGAAGATCGTTACCAGTAAGTCATCAACCGTCGATCGGCGGCTGGTGGTGGAAGAGCCGTAGAGCTACGACGCCATGTTTTGTGACACTACCGTTTAGCGGGCGGGCTTGCCCGCCGTTTGGAATGCACCCATGACTCCCCATCATCACACGGCGGGCAAGCCCGCCCGCTAAACAACAACATTGGTTGACCGTTCCCAATCCCAAGAAGAGAAACGCCATGCACTGCACGAGAATCACACTGCTGCTTCTGGCCGCTTGGACGTTGCGCACGGCGACCGCCCAGGAACCCGACTATCCGCCACGTCTGCCCGGCGATGCGAAGGCCCTCTCGTTCAGCAGCCCTTCACTCTTGAAACCGCAGATCGCGCTCAAGCCGGGCGTGAAGATCGCCCAATCGCCGCCGACCGTCGATTTCATGTACTACGGCGGCCAGGATTACCCGGGCAACCCGTGGTCGGTCTGGGGCGACGGACTGGCCGTGGGCGAGAAGTACTACTCGGCCATCGGCGACCACAAAAGCCCGGAGGGTAACGCGTTCGTTTACGAATACGACGTCGCGAAGAAAGAACTCCGCCGCGTCGTCGACCTCCGCAACGTGCTCCGCCGTCCGCAAGGCCATTACACGCCCGGCAAGATCCACAGCCGTCTGGACCTGGGCAGCGACGGTTGGCTCTACTTCTCGACGCACCGGGGCTCCACGCGAATCGCCTCCGATCCGGCGGCCCATTTTCAGGGCGATTGGATCCTGCGTTACCACCCGGAGAAAGACAAGACGGAAATCGTGGCGTACGCCCCGCTGCCGATGCAGTGCATGCCCTGCGGCATGCTCGATTCCGACCGGCTGATCTTCTACGCCGGCACGGCGGACGGGCTCAACGAGAAGCCGTCGCAATTCCTGGCCTACGACGTTCGGGCCGGCAAGATCCTCTATAGCGACGCCCACGGGCCGCACCGATACATGATCTTCGCCCGATCGACCGGAAAGGTCTATTTCCAGGGCAGTTCGAGCACGCCGGGCAAGACCGAAGGGGCGGCACCGCTGGTTCGTTTCGATCCGGACCATCCGGGGCCGCCGGTTCCGATCCCCGCACGGCTCGGGCTGCGTTCGGCGACGTTGGAAACGCCGCAGGGATTCGTCTATACGATCGACCACGACGAACTCTGGTCGTTCGACACGAAGACAGAAAAGGCCCGGTCGCTCGGTCCGTCGGCCGTGGGGAGTGCGACGTACACCACGTCGATCGACGCCGACATGAAGACGGGCCGCTACCTGTATTACGTGCCCGGTGCCCACGGAAGGGCCGTCGATGACGGAGCCCCGCTGGTGCAATACGACCTGAAAACCCGCACGCGCAAGGTGATCGCGTTTCTGCACCCGGTGCTGTACGAGAAGTTCGGCTACATTCCCTTGGGCACGTTCGGCTCGGCGGTTTCTCCCGAGGGCGACAAGGTCTACATTACCTGGAACGGCAACCGGGGAACCGCCGAGGAAGATCTCCAGGGGAGGATCCGTTTCAACACCTGCGCGATGACGGTCGTTCACGTTCCCGAGTCGGAGCGAAAGCCCTAGCCGCCGACCCATGCTCCTGGCCGCCCTACTGACCGACGCCGCGAAGTGGATTCTCGTCGTCTGGCTGTTCGCGCTGGGCGGGGCCGTGGGGAGTTTCCTCAACGTGGTGATCTACCGGCTGCCGTCGGGCATGAGCCTGCTGCGGCCGCCGTCGCACTGCCCGGCGTGCAAGAAGCCGATCCGTTGGTTCGACAACGTGCCCATCTTCGCTTGGATCTGCCTGCGCGGTCGGTGCCGCGATTGCGGTGTGAAGATCTCGCCGCGCTACCCGATCATCGAGGCGGTCACGGCGGCCCTGTTCGTGGTGCTGGCCGTTGTGGAATTGGCGTCCGAAGGCGGAAACCTGCCGTCGCGGGCGGGTGAGTTGGCCCATGGCGGAGGCCGGCCGCTGGAACAACTCGGCTCGATCTACGGGTACCACGTGTTGCTTCTGTGTACGTTGCTGGCGGCCGTGATGATCGAGTACGACGGCCATCGAGTGCCGACGGGGCTGTTCGTTCCGGCGTGGATCGGGGGACTGGCCGCGCCGCTGTTCTGGCCCGCCTTGCACCCCGTGGCGACGTGTCCGGCGCTCGAAGGTCCGCTGGCCGGAGCAACCGACGGACTCGCCGGTCTGCTGGCCGGGCTGCTGATCGGGTGGCTGGTCGCCGGGCTTTTCGGGGCAAGGCGGAGGCGAGCGATGATTCTTGCCGCAGCGTCGGTGGGCCTGTTCTTGGGCTGGAAGGCCGTCGTCGTCCTGACGCTGATATCCGCGGCACTTCGCCAAAGTAGCCGTCTCGCTCCGCGAGACCAAAGTAGCCGTCTCGCTCCGCGAGACGAGGCTCCATCTCGCAGAAACGAGGCTTCATCTCGCGGAGCGGGATGGCTACAAACGCCCCCTACTTTCTGGCTTGCCTTGACGACCCTGGGATGGATTCTGGCCTGGTCATGGTTGGTGGAGAGTCTTCCCATCCTGGGGTAGGGGATGGGTTGCCCATCGTTTGGAATGAGTGTACGCTGATGGGAAGGAAGCCCGAGCGCTTCGAAGGAGTTCGAAGGAGTTTGTTGCATGACCGAAGATCAGGCCGCCGAGCATCTGGAAAAGATCGTCAAGTCGCCCAGCTACCGTGTGGCTTACAAGGACATGGATTTTCTGGCCAGTCCGCGACTGCGTCCCATCCGGATGCAACTGGAGCTGCTCAAGCCGGAGTTGGTGTTTCACGAACAGGGCGTCCGCTCGACGATCGTCGTCTTCGGCGGCACCCGGATTGTGGAACCGGCCGCGGCGCAGGAGCGGCTCGAGCGCGCCGAAGTCCGGCTGGCCGATACGCCGGACGATCCGCGGCGGCAGCGGACGGTGGTCCGGGCCCAGCGGATCGTGGACAAGTGCCGCTATTACGAGATCGCCCGGCAGTTCGCCGAATTGGTCTCCTCGAGCTGCCAGGTCGAGGGAAAGTGCGACTACGTGGTGGTCACCGGCGGCGGACCGGGGATCATGGAGGCGGCCAATCGCGGCGCGTACGACGTGGGCGCGAAATCGATCGGGCTGAACGTCCGCCTGCCGATGGAACAGAAGCCCAATCCCTATATCAGCCCGGAACTGTGCTTCCAGTTCCACTACTTCGCCATGCGGAAGTTTCACTTTCTGTTGCGGGCGAAGGCGTTGGTCGTCTTCCCCGGCGGGTACGGCACGCTCGACGAACTGTTCGACGCCTTGACCCTGCGGCAAACCAGACGGATGCAGGACATCCCCATCATCATGTTCGGCCGCCATTTCTGGGAACGCGTGATCGACTTCCAGTACCTGGCCGACGAAGGCACCATCGACGACGAAGACCTCGACCTGTTCCGCTACGCCGAAACGGCCGAGGAAGCCTGGGAGATGATCCGGCAGTTTCACCATCATTAGAAGGAACACGAAATGTCACTGATTTGGAAGCGTTATTGGATGGTCGTTCTTCTTTGTTGCCTCGCCATGGCCTGGTCGGTCGCCCCGGCCGCCGAGACGCAAGAGCAGCCGGCTGACGAACCGGCCGCCGAAGAGCCGGCCGCCGAAGAGCCCGACCCCTACGCCGTACCGGAGGGCACCCCGCAGGACCTGGCCAAGTTCATCGACGGCATTCTCGCCACGCCGCCCCCTGACGCCGAAGCCCGCAAGAAGGCCGTCGCCGCGATGCAGGAGGCGGCCGACAAGATCCTCGCCGGCAAGCCCGACGAAGAGGCGGCCGGAGCGGCCGTCCGCGTGAAGACCATGTTCGCCGCCTCGGCGGAGGAACTCGAAACACTGGCCGAGCAGCTCGAGAAGGCCGAGCTTCCCGTGGCCCTGCGGCAGGTCCGCAGCGCGTTGATCAGCATTCGTCTTCGCGGGGCGCTTCAAGGGTCCCGCGAGGAAGTCACCCAGAAGGTCAAGGAGGCGGTCGAGGAGGTCAAGCAATTCCTGGCCGAAGGACCGCTGCAGCCCAGCGACGTCGGCTTGGCCATGAACGTCGGCCGCATGGCCGAGATGATCGGCGATACCGAGCTGGCCGCCGACGCCTACACTTCCTTTGCCAAGACGTTGGCCGCCAGCGACGACGAGAAAATCGCCGAGATGGCCAAGAGGCTCGAAGGCGTGGTGCGGCGCCTGACCGTGATCGGACAGGAAATGAAGGTCGAAGGGACGCTGCTCGGCGGCGGAGCCTTCGATTGGGCCGACTTCGCCAAGGGCAAGGTGGTGCTGGTCGATTTCTGGGCGACCTGGTGCGGGCCGTGCGTGGGCGAAGTGCCCAACATGAAGAAGAACTACGAAGACTACCACGAGCTGGGATTCGAGATCGTCGGCATCAGCCTCGACCGCAGCCGCGAGGCGCTGGAGAAGTTCATCGAAGAAAGGGAAATCCCCTGGACGATCCTCTACAGCGACGACGAGCGCAGTCCCACGGTCGATTATTACGGCGTGATGGGCATTCCCACGATGATGCTGGTGGGTACGGACGGCAAGGTCGTTTCGATCCGGGCCCGCGGCCCGCAACTCCGTGCCGAACTCGAAAAGCTCCTCGGCCCGGTGGAGGAGGTGGAGGAAAAGGTGGAGGAAGAGGAAGAGAAGAAAGAGGAGTAACGCCCGATCGGAGTTTCGTAGGTCAGGGCTTGCCCTGACGAAATCGAGCAGCTTCGCAGCTCAGGGCTTGCCCTGACGAGATCGAGTAGTCGGTTGGGCAATGGTGTCAGCAAAGCCGTCAGGGCAAGCCCTGACCTACGCTGTCCAAGGGATCCGCAGATTGAAGACCGGCGGGATCGTGCTTTGCGGCGGGCGGAGCCGGCGGATGGGCCGGGCCAAGGCGACGCTGTCCTTCGGCCCGGAGACCATGCTCGCCCGCGTGGTTCGATTGCTCGGCGAAGTGGTCGAGCCGATCGTGGTGGTGGCCGCCGCCGACCAGGAACTGCCCGAGCTGCCGCCGGAAATTCTCCTGCTGCACGACCGCCGGCCCGACCGCGGACCGTTGGAAGGGCTGGCCGTCGGCCTGCAGGCGATCGGCGATCGGGCCGAGGCCGCCTTCGTGGCCGCCTGCGATTTGCCGTTGTTGAAGCCCGCGTTCGTCCGCCGGATGATCGAATTGGCGGCCGAGCATGATATCGCCGTGCCGCACATCGGCGGGTTCGACGAGCCGCTGGCAGCCGTTTATCGCACGAGCGTCCTGCCGCCTTCCGAGCGGCTCTTGGCCGCCGAATCGCTACGGATTGTCTACCTTTTCGATCATGTCCGCACGCGACGGGTAACCGTGGAAGAACTCGCCGGCGTCGATCCCCAATTGCACAGCCTGGCCAACATCAACACGCCGGAAGATTACCAGGCCGCGCTGCGGCAGGCCAAACTGCGTTGAAGCAGCGCAGGAAGTATAATGAAGGCTCCTCGGCAGAATTCGTGGGCGGACTCACGTCCGACATGCAACAGCAGAGTACCGGTGCCTCTTCTCCGGTCCCGTTTTTCAAGGCGAATCGATCAAAGTAGCCGCGGAATAGAGAAGAGGCACCGGTACTTGGTTTTTTCACCTCGAAATAGGATAGATTTCCAAATACGTCCTGCAATCTTGTTTCTGCACGATCGCCGAAATGGTAAACTGGAGGGCGTCATCCGCGGCTGTCCGATCCGGCGGTCGGAAAGGCCGGCCTTTGTCGGAAAATGGACCGTTGGCGAATAGAACAGTAGCCGTCTCGCTCCGCGAGACAAAGCCACATCTCGCGGAGCGAGACGGCTACATTGGAAACCTCGCGCGAAGAGGAGAACGTCACCATGTCTTCTGAAATCACCCGACGCGAAGCATTGTTGCGCGGCGTGGGCGCCGCCGGCGTCTTGGCCACCGGCCTTCACCGCGGCGCGGCGGCGCAGCAACCGGACGCCGCAGCGGAGCCGCCCGACAAATCGGATCAGGCCCCCAGCTCCCCGGTAGCCATCCGGCGATGTCCGTCGTTCGAGCCCGAAATCTTCCGGCAGACGCTCGACGCGGCGCTGGACCTGATCGGCGGGATCGGCGAGATGGTCCGCAACAAGACGGTCACCATCAAGATCAACCTGACCGGCATGAGTTGGGACGACCTGTACGGGATGCCGGCGTACGAGACCTACCAGACGCATCCGAACACGTTGGCCGCACTGTGTGCCGCGCTGAACGACGCCGGGGCCAAGCGGATCGTGGTCGTCGAGAATCTCTATTGGGACGTGCCCATCGAAAAGTCCCTTGTGGACGCCGGATGGGATCTGAAGATGATCGACTCGGCCGGCGGCCACAAGGTGACCTACGAGGACACGCGGAACAAGGGCTCCTTTCCGGGATACAGCCGGTTCCAGGTCCCTTGGGGCGGTTACATCTTCCCGGCCTTCGATCTGAATCAACGCTTCGAGAAGACCGACGTGTTCGTTTCGCTCTCGAAGCTCAAGCAGCACGCCTGTGCGGGCGTGACGATGACGATCAAGAACCTTTTCGGCATCACGCCCTGCTCGCTTTACGGCAACCAGGCCCCCAGCGAAAACCCGCTCTCGCACCGGACGAGCATTTTTCACGGCGGAAAGAAACAGGTGCCCGCCGGCGTGCCGGCCGAACTGGACCATGGGCAGCCGGCCCTTTCGACGGTCCGGGTGCCGCGAATTGCCGCCGACGTCTACGGCGCCCGGCCCGTCGACTTGACGATCGTCGACGGCATCCGCACGATCCGCGGCGGCGAGGGACACTGGAACCGAGACATCGGCCTGAAGGAACCCAAGCTGCTGCTGGCCGGGAAAAACGGCGTCTGCACCGACGCGATCGGCACGGCCGTGATGGGTTTCGATCCGCAGGCCCCGCACGGCACGCACCCCTTCCAAGGCGACAACCATCTGCGACTGCTGGCCGCTCAGGGAATGGGCACGATCGACTCGGATCGGATCGAGGTCGTCGGCGTGCCGCTCGACGAGGCGGTTCATCCCTTCGACCCGCCGCCGCCACGTTCGTAGTGACCGCATTCACGCGGTCTTTCCCGGACCGTGACGCGATGGAGACGCTCGAATTCGACAACGCCGTCAAGGAGGTCTCACCTTGCCCGCCGTTGCCTCGGCAGGAAAACGCCGCCGATCTGGTCTTCTCAGCCACAACCGCTCTTGCCGAACCGGAATGAGTGATGAAGAATACACTGTTGGAAGATCTCTGCTGAAGATTTCTGGATCGCAACGCCCTGGATTCGGGAGAGGTTGAATCGCCATGTGGTTGCTCCTGTTCAGCGTTCTTGGCGCGCTTCTGATCTCCGCTGTTTGTTCGTTGATGGAAGCGACCTTACTGAGCCTCCGGCCCAGTCAAATCGCGGCGATCTCTTCGCGGCGGCCGCGGATCGGGGCCCTCTGGCAGCGGATGAAGGGGGAGATCGAACGCCCGATCGCCGCGATTCTGATCCTCAACACGGCGGCGCACACGATCGGCGCGTCGGTGGCCGGGTCCGAGTTCAATGCGCTGTTCGGCGCCGACTGGATCTGGGCGTTCTCGCTCGTCTTCACGTTCCTGATGCTGCAGTTCACGGAGATCATGCCCAAGACCCTGGGAGTGCGGTACAACCGTCAGGCGGCCCTCTGGATCGCGCGGCCCTTGGCCCTGCTGGTTCGCGTGCTGTCGCCCGTCGTGCGTCTGGTGCGCCGGATCAACGCGCCCTTCGGTGCAGCGCGGCCCCAGGCAGAGAAGGCGCTGACCGTGGAGGAGATCACCGCCCTGGCCGGGTTGGCTCGCCTGTCGAAACAGATCAGTCCCCGCCAGGAGCAGATCATCAAGAGCGGGACCCGGCTGTCGCGCGTGAAGGTGCGGGCCGTGATGCGCCCCCGCGTGGAAATCGACGCCCTGGACATCGACACGCCGGCGCAGGAAGTCGTCGGCGCGGTCGTCATGTCCGGCTTCTCGCGCGTGCCCGTCTACGAAGGAAACCTGGACCGCATCGTCGGGTTCGTCTACATCAAGGACCTCCTGCGGCGGCTGCACATGGGCTGGCCGATCGAGCTGGGCAAGATGCTGCGCCCGGCGCCGATGGTGCCCGAGACGCTCCCGCTCGACCGGCTCCTTCAGGTATTCCGCAAAGAACGCACGCAGATGGCGATCATCCTCGATGAATACGGCGGCACCGAGGGATTGGTGACGATGGAAGACGTGTTGGAGGAGTTCGTCGGCGAGATCTACGACGAACACCGCCGCGACGAGGGACAGGAGATCGCCCGCCGCGACGAAACGAGCTGGCTGGTCAGCGGCACGGCCAACCTCTGCGACCTGCTCGAAGCGGTCGGGCTTGCCGAGCTTCGTTCCGCCGCCCCGCAGGACATCGACACGGTCGGCGGCCTGATCCAGTGGCGACTGGACCGCATTCCCCAGACCGGCGACCGCACGACCTGGCACGGGCTGACGCTGGAAGTCGTCGAGATGGAAGGCGTACGGATCGACCGTGTGCTGGTGATCGCGCCGGGGGGCCCCGCTGACTCAAACTGTAAGCGGTGAGTGGAAAATGGGGACTGGCTCCGAGCCGCGGCAGATGCCAAACCTGCGGAAATACGCTGCCGGCTCGGTGCCTGTCCCCTTTTTTCCACGGCTTTTTCCACGGTGCCCCAGTGTCGCCGCCCGAAAAAGGGGACAGGCACCGTCGGCAACACGAATCAGCACTGCCATACCGGTGGTCGACGGAGCCAGTCCCCATTTTCGGGCTCCCGCACTTACAGTTTGAGCTGCTGACCGGTAGAACCGGCGAGAGCGGGCGTCTCCTATTGACATGGAAACGACTTGAAGATATGTATATAGGTATACTATCCGGTCGGATCTTGCTCTTGTGTTTCGCGCGGCGCGTATCGGGCGGGACAAGTTCTGGTCTTGCCCGGTCGTACGGAAATCGATATAGTCTCCCACCTACACGAGTGGGAAGGGAAGAACCATGGCACAGACTTCCTCGATCGAGTGGACTGAAGCGACGTGGAACCCGGTGACCGGTTGCACGAAAATCAGTCCGGGATGTGCGCACTGCTATGCCGAGCGGATGGCGAAGCGGCTTCGGGCCATGGGCCAGGTCCGGTACCGCAACGGTTTCCGGCTTACGCTTCAGCCGGACGTTCTGGAAGTGCCGCTGCGTTGGAAGCGTCCCCGCATGATCTTCGTCAACTCGATGAGCGATCTGTTCCACAAGGACGTTCCCCGCGATTTCATCGCACAGTGTTTCGCCGTAATGGAACAAGCCTCGCAGCACACCTTTCAGGTCTTGACCAAGCGTCCCCGGCGGGCAGCCGCCATGGCCGACGATTTGCCCTGGCCGAAGAACGTCTGGCTCGGCGCGAGCGTGGAGGACGCGTCCTGCGTCTCGCGCATCGACTGGCTGGTCGAGACGCCCGCCGCCGTCCGGTTCCTGTCCCTCGAGCCGTTGCTGGGGCCGATTCCCCGATTACCCCTGCGCGGCATCCACTGGGTGATCGTCGGCGGCGAGTCGGGCCCCGGGGCGCGACCGATGGACTCGAAATGGGTTTTTCAGATTCGCGATCGCTGCCGGGACGACGGCGTACCGTTTTTCTTCAAACAGTGGGGAGGCGTGCAGAAGTGCAAGGCGGGACGCGAACTCGAGGGACGAACGTGGGATGACGCACCGACACGGGAGGGCAGATTCGATGGCGAGCGATCGGTGGCTTGAACTCTGTAAGTCGGTAAAGGCCGATGATGGTCATTTCTTCGCGCAGACGATCATCGATTGACCGGCGTAGGCATTGTCGTCGGCGTAGGTGATTTCCGAGAATCCAGCGTCTTTCAATTGCTGGGCCACGTCGTCGACGGTCCACCGATTGAGCATCGGTGCCAGGGAGTGAGTGTTGATGCTTTCCACGCGATCGTAGTGGGCACGAAGCTCTTCGAACTTTCCGTTGCTTTGAAGATCGCGCCGGATTTGGCGGAAGAGTCGTTTGAGGTTGCTTTTCTTCTGCGGTCCGCTGATCCTGACCTCACCGCCGGGTTTCAACACGCGTCGCGTGTCTCGCAGACAGCGGGCGGGGTCCTCGAGGGAGTACGTGACGTTATTGAGGATCGCGCAGTCGAAGTAGTCGTCCTGCAAGCCAAACAGCGAATTGATGTCTTGCTTGACGGCCACCACGCCCGCCCCGTCGTCGTCCGATCGCAAGTACGGCTTACACTTCGAACGCAGCACGTCCAGCATGGCCCGGTTCGATTCGAGCGCAAACACCAGGCGTTCTCCGGACGAGTCGACCAATTGCTTGGTAATGTTCCCGGTTCCGGCGCCGAGGTCGAGAACGCGGACGGCGGGCGGTATCGCCGGGATGCAGCCGTTCTCACCGAGCAACGTGTCCAGCAGCTCCCGGTAGATCTTTGTGTTCCTCAGCACGGCATCGTAGGAAAGCGCGTATTCCGTCCACATCAGATCGGCGCGCAGCAGTCGGATCAAGTCGAGCCGGTACCTGATGTTCGCACCGGCGTCCTCAAAGGACGGTCCCAGAGTAACTAACCATCCCAGCAGAGTTCCATCGTCTTTGGGAACCTGATAGGCGCGTTTGATGGCCACGAGGCGATTGTAACGTTTGCTTGTGTAGCGGATCTCTTCCACGTCGAGCGGGGGCAAGTTCTTGGGGTCCGAAAAAGCCTCTACGGTGTGATCCAGCACTTCCTCGTAGTTGTCCAGGAAATAGACCCATTCGAGCACGCTCAAGCCGCGCCGGCCTTCCATCGTGCGGTCGAACGCGAGGCTGAAAGCGAAGTTCCAGTCGACGATCCTGTAGTCTTTGTCCAACAGATACATCGGCACCATGGGATCGGCACAGGGCGTAGCGTCGAAGGCCAGGGCGGCTTCGACGAGACTGAACGACGGAGCGTCCTTACCTGGAACCGGCTTCACCGCCGCGACGGCCTGACGCTGCTTGATATCCGATGGCACCTGTTTTTGAACGATTCCGGGAGCTTGGGTGGTGTCGGAAATGACCTTGATCTCGACGCCGAAGATCTCCAGTGCGAACTGGCGAAGGTTCGGGTTTTCGAGGAACACTCCGGAGATCAACATCGCCGCACCGAGAACCACCACCAGTATGCCGCACTTTTCATCGAACAGACTGCTGAGGCGGAAAAGAGGGGGGACGACGACGAGCCCCAAGAGCAGAATGCCCACGAGTATCAACAGATAATTCACGTTTCTGAACATGCCGATCGAGCCTCCTCGGTCTTTCGAGCCGTCTTGAGGCAACGATCCATCGCGATCACCGAATCTCGGATTGCCAGAAAACGGTCGGCTCGCATGCCGGGAATGGCTTGGAATCCGCACCGTCCGTAGAAGGCTTCACGGAATTCGTGGCAGGCAAGAAACAGGACTTCGATGCCGTAAGTCTCGGCCAGCGTCACCAGCGAATCGACCAGTACCTCGCCCAGACCATGCCCGCGGAAGTGTGGATCTACGATGATGCGGCTCACCTCCGCCTTGGACCTTCCATCCCGTACAAGGTGGCAGTAGTAGCCGGGAAACTCCGCAAAAGTCTTCAACACGTCGAACGGATGCGCGAGGTGTTGCGGATAAGAAAAATACCTGCGGAGTTCTGCCGAGCCTTGCCGGTCGATCAAAGAGTTGATCAAAGAAACGTACTTGGGGAATTCTTCGCCCAAACCGCGCACCAGGCGTCCGCATGCCACCAGAGTGTCGCCTGAAAAAAATCCCAGCGGCAGCGAAGTCCGGTCGGTGAAATCCAGCTCCCATTGACTCTTGGGATCATCCTTTTCGGGCGCCAGATAGCCACATTCCTTCCACACCCGATATCGAAGCGAAAAATAGGCGCCAAGCTCTTCCTCCGATTCCAACACGCGGGGGCGCACGCCACGGCGTGCACGAACGCGAAGAATCGATTTGCGCAAGGCGAATAGCAGATCCGAGACCCGGCACGTCACCGCAGGACTCTTGGTCAACAAAGACGCGGAGGGAAAATCCGCTCTCAGGTTGCCCCACTGCGGTGCGTGTACGATCACCTCGACCCGCGACAACCCGGCTTCCTCCAGGATTCCCTCGGTCTGCTGCCGTTCCACCCCGATGGTCAGGAGGATACTCTCACCGGGACGCCGTTGAATTTCGGTGACTGCGGCGTCGAGGTGTAAGGCGTCAATTAGCCCTCAAACAAGCGAAGCCGACTTGTAGGCCGTGCTTCGTTTTTCGTATTCCGTGGGAACAGAGTATCTTTGGGCGGCTTCGGGGGAAGCCGGGATGGTGGTTCGGGTTGTCGGTTCTCACATC
>Ga0307379_10007638_pt1 | contig 14672 bp, 15 predicted proteins | sample UN2MG_FD_202237 | JGI IMG/M metagenome (GOLD analysis project Ga0307379, IMG submission 202237) | Soil microbial communities from Risofladan, Vaasa, Finland - UN-2 | ecosystem: Environmental > Terrestrial > Soil > Coastal area > Acid sulfate soil | place: Finland: Risofladan, Vaasa | collected... | reverse complement strand
TCCAGAACGTCCGTGACGCAGGCGATGAGGCCGAACTTCGACGTGTAGAGGGTGTCTTTCCCCGTTCCCACGTTCACCCTGGCCGTGCCGTCGTAAGCGTTCCTCAACTGGCCCCAGATTGTGTGCACATCGTCGTTCTTCATCGACAAGATGGTGGTAAAATCTTTGACGACCAGCACTTTCCCATCCAACTTCGGCAACAGGCTGGGATCGGGTTCGTCGGGTTCCAGGATCTTCCCTGAAATGATGGTGTGCGGCGTCAATCCTTCGGTGGCATAGATTTCAGGCACGTTGCGCCAACTCTGCACGATCTCCGTCTTTCCGCTTCCAGGGGGCCCAATGAGGTACAACCAGACCGGGTCGGAGTCCAGCCGGTTCGCCGCGACGACGCCGAACAGCACATCAATGTACGTATCGTCGCCGATGATCAGCCAGTCCTTGCAGACCCTCTTGAACGTCTCCAGTTTCGTCACCGCCTGATTCCTCCCGTGGGTCGGCCGCGGAGGCGGCCTTACGGTGTATTTTAGGCCGACCCTCGCCCCAAATCAATCGAAAAACCCCCGCGGCCCCTTGACACGCGGGAGGCGGGGGCCTATACTGTAAGTGGATAAGGGGCGTTACGGGATCGCTTCGCGGAAGGAGAGCCAGATGGCAACCAGACCCCCAACCGTCGCGTTCGGGGCCATCACCCTGTTGGAAGTCCATGACGTAGCCGCGGCCTTCGGGATCAGCATTACCGCAGCCGGCCTTCTCGCCAAGAGCCTCGACGTGCCCGTCGTCTGCGTCGGGCGCGGCCGCTACATCGCCCAGCACGCCCTCGAACAAGCCCTCTATCTCGTCGCGAAGTTTGGTGGCACAGGTTTCCGCGCCCCCGGCTCCCGCGCCAAACGTACCGGCCGACACACAGACTCCCCCATCAAGATCTCCTTCGCCGACTATACCCCCAACGAGCGCAAGCGAGCCATCTTTGAACTTGAACGCCTCAGCCGCCTCCGCTCCACCTCCCGCGCCAAGACTCTCGGCAACCTCATGCGCTCCGTCGCCAAAGCCCCGCCCCCCGATCCCATCGCCCCCGAACCCGACGCAGCGCCCGACGAGCCGCTCCCCGCTTACGTCGACCCGCTAGAGGGCACGTGAGATGCCAACCATCCTCGTCCAACACGCTGGCGAGACCCCGCCAGATCGCGCTCTGACGGTGGTGGAGCAGGATCGTCTCCTCACGGCCATCCTGTCCTACACCGACCCGCTCGAACTACAGCGAGTCATTGAAATAGGGGGCCTCACCTTCGATGACGAGATCAACATCGTCATCGAACTCATCAAGCAAACCGAGGACCAGCGCACTCGTCTAGCAGCCCTCAAGTTCCTCGACGCCCTCCGAATGCGCGCCTTGCGTCTCTCCGGCTACGTCGTCACCGCTCGCCAGCAGCGCAAGGATGGACCCGACCAAGTAACGCTCAGCACGACCCGTGTGTTGCGGGTCTTGGAGCGGAGCAGGAACCCATTTTCACCGAAAGCGGAGGAGCAGGACAATGGACAAGACGCGGAAGACCGAAAAGCCATCGATGGTGAAATCGCCGGAAGCCTCCCAGGCCACAGCAGAGGCCCCACCCAAGCCCTCCCCGGCGGACTCGCCACCGGTGCCCTCGACCCCGACAGCGGAGACCCAAGCCCCGACGATTGAGGCTGAGCCGCCCCTCGTCGCGCCCACGCCCGAGCAGAAGTTCCTCGTGGCGATGGCGCGCGTCATGCCCTATATCATCGATGAGGCGGACGATCGGCGCCTGATGCTCACGCTCCGCGACCTCTCGTTGGGTATGATGCTTCCAGTGGCGATCATGTGGGCAGGGGGCTACGACTCCGCCGCTCGCATCACCAGCGCCGCCAAGATGCGCCTCATGGACACGACCTGGCTCGCCGACATGCTGCCGCGCCTCTGCAATCGGTTTTTCGGCGGCCTCCTCGACAACCCACGCTGGATCGGTCGCCTGTTGGCGACGACGGCCATGATGGAATCCCTCATGGAGTACGTAAGACGCGATGAAAACTAAGCCGTACCGCGCCCCCCGCGAGGGGAACCCGTTTTGGCCGCTGCCACCGGACTATCCTACGCTAACCGAGGATGGCCAGCGGCAAGCCCGCAAGGCTGTTTGCTGCACACAAAAAACACCTGCGGATTTTACGACCGCCTGGGATTTTTTCCGCAACTACTACCTGTTGGATGAACGAGACGACGGTTACTTCTTCGACGCCTTCTGCGCCAGCCCGCCATTCCACTATCAGGGCATCTACGACTTCGCACGGTATCCCCGAAATCTCTTGGCCGCCCCCCGCGGCTTCGCGAAATCGAGCGTATTCTGCACCGAAGTTCCCATCTTGCTCGCCGTCACGCGGCCCTACTACAAGATGACGGTGTGCCTCGCGACGGACGGCATGGTAGCCGAACGTTTCGACCGATTCAAGTTCCAACTCGGCGAGAACGAGCGCATCCTGCAGGACTTCGGCTCGCTGCGGCCCAAGCGCGGGGAGGGGCTGTGGTCCGGCCATCTCATGCGCCTGGCCAACGGAGCGTTCATCCAAGGCCGAGCGGTCGGCGGGCGTAAACGCGGCGCCAGGCCCCATGTTTTCATTCTCGACGACCCTGAATACGACCCATCCCACAGCACGAACACAGACGAACTCCTCGCCGACTTCAAGTGGATGATGTTTCACATCATCATCCCCATGCTGCGCCCTGGCTGTAACTGCTTCTGGACCGGCACAGACATCCATCCCCGCGGCTTCCTCCACTACGCGCTCTACAGCGACGACCCCCGCTTCACGTGGTGGAACCGCCGGGTTCTCGCAGCCGAAGAAACCCCGGAAGACGGCGGCGAAACCAAAGTCCTGTGGCCCGAGATGTGGCCTCTCGAAGCGCTCCAGAATCGCCGCGGCGAGATCGGGGCCGCCGCTTACAGCGCCGAGTATCTCAACCAGCCCGTCTCCCCCAAGGACCGCCTTTTCAACATCCACCCCGACCTCGACACCTACCACCTCGAAGAAGAAATCGTCGGCGACCCGCTCACCAGCCCTGTCGAGGTCACCTACCTCGAAGCCGATCGCGGCGCCGCCTCCATCGAGGGGGCGATCGTTGAGACAACCTCTGTCGGGGTCCCGGGCTGGGTGCGCATCCGTCGCCCCTTCGGCGAGTTCGTTCGTTCCATGTTCCGCGTGTCCGTGACCGACTACGCGGCCTCGACCGAGCCCTCGGCGGACTTCAGCACCGTCTTCATTCTGGGCTTCGAGCACGGCATCCCGAACATGTGGCTGTTGGACGCATGGATGGGCCGCGTGAAGCAAGACCGCCTCCTCGCGACGATCTGGGAGATGGGCCTTCGCTGGAACGTCCACGTGACCGGCGTGGAGGCGGTCGGCCTCCAGCGCGCCGTTGTCGACAGCGTGGGCGACCTGATGGACGACCGGGCCCTCGCTGCCGGCTGGCGCCCCCGCGTCGTGCCCATCCGCTACAAGCGCGGCCAGGACAAGGCCACTCGCATCAAGACCGCCCTCGAATGGCGCCTGAACCGCGGCCGCATCAAACTGCCGCTGTTCCGTCGCGCCGGCTTCCCGTGGAGCGAGATCTTCGAGGAGATCGAGAACTTCACGCTCGACCTGCGCTTCCTCCCGCACGATTGCGCCGTGGATACACTCGCGATGGGGAACGAGGTCATCCCGGCTCCTCCCGGCGCTCGCGCCGCCAACCCCCCCGGCAACCTATCCGCACTAGAACTCCTCGCGCGAGGCGATGCGACGACCGCCGCCGGCCTTCCGCGGGTGGTGGACATCACATCGCTGGACGTGGAAACAGTTGAGGGCGCCCTTGACGCGTTGCACGGCCGGGCGTATAATGAACCCAGACGCACGCTCGCGAACGTGCGCGTTCTGGGCGCCGAACGCACTCGGAGGGAAGGACGATGGTAGAAACTCTGCTGGTTGTGGCCGTGCTGTTGGCGTCCTTGGTAATGAACGTCCTCATGGCGGCCATAGTCCTGCGCCTCGAAGGCGACCTGTTCACTGTGACACAGCGCCTCTTGGGCCTGACGCCGCGCGCCCAGCAGGTACGCCGGGAAGATGGAAGCGAAGCCCCGACAGACGGTTGTGCGGCCGGGGCTCTGCGTGCAGCAGCAGCCGCTCGGCGCCAGCACCGGGTTCAACCGGAGCCTGCGGTCGGGATCATCCGCGAGATGGGAACCTCGGGAGGCCACATTTCGCGGGAGCCAGAGAGGACTAACGACTAATGGCTGCCATGTTGAGCCTACCGAGCGACAAAGATCTTCTGGCTGAGGCCGTGGGCCAGATGGTAAAAGACGGCGAGTCCGTCCGAAATGCGCGGGCGGTGCAGTGGTGGATCACTCACTTCTATCTTGAGGGTTGCCGTCAGTTCACGCTTCTCGACTACATCAACGGGACCGTGCGCGCATCGGAATCCAACGACGGCGAGGGCATTCCCTTCAAGTTGGAAGAGGCCGTCAAGCGATACCAGATGGAAGTTGGGCGCCTCCTGCGCATCGACACGTCGCCGCAGGTCAAGCGGCGTGGAAACACGTTGGACAGTCTGCGCGACGCGAGCGTTGGGCAAGCCACGCTCTCCAGCATCGTCAGTCCGAGCGATGTCAACAAGACCAAACTCGAACTGATGCCGATGCTGGCGAAGTACGGCATGGGGGGGGTGCTCGCCTGGGTGCCGCCCAACATCAAAGAGGAGGCCACGGCGCTTCCCGCCATTGAGACCGTGCCGCCGTGGGAACTGTTGCCGGTCCCCGCCAATCCGGCGTCCCATTCGGAAGTGCGTGGGACGATACGCAGCCGATGGGTGACGCTCGATTGGCTTGAATCGCACGCGGATTACAAGAAGAGCATCGACAAGTCCAAGGATTCTGACCTCGAAGTGCGCGAGGTGGAAGTAGGCCGAGCGCCGGCCGGCAGTCGTCATTCCCCGCACGGCGCGTACAGTCAAGCGGGCGGCGCGGCCGCAAGCGATAGCATATTCCCGCGTCATCCCCGTGCGGATGACATTGAAGCCGAAATGCCGCTCACCAAGTACGTACGTTTCAATGAACTGTGGGTGCAGGGCGATCGCGGCCGACTCGCTCGCTACGTGGTGACGGCCGGCCGCGTGCTGTTGCTCGACGAGGACTACACCAAACCTGAATCTCCGTCGCCAATGATGCCCATTGGCATTGCGCGTTATGTGGACACCGGCACGTTCTACGGCCGTGGGTTCGTGGAACTGATGATTCCCGCCAACGTGCAGGCGGAGACCTTCATCCAGAACCTCTTTGACAACGCCAACGATCTCGACCTGCTCGGTTTCATTGCCATTCCGACGACGCTCGGATTCTCCGTGACGGAACTCGTGGAGGGATCCGCGCGCCCCCGAGTCATCCAGTACGAGCCGGATCCCATGCGGCCGGCGCTCGAACCGAAACTCATCCAACCCGCTACGACCGGGATGCTGCCCGCCCGCGTCGCCGAACTCGCTTTGAGCCTCATCGAGCGTATGTCGCCCCAAGGCCCGATGTCCGTCGGGCAAGCCCCCGGACGCGTCGACTCGGCTCAGGGTCTCGGCATCGTGCGCGAGGAGGCCGCTACGCCCCTCGTCCTTCCTGCCGCTTCCATCGCCGAAGCCTACGCTTCCGTGTACCGCGCCATCCTAGGATACGCCCGGGAAACGTGGAGCAGCATCACGCTGGGTTCGATCGCCACCATTGACGACGCCATCGCCGGCGTGGTCATCGACCCGCGCACCGGCACGCTCGACCGCGAGAAGAACGCCGCTCCCGACCCGCTCCGGGTGGACGTGGGCATCGTCTCCTCGATCCCGCAATCCCCAGAGCAAATAAAGGAAGACCTTGTTTTCGCCGTCAAGATGGGCGGCCTCAGCCCCGTCTGGTTCCGCATCGAAGCCCGCCGCCGCGGCTTGGACCTTCCCCTCGGCAGCGACGCGGACTGGCACACCTATCGCATGGCGATGCTGAACAACATCCTCGTCTTCGGCGACGGACAAACCCCAGGTGAGGCAGTCGTCAGCGCCTACATGAACCACGGGCTCGCGCTGGAGATCGTAGCGGCCTTCATGGCGCGACCGGAGTACAATCTTGCCAGCATCGAAGTGCGCGAGAAGTTCGAGAAACTTCGCCAAGAACACGAGGAAATGCTGGGTCAAAAGTACCCGGAATCCCTCCCTTATCCAGAGGACGCCCCTAACACAGCAGCACCGAGTACGGGCGGCGGCCAGGTGCCCGAAGAACTCCTGGCTATGATGGGTGGAGGCGGTCCATGATCAAAGGCTCCAAACATTCCCCACAGGCTCGCGCAAAAATGTCCGCCGCCGCCAAAGGGAATAAGCGCGCCCTGGGGCGCAGGCACACATTGGAAACATGCACCAGGATGTCTATTGCGCACAAGGGTAAGAGATTGTCGCCCGAGCACCGCGCCGGAATAAGTGCCGCCACGAAGGGTTTCAACAATCCTAACTGGCACGGCGGCATTACATCCGAGCGCCAGCGCGCAAGGGACAAACCTGAGTATGTCGCGTGGCGCGACACCGTGTTCGCGCGCGATGATTTCACTTGCCAGGTCTGTAGTAAGCGCGGCGGCGCCTTAGAGGCGCACCACATCATTCCGTGGGCGGTGTGCCGAGCGCTGGTCTACGATGTGCCCAACGGATTGACCACATGCAAAGCGCCATGCCATCGGAAGGTGTTACATGCACCTTCGATGCGCTTAGCCGGATAAGGGAGGAAGAACAATGGCAGATGAGATCAAGTTGGAAGGTGGAAAAGTCGTCGCGATGAAGGATGGTGTTGCGCGCTCCTTCACGCCGGAAGAACTCGTGAAGCGTTATGACGCCGCCGCCGGCGAGGTGGACGGCGCGGCGGTGACGATCAAGGTCGATGGTCGGGAGCAAACCGTAACCGTCGGCGAACTACGTGCGATGGCGGAGAAATCCTCCGGCGCCGATGCGCGATTTCGGGAGGCTGCCGCCACCCAGGCACGCGCGAAGACGGGCCTGCGCCTCCAGGAACTCAGCGAACGCTTCCGCAGCGTCACGATGGGCCAGGTGACCGACGCCGAGATCACCGAGTACTGCCAACTCAACGGCCTCGACGCCGAAAAGACCACGGCAGTCATCGCGCGGCTCCGCGTCGAACAGCACGCCGCAGCCGGAACAGCCGCGGGGGCAAGCGGCGATGACGAGGATGCTGCTGTTACCGGCCTGCAGCAGCAGGTGGCAGCCCTCAATGCTCGGCTTGAAACCCTGCAGTCGAGCGATTCGCAGCGGCAGGAGCGGGAAGGGGAGGCAGTTCTGCGACAAAATCTGAGAAATCGCTTGACTTCTGACCCGATACTGGGTAAGATGCTAGTGGTGAAGGACGACCGTGACTGGGAGGACGCCAGTACAGCCCCGGGAACCCTTCTCCGTGACGCCTTTGCAGAAGTGCGTAGTCGAGTGGTGTTCGGCAGATTGGCGCTCACCCCTGAATTGCTGGAAGACGTTATGCTGACCCTTCGGTCGCGCATACAGCAATTCGGCAAGTGGTGGGGCGGAGCCGGCCAAGCGAATGTTGCCGCCGGTCCTGCTTCTAGCCTGTCTCCGGGCTCGCTCCAAACGAAGCGGCCGCTGCGGCGTCCGAAACCCGGCGAACCTGGCTACGACGCCTATGTGGGCGATCGGTTGGGCCGCATAATTGCGGAGGAACGCCAAGGCTAACGGACACCCGCTGAGGACTCTGGCATCCTCTGTCGGGGGAGAGCAACATCATGGCCGATACGATTGTAACGAGTACTGCCCTGCAGTACTTGTTTGAGGAGGAACTGTATCCGACCGTTCAGGATACCCTCCCCGAAATCTGTCCGATCGCCGACAAACTGACCCCCACGTTCAGGAACGTGGAACGGCAGTCCGGCATCGGTCGCAAGTGGACCATCCGCCACATCTTCAGCGCCGGCATGGCCGGTCACATGAAGTGGGTGGATGATCGTGCGGACAACCTGCGCCGGTTGGAGAATGTGCAGAAGCATTCCCTGACGGCGCAACTGCCGACGAACACGTGGACCTCCGCGACGGAAATCAGCATGGCGACCGCTTACGAGCGGGACGTGCCGATGGCCGCTGCAATGGGCAACATCCCGATGCCGCTGGAAGTCGTCCAGTCCAGCAAGTTGGACTCCGCGATGATCGATCTCGTCGCCCGTAACCTCAAGGGTGCGGCGAAGATGGTCGCCCTGTCCATGATCAACTCGTGGTTCAAGGCAGCCGACGGCTCGCTGGGCACTGTCAGCACTGTGAACGCGAGTTACACCGGCGCCACTGGCGTCGGCGACGGCGAAGTCCGCATCACCGCGCTCGCCACCGGCCGCATCCGTAAGTTCATGGATGGGCAGATGGTGGACGTGTTCAGCAGCGATTGGGCGACGCAGCGCAACAAAGTCAGCACCACCGTCCGTCCGCTCGTCGTGGACGGCTCGGATCCTCTGTCGGGCCAACTCCGGCTCGTGTGCCCGTTTGGGGTGATCGACAGTGGCGTGGCCATTGGCGACATCATCATCCCCTACGGCTCCAAGATGTCGGGGCAGTCCGAAGCATGGTCCGGCCCGTACGGCTTCGCTGACTTCATCAAGCAGACCGGGACCATCCTCGGCCGCACCGGCGACGCCTCGTTCGGCATCGATGTGGACGTCCGACCCGTGTTCAAGTCCTATGTCAAAGCCCACAGCGCGGCGTTGACGGAGATGGACCTGAACAAGTACATCGGCTTCTTCCAGGAAGCCACCGGCATCGGGCTTGACACCATCATCACCACGCTCGGTGTGGCGAACAAGTTGCAGGAGCAGCCGTTCACTGGTTCCTCGGTCTACCGTCAGGCGTTCGACCGGACGGGGCAGGCCCTCGAATACGTGGCAGGTCGCGCTGCGATCCGCTACGTGTACGAAGGGAAAGAGTTCGACTGGTTCATCTGCAGCCTCTCGAACGCGGGTGAGGTACTGATTCTGCGCCGGAACGGGCAGAATTACAAGCAGTACACGCCTCCGCCCATCGAGAGCACCGCCGATGCGCCGCCGAACTTCGGCAACGCCATCGAGTTCGTGGGACGCGCTCTGGGCTTCACGGGCATGTGGATCCCCGTGCTGTCCAACAGCGAGTTCTACCCGATGGTACAGGCGCCGTTCCTGTTTAGGACTCAACTTCTACCCGAGAACCCGCAGAGCATCAAACTCACGGGTTGCACGGAGTCAAATGTGTAACGGGCAGAAGTGCAGAGGCTAGTAATGGGGCGGGGTGATGGGACGCCCCGCCCCGATGTTTTGCGCGGAGAAATCTCAATGCGTAAGGATGCTCATCACTCGTTGGAGACCCGCGCCAAGATCGGCGCCGCACATCGCGGCAAGAAGTTATCACTTGAACACCGCGCAAAGATCGCTGCTGGTGGCACAGGAAGGAAACTTTCGGTGGAGACTCGCGCTAAGATTTCCGCATCTAAGATGGGGAATAAGTGTTCTCTGGGCAGCAAGCGCATACTTGGTGGGTGCAAGAATCCGAACTGGAAAGGCGGCATTACTCCTGGGCATGATCGCGCACGAAACGACCCACGATATGTCGAGTGGCGCACGGCCGTCTTCGCGCGCGACAACTTCACCTGCCAAACTTGTGGTAAGCGCGGCGGTGACCTCGAAGCGCACCACATTATCGCGCGGAAACAGTGCGAGGCGCTGGTGTACGACGTGCCGAATGGCCTGACCGTCTGTGAAACTCCTTGCCACGATTCGCTCCACGCGGCTTCCATGCGATTGGCGGGATAGGAGGGCGCCGAGATGATGCTACTGAGGATCGACAAGGATCGCCACTGGATTCCACCGCAGCCCGTCGGCGAAGTAGGCCGATGGCTTCGTGCGGAGTTTCCCAACCACCGCGATCTGTTCATCTACTTCCATCGCCGGGCGGGTACGTGGGTCGTTGCGATGTGGATGCAGCGCGACGTCTCAGCAAAGGAACTCTACGTTCTCGGTCCGCAGCCGGTGCTCACCCCGACAGGGGCGGAGCGGCTACAGCGGCTCGTACACCAACCGTTGATGTGGAACGCCCTTCGGCAGCAGATCACCGCCGAGGAGCGCGCTTCTGTGACGGGCGACGCGGAGGAGGCTCTGGATCGCAAAGAGGCCATGCGCCGGCTCGTACGTGATCTGCATCCGGGGGCCGGGGGCGGTCGAAAGATCGGTCGGGCGCAAGTGAGCGGCGCATAAGGAGCAAACGATGGACGGTTTCCTGACGCGAGCGATTGCGGTGGTCCGCGACGCCACTGACGAACCTGAACTGCAGCCGAAATATACGGATACGAAGATCGCCGCTTACCTCCAGAAGTCCTATGCGCACGTGCTGTCTGAGGCCAACCGCTGCAGCCGCACGCCCGTCACGGCGCAGTGCGACATCACCATCGTCGGCGCGGACGAGGACCAAGCCTACGCCCTGCCGCCCGTTGTCAAGGCCATCCGCGAGATGCACATGATGGACGACACCGGCAATCGTTTGGAGCCCGTGCGCTCTCGCGGCACCAGCCACGTGTGGGGGCCGAAGTACACGCTTGAAGGAACGACGTTGAAGATTCGCGCCGGGTCGTTCGCGGAGGGCGACATCCTGCGCATCACCTTCACGCCGAGCGGGGCCGCGGCTCTCCACGAAGGCGTTTGTACGATCGACGCCACCGGGACCATCGTGACGCTCGCCGAGACGCCGACCAAAGGCACCCGCGATACGCGCATCAACGCCTACGCCGGCTCCACGCTCCGCGTCCTCGGCGCCACCACGACCGGCAACTACGTCCAAGATCGTCTCATCACCGCCTACGATGTGACCACCCTTGCTGCCACCGTGTCTCCGGCGGTCAATCCAATCCCGACGGGCATCATCACGTACGAGATCGCACCGCCGTTTGACGACATCCTCGACGAAGCCATCGCGCTCGACACTGCCCTTCGCATCCTCGGCATCGAAGGCAACATCGCGCGGCAGCAAGCGATCTCGTTGACGTACCAGACGGCTCTCCGCGACCTGCGGCTCACGATGGCACAGCGAAATGCGACTGCGGGCCACCTTGCCGAAACCCGCATCCCCAGGCGCTGGTGAGGCCATGGGTAGAAAACAAACACCCGAAACCCGCGCCAAAATCTCCACCGCCAAGAAAGGTAAAAAGCGCGCACCGTTCTCGCCCGAATGGCGCGCCAAAATAAGTGCTGGGATGATGGGAAAGAATCGTGGGCCGAGAACGCCGGAGGTGCGCGCGAAGATAAGCGCCGCGCTAAAACGCTTGTACGCTGACCCTACGAAAAATCCACGTTGGCTTGGCGGCATCTCGCGCGAACCCTACGCCTGGGAGTTTAATGAAGAACTCAAAGAAGAAGTCCGTCGCCGTGACAATCACAAGTGCCAGTTGTGCGGAGCGCCCCAAGCCGAGTGCGAGAAGACATTGCACGTGCATCACATAGACTACGACAAGGCGAACAACGATCCTGTGAACCTCATAACGTTATGCTCGTCTTGCCACCCTCGAACGTCTGGCGCGAATCGAAAACACTGGATGGCGATGTTCCAAGTGGCAGCAATACAGCGCAGCATCGTCGAACTTGAAAGAAGGAAGGACTAAATTGTACACGTACCCGGAACCCTACAGGCTACAGGCCCCGATGCCGCAGGAGACGCTCTCGGGGCGGCTGCTCCCCGGCAACTCCGCCTCGCCGCGCTATTCGGCGCTCGGGGAGGTAGTGCCCATCGGAAGCGGCCCGCGCGGCTTCGCGCCGCCGGCCTCCATGCCGAATCTTGCCGTTTTGACGGAAGCGGGCGGCGGCTACGGATACGGGTTCGGCGATACGTACATCGACAACAGTTGGGGTTCGCTCCAGCAACTGCTCGAATGGTCGCAGTCCGATCCCTACTACGGCGCCCCGTCCTACTTCGCGCAGTTCGTGTACCCGCCGTCGCAGGGCGGCGACTACAACCCCGACTGGCTTACTGCGCCGATGGATCCCCTGGCGCCGACCACCCCCGGCACGATGGCATACCTCCGGGCCGGCGCCGGACTAGACCGCACCATGCTGCGCATGTTCGTCGATCTCGCGACGGATCCCGGCCTGGAGTTCGATGCTGCCGGCAACGCCGGCAAACTCCGCGTGAGGGTAGACGGGACGCGCGGTCTATCGCTCGACGCCAACGGAGTCGGTCTGGATCCGATAGGCGGGGCAAAATACGACGTGTTCTACGTCAATGCGGCTGGCGGCATTACGCGCGGCCCACAGAAACTGAGAGCCTAGCATGGCCTGGACACCCATCGCCGACGACTTCGACGCCTTCAGCGCGGCGGTCATCAACGAGTACGTCGGCGCGCTGAACGAGCGGCGTCAGGCCCTCGGGCAGGGCACTATTGGCACTTACGCTGAGGACGACCTTGTTCCCAATAGCGCGGCCGTCATCAGAGCGTGGCAGCAATGGATAGAGACGAACTTGGTCTCGTTCGTTGTTTCCCACGACGGAGGAGTTCCGCGCGAGGGCGGTCACTACGACGGCGTAGACACGATTGACACCTACGCGAACCTGGTGGCGGTGTTCGCGGCAGCGGGCCTCGCGCGCACCAACTGGCGACGAGTTCGAGACCATGCCTTTTTCGCCTGGGGACAAGCACAGGAGGACGACGACTACGCCCTGGAATTATTCGAGGACATTCAGAAGTGCCTGAACGTGCTCGTGTGGACCCTTGCAAACCTTGCCATAAATCCTGATAATAATGTCTACGTGGGCGAAGATTATGGGGCGGCAGACTGGGCGACCGCAAAATACAATGCCGAGGCCGATTATCATTTTATCAACGAACGATGGGGAGGCCAGGCGTGGACGTGGGGGCAGTATGGTGGTTTAGACTACGATGCGGGTTTGTCTCGCACGTGCGAGTTCTCACACGCCACTGCTTGGAATGGGTGTGTGCGGTATGTAGATTGGTATGTCCTGACTGAAGCCGCACAGGAATCCCAGCCTTTCGACGCCTACGGCGACGACGTAATCGAAGACAAGTATTCGCTATTTTCGCAGGACGAGCCGGCAAACGCCGACGAAACTATCATCAGCGGAACGCTTCTCGGACAAACGGCGAAACCAAATAATCCGTGGTGTGCTGAACCCGACACAGACCATAGTCCGACGATGCGGGGATGGAGGCAAGTGGGCCGCGCTGTAGTCGTTCGCTGGAACGTGGTGGGCGGATTTAGTTATCAGTAGTGTGGAGGCATTGACATGCCATCGCTTCTCTTGAAAGCGTACCCGGTGGTTGGGCCGTACATGGACGCGGGGCGAGGCCCGTCGCGCGTCCCGCTCGGCTACTTCACGGATCTCGTCGGCGCCGACGGGCGGTTCGTGGGCGAGGTGCGCCCGTTCCCAGGCTGTGCGCGGGTGAAAGACCTCACCACCGCCGTATCCGGCCTAACTGCTGTGGACTACTTCGCGTACGCCATCGTCATGCGGGGCGCCACCTCCGACCTCCTGCGCGGTTTCGTCGTCCGGGGCACACACGCAGCCACCGTCAAGTTGTTCTACATCTACTACGACACCAGCACCTCCGCATGGACTTACACCGCCCTCGAAGCCACAGGCACGACCGCTGGCAAGCGCATCGGCGTGACGACCTACGGCCGCTTCCTCTACGTGGCGGTCGAAGGCGTCGCAACGTGGCCCCAGGTCTTCTACTACGATCTCGGCACCTCGGCGTGGATCAGCGCCGCGATGGGGCCGGTGTACGAGGACGAGGAGAACGCAGCCCCGACCCCGACAGAGGAGGCGGGCGGCATCCTCCCCATCGGCACGTACAACATCACGTACCGCTTCTACAACAGCATCCGCGGCGTGCGCAGCGGCATGTCCGCCCGCGCGAGCATCACGACCGTGGCCGACGACGAGAAGATCGAGGTGGTGATTGACCAGCCGGCGGCGGGCTCCGACAACTTTGACCGCGTGGAGGTCTTCCGCACGCTCAACGTGGAAGTGGCCGGCTCCTCCTACCAGGGCGGGCTGCTGTTCCCCGACGTGGACGAAGCAATCGCGTGGTCGGCGGCCCCCGCGAAGCACACCACGTACGTGGGCGTCACGAACTCCGACATCGTTCTCGCGCAGACGCGACCCTTCGAGCCTCTCGAAGACGCTGTGGGGCCTCCCCCTCTGTCGGGGGTCGTACGATACTACCAGGGCGCACTGTGCATGGCGTCGGACCCGGCTACCGGCGGTGGGGCAGGGCTCGTGTGGAGTGCGGTAGGGAGTTTCGACTTGGAGAACTTCTCGCCGGCGCACTCGTACCCCGAGCGCTTGGAGGATGGCCGCGTTATTTCCTTGGTAGAGGCGGGCGACGTGTTGTATGCCCTGACCAATTCGGTGGTGTGCCGCCTCCGAAAGATGGGCGCGCAGTTGTCCATCCACCGCCTGCACTTTGGGCGCGGCGTGACAGCGCCCGGCGCTGCGCATAGTGTCGGGGATGACATGCTGATGCTGACGCCCATTGGCTTCGGGATCGTGACGGGGCAGACCGGCGACATGCAGGTTTACACTTCGCTCGACGGTGTGGCGTTCGGTGACTGGCAAGACTCGCTGGGGGATGTGG
>Ga0307379_10007637_pt1 | contig 14672 bp, 20 predicted proteins | sample UN2MG_FD_202237 | JGI IMG/M metagenome (GOLD analysis project Ga0307379, IMG submission 202237) | Soil microbial communities from Risofladan, Vaasa, Finland - UN-2 | ecosystem: Environmental > Terrestrial > Soil > Coastal area > Acid sulfate soil | place: Finland: Risofladan, Vaasa | collected... | reverse complement strand
GTCATCTCGGACTGCACCGTATGCCACGGAACAGGGCTCCTCGATGCCATCGTCCAAGGTAGGGGCGTCCAGGTGTTCTGCGCTTGTGTCATCACGCAGAGGGAGGAGACGTGAGCGACGAGACGAAGAAGGGCTCCACCAGCGCCTCGGCTAGCTACGACGGCTGGAGCCTGGGCACCGAACTGCCGAAGGAGATGGCGCGCGTTCGCGACGTGGTGATCCCCGCCTACGTGGCGATCGGGCCAGTGGGAGCGTTCGCCGCATCGTGGATGCGCGCGGCGCTCGACGACGCGGCTCGCGCGATGGCCGAGGGCGACCTGCCGGGCATGATCGCGGCATACGAGGCGCTGAAGGAGGCGAGGACGTGACCGACGAGACAGACTACGTGCGACGCACGTGCGAGGCAGCGACGCCGGGTCCGTGGCGTGCAGGCGTGTGTAGCCCGGACCTCTTCGCCAACGCCCGCGCCATCGCTCTCCTCGGCTCGACGTGGCGGGAGGCTCTCGCGGTGATCGAGGCGGCTGAGAAGTGTGGCGAGCCGACCAGGGGTGACTACCCGGACGACAGACGCGGGGCCCTCGCTGCCGCCCTCGACGACTACCACGCCGCCGTGCGTGCTCACCGGGAGGCATGAGATGAGAAGCTACGGATACGATTTGAGCATGGAGGTCCATCGCGTCCTCGAAGTCACCACCGAGCGTCACGAGCGGAGGGACCGGCCCGACTGCGACGATCACGACGTCTACGAGGTGCGCGTGGTGCATCAGCGCCACGACGGCGGGAAGGGCTGCTACGTGCTGCGCCTCTTCGCCGACGCTGACCGGGACATCGGCATCGTCAAGTGGGCCGGCTCGGACGCTGTCACTACTGACCTGCTCGCGCTCGCCGTCACCGGCAACCTCACGCGCGCCGTGCTGATGACCGCCCTCGGGCGCGCCTACGCTGCCGCCCTCGACGATCGGGGGGAGTCGTGAGCGAGGCGATGGGGGACCGCCTTTGCGCTCGGTGTCGCGCCACGTGGATCAACGCCGAGTTCTGCTGGCGATGTGCGTTGGAGGAGATCGACGGCTTGCGCGCGCTGACCGAAGACCAGTTCTCGGTTCTCGCGGCGGCCCGCGAGCGTATCGCGGAGCTGGAGCGGGTGGCTAACGTGCGACTCGTCGCGCTAGACCGCATCGTCGCCGACCTCGACCGCGCCCGTGCTGTCGTAGAGGCGGCGCGGAGGGTGGATCCCGAGTGCGGGCGGTATGCAGGCGTGGACTGCGCTGACCACGCCGAGCCGCCCGAGGTGTGCGCGCCGTGTGCCCTGCGTCTTGCGGTGCGCACACACGATCGGGGGGAGTCGTGAGCGACGAGACGAGTGAGATCGAACGCATGCGGGCGATGGTCGCCCGGTACGACGCGTGCGGGTGTGGCAACGCCTACGCTCACGCGGGGACGATCGAGGACTATCGCGTGATGGTCGCCGCCATCGATGCCGCACGCGAGCGCATCGCGGAGCTGGAGGGCGACCTAGATTTCGCGGAGAAACTGAACACACAACTAGCGGATGGTCGGGCCTGCAAACCTGCAACGAACGAAGGGGCGAAGACATGAGCAAAGCAAACGAACTCGCGAACCGAATCAACCGCACGCTCGCGCGTGTCCCGAACGTGTGGGCAGAGGTGCACGGGCGCGTCGTGCGCTTGTGCGACAACGGCGGCGCGCGGCTCGTGTTCTACAACGCGACGAAGATGCGCCCCTCCGAACTCGCGATGCACCTCGGGTCGCTCGTCGCCGAGCACGACCCGACCGTGCTGGACGAGGCTCTGCGCAGGCTCGACGCGATCGGGGCGGATGGGCGAGACGAGCGAAACCGCGCCCGTCGCGAAGCCGTCGCGGTGTTGGAGGGCGACCTAGATGAGTGAAGAGATGACGATCGAAGAGCGCGCGGGCGTGCCGTACTGCACCGAAGAGAAGTGCGTCAGCTACGACGGCAAGCGCTGCGCGTTGCTCGGGCACGCGCCTGAGAAGGTGTGCGTGCCGTACGTGAGGCTGATGGCGCAGACGCTCGCGGACGCGGGTGGCGTCGTGCGCGTGCTGCGCGCCGAACGCGACATCATCCGCACGCTGTGCTCACGCGCAGAGCTGATGAGCGGCGGTCGAGTTGCAGCGCGTGATGTGATCGCGGTGCTCGACACGGGCGAGGGCAAGCAGGTGATTCAGTAGCTCATCCGGTATCCGGTACAGGAGACAGCGGAGGCACTGAGGGATGAAAGACAAACGCACGGAACTCTACGTCCCCGAGCCCCACGTACGCACGTACACCGAGCACGAAGTCGCGCAGATTCTCACTTCGCGCGACGCGATGCTCACGGTCGCGCAGTGCATCTCCGAGCAAGCGCCGCGCATCTACGTGCGCGAGGAGGTGAACGGCAAGTGGGACTCTTACGCGCTCACCGAGCTGCCGGCGGAGCTGGCGATCCTGCACGTGCTGCGGTTCATCGCGGAAGGCCGCATGCCCGTCGTCATGGTCGATGACTAGCCGCACCGACGACGATGCCGCGTTCGCGCGCCGCATGCAGCGCAAGCGAGGCGTGCGCTTCTGCAACGTGTGCGGTATCCACGCAGGTGAACGCATCGATCCGATCCCCGAGCACGTGCAAGTGGTCGTGTCGCGAGTCGCGCGGGTGTGGAACCAGGCCGACGGCCCGCCCTTCCTGCGCGACTGGAAGCTGCTCGGCGGACTCTGTCCCGTTCACGCGGCCGAGGAGCTGTTAGCCGCTGTGGATCCGTGCACCGCGGAGTGGGCACGCGCCTCGGCGAAAAGCGCGAGGTGCTGCCAGAACACCGGGCTGCGTGTGCAGTGGTGCGAGAGCTGCCGCAAAGGCGTCGACCGTGGAATCCTCATGGCGACAACCCGCCGCTCTGGTAAAACGCTAAGTGCTCTCGCGGACGCCGTGTCGAAGGCGGAGAGCGGCAAGTACGTGACGTACGTCGTGCATGCGATCCCCCACACGAACTACTGCATCGGTCTGTTGCGCGAGCACGGGCTTGTGCCGCAGCGGAAGGCGATGATGGACGGGATGTTCAAGTTCAATTCAGGAGGCACGCTTCGCTTCCTCGTCCACAGCGCGCTCGACCGTCGCCTGTCGAGAATGCCCCCCGAGGAGAACGATCGACGCGCTGTCATCTACGATCACCACGCGCTAGACATTCGCGCGGCCAGTGACTTCGCAAAAGGAGAATGAGATGCCTAAAGGAACCGCGCTGTACGTTCGACGGATCGGGAAGAGCCAGGGTCGCCCGTCGCAGTTCGCGAAGAAGTGCAGCGACGCCGGGCTTGGCTGGGTTGCTCTTGCGGGCTGCTGGCAGGATGAGGCCAACGGCAAGCCGACCATGAAGATGATCAACTCCGTCGACACGATCCACGCGTACGGCGACGCGCTCGAAGCTGTGGGTGTCGAGGTCTACGTGTGGGGCTACCCGTGGCAGGGGCGCGAAGAGCAGTTCGTCGAGAAGATGCTCGCCGCGGCAGCCCCGTTCGGTAGGATCTTGCTCGACCCCGAGCTGGGTGCGAATCCGACGCGCGCAACCAAGGGCTCAGGGAAGAAGCGCGCGAACGAGCACGCAGAGAAGCTGGTGCGTCTCTTCGCGGAGTCACCCGGCAAACCGCACGTGCTCGGACTCTCGACGTTCGGCTCTGGCTACCGTCTGAGTTGGTTCCCGTTGGTGGCGTTCACGAAGGCGCTCATCGAACACTTCGGGGGACGCTCCTTCATCGGTGGGCAGACGTACACCGTGGGAGAGGAGTTGGTCGATCTCAGCATCGCCGACATGCAGGACTGCATCGCGAAGGTAGGAGGTCATGTGATCATGCCCGGTGGAGAGACCAGCCATCTTGGTGTCGCGGTCGTGCCCAACTTCGGCACCTACGCACGAGACAAGATCCCCGGCAGTAAACAGACCAAGGTGCGCAGCAAGACCCCTATGGAGCTGCGCTCTCACCTCTACGGATTCATCGACGACGGAGAGCCCATTGATGCGGTGATCGGGTGGGCCGAAAACTTCATGACGCCAGCGCTCTGGGATGAGCTGGAGCGCTTCGGGAAACTGATGGCGCGCGGCGCGTGTCGTCTGTAGGTATCCGTGCGTAACGTACAAGAGTCGATCCTCGACGCAGTCAACACCATGGCGCGCAACCACCCGCGCGTAGTGGGTGCTCATCTCCGTGTGCGCTTGCACCCGAGTGACTTCGCAAGGCTCCTTGCGGAAGTGCAAAACAGGTCGGGGCCCGCCCCTGTCATGGGTATGGACCGTATGACGATGCACACGCCTGCGGGGGCGGTCGATATCGAAACGAACCCTGCGTACATTGAGGGCGTCGTCTCGCTCATGGCCCCCGATGTGATCGGCCCCACGGGAGTAGCGCCCATCTCCGACAACCTGCGGATGACCGAGCACTGCGACGTGTGCGGCGTGGTTGCGTCTTCGCGCCGCGAATGCACGACGTGCGCACGCCGAGGCTGCGCCGCGTGGCTGTGCAGCGACTGCATGGGGGTGCACGTCGCAATGCACGAGCCGTCGCCGCTACAGACGAAGGAGCCCGCGGAGACAACGACGAAGGCAGGCGCGCTCAGCGACACCGACTACGCCGCCCGCATGCGTCAACGGCGGGCGAAAGCCGTCAAGGGACCCGCAGCCGTCAAGGGACCCGCGTTCGAGGTCCGCGCGTTTTTGCGGCTAGGCGCGCTCTACGCAAGGACGGAGGACCCCGCGACCCGCGCCGCTACGATTAGCGCGATGTACTGGCTCGGCGCGGAGAAGAACTATGGGGGTGCGGCCCCTTGGCCCGAAGTGCCTCGCGGATACCGCGAGTCGGTGATCGAGCAGATTCGACGCGACCACCACGACGGCAGCAGCCGTGACGTACCGCGCGCAGTAGCGCGACTGACGGTTACCGATGCGTGAGGTTCACAACACGCATCGGTGGGCGCACGCGCAGACGTGCAAAGGCTGCGGCGTGCACATCGATTCCACGGAGGCGCAGAAGGAATGCCCGACGCCTTACAAGCCGCCGCCGCGGCTCGCGAAGGAGTACCGCAAGCCATGACCACAACGAAAGCCAGCGGAGGACAGCCTATGAAGAGCGAGATGATCAGACCCTTGGGTGACTTGGTGCTCATCGAGATCCCGAACCGCAAAGACCCGGCGCACATGACGCGCGGTGGGATCTACGTGCCGGATACTGCAACGGGCCGAGATGATCACGGCGTGGTGATCGCCACCGGACGCGGCGCGGTCGATGCGAAGGGCCGCCTGCTCGAACCCGAAGTGAAACGCGGCGACCGCGTCGTCTTCAACGCCTACGCGATCGAGCACATCCTCGGGCAGCAGGTCGTCGCAGCGAATCCGCACGCGAAGCCCGGCGACCGGTTCCTCCTGCGCGAGAAGCACATTCTCGGCGTCGTCGAAGAGTGATGCGCCTGCTCTTCGGTATCCGTCGCAACGCACCGAACGAGTTGGTGCCCGTCGGCAAAGTGAAGCTCGACACGAACATGATCGATCTCGACTTTGTCGACGGCGCGCTCGCGCGCTTCGCCGAAGAGCTGCGCCCTATTTTACTGCTCGCCGCGGCATCGCTTCGCGCGTGGCCGCTGGTGCCGCCCGACCTGTTGGAGTGGAAGCCCGAAGCGTGCGTGTGGGCGAACCCGCGCGGCGTGCTCAAGGATCGGCGGCCGCTGGTCTGGGAGGGCTGGCCGCTGGAGTGGGGGGCGCTGCTGCGCCCGTCGGTACCTCCCGAGAAGCTCGCCGGCTTCGCGTCGAAGCAGAGCGGCTTCTTGCGGAGGCTGCGAAGGGAGCGGATACTCGGCAGCGGTGCCGAAGGAGCTTCAGTTTAGCGATTGCGTCGAGGGCAACGGCTGCCACATCTCCGGCTTCACGTTTGTGCCCGACCCGATGACGGACATCGTTCACGCGTACGTGTGCGACTCCGAGGGCTGCAAGAGCTACGTGATGCTCCAACACGTGCAGCTTCAGGAAGTCGGACATGCGACGTGCATGCAGTGCCTGAAGTCGATGGTCCTGGTCCCTGGGTCACTTCACTGAGCGCGCGCGGTGGGGCGGCACTGGACCGATCTTGACCCCCACGCGTCGCACGCTTTCGGAGGTGACGGGCACTGCAAGGGCTGCATGATGCATCGCGATTGGCCGGGCTCGCGGGCAAAGTGTACGCTCCGGTATCGAGCGCCCCCGAGGAAGGCGCGCTCCCTAGAACCCCTGGAGGAATGCGATGACGTCGAGAGCAAGGATCAGGACCGGCCGCTCTGTGAGCTACAACCCGACAGCGGCTGAAGTTACTGCGAATGGTGAAGGGCCCTGGCCCGCGCTGATCACAGATGTCGATGCTGATGGGGCGGTCGACCTTCTCGTTCATGTGCCGGGCGATGCTTTGGGCACGCTCGCCGCCGCGTTGGCCGACCCGCTCCACACCGAAACGGCGATCGCTGCGTTCACGGACCCGCCCACCGCTGGGGAGATGGCGCTGTTGCGAACTTTCGTGAACTCGCTCCAGGCCGATCTCAACCTGATGGGCACGCTCGTGAACCAAGCGCGCGGGTTGCTGAGTAACACCAGGAAGACTGCCGTGCAGCATGGCTCCGGGGCCGGTCGGTACACCTTCGCAGGCGAAGGCGTCGGCCCCCAGTCGGTCTGATCCGTGGCGCGAGCTGCACGAGCCCTCGGCGAGTACGTCGACCCCGACGCAGCGCCGGGGGACGAGGACGTGTCGGATACCGACAAGGCGCTCGTGCAGCTTCTCAGCGCGAGGCACGACCCGTACTGGTCCGAGGTTTACCGGGAGATGCTCCATGAGGATCTCTGCCTCTTCGCGAAAGAGATCCTCGGGCTGGAAGTCGGGCCGCACCTCCTCGACTGGGGCGACCTTGTTCAGAAGACGCGCCGCGTCGCGATCAACGCGGCACGCGATCACAGCAAGAGCACGTTCTTCAGCTACGCGTATCCGATCTGGCGCGCGTGGTCGGAGCCGGGCTGCGAGGTCTACATCTTCAGCGCGACGCTCGATCAGGCGATCGAGTTCCTCGACATCATCATCTACGGCCGCGCGAACTTGCGCGGCATGATCGACATCCCTGAGCTGACGCATCTCGTGCCGTCGCCCGACGACTTCAAGCGCGACCCGCGCGTTCGCTTGAACCGGCAGGATGTGCGTCTCAACAACGGCTCGCGCATCCGCGCGCTCGGGTACGGAAAGAAGACACGCGGCCGCCACCCGAAGTACATCGTGCTCGACGACGTGCTGAACGACGAGGATATGTTCTCGGAGACCACGCGTCGGAAGAACATCGAGTATTACAAGTCGGCGATCGTGAACATGGCGACGCCCGACGGGCAGGTCATCAACGTCGGGACTCCGTACCACGCGGCCGACCTTTGGGGCTGGCTGCGGAAGAACCCCGCGTACATCTTCAAGCGGTACCCCGGCATCATCATCGACAAGGACACCGGCGAAGAGAGGGCGCTCTTCTCATGGCGCTGGACCGTCGAAGCCTTGCGCATGAAGAAGATCGAGATCGGCTCGGTCGCGTTCACGCGAGAGATTCTCTGCCAGCCGATTTCCGACGACCTGAGCATCTTCCCGAGCTACCTGTTCCCGCCGCTCTTCGACGCCCACCTGAAGATCCGGCCGTCGCTCAGTGAGATCCGATCGCGCGGATGGACGACGTACATGGGGGTCGACATCGCGCGCAGCGCGTCCGTCGGCGCTGATTATTTCGTTGTCTTCGTCATCGCCGCGGACAGCGACGGCAATCACTACATCGTCGACATCCGGCGCTCAAAGGGCATGGCGTTCCGGCGGCAGCTCGATGAGATCAAACTCGCCGCGCAGCTCTACGATCCGGCGCTGATCTTCATCGAGTCGAACGCGATGCAGCAGGTCTACACCGACGAAATGCGGCGCACGACTGATCTCCCCGTGAAGGAGTTCGTGACGCTCGCGACGAACAAGTATCCGCTCGACCGGGGGATCCCTGGGCTCCGCATCCTGCTCGAAAATCAGAAGCTCGTGATCCCGCGCGGAGACGAGGAGTCACGTCGACTCACTGACATCTGGATCGACGAAGCGACGCAGTTCGGTTTCGTAGACGGCAAGCTGCAAGGCGCGGGAGAACACGACGACACGGTGATGAGCTGGTGGTTCGCGACCGAGGCGAAGAAGGCTGGAGGCTTCAGCTTCGCGTTCGGCGACGACACGGGCGAGACCGCGAATGATTGGGGCGACAGCGGAGCCGACGGTGAGGACTGGCAGAAGGTGCTCATGGGCGATCCGTTGGAAGCTGATGGGGCGTGGATGCACTAGGCTGATCGAACGGATACCTTGACCGCTGCTTGCACGACAGGTACGAAGCGAGAGAAGATTGAACCTCGGGCCGCGGCCCACCGGAGGATGAGAACATGGCGAGAGAGACCTTCATGGAGGCCCAGATCCCGACCGGCGTCGAAAGCCCGGTGTACCTCGACGCGCGTCAGATCACGCGCGGGCTCGGGCAACACCTGACCGAGTCGTTCCTCGGGCAGGTGCTCGGTGCGGGCGGCATCGGCGGTGTGCTGGCGAACATCCCGTTCCAGCCCGCCACGATCGAGATCATCAACGCGGACGGCGCGGCCCCGGCGTTCACCAAGTACGCCTACCCGAGCGGCGTGGGGACCGGCGTGCAGGTCATCCTCGGTGCGCTCGACGCGACCGCGGAGGCACCCGTGCTCACGCAGGTCGGTCCCAACGACTGGAGCGCGGCACTCGACGTCGCCGACGCGCCCAACGCCGAGACGGTCACCGTCATCGTGACGGGTTTCCGTGACGTCAACGGGTCGATCTAAGCTCGAACGGGCGTAGCGCACTGCACGCTTGTCCGTGCAGTGCGCAGGGCAGCGGTGGAGCCACACCGCTACGTCGGTTGGCTGGCGGGGGCTGCCCGGCACCTTCGAGGAAAGGCGTGATGTCGGAACGCGAGCGGCTCAGCAAGGCACCCAGCCTCGGCACTCCGGGGGTAGGTGTTGCGACAAAGGAGTCCTCGCGCTGGCACACCGGCGGCCCCGGTCACTTCCCCAACTACAGCACGCACAAGATGCGCGCGGTTGGCGCTGCGGGCATGGGGGAGATCCAGGCGCACATCGTCGCGGTCAACAAGCTCTTCCGCACGGAGGACGAGTTCGGCCGCCCGCCTCCTCACGTCATCACGGTGCAGGACGTCACGCGTGGCATCGTCATCGACCCGGTGGACCAGGAGAAGATCCAGGGACTCGTAGATGGTACGAGCGCGCACTTCGATCAGAAGTCGCAGACGCAGCGCATCTTTCACGCGCGCGGCCGCTTGGTCGAGACGCTGCGGCACTCGTACAAGCACATTGATTCGGATACCCGCATGGAGCTGGTGCGCCGCGCCATTGCCTACTGGCGGCGCAACGATCAGACCGACTACGGTAAGGATCCAACGATCCGATGGGGTAAGAGCATGAAGCTGATCGTACCGCTGAAGAAAGCGCGCAACGCACGCGGCGGAAAGTACGCGCGTCGCGTTGTACTGCCCGACGGGAAGCTGAAGTTCTTCTACGAGCACGAGGCGTACGAGAGGTGGTGTGAGCGCAACGACGTCGAGCCCCACGTCAACGGTGAGCGCAAGGCACGCGACGACGCGGCGCGACGGGGCCACGCGCTGGTATCCGATGGACCGCCGCAAGCGACTACGTACGGCTACGACAAGCTGGAGAACGACGTGCCTCGAAAGCCCGGCCGCTACGACGACCTACAAGCGAAGATGGGTTCCCCGAAGCAGGTGCACGGAGGCGGCCGCGGCAAACGCCTGGCAGTGCCTCCGCAACAAGCCGAGGTGTACCGCCACTACTCTTCGGCGGGGGATGCGCTTGTCGAGAAGCACCCTGGCGGGGGCGGCCGCGTCACGCAGGCCGTGCAGCGCCACAGCCAGATGGCGCGCATGCACGGGAAGAAGGGCGACAACCCGAGCGGTCACCGGCGCGACCCCGAGGCCCCCCGAGACACCCCCGGCACCAGCACGCACACATCGGAGAGTGGACGTACGACGATGAAGACCCACCGCACGGGCGGTCGCGCGGAGTGGGGCGGGGGCAGTCCCGCGACGACCACGGAGAGAGGCAGGACGCGCGCAGCGCCGTACCTGGACAGCATGACGGGCCGCATGACGAACGCCGATTATGCAGCGCTGGGGGCTGCGTTCATGCACGCGAAGCAGAAGCCTTCGACGCCGCGCCCCGCGCACGCATCGGCGTACACGGGGGGCCGTCGTACGACGGTCAAAAATCATGCAACGGGTGAGTCGCGCAGCGCAATCGCGTCGCCGTCGTCGGCTGCTGCTGTGCGCACGGGCCGCCGTTCCCCTACGTCCATCGTGCCGGTGCGCAGTGGCAGCCGAGCGCAGGAGAGCATTTCCGCAGACGCGCATCGCATGCGCCGCTCCGATCTGGTGCGCCCGGATCTGAAGAAGCACACCGCGTCGAAGCTCGTCTACCGCACTCCGCAGTCGCGCAAGATCAGTTTGGAGTGGTAGTGGGCACGGCGTCGCGCGGTAACTTCATTGTCCCCGGTGAGCTGCTGCGTAAAGCCGTAGGCGGGTCGGCACCCAGAGAAGAGACGCCCGCGCTGCCTGACTTTCAGGAGATCTTCTACCAGCCCGAGAGCGACGAGCGAAAGCAACTAGAGCGCGAGCAGCATGAGACGCGGCGGCTCGCGGATGCCGCGCGCAACACTGCGAAGTACGGCGTGCACGGCGCTGCGCCCGCCCTCACCCCGCGTATCCGGTGGGAGCGGGAGACCGATCCTACACAGCACGTCGGCCCGAGACTCGCGCAGCGTGAACCGACGGTGCGCGCGGACGTCGATCAAGCGCGCCTCTACGCAGGCAACCTGCGCCTGGACTCCGACGACGAAGACGACGATGAGGACGAAGACGAAGCGCAGAAATCGCTGCGTGTCATTTCACCTCGGGAGCTGCTACGAAAGGGGCGACGCGTGACTAATCGCCGCCCGAGGGGCAGTATCCAGGGCAACCAGCGAAGAGGATTCTGATGGACGCCATCGACCAGCTCGGCCGGCTCTACAAAGCCGCTCCCCCGTTCCCACCGAAGAAGAAGGGGAAGGGTGAAGACAAGGACGCGGAGAGCAAAGGCGGCGACTGCCCGCCTGACGATGCGGATGGAGACGGCGTCGACGAAGACGGCGCGAGCGAGACTGACGAGACTTTCGGCGAGGGCGACGAAGCATCCGAAGGCGAAGAAGGCGACGACGGGTTCGCACCGGACGAGGGTGACGATGGGTTCCCGCCGGAAGGCGATGAGGGCTTCGGGCCCGATGACGACATGGGCGGCGGTGTAGATCCGCAGACCGCAGATCTTGTCGAGCAGCTCGCTGCTGCGGAGAAAGACTTCTACGCCGCGAAGGGAATGCACGGCCCCGATCACCACAAAGCCGAGTTGGCGATGGAGGTGTTCCACAAGCTCGTGCGCAAGCTCGCGAAGCAGGTGCACCCCAACGTCGGTAAGGAGCAGGAGCAGCCGATGGACGATGGAGGCGGCGCACCTCCCTTCGGCCAGAAGCAGCAGCCGCAACAGGGAGGCGACGGAGACGCGGCGTTCGGCGGCGCACCCTTCGGCGAGCAGGGTGGTCGACCGGGCGGATACTCGTCGGGCGACGGCGAGCAGGGGCCCGACTACGAGGGCGGCGAGGACAACGAAGAGAAGAGCGGCCCGCCCGACGAAGTGATCAAGCAAGCGAAGAAAGCGGGCATGAGCTGGGACGCCATCGACGAGATGGTGAAGGCGTGGCCGTCGTTCGAGAAGGCGGAGATGCTGGAGCGCAGCGTCGCCGACGACATGCGCGCGAAGATGGAAGAGCCGAGCATGAACAACTTCACCGGCGACCCGATGGGCGGCAAGTTCATCGACTGGTCGGGGCTCGTCGGGCACATGCATGAGGCGGGAGATAAGGGCGAGCCGAGCGAGGCAGCGGCCCCCCCTGGCCCTCCCTTCGGAAAGATGCACGCGAAGCGCGCTGAATTCGGGCGCGTGATGGGGGGCCGCGGAGAGCAGAAGAAACGCACGAGCCCGAAGGCCGACATCCATCACGCGACCCACACGACACAGCAGACGCTAGGTCGAGGAGCGCAAGCCGTAGGACAGAGTGCCGGGCGAGCAGCACGCGCAGGGATCGGTGTGGCGCGGCAAGCCTACGAAGGGGCGCGCGAGGGGTTCGCCGGCCAGATGACGAACGGCATGGACTACGCTGCGCTCGGCGCGAAGATGCGCGGTGAGCGTGAGCAGCCGCCCGGCCCTCCCTTTGGGAAGATGGGCGGGGGGCCGCGTCCGGTCACCACGCCGACTGATTTGCACGCGAAGCAGTACAGCGACCGCGCCGATGTACGCAGCGCCCGCGCGGGCGTAGTTCGCGGACTGGCCCGACAGAGTGCGGCAAGGGAGACGGCAAGGACCGCGCAGCCGCGGCAGTCACTTCCCGCGCGCGGGATCCAGAGCGTGCGCGAAGCGATCAATCGCAGCCCGAAGCGAGAGGGTCGCCGCGTGGCTCCGCGCACGGCGATGGAGCACGCCGCGGGACGTGGCGCGTGGGCTCCTCCGCCGAAGAAGGAGCCGACGATCGGACACGGCCGCATGTCGGCGCACATGAGCATCGAGCCTGCGCACGGTCTCGACTACGCGTACCTCGGAGCGAAGATGCGCACCGACCCTGGGCCGAAGCGCGTCTCGTACGACCGCACGTTCCCGCTGACGGGAAAGATCACGTCGCCCAAGCGCCCCCACCACGATCCCGGCGGCCGCACGCGGCAGCTCCCGCAGACGCCGCAGCACGGTACGGTTCGCGACGTGACGCCGCCGCGCCAGGATTACAACCACCCGCCTCCCGCGAGGCACGCGGGCCAGGCGGGGCCGAAGCGGGTGCACGGCGGAGGCTCCGGCGCGAGTACGCGCAATCGCGTGGAGCGCCGCGTCGGCGCGTATACTGCGGGGCGTGAGTCGGGTGCCGCGCATATGTCTGCGCGCATGAGCGCGGAGCCGCAGGGGCACGAGTACGCTGCGCTCGGCGCGAAGATGCGGAGGGGCTAGTCATGGACGCGATTGATCAGCTTGGGCGTCTCGCGAAGGCGGGTAACTACTACCTCGGTCCTCGCGGTGGAAAGTGGGCCGACGCGAAGCACACGATCCCGTGGGACGAAGAGACACACGGTAAGGGCCACCACAGTGTCACGATCTCTTCGCAGCATCGCGGTCGCTCGCGAGGTGGAACGGAAACCGAATGGCTCGTGCGAGATCCGTCGAAGCCGGGCGGCAAGGAGTTCCACACCTACAAGACGAGGGGCGGCACGCCTGCGTCGCGCAAGAAGCAAGCGCTTGAAGCGCACGGCGCGCGACATGAGATCGGCGTCAAGGTGAAGGCGAAGGGTGCTGCTCGCGCGAAGAAGCCCAAGGGGGTATCCGCCAGTCCGAGCGGCAGCGGCAAAGTTCGCGTGGCTACGCCGAAGCACGGCGAGGGCTGGGAAGAGTACGACGCGAAAGCGCAGTACGGGAACTTCGCCGTGCATCGCCAAGGTGGGCGACCCGACGGCAAATGGATGGTCACGCACACTCCGTCGGGGTACTCGGTACCCGGCGCGGCTCCTAAGTCTTCGCTCGCCGACAAGAAAGAGTTCGCGCGCTTCATGCACGAGCACGCGGGCGATTCCGGCGCGGGTATGACGCTCGGCGGCGACTTCCCCAGCGGCGCGATGGATCGACTGACGGCGGCTCACAAGGCGTACATGGCGGGCCCTGGCAACGAACCGGGACCGGCAGAGAAAAAGCGGCGCGCGGCTGCTCCCCCGCCAGAGAAGCCGAAGCCGAAAGAGTCGCCCGAAGATCGCGCGGCCGAAGATCGTGTGCTCGCGTCGATCCGCAAGATGGGGCAAGGCATCGTGATGCGCCAGCGTGCTGACGGCACGAAGCTGGTCACCGACGTCAACAGCAACAAGCCCGAGATCCACATCGAGGGCAAGACGTGGCAGGAAGTCGAAAGCAAGCTTGCGGGCACCAGCAGCACGCGGAGCTACGACGCGCCGAAGCCAGCGGCGAAGCCGAAGGTTACTGGTAGGTTCATGGGGGAGAACATCGAGCACACGGGCGCGCTCGATCACGGCGGTAGCGGGATGTACCGCGGGACGACTTCATACGAGTTCAAATACCTCACGGGACCGGACAAGGGAAAGACCGGGCTCACGCACCGGCCGCCCTGGAAATCTAAGGGCGGCGATACTTCGCCGAAGCCGGCTTCGAAGGGACCGACGGAGCACGAGGAGCACGAGGTTCCTGTAGGCGCGATCGTCACGAGCCGTGGCGAGGAGAACGTCTACTTCACGGACCCAACTACAGGGCGCGCTGGCTTCGTGAAACCCCACACGGACGACGCTGCTACCTGGCAGCCGCCGAGTGGATACGGACGTGGCCTGAAGGGATTCGGTTACGGGGAAGGTGCGAAGATGAGTCGCAGCATGGATCCGATCGACGCGCTCGGCGCACTCAGCAAGAGCGAAGGCGAAGGCACGCGAGGCGGCAAGGTCATCGGGCACACCGCGGGCGGCCACCCGATCTACGCG
>Ga0307379_10007636_pt1 | contig 14672 bp, 19 predicted proteins | sample UN2MG_FD_202237 | JGI IMG/M metagenome (GOLD analysis project Ga0307379, IMG submission 202237) | Soil microbial communities from Risofladan, Vaasa, Finland - UN-2 | ecosystem: Environmental > Terrestrial > Soil > Coastal area > Acid sulfate soil | place: Finland: Risofladan, Vaasa | collected... | reverse complement strand
GTTTGTATTTCGAGCTCTTCAGTTGTTGCTGTACTATCAACAATTAAAGCCAATACATCGGGGTCTACTATCTTTGCCATTTTATTTTATTTTTAATATGTCCTATGGATTATAATAATTCTGGTCTAGAATCTGATTCTGTGGTAATGTTTGACTAGTATCACCTAGGGTAACTTTTTCTATTACAATCTCCACATAATCTACATGCTGGATTATGATATCAACTACTACATCACCAGCATAAGTATAAGTATATTGAGTTTGGTTACCTGTTACCGATTCCACATGATAAGGCTGTGTATCATCCCCCTCATCATATAATTCCCAATTAAGAGTTCCTGCTGTTGCAGTTAATTCTTTATCAATGTATAGAGTAGTAGCTGAATTCCCTGAGCAGTAGTATCTACCAGCATCAGCCCCCGAGGTTATCTCCAATAAATGACCTTTATAGGCATCTACTGTCCAGGTATTGGTTGTAACAAAATTCCTGCTCCCGGCTGTTGAGGATCCATCTGCTCCTGTGTCTATAGTAGCACCCCTTGTAACATAGGTTACTTCAGAAGCATTAATCAACCCTGTTAAAATATGTGAAACTTGGTCTAGGTTAATAGTTACCGTATCACCAGCTCTTACCTTTTTATATTTTATGTTTCTAGTACAACCCGTAGCATTTACTATCCAATCTACATCAGAACCGGTATCTGGGAAATATAAAGCTGAAGCATTATTCCCATCTGCAGCATTAAAATTTTGAAAATCTATCCCATTTATATTTATGGTTGAAGGAGTATTTGATCCGAAAGTAATGGCATGGTGTTCATTAGTTCCTTTGGAAAAGATCATGTTATCCAGGTACCCATCAGGATCTGTAGCAATGTTCCATGAAAAGGCCGAAGCATCTGTAGCTACAGTTGAAGTCAATATTTTTGACCCATTAAATAACCCGCCACCCCCTGTAATAATATTGCAACCAACCCAAGTACAATTTTCGGCATCCCCATTAGATAGAAATACAAATGTGCCCATATCAACAAATAAGCATCCCCCCATTACAACAGTAGCATTAGCAACCATTTCAAAATAACCAATACCATTAGCAGTAGAAGCACCTGAGAAAATTGATACGTTAATTAGAGTTACTGATGAGCCGGAGTTATTTATTTCTATTTTATTAAAAGAAGGATAGGTATGGGGGCAGTCATCTATATTTATGGCTACGTTAGCTCCACTAAATGTGACTGAAGCTCCTGAAGTCCCAAAGGATAATAAACCTTTCCAAAGAAAAGCCTTTCCGGATGCTTGAAATAACCCTAGTCTGTGCCTACCAGTATCAATAGATGTAGAACTTGTGCCAGGTGGTGTACCCCCAACATTGTAATCATTGTAACTGGCTAATTCAGAAAAAGAACCTCCGCTACCTATAATACTTAGTATTCCCCGGCCTGCTCTGATTGCATCCCCAGCAGATGGTTCACCCTTAGTAAGCTCATTAAGAGTATATGGAACATGTCCAAAGTAACGATATGATCCACCGTTTCCCCCACCTATAACACCAGTCTCTGTTGCCGTTGGGTCTATGGCTACATTGAACCATCCCCCATAAGGATTTCTACCATAGTTACTGCCACCAATCCTAAACCAATCCCAAGCACTTACACTTGAACCGATCCCAAATCGCCAACCACTGTTGGCATATGTCTGAAGATTTACACCTACAGCATAATAGCACCAAGCAAATACAACATATCCAGCAGTAAAGCTATAATTGGAACCATAATCAAAAACACATGAAATCTCCAGTCCAACAGCTTTACCTGTTGTCTGTGCGTGGCAACCTGTACCTTGGATAAAGTTATCCGTAACAACTGAAGGAGTTCCTGCTCCTGCATAAGGAGAAGCAAACTCTGTCCAGTCAGGGGCACCCTCACCATTAGTCAATGTAGTAAGATCTGTACTATAAGTTGCCATTTATTAATAGATTTACATACTCTTTGTATATTTCTTCTCCATTATGTCCTTCAGCAATTTCAATATGTGGTCTTTCTCCTAATTTTAACATTACTACTGAGTAACCTTGTTTCTTGAAAGAAGCAATTTGTCCTTTTGCTAAGTCACTTATCGGTACTCCTGGTACAAGTGTTCCACAAAATATCCTTTCATTCTTTTTGAAAAACATTACTCCACACTTATCAGGACGTAATTCAATATCAGTTGCTCCTTGAAGGAAAGCACATTCGAAGTCTTTACAGACTTGAGGATGCTTTCCGTAAATTTTACAACCATTGTCAACACAGTTAAAGCAATGTTCTCCTGCTTTTTTATTAAGCTCTGAAACAACACTTAATACACAACAAACCGTGCATTCTCCACACTCCATATTATACTAGTTTATAAAGTTAATTAATCTATTAATTATATGTTTTTGCTGCACTAGAATGCTTGTAGTAATGCGAGAAGAATACCCAATAGATATACTATATACTGCTAAAAAGGGGTATACTACTATCATGGTAGTATACCCCTTGAGGATATCTAAAAACTGGGAATCAAGAAACGTTTTGAGCCAATATACTTAGAAGAACCTTTCCACCAACTACTACCCCTTTAAATACATCAACCGCAGTACCACTAGCTGTAACGGTTGGACCAGACCCACCAGCAAAGATAAAATTTGTTCCCCAAACAATTGTCCTTGGAGTTGCCCCTTGGGTAATTACCAAAAGAACTTCTTCTCCCTCTTCCATACCTGTTACAATGGCATTAAGACTGGTTATATTAACTGAGCCAGTTATTATGCTGATAGAACTAGAGTCTGAGAAGTTTAAATTTGGAGTGGCATTCGCAAGAGTAGACCCCATTGATTTTACTGATTTTCCAATCAGATCCAATTTCATGGCTTGATTAACCGAGATATCGAAAATGTTTTCCAAGATATTTATAAAAGTTCTTCTACTCATGGCACGCTATTTAAAAAATTTATTAAGGGATTTTAGAGTTCACCAGCCTTCCGTTTATAAACTATATAAGGAGTAAATATGGCAGTATCCAAACATGCCCCGGTTACTATAAGTTTTAGCCTCAGTCCATTAAAATCTAAAGTTTCCCATAACCAAGACCCATTTACATTAGTAATTGAATCGGTAAGTATTTCTGTCCATACTTCACCAATATAGGCATTTGATTGATAAACGTCCACAGTAGCAGTAGCACTATCCCCAATACCCTGGATTGCACCTTGTAGCATAATTGAGATATCCCATTGTTCAACTAAAGCCGGCAATGTTACTGTGTTTGTAGCATCTTCACCAAGAATGGCCATTGTATCAAGGGTATTACTGTATGTAGTTCTTTCCTGGGATATCAGGTTAAAGGCCAAGAATGCAAACAGAATAATAAAAAATGATTTTTTCATGATATGATTTTTTGTGAGTTACTAAAGAAAGGGGGACCGAGGCCCCCCTTATTAAACCTCAATACTATGACAAATGGTATTAATCATCTTCAGCCAATTCAAGGAGTTCATCCACCATCTCCTCGTGCTTAAGTTTTTTAAAGGTTGTTACATCATCCTCATTGACATCATAATTTTCCTGATAAAAAGCAGTTAATTCGGCTTTGGTTTTTTCTTCAAGATCCTCTTTCATAGAAGGAAGTGATGGAACATCTTGAGCAACCTCAGTTGATTTCACCTTACCGGTCAATTTCTTTTGATAATTTTCAAACTCCTTATCAGAAGCTTTTTCAAGATGACCCCCCTGTAATGCGGTTTTAATTTTTTGGGATCTCCTATGCTGAACAGTTTCAAGTTCTTTAACTTGCCCTTTGTGGATATTGAACTTAGACCAAGGGTCAGCAAACCCAAAAGCCTTTTCTCCTAATTTTACAAATCTTCTCGCTTTAGCCATATCTATTTAAATTAATTTAATACTAATAGTCAAACCCTAGTCTAGGAGTAAGACCCAGACTAGAGTAAGACGGATTAGTATTAGTCGATGGTTACGTTCTGATAAGGATCGACATCCATTTCGTCTGGCAATGGAGCTGCAACAAGAGTCGTAGACCTGTCGATTACCAAAGCGGCATCTGTGAAGAGCTTTGCAAAACCAGTTTGCAGAGTTACATAGAAGGCTTCAGTTTGATTGGATACAATCCTTTCAGATTCTACCTTCAAAGGCCAACCATTAAATTTAACTATGGAGGAGGAGGGATCTAGGATAATGGCCTGATCATCCGGAATATTCCCATGTACATAGAAATTGGTTGATTGGGGGATTGGAGATTTCAAAACCAAATTCTCCCGAGGCATTCCAGTTACAGGAGTTTTAAATTCAGTTAAATCCAGGGTATCGATGGCTATGGCTTCTCCACCGATAAGGGTATTGGGAACCCTACCCATACGTCCCATTCTAACCCAAATGGTCAGGAGATCCTTATAGGTAAGACTGGTACCGTTAGCAGTTCCAACTACAGGGGCAGATTCTGAACCATCAGTCTGCTCACCATTGAGGATACAGTCAATGGCCAATACATCTGTAGCATGACCGAGTTTGATACCGAAGTCACGCATGAAAATGGAGACCAGGTTAAGAGAGGCATAATAAACCACCTCATCAGTAAGTTTAATACCCCTACCAATTTTGTAGATACGGAATTCTTTCGATCCGTAAGAAACAGTTCCCAGGGGAATGGTTTCTCCTTCACCCACATACCTGGGGGTTGCATCTGACATATTGATATGAGGCATCACTTGCTTGAGTCCCCTCATCTGCTCCTCAGCTGCAATGATATTGGGATAAATAGGAGTAGCTCTATATCCCAAAAGAAGAGCTGTCCGGAAAATTTCGGGTATGATCCACCGCACGTCCATTTCTGGTACAGTGACCAAATTTTGTATACTATCTGTTCTTGGGTCAATACCCAGGTCAGTTAGGAATTGCTCCATAGAGACTTGATGCTTCTCCTGAAGAACCTCTTCGAAAGAAACATCTCTTGGGTTATCCTTATGTGAACGGATAGCTTCTGCTGCCTTTACCGCATCCTGAATTTGGCCCTTAAATTGGCTAACATCATATTTATTGAGATCCATGATATAAAAGTATTTTTGGTTTTTACTTATGGTTAAAAAGGCACTGGTCTAGTGATTACAGCACAGCAAGTCTTACAATATCGCCATCATCACCGCCCTCGAGAGCCCAACCAAGTTGGTTAGTAGGCCCAACTGTATCATCATCGATCAGGACATACCCGGTAGTTCCGTTGTATACAGCAGCAGACCCAATACGAACTGGGCCAGCAGCAAGAGAATCAGTTTCGCATTCTACGAATAGAAGAGCGAAAGCTTTCATCATTACTGTTACCAATTCACCGGCTAGGCCATCGTGCATTGAAAACCCAATGATCTGCTGAGTGGTTGAACTTGTAGCAGCTGGTTGGACTTGTTCATCTGCAACAATAATTACTGGTTGGCCCTTCTTAACCTCTTGACCAGCTTCGACCTCAAATTCATGAAAGAGTTTGTGACTCTCAGTTTTAAGGACAATTGTCTTTGTGTCGGCTCCAAATAGATATGGCATGACTTATCAGTTTTAAAGTTATATATATTATTTACTTATAAATCTACAGGTATTGTAAATCTTATTTAGCCTCAGGGGCTTTCATCCAAGAAGGGAGTTTTACATCTACTCCCGTAAATTTGGAGATTACATCCTGGTTGGTCTTCTTCTTTTTGTTCTTTTCCTCTTGTGAAGGATCAGCAGAAGCACGTGTCACATCATGAGAACCACAGGCAGTACAGGTAAAGTTAAATTCCTTCTCGGTGGCATTATCATATTGCTTGTGAAGCGATTTTAGAGTTTTGTAGTCAGCACCTTCGATGACTGCAAGAATATTGACGTCCTCTTTGCCTTCCTCTATGGTTAACCCATAAAGTCTTTTGGTATCTGCCCTGAGCTCGTCAACAGCAATTTTACCAGTTTCTGCCAATTGGATTTTGGCAGCCAGGTCCTCGGGGACTCCTTCTTTAAACTCCCTGAGTGTAGTGACCTCTGCTTCGATGGCTTCTACACCACTCAAGTCAAGGACTACAACTGGAGCATCAGCTGTCTCAGCTTTTGCTTTAAGAGCGGCAAAGTCAATTTCACCGAGTTCTTCCTGGACATTTTCTTCAGTTAAAGAATCGGTTTCCAAACCAAAGAATGTTTCAAGAAATCTAAGTAACTCTTCCATGTTTTCTAAATTTTGTACGTTATTATTATCTATATGTGTTAAAGAAGTTCCAGAGGTATTAATAATAACCTCATCCATTTCCCCGGGTTCTAAATTTTTCCAATCCCAAGCATAATGATTAATGGTCTGATCTGCCAATGGATAACGATCTGCTGCATAAGCCGGATTAGCAATTTTACCCTTATTATCAACCTTCTGAGCAAATGGGTCAGCTCCATGTGAAACAAGAGAGGTTTCATGATAAGCTTTTACTTCAGTTGCAATTTTCTGAACCAACTTACCTTTTTCATCAAATGACCCTAACTTGGAAAAGAATTCCTGATCATCCATTTTAGGATGGGATTTTGTCCAAGCAAAATTAACGGTTACTGAATTCGAATGTATTGAAGGTGGGTCCATCATAATACCCCTGGCAATTCTAGGGTTAGATTTACCATCTATCTTTAATACGGCATTGAATCCCGCTGGTACTTTTATTCCATTAGCAGTATAGGCATTCTGCCATTCAACTGATTTTACTGACCCAATGGCATTCCCTACTGCCATCTCATGATCAATATTAATAGTCTGCCCAACCATCTTATACATACTTTTCTTTAATACATCTACCGGAAAGTATATGGGATTAAATTGGGCATGTACAGTTACATTAGAAAGCATCCTAAATACAGGCTCTACAAATTCAGCATCATTCGGTGCTAAATCTTCAGCCGTTACTTCAGGATAATATGTGGAATAATTAGGTGTAGCACGATCAAACAAACCGAACTGACCAACATCTTGTGGTTCGGCTTCTATTTTGGAACTAATCTGAGACATCTTAATTGACTCAGGTTTATGCGACATAATCAAAGCATGACCTGAATTAAGTATAACAGATTCGTTGAAGGATTCAGTGAATAATTTTGGCTTTGCCATAATATCGGTTTATAGCTTATATAGTAATAGAGAGTGGTATTGTTATTGTTTATTATACCAATCTAGGAATTCGTTAAGAAGAGTTTCAGGATAATCCCTTAATATATCACTAGTAGATTTTGATTCCCCCTTCTTAGGTTGACTCTTTTTCTTATCCCTAGTCTTCTTATCAGACTTATCATTTTGATCTTGTCTTTTTTCTTTTTCTGCTCCAGTATCATTTAATGGACCACGTGGTTCTGAAGCATCTGGTTTATCATATCCCAATTCATTGGCAAATTGTTGCATACCTATAACCCCACCCATATATTTATTAAAGGAATTCCTAATCTTATATTCTTGAGCTTGCTGAAATTTAAGGTCATCGGTAATGGTAGAAGCTTCAAATTCCACATTAAGGTTATTAAAGATGAAACCTGCCAATCTCAATTCAAGCATATATCCATGCTTAAGGTTTGCAGCTACCAGCTTTTGTACATTCTGAAGCTGAGAGAGCATTTTAGTGAATATGATATTTATACCGGTTTCAGAACCTTCCCCACTAACTCCCAAAAATTCAGATGCCATCTTCAAACCATTAGCAACCTGAACCTCGTTCATATTATATATTTCAGAAACTCCGTTCAGGTTTTTAGTTGTTGCATTAAAATCGAACTCATGATCCTCATTGTAACCAACAACTACCCCTTCTGTAATCCCTTCCAATATATTATCCTTAGCAGTACTCAATAAAGCTTCCAATCGAGTTTTATATGCCTCATCTGATTCACCTTGGGTTTGCCCTGGTTTTTCCATGAGGAGTTGAGCGAATCCAAGTAAACCAACCTGCTTCATTATAAAGCGGATGTTTTTATCCATCTCGGCTTGTGTGGTAAGGGCATTCATTGCAGCTAGGTATGGAGGTATACCATAGGGAATATCGGTATCACCATTTAACCCAAAGTATTTATAGGTATTAATGTTAAGCTTGACATATTTTTCTCCCACGATAGTTCCCGTTAGGTAATTTTGTAATTGATATGGGAAAAACCTGAGTTTCTTTTTATTCCATTGAAAACGGATGGTTTCTGGGTTAACCAATGCCACATGTTCTATACCCCTTTTATCATTAGCTACAATCCATTCATTAGATAATGCTCCACCAATCCAAATCTGGGCAATCATCTTATTAATTAATCCATGCATTCCAGTAACACCATCTCCCCATTTCTCCTGTTTAGCTTCTAGGTGTAACTTCATTTTTTTCTGATCATCGGGAGACACGGAAGGATCAAAATTAATTTTATGTCCAGTATTAGTGAGCTGAACCATATCATTTACTGCTACTCCTACATCAGGATTAATCCAAGATAGCTTACGTATAATAGGAATATACTCTGCAATATAACCAGGAGTGATAAAGGTCATCTTGGATCTGATGTCAACATAAGTATCCCCATTATCAAAAGTAGGTCTACTTGATCTACCGGGTGGTACTGTAACTCTTGAGGGGCGTTCAATAACAGGAACTGCCATCTTTGTTTTACCCCATGTTAAAGGATTATACCATTTCATAATCTTATATTTTAGACTGGTGCGACCACCGTAGTAGTCACTTTTCCTTTTCGAATGAAATTAGTTATACTTTCTGCTAGTATTGAATCATCAGTATAGGTATTCTCATCATCTAGAATATCTTCATCTTCCGATCCTCTAGTGCCTTTCCCCATTGCCATAGGCCTATTTCTCTCATCATATATAAAAGTATAGGCTTCTTGGACAAAAAATTTATTACTTATGATGACGTTATCATTCCTAACATCTTCTTCTAATTCATCAATAATAATAGGCCTAGTTCTTTTATCGGTATACCAACCAGGAGCTTTATTCTTTTTAGGTCTCTTCTCTCCCTTTTCTTTTAAGAACCTAGTTGTATAAAATAAATTAGGATAACCATGTTCCTGTATCTTAGTTGTAACTGAAAGCCCGATATCATTACTTTCTGGAGCAAGAAGAGCCTGATTGTATTTGGTTCCATATTCCATTAATAAATCAGCAAACTGAGCTACAGGTATCTTTCCTTTGAAATATGCTACTTCTTCTCCTCCTCGGGTCATAATAGAAAAGGCAGAGTAGTCCCGACTTCTACCAGTGGCAATGTCAGCTCCAATATAATATTTCTCCCCTTTTATCGGAAGCTTTATTTCTGCAAGGCTTCCGCCCATTCTAATCTTATGAAAATCTAATTCAGAAATACTGTCCTCAATTGCTTTGATGTCGGTGAGGTCGAAAACACTATTTCCTGAGGTAAGAAAGTCACCGTCAATTTCTTGCGCTGTTCTTCTAGGGCCAAGAGCGCTTGACATAACTCTATACCATTCGTCGTCTCTTTCTGGATGCATTTTCCAGTATAATCTAATGGGAAAGAATTCATTACCTCCAGCCACGGAGTCGACCCATTGTTTGTGATAAAAATTACCAACTCCATAAGGGGTAGAATTTAAGATAGCTGACCCACCAGTAGAGAGGGTAGGGAGAGCAGCTGCCCAGATTTGGGTGGCCCAACGAACGATAGCCGCTTCATCGATAACGAGTAAGGAAACTGCTTCAGATCTACCGGCGTCTTCTGTAGTCGGTATAGAGGTAATAGTACTTCCATTGGAGAATTCAATCTCCGTTCCTGTTCCGATTTCTGTTGGTCTGCCATTTACTACTTTTATTTTTAGGAAGGTCGGAAGGTTACGATACATATATTTAATACGTCGTAATACCCTCTTAGCAACCCGGTCCTTAATAGAAATGATCTGAATGTTCTTATTAGGATGAAACATTGCAAACCATAAACAATACATAGATATTAACTCGGTTAATCCAGCCTGTCTAAACTTTAAAACAATATTAAATCGGTTCTTTAAAAAATGGTAGAGAACCGACTTTTGGTAGTTGTAAAGGTCAAACTGAATTTTTCCTTGTACAGGGTGTATTACATAGATAAAGGTAGCAAATAAGTAAGGGTCTCTTGAGCATCCCTCAAGTATCTTAAATTGCTCTGCTGTTATCCCTCTACCTGTCTCGAGTTCTATTCTTGCCATAAAGTTTGTATTCTAGTCCTAGCCTGAAAATTGAGGTCTCTGGGGTTCTCATATTAATGTGGCTATCCGTAAATAGCCTGACCTTATTAAAGGACATTTCTCCCCGGGCTGATACCATCGGACTTAGGTTCGTGATATCAACGCCACCCCCAACAAAGAACTGAATAAATGAGTCCTCAATTGGGGGCGGCTTGGTAGGGTGTCTGGTTAAATTGGAATTGTAATTCCAGTTATATTTAAACCAATTCAAATCTAGTGGCCAACTTCTCTCAACTACTTGACCAGTGATTTGCAGTAATGCCAACGATAAACTGTCACGGCCCAGAACCATGGCTATAAGTTTAGGATTCGTTGGGTATTGCTTTATATAATTTTCGTGTAAGGCTATTGTTTGTTTATACCCTTCTATTAACAATTCCTGATCGAATATCATCCATTCAAGGTCCTTGATAGCTGTAGAATCTATCTCATATATTTTAATGGTTTGAGGAGGGGTGAGGATCTTTTTGTATTTGATGACCTCATAAGGTATGTCTACATACACAGTATCTGTTACGTATTCATAATTAACTACAGTTTCCTGAGGAGGATCTTTTCTGAAGAAGATGTCCCAAACAATTAGTCCTATGATAGCAAGGATAAGTAGGATAATGAATGTATTTTTCATAATAATAATAGGATGCCCTAGAGGGGGGATATTAAAAATATATATACGTATTATTTTTAATAATAATACTATATATTTTTATCCACCCGTGGCGCCCTTAATTTAAACAAAGGATTAAGGTTTAGGCTTACGAGGACCAGTAGAGGATTTCTTCTTATTCACAGTCTTTTTAGGGGGAGAAACCTTGTCGACTGCAGCGGCCACTTCTGGGATATCAATCCCTTTCTTGCCATTGTATAACTCTTTCTGTAATTCCTTCAAAGCTTTAATTAAAGGAGGGTAAGGAAATGGGTCCGACTTATCCTTTCTTACAGTATTATGAGTCCAAAGGCCAGGAGAATGGTTATCCAGTACGGATTGGTTAAATTCAAAGATACTATCAACATCATTGGCAAATACAAGGCTTGGGAAATCTAAGGTACTTCTACCGAGAAGCCATTTTAAAGACTCTAATTGATCATCAGTATATAGGTGCCAATGTTCATGTCCTTTCCATGGTTTAGTAAAAGTGTATACTTCAGATGGGTTGATGACAGTATATCGTATCTTATTTGGCCACAAAGGGTAAAAGCGATACTCACCGTCCACGAAACGAAGAGGACCTGCTGATACGAGCTCGACATTGATACTATGTTTCTCATGCCAATTATCATCTCCTCTAACCCCTAAGTGGAAAGCCCAGTATTTGGGGTTAAAACATTCATAGATCGTACCATCACGATCAATTATATATGGAGTACCTACACGATCAGGAGTTGAATTCCACCAGCGCCATGCACCCATGGCAGTAGTGCCTACTGTGTGGTGGAGAAAAGCCGATATCTTTTCATGAATCGAACTTAAATATTGACCATTAGTTAGGTGTTTCTTTACTAAATCCATGGCTGTACCTTTTTTAGTTGTTTATAGAACCACCTCGCAATTTCGTAAGGTGGAGTTTTTGTAATCGTAGTTCTTCCTTTATTGATAGAGAAAGTTTCACGGTTAGGATCCATGTATAATTTAAATTTGTCTGGAACTCCTTGGATCCTAGCGAGCTCCCGCGGAGTAAGTTGTAAACCTTTATGATTATATTGACGGTTCGCTTTACGAGCAACAGCCGGAAAATCATTAGCCAAGTTCCTATATACCCCTGGTGCTGTTGTAAACTTTCTGTCATTGACTGGCCATCTTTTGAGATCTGGGTTTTCTAACCAGAATTTTTGTATTTGTTTTAAGGTTAATTTTTTACCTGAATAGATGGTGATGAAGTCCGATATGGGTTCTCTTATATTACCAATATCTATATCCTCATGTTTCAGCCCTTTCGTTAATTCTTTACAAGTTTTAAGCTCATTAACCTTATATACATTAGAAAAGTGGTATTGTGCTTTCAATAGGTGCTTTCCAAAATGTTCTTTTTTTAAACCAATGAGGACCAGTCTTTTTCTATTCTTTTGTGAGTTACCCCAAGCATTACAGGATAAATCATGAAAGATTAACTCATACTCAGGTAATGTTTTTTCCCATACTGATTTAGGGACCATTTCCAATGATTTAGGTAAATTCTCCATCATAAATACCTTAGGCTTAAAATACCCAAGACTTATCATGTATAATTCGAAACTCTCATCCTTCATGGGATCTGAAGTCTTTTTAGCCCTACTATATGCTAACATGGAACTATGGCCACAATTGGGAGCTCCAACTATAACATCCGGGAAATCGAAGTTAACCATATTACTACCATCAGTTTCTAGCCGTATGCCATCAAAATTTAATTTCCATTGTATATCATAAGGGGTTTTAAATACAGAACGTATCTCTATATTACCTATCAGATGTTTTCTCATTGGATACAGAATAACTCCGTTTCCCCCATTGACTCCAAGTATCTTCATGGTTATAAATAATTTAGTCTTGCTATCTACCAACAATACTATTAAAAATAAAACACATGGAACAAGATATAGAAGATTATTTAATGGGCTTAACCAATATGCTTAATGGACAATTAAGAGGAGCCATTAACTTAAAGGCTCGTGAAGAGAATAAGGAATTGATTATGTTAACCTTTCGTGATGTTTTTGATACAGGTAAAGAATTAGGTGAAAAACTCATTACTGAGAAATATCAACTCGAACAACTTAAAAAAGAACTCAAGGATGAAGATTGAAGATATATGGATTCAATTCTACCGTGAAACCGGAGACCTAACTCCTATGGAAGGACGACCAACCAAATATGGAGTTGCAACAGAAAAGGCCTATATTATATGGTTACAAGATAAACTCTTAGAAGAATGGAACAAGAAGAACTAATACACCGCAGATTAGTATGTGATACTTCAACCTTTTTTGAAGAACTCCGTGGATTAGGATTTATAGAGATACCAGGTGAATATGGTAGTGGGTTGAAGAGAATAAGGAAATTCCAAAAGGGAAATAAATTTGTACATAATACTTTCGAGAATATGAAACTCTTCACTAAAGATAGTGAGGGTAAAGAGGTCATTTCACATGAAGGAAAGACTGTACATGATGATTTACTTAAGTTCTTTGCAACTAGAGACCCCATACCGCCTCCTTTGTAGTTCTCTTTATCTTGGATAATTTTTCGATCCCGAACCGATACCGTGCTGGGAAGAGATATATACGGGAAGCCTCCACTAGTATCTAGATGTATTGGTTATATAGTTTTATACTATTAATATATAAATATCTTGCTAGTAACGGGGCTATTTACTGCTATTTTTCTAACTTTAAACCTATATTACAATGTTTAAACATAGCAAAGACTATAAAGCAAGTTACTTTAAATCACTCGATTTTAATAAGGACAGAGATGGGTGTGCTATTTGGCTTGTTCGTGTAACTGCCATTGTTATCTTGGCAGCAGCAATTATCACTATCATACTAATAATTACATAATATGGAAACCTTTATGATTGTTTTACTCATCCTTCTTCTCCAAGTTATCTTGGATGCAGTGGGAGATGGATTTCGTGCTCGTGGTTGGCAGAAGATCCACCACTTTATGGAGACCATACAAATTGCCATTTGGCTTGGCATAGCTTATGCCATATGGAGAGAATGGCTGGATTTCCAACTCTACTATGTTTGGATGTATGTCCTAGGACGTATTTGGTTATTCGACTTTGTCATAAATCCAATCTTAAAGGAAAAGTTGCTTTATATAAGTAAATCCTCTTTCGATGGGGTAATCTATTACTGGATTTCCCGAGATGGTAATCCCAATAAGGAAAGACGATGGCCAGTTACCAATACCGCCTTAATTTTTAAATTCCTGGCTTTCGTATGGTGGGTAGCTTGGTTCTTTTCAAATAGAGATGCAATTGCTTTATACTTCGGACGATGATAAATCAACAACGTAACAGTTCACCTTGGCCCATGCGGATATTCTTAACCGTGGTCGTAGTTCTAATGGTACTCTTCTCCACTCTTTGCTCCTGTACTTCTACCATGGTTATGCCAGATAATTGTAAACCCCCTAAGAAAAAAGAATATCAAATGATTGAGCCAGATAATCCCATGGCGAATAGAGACGAACCCTATAAAATCAAGAAACAATGATAGAACATATCTGGACCTTTTGGTTTAGAAGCAACGGAGTAGATGTCATCATGTGGGGGATTGCCCTTTACATGAGCATCCGATATGGATTCATTAACTATAACAAGAAACCCAGAACTGAGACTCAAGGTTGGCTATTTGTCTTCTTCCTATCCTTCTATGGGGTATTCCTAATAGTAAGACTGGGTTCCATGAAGTGGATCATGTTTCAATTAGTTG
>Ga0307379_10007627_pt1 | contig 14678 bp, 10 predicted proteins | sample UN2MG_FD_202237 | JGI IMG/M metagenome (GOLD analysis project Ga0307379, IMG submission 202237) | Soil microbial communities from Risofladan, Vaasa, Finland - UN-2 | ecosystem: Environmental > Terrestrial > Soil > Coastal area > Acid sulfate soil | place: Finland: Risofladan, Vaasa | collected... | reverse complement strand
GCCCAGATCGGCGAAAATACCCGAAAAGATATCGTAATCCCGGTGACCGAAGAATATAAGTTTCTGATTAATTGGCCGAAGTCAGGCTATCTGGACAGCTTCCGGCACTTAAGCTACTACAACCTGGTCCTGCACAAACGCCTGGAGGAAGACCTGATTCACAACCTGAAGATCATGGACGACTCAGGATACCTGTCCTATTTTGAGGGCGGATTCGAGCTGCTCGATGCCTATCGCTACGCCGAGGGCATCCTGCGGGAAGTCCTGGACGGAGGAGATCCCGTGCAGATGACGGAGTACAGGGAGGTGCGGGAAACTTTTTTTCAGGCCGTAGGCGAGTACCTGAGTGGAACCGGCGAACAGCAGATCCTGGCTCAGGTAGAAGCCCTGCTGGCCTCCGAAGACGTAGACGAAGAGGACAAGGTTCTGTACCGGGAAATCGGCGAACAGGTGCCAACGGTGTTTTCCTCAACCCGTGATCTACACACCGGCCTGGCAAAGGTGAGGAAAACCTTGCAGGAAGCGATTCCGGGGGGGTTCTGCATCATCGGCTGGACCGGCACCTCAACCACAGATATCGGAGTCAATCCCTTCGAAGAGGAATACATGAATGTGGGCACCCACGCTTCGCTGGCGAATACAATTCTACAGGGGCGGTTTCTCGACGAGCTTCCCTGGTGGTACGGAGCGATCCTGGGAGCGGTGCTCGGCCTCGTCGTTACCTTTCTCATTCGAAAGTTAAACCCGCTTCTCTCGATCGTCGTCGGCGTCGGATTTTTGATCGTAATCATCTTGGCTGTTGCAGGATTTTTCCTGCTCACCGGAAGATACCTGTATCTGCTCACCCCGGCGTTGAGTGTGTTCTCCACCCTCATCATCCTTATCCTGATCAAGTTCCTCGTTCTCGAGCAGGAGAAAAGTTTCCTGCGCAACGCCTTCTCCCACTACCTGTCCACCGATGTGATCAACGAACTGATCACCGACCCGGAGAAGCTGAATCTAGGCGGGGAGAAGAAGTATCTAACTGCGATGTTCACCGATGTCCGCGGGTTTTCGAGCATTTCGGAGAAACTCGATCCAACCGACCTGGTCCATCTCCTAAACGCCTATCTGACCGACATGAGCGACATCATCCTCGATTTGAAGGGTACGATCGACAAGTACGAGGGGGATGCGATCATCGCCTTTTTCGGTGCTCCGGTTCCTTTCGACGATCATCCTTTACGAGCCTGTCTGTCCGCGGTGCGGATGAAGAAGATGGAACGGCACCTGAACGATCGCTTTATCAAGGAAAGTTTGAGTCCCTCCCCTGTCTACACCCGGATCGGTATCAACACCGGAGAGATGGTCGTCGGCAATATGGGAACCCCTCAGAAGATGGACTACACGATCATGGGCAACTCGGTGAACCTGGCCGCTCGCCTTGAAGGGGTGAATAAGCAATACGGCACCTGGATCCTGATCAGCGAAGAGACCTACAACGCCGGGGGAAGCGAATTCACCGTTCGCCAGATGGACCGGGTGCGGGTAGTGGGGATCGAGGGGCCGGTACGCCTCTACGAGCTGATCGATGAGAAGTCAGCCACCAACGCCGATACACTGGAGGCGATCGAGTTATTTCACAAAGGACAGAAACTGTTCGAGGGCAGGCAGTGGGACACGGCGCTCGCCCAGTTCCGGAAGGTCCTGAAGATCCTGCCCGGCGACGGGCCCTCGGAGGTGTTCATCAAACGCTGCCAGGGATTCAAGAAGAGTCCCCCCGCTGCCTCTTGGGACGGGGTCTTCAAACTGAGTGAGAAATAGGAAGCGATCCGGGTAGGCGGGATCTACCGTTTTGGACATCGTCCTGATCGTCAAAGTGGTTCAAAGCCCGAGATGGATAGATCCTCTTCTCCCAATGTAGGGACTGCCGGTTCGCTTTCCGGCTGCAGCAGGGTCTGGAGAAGGGCATCCTGAATGATTCTGTCGATCAGTTTCATCGAATCCTCGCTCAACAGTGTAAAACGCACGGCAAAGCCGGCCGGGAGCTTGCTCGATGCCTGACGTGGGTCGAGGACCTCGCAGCGGGTAGCCAGCAGGGAGTTTTGAAAACTGATGCGTAAGATTCCCCTGCTCCCCACGGGAGGTACGGAGCCGGAATGTTCCAAAAAAGCCCCGTCTGCGCTCAGGGCCCAAAGATTGTAGCTTTGCCAGGTCTTGTCGTCGAAAGAAACGGCCCCCTTCAGGGGCCAATCAAAGCGGGGATGGTCTCGTCTTTCGGTCAAACCAACTGAAGACATGAAGGTTTTGAGTTCCTCGGTGAATCGGTCGCTCGCTTCGGTCGCGATTTCCTTCGGAATTACCCGGGCGGCTGGAAGCGGTTCGGCTCCGGGGTTTGTGATCAGGCAGACCTGAAGAATCGGGAAGCTCTTTTTAATCGAGGCCAAAAGGCGATGAAAGGGATCATCGACCCGTTCCTTTTCGATGATCAGAGCGATCACGTCACTCTGCTCTACGATTGCCCTGGCCAATTCCGTGGTGCTCGCAGCCGGCACAATGTCTTTCTCCGGCAGAGCAGAGGTGATTTTCTCAATTTCCAGGGTATCCGTATAAACAACGACTCGTTCCATGCTTCCAATCTCCCCATTATCAAGGATTGTATACCAAGCCCTGCAAAGAGAGAAGCGACTTGAACGGGTGGAATTTCTAAAGCCAAACGAGTGATTCTATGGTAGAATGGCCGTCGGGGTTGCGCGATGTCCGGGCACATGGAAAAGAAGCTGGGATTTCTCGAGGTTTTTTCCATCTCCACAGGTGCCATGATCAGCTCCGGTTTGTTTATCCTTCCCGCCGTGGTATACCCCAAAGCCGGACCCTCCATCCTTCTCTCCTATTTTATCGCGGCCCTGCTGGTAGTGCCGGCCATGCTCTCCAAGGCGGAGTTGGCCACGGCCATGCCCAAATCGGGAGGTGACTATTTTTTCGTGCACAGGAGTCTGGGGACGCTGTTCGGAACCTTCGCCGGCCTGGCCGCCTGGTTCTCGTTGAGCCTCAAGAGCGCCTTTGCTCTGGTGGGTATAGGGATCTTTCTCGCTCCCCTTGTTCCGGTTTTTCCGGGATACGTGGTAAAGCTGATCGCCGTTGCCTGCACGCTGTTTTTCACCGTGCTCAATATACTGAGTGTTAAGGAGAGCGGGCGTTTTCAAGTTGTACTGGTGTTTTTCCTGCTGGCCATTCTGCTTGCCTATGTGGCCACAGGGATCGGGCGCGTCGATGTGCATCACTACTCACCCTTCGCCCCCGGCGGCTGGCCGGCGGTGTTCACGGTTACCGGGATGATCTTCGTTTCTTTCGGCGGTTTGACAAAAATCGCCTCGGTGGCCGAGGAGATCAAAAACCCTCAAAAGACGATTCCCCAGAGTATGTTTGCCTCCTTTATTGTCGTGTCCGTGCTTTATCTTCTGGCGATCTTCGTCACGGTGGGAATCCTGGGGCAGTTTGATTTCCAGAACACCCTGGCGCCCCTCTCCTCTGCGGCCGCCACCTACACCGGACAGGCCGGCTTTTTAGTGCTCTCGATCGCGGCTATGCTGGCCTTTGTTACCACGGGCAATGCCGGGCTCATGGCATCATCCCGTAATCCTCTGGCCATGGCCAAGGACAATCTTCTCCCGGCCTTCTTTGCCCGGGTAAACGTCAAGCTGAAGACTCCGGTGGTGGCGATTCTCGTTACCTGTGGATTCATGATCGCGGTAATCGCTTTTCTCGACTTGGAGAGCCTGGTAAAAGTAGCTTCCACGATGAAGCTGCTGTTGTTCGCCTTCGTCAACCTGTCGGTGATCCTGATGCGGGAGAGCAAGATCGTATCCTACAAACCCTCTTTCCGCTCCCCCCTCTACCCCTTCCTTCAGATCGGCGGTACGGTCGTCTATTTTTTCTTGATCGTAGAGATGGGTCGCATTCCCCTCCTGATGACCGGGGGATTCTTTGCCGCCAGTCTGCTCTGGTACTTCCTCTACTCCCGTTCCCGCAACCGTAGGGAGTCGGCCCTGCTCCATGTGGTGGAGCGGCTGACCAACCGGGAGCTGCGCACAGACAGCTTGTCCGAAGAACTGAAGGAGATCCTCATCGAGCGGGATGAGATCGTGGAGGACCGCTTCGACAGGATCATCAAATCGGCGGAGATTATCGATTTTTCCGAAGCGCCGGACAAGGCGGGGTTGTTCCGAGTTCTGGCCGACGTCTTTTCCCGCAAGTTCGCCGCCAAGCCCGAGGACATCTATCGGCTGCTCGTGGCCCGGGAGGCCGAGTCCACCACGGTGATCCATCCCGGCCTTGCCATTCCCCATATCGTTGTAGACGGCAATGAGCGCTTCGAGATCGTTGTGGCTCGGTCCCGAGAGGGAATCGACTTCGGAGGGCAGACAGCCCCGGTGAAGGTTGTATTCGCCCTGGCCGGCAGTAGAGATGAACGTAATTTTCACCTCCAGGCATTGATGGCGATCGCTCAGATCGTACAGAACCCGGAGTTTCTCTCTACCTGGACGCGGCTGCGCAATACGGCGGAGCTTCGCAACCAGATCCTCCTGGCTCAACGGGTTCGAAAAGGGTCGGTCTAATTTCTCTTCAATCGCTGATCAGCACCGTTGCTTTGAACTTTCCTGAGCCCAAATAACTGATATCTCCGACCCGGGTCATCCCTGAGGAATACCCGCTTTCCCTGATTGCGGTCAACAGAGCCTGTTCGAGAGGCTGGGGGATGACTCCGGATCCCGAGACCTTTGATTCGGAGTAGGAGAAACGCACCGGATAGGAATCCGGGGAACGGCGCGGGGCGGGCGGGCTCACAGTCACATCGATAATCAGATCGTAGCCGTACACCGTGTACGCTCCAAGGGGATCGGATAGGGCTTGTGTTTTCCGTACAACCCTGTATCCGCTCCGGGTATCGAAGCGTACCTCCTCTCCTTCCGTGGAAAACTCCGTCCACAGCATTGCCGACAATGAGGTGGGAAGGAGGTAGCGTTCGAGGAACATCTCGGCACTTTCTTTGCCCATGGAGCCGTCGAGGACCCAGAACATCCGTACCTCCTGCCTCCCCGAAGGTTCTTCAACCCGGCCGGCGGGAAAGGCTGAGCAAGACAGAAAGATAAAGAGGAGGATGGATAGACCAATCGCAATGCATGGTGTTTTTTTTCTCATAAACGATAGTATAGCTCGCCGTCGCAGCACTTACACGGGCAACGGTGAGATCTTCAATCCGCACAGAACGGACCGGCTGCCCGATCCTCCTAAAGTCCGGAATTGGCGTCAAAGAGTCCCTCGTAGAGAACGGTAGAGAGGTATCGTTCTCCTGAATCCGGTAGGATTGCTACGATCGTCTTTCCGGCAAACTCATCCAGCTTGCCGATCCGTACCGCCACCGCGGCAGCCGCACCGCAGGAAAGGCCGGCCAGGATGCCCTCTTCCCGGGGGAGTCTGCGGGCAAACTCGATTGCTTCCTCGTTCTCTACCTGTTCCACCCGATCGATCATGCTGAGATCGAGGTTGTCGGGGATGAAACCGGCGCCTATTCCCTGGATCTTATGGGGTCCGGGTTTGATCTCCTCTCCCGCCAGGGTCTGGCTGATCACCGGGCTCGCCGCGGGCTCCACTGCCACCGTGGTGATCTTTTTCCCCATCTTGTTTTTGAAGAACCGGGAAATCCCCGTAAGGGTACCGCCGGTTCCTACTCCTGCAACCAATACATCGATGTCTCCGTCGGTGTCCTCCCAGATCTCCGGACCGGTGGTCGTTTCGTGGATGGCCGGGTTGGCGGGATTCTTGAATTGCTGAAGAAGCACATATTTGTCCGGATCGCCGGCCACGATCTCTTCCGCCTTGGCCAGGGCCGCCTTCATTCCTTTGGATCCTTCGGTCAGATGAAGCTCAGCCCCGAAGGCCTTGAGAAGTTTGCGGCGCTCGACGGACATCGTATCCGGCATGGTGAGGATCAGACTGTATCCGCGGGCTGCAGCTGTAAAGGCCAGGGCGATCCCCGTATTGCCGCTGGTAGGTTCCACGATCACCTTGCCCGGCTTGAGCACTCCCCGTTTCTCCGCGTCCCAGACCATCGAAGCTCCGATGCGGCACTTCACCGAGTAGGCGGGATTCCTGCCTTCGATCTTTGCCAGGATTAGGGCTTTGCCCTGCGGCAGCCTGTTCAGTCTGACCAGGGGGGTTCTACCGATGGAGTAGGAATTGTCATCATAATAGTTGGCCATGATTTGCCTCCGACGTTTTTGTTTATAGTACTACGCCGGCCTGAACAAATCAAACCTGATTGATTTAATCGAGTATTTTTTGCAGTATGGAGGCTGCAGCGAGATAGATCGCGCGAAAAAAAGGGCAAGATTGATCTTTTTCAAATTATGGGGATAGAATACGAAGGAAATTCAACGGTTTATGACCGCACTCTACTGGATCGATATTGCTGCCCTGTGCTCTTCCGCCGCTGTCGGCTTGGCCCTGATTCTGACGGTGTTGGGGACCGGTTTCCGGCGCTCCCTCAACCAATCCTTTGCACTGTTTGCCGCCACGGGGGCTTTCTGGGCCGTTTCGTCCCTGCTGCTACGGTTGTCTCTCTGGCTAGATCGGGGAAATGTGCTCCTGTTGGCGGAGTTAGCCACCATGGGTATCGTACTCATGGGCATCACGCTGCTGAGTTTTTCCGTTCGCTATGTTGGCCGGTCGACCCGCTGGCCGGATATTACCGCGCTGATAGGGCTGGCATTCGTTGCGGCGGTCGCTGTGCCGCTGTTCCGGCATCGCATCGTCCTCAATCCCCGGCTGGTTGCCAACGGCTCTACGGCGTTGAGCCTCAGCCCGCTGGGGATCATGCTATCCCCGATCCCCGCCGTGTTTCTGCTCTGGTCCCTCTTCCTCTTTTGGAGGGGCCGCAAGCAGGTCGGTGGGCGGTATTTTGCACTGAGTGTTTTCGTACTTCTCGTCGGTTTGATTGCCGGCGGCATCATCGAGCTGCCTTTTCCCATACTTTCGATAACCAACATCTTCAGTGTTTCTCTGATCGGATACGGGGTGATTTCCCGTCAATTATTCAATCCGTTGCGGGAACGGGAAGCCCGACTGCTGGTGATCAACCGGATCGCCGCCGCCGTTGGCAAGACCCTGGAGCTCGACGCCCTCATGGAAACGGTATATCGCGAGGTGACCCCGCTATTCCGTTCCGACGCCTTCTTTGTCGCTCTGTACGACGAGCGCAACAACGAGCTTGAGTTTCGCCTTCAGGTCGATGAGGGAACCCGTGTACAGCCGGACCGGCAACGGTTGGGAACAGGGCTCACCTCCTGGGTAATCAAGAATAAAAAACCCCTGCTGATCGCCGACTTTGATCGTATTCCCGAAGATGTCCCGCAGCCGGAGCTCTACGGCACCCTGAAGATGCCCGCCTCCTGGCTCGGAGTGCCGATGCTGGTCGGAAATCGGGTGATTGGGGTTATTTGTATCCAGACCTATCAACCCCGCCCCTATGGAGGGGAGGAACAGTTGTTGCTGAGCACGATCGCCGACCAGGTGGCGGTGGCAGTGCAGAATGCCAGGCTTTACGAAACCGCTGCCCGAGAGTTGTCGGAACGACGACGCACCGAGCAGGAGCTGCGGGAATCGGAGGAGAAGTTCCGCAACCTGGCCGAGCAATCTCCGAACATGATTTTTATCAACAGCATGGGACGGGTGGTCTATGCCAATCAGAAGTGCGAGGAGGTTATGGGCTATACCCGGGAGGAGTTTTATCAGGCGGAATTCGATTTCCTCAGCCTGATCGATCCGGAAGACGTCGAACGTGTTAAAGCGACTTTTAGCAGGCACCTGGCCGGGGAAGAAGTTCCACCCTACGAGTATCGCCTGATCACCAAGACGAATCAACGTTTGGACGTGATCATCACCCCCAAGCTCATCAGGTATGAAAATCAGCTGGCTCTCCTGGGCATCATCACCGATATCAGCGCCAGGAAACGAACCGAACGATTGCTGCAAGCGCTGAACAGTGCCAGTGCAGCCATGGAGCAGGCGCAATCGCCCCAGGAGATTTTCTCCACTGCGGGGGAGCGATTCAGGCAGTTCGGTTTCTATTTGTTGGTTTTCCTTCTTGCTGAGGATGAAGGGTCCCTCAAGCTTCACTATGTTAGTTTCGAGCCCAGGCTTATGGAACGGCTCAAAGATTTGACGGGAGTCGAGTGGCAGGAAATCTCCCTGCCGATATCAGAAGGTACGGTACTCGAGAGAGTGGTGAGAACACGAGAGACCATTTTCACTACAGCCCAGGAGTCATTTCACCGTACCTTTCCGCAGCTCTCGGAAAGATCCGTGGACAAGATGATCGAGCTCCTGCGGGTTGCCAAAGCCATCTCGGCTCCGTTGGCATCCGAGGACCGGGTTATCGGGATGCTGTCGGTCCAATCCGAAGATCTTAGTCCAGACGATATTCCGGCCGTAACCGCCTTTTCTAATCAGACGGCAGCCGCCTGGCGCAAGATGAGATTGGTGGAAGATCTCAAGGAGAGTTTACACGAGCTCCAGACGACTCAGGAACAGTTGCTGCAGGCACAGAAGATGGAGGCGGTGGGTCAACTGGCAGGCGGGATTGCCCACGATTTCAACAACCTGCTTACGGCGATCAAGGGGTACACGGATCTTCTCCTGCGCCGTTCCAATGACGGCGATCCCTCGCACAGAGATCTCATGGAGATCAAGAAAGCCTCCGAGCAGGCGGCTCGTCTTACCCGTCAGCTCCTCGCCTTCAGTCGGAAGCAGGTCCTACAGCCCCGTGTCATCAATCTGAACGAAGTAATCGTGAAGATGCAGGAGATGTTGCAGCGCCTGATCGGGGAGCATATCGAACTGGTCGCGAAGCTGCAGGATGAACTGCATCTTGTGAAGGCCGATCCCGGGCAGATTGAGCAGGTCATTCTCAATCTGGTTGTCAATGCTCGGGATGTCATGTCCGACGGAGGGACCCTGACCCTGCAAACCTCCAATATTACGGTGGGACAGAACCACTCGGGAAGAAAGCTTGCTGTGAATGCCGGGGATTATGTTGCTCTTTCTGTAGGCGATACTGGAAGTGGTATGGATGGAGAAACCAGGCGAAGATTGTTTGAACCTTTTTTTACCACCAAAGAAATGGGGAAGGGAACAGGATTGGGCTTGGCAACGGTCTACGGGATCGTCCGCCAGAGCAACGGGACGATCCTTGTGGACAGCGATCCCGGGCAGGGTACGACCTTTACGATCTATTTGCCCCGAGAAAAAGAGCAAAGGAAATCTCGAGCCCCCAAACCCAAAGCACGAGAGAAGCTATCCGGTACGGAGACGATCCTCCTTGTCGAAGATGACGATATGGTACGGCAGCTGGCGGAGAGGGTGTTGAAGGAGTACGGCTACACAGTTTTGGTGTCCTCCCGCGGCACGGACGCCCTGGAAATTGCCGGGAACCTTTCAGACTCGATTCAACTGATGGTCACCGATGTAGTCATGCCGGGAGGACTGAATGGAAAACAGTTGGCCGATCGTATGGCTGCATCCCGACCGGAGATGAAGGTTTTGTTTATATCCGGTTATGCCGATCGGAGTCTTTTCTCACCGACAGAGCGGAACGGCCAGATACACTTGTTGGAGAAACCCTTCTCGCCCTCGGTACTGGTTCAGAAGGTACGGGAGCTGCTGGACGGCGAGTAGAGCCGGTCCGGTTAGAACAGATACCCCATGGCGAAGGTCTTGTACAGTTGGCCGGCCAACCAGTTCTGCGGATGATCCTTGCCGGCCTGCTTCATACGCATCGGGGAGTTGACGATCCTTATATGTCCTTTTTCAAGTTGCTGATGCACATCCGATTTGCGGAGATTCATGTGTTCGATGATGATGCCCTTTCGGTAGTTCAGGTGCACATATTCGATGGTGCCGTCCCTGGAAGTATTCATGACCATGCCTACGTGGGTTAAGGAATCGTTCCACTGCCCGTCTTCATTGCGGTCGTAGGTGTTGTCCCAGAAGATGATGTCCCCCGTGACGGGAAGCTGGGTTTCGTAGAGCAAATCCTCCGACTCGAGGCTTCGGTACAGCCTGGTAACGCCGTTTCCCTTGTACTTATTGAAATCCCGGGTTAAGTCGATACCGGCGTAGTAGTAGATGGCCAGCACCGCTCCGGTGCAGTCCATGTTGAAGCGTTTTCCCCGAATGACCAACTCCTGTTTACCCAGTACGTAGTTGCCGCCCTCGGCAAGCTTCCGCCGGACATCTTCGGTTTCTCGAGCCGTCGGGGAAAGTGAGGAAGCGCGGGTGGGGGGTGGAGCGATGGATGCGCAGGACCAGAGGTAGAATACAAATATGGCAGAGATGATGGAATATACCAACCGTCTCATCGTTCAAACACCATAGGTACAAGTAATATATCGGACGATGGAAGAAATCTACTAACGAGACGAAGGGAAATGTTTTTTCAGGACTTCGGTCCTCCGAACCGGGCGCACCTGGGCCCCCCCCGCCTTGAAATGGAGTTGGAATCCAGGTAGCATCCAATATGCATCTGACCACCCGCCAGATCATCTATCCTGGAGGGGACAGCCAGGAGATCGAGCGCATCCTATCCATCAACCAACTGGTGGATATCAACGGCTTTCCTCTGGCGCCGCCCCTACCGACGACGCGGATGATCGTCTACCGGGTGTTTCGGATCTCTACCGAGAGCCTGAAGGGGGAGGACATCATTCGTTACTACCTCGAACAGCTCTGGCGAGATGAGATGGAGGAGCTTGTTGTATGATCCAGTTGCCGATTTTTTCCTCGGGAGCCGACAGTGGCCGGTTCTATACCGTCGCACCGAGCAAGATCATTGCCCTCGGACTGAACTATCGAGATCACATTGCCGAAAGTGAATCTGTCAAAGTTCAAGGATTCACTAAAGAAATTCCCGAGGAACCTGTCCTCTTCCCAAAGACCCCGAACACGTTGATCGGGCCGGAACAGCCGATCGTCATTCCAGCCGTCGTTCAAAGCTACGGATTCAAGGATGTCCGTGTAGACTACGAGGCCGAGCTGGCCTTTTTCATTCTGGACCGCTGCAAGAACGTAGCGGCCGAGGATGCCTGGCAGCATATCTACGGTTTTAGCTGCTACAATGACGTGAGCCAGCGCAACATCCAGAACTCGGACCGTTCCGGCTGGTTTCGGGGGAAATCCTTCGATACCTTCGGACCGATCGGTCCTTGCGTGGTCTGTCGGGAGGACTTGGGAGATCCCCAGAACCTGAATATCCGGTCCCGGCTGAACGGAGAGACCGTTCAGGATTCCAACACTCGATTTATGATCTTTTCGATTCCCACGATTCTCTCCTTTGTCTCCAGGAATTTCACTTTAGAACCTGGAGACATTATCTCCACCGGAACACCGAGCGGTGTAGGTCCGATGCGCGCCGGTGATGTGGTAGAGGTAGAGATCGAGGGTATCGGGATCTTACGAAATTTCGTCGAGGAAGAGTAAGCCCATCCCATGAATGAAGAAATTGTCAACGATGATCACTGCTTCTGCTGCGGGAAAAAGAACAGTCGAGGATTGCAGCTTAGTTTCCGCTATCCGGAGAAAGGAAAAGCGGAGACCGAATGTATCATCCCGGAATATTTCACAGGCTGGAAGCGGATCACCCACGGCGGTTTTTTGGCTATGCTCCTGGATGAAACCATGGCCCACTCCTGTATCAGTAAGGCAATTATGGGTGTGACCGTGGATATGCAGGTCCGCTATCTCAAGCCGGTAGATGTAGGTGAGCAGATTCGGGTTGCCGGCGAAGTTACCCAGGTGAAATCCCGAATCATTGAGACCCAGGCCAGTGTTCGCAATGCCGTTGGCGATATTGTGGCAAAAGGAAGTGCTCGCTTCTTGAAAGTATAGAGTGAAGCAAGGAGAACTGCATGGATGTCTATGATTCCATTCGTATCCGTAAAAGTGTCCGGTCCTACCTCGACAGACCGGTAGAGAAAGAGAAGCTGGATCGCGTGCTGAAAGCAGTCAGGCTGGCGCCATCGGCGAGCAATCGTCAGGAATGGCGTTTCGTTGTGGTTACCGATCCTGAGAAACGCCGCCGGCTTGCCGAGGAAGCGGCGGGTCAGCGGTTCATAGCAGAGGCGCCCATCGTGATCGCCGCCTGTGCCGAAACCGACGGTAAGATCATGCGTTGCGCTCAAGCCTGCTATCCGATCGACGTGGCCATTGCCCTCGATCACCTCACCCTGGCGGCTGTGGCTGAGGGTCTTGGAACCTGCTGGATCGGATCTTTCGATCCTGATGCGGTGCGCCGGATATTAGGTATTCCAGAACAGATCGTTGTGGTGGAGCTGCTGCCCCTGGGCTACCCCAAAGATCCGGAGCCGGTCTCCAAATCCCGCCTGCCTTTAGAGACGATCGTTCGTTACGAGAAATGGTAGATCTTGGCCGCTGTCTAAAGAGTAGCCGCTGAGACTACTTGCTAACCTCGTGTACCGTGCTTCCGATTCGCACCTGTCCCGAGTACTCGTACTCCCCGGTAGCGAGGTAGATAATCAGCTGGGCTGTGTAGATGTACTCCCCCGCATGCTCACCGTCTACGGTTAGGGAGCCATCGAAAGCGAATCTCCCGATTCCTCCATCAGAGCCTTGGAAAGATCCGGCGTAATTTGACAGCAAAAACAATCGCTACGATAATTAGTGCAGCCCCCAACGAACCAACAGGAAACCAGCTGGAATCCGGGGGACTTCTCGAAAGCTTTAAAGGGAGGTCATCATGAAACGTTGGCTGCGCAATCTTGTCATCGCCGGAGGCATCGTCGTGTTTCTGGTAGTTGTCCTGTTCGGTGCTTGGCTGTGGATCACCCGCTGGCCCTATCCGAAAACTCGGGGGAGGATCACCCTGGAGGGGCTTTCTGCCCCGGTAGAGATCTTTCGGGATCGTTACGGTGTCCCCCATATCTACGCCCAGACTTCGGAGGACCTGTTCTTCGCCCAAGGATTCGTTCATGCCCAGGACCGTTTTTGGCAGATGGAGTTCTGGCGGCGTTTGGGAAGCGGGCGTCTGTCTGAGCTGTTTGGGGAAAAGCTCCTGGAAACGGATAAATTTCTGCGCACCATGGGATTCTACGAAAGCGCTGAAGAGCAATATGAGAAGTACGGGGCGGAGACCCGAACCTATCTTGAAGCCTATGCTGAAGGGGTGAACGCCTACATACTCGATCGCAGACCTGCTCGATTGGGGTTGGAGTTCGCCCTGCTCAAACTGCAGGGTGTGGATTTTGAAATCGAGCCCTGGGTGCCCGCTGATACCGTCAGCTGGGGCAAGATGATGTCGTACGACCTGGGGACTAACTACACCCGCGAACGTCTGAACCTGGAAGTCCTGCGGACTGTAGGCTTGAACAAATGGTTTGATTTCTTTTCTCCCTACCGAACGGATATGCCCGTCATCATCAATGACGAAGAGCTCGTCCAATCTGGTTTTCAAGTTGCTCGCAGCCGGGAAAAGCCTTTTCGTGTCTTCGGGTCCAGCGGTGTCGGCTCAAACAGCTGGGTGATCTCGGGATCTCGGACCGCCACGGGTAAACCCTATCTGGCCAACGACATGCATCTTGCACTGCAGATGCCCTCGATTTGGTATGAGATTGGTTTGCACGGTATCGATGAAGAGGGCAACGTGGGCAGAACAGAAGCCTGCCCCTTTCATATGCGGGGCTACTCCTTCCCCGGTGTCCCGGGAGTCATCGCCGGTCACAACGACCGCATCGCCTGGGGTCTCACCAACCTGCCCGGGGATGTGCAGGATCTGTATATCGAGCGCGTCAACCCTGAGAATCCCGATCAGTACGAGGTAAACGGAGAATGGGCCGATATGGAGATCCGCTACGAAGAGATCAAGATCCACAAAGAGGAAGAGCCGTACGTGTTGCGGGTCCGCCACACCCGGCACGGGCCGATCCTGACCGATTTGGCCTCGTGGGAGAAGCTCAATACCTTCTTCGTTCTCCCGGAAGCAGGCAGGGAGTTTCCGGAAAACGTGGGCTTTACCGTCCTCTCCCTACGCTGGACGGCCCTGGAACCGGGGCACTTGCACCGAGCGGTGTTCATGCTCGACAAAGCGCGGGACTGGGAGGAGTTCCGCGAAGCCCTGCGCTACTGGGACGTGCCTGCCCAAAACATCGTCTATGCGGACATAGATGGAAATATCGGTTATCAGGTCCCCGGGGCGTATCCGATCCGGGCCAAGGGAAACGGACTGGCTCCTGTACCCGGTTGGACAGACGAGTACGAATGGCAGGGCTACATTCCCTACGAGCAGCTGCCCTACGTGTACAATCCCGAGAAAGGCTACATTGTCACGGCCAACAATCCCGTAACCACCCCGAGCTTCCCAATCCCTCAAGGAAGTTCGTTCTCCTACGGGTATCGGGCTCGTCGGATCGCCGAGATGATCGAAGGGGATCGCGACGGGATCACCGCCGAAGATATCGCAGAGATACACGGGGATACCTTCGATCGGGCGGCCTATGAGATCGTACCTTTTCTTGAAGGATTAGATCTGAAGGGTGAACAGGAGGAACCGCCGGAAGGGGAAAGTGAAAGGGAACGGAAAAAACGGGAAAAAAAGATAAAGGAAGAAATGGAAGCTCTCGAAGATGCCA
>Ga0307379_10007624_pt1 | contig 14682 bp, 13 predicted proteins | sample UN2MG_FD_202237 | JGI IMG/M metagenome (GOLD analysis project Ga0307379, IMG submission 202237) | Soil microbial communities from Risofladan, Vaasa, Finland - UN-2 | ecosystem: Environmental > Terrestrial > Soil > Coastal area > Acid sulfate soil | place: Finland: Risofladan, Vaasa | collected... | reverse complement strand
AAGTCCCGGCGCGCCGGGATGGCACCCGGCGCATGGCAAAGCCCGGCTACGCCGAGTCGGCCCGGACCACCGGAACGATTCCAACGTCACAAAGGGTCTCGAGCACTTCATCGCGCATCATCGGGCCATCTCCTCTCCTGGAAAGAACGCTCGGGGGAAGTCTAACGCTGGCGGCGGCGGACATGCGACTACTTCATCTCCTCGATCAGGCGGGCGGCCTCGGCGGCCTCCGGCGCATCGGGATGCTTCGAGAGGATTTTTTCACACTGCTCGCGGGCCAAATCCAGGCGGCCGGCGCTCAGGTAATTCATCGCCAGGCCGAGCCACTCGCTCGCCTCGCGCTCGGCCTTGATTTCGCGGATGCGGGCCATGAGCGCAGCATCCTTTTCGAGGCGCTCAATCGCGGCTGCCGCCTCCTGAGCCGGCGCCGTCTCGCCACCCAGATCGCGGACACGCCCGTAGATCTCGTATGCCTCCGCGAGCCGTTCCAGACGCTCCGCCTGCCGCTCATCCTCCGCCATCTCCTTGCGGGCGCCGGCGTCGGCGCCTGTGTCCTCGTCGGGCGTTTCGGCACCGGTGTCTTCGGTCTCGGGCGCCGGCGAGGGATGGAGGATCGCCTCAGCCTCCTCTTCAAGGGCCTGAGCCTCCCGGAGGTCCTCGGCCAGACTCTCAGCGAGCAGCGCCCCGCGGAATCCCGGATCGCTCTTGAGTCCCCGCAGCAGCCGCCCCGCCTGCTTCGCAGGCCAAAGGCCCGAATACGTCCGCACAATCCGCTTCAGTTCCTTCAAACCCGCCTCCAGGTCCTCTCCGGCCAGCAATTCACGGGCGACGGCCAATTCCTTCGCCGCCCGCCCGGTCAGCACCTTGAGTTGATTGAAGGCCATCTCGGGGTACGGCGAATCGATGCGCATCCTACTCATCCGGACGACCGAAAGGAGCGTCCGCACCGCCCGGCCGGTATCCCCTGCGGCCAGGGCCTTCATGCCGGCCTTGAAACGCACCTCGGCTCTCGCCTTGAGCCGCGCGTGTTCCGTCTCTTTGCTTTCCTCGACGACCCCCATTTGGACGCCGGGAGAGGCCGAACCGCTCAGGCAAAGCGCCAACAGCCCCGCCAGAATCGCCGGCCTCATGCTTCTCACCTTCGCGCCTCTTCAATCAGTGTCTGGGTCTTCAGGATAGTGCTCTCGGCCGGGAACCCGTGCCACGTGTGGACCAGAAGGCTGCGGACCCGCAGTTCGGGAAGTGCATAAGAAAACACCCGGCGGCCCAGGTCGCGCGGGCCCTCCACGAACAAGTGCCCCTGCTGCGCGCCCGCCAGAAGTTCCTCCACCTCCCTGCGATACGTGGCGGGGTCTTGGGCGTCCACATGATACACCGTGCGATAGACAATCGGCCCGCGCGCTTCGACGCGCTGCTCCCTCTCGCCCGCGACGTTGGCCTCGCGGATCAGACCTCGCCTCGGCAACCGCAGGTCGCGCGGCGCGACCACTTCGGTCACGACCTGTTCACCGTCGATGAAAGAAATGACGTGGCCGGTGTCCAGGAGCCAGACCTCCGCCTCGAAGGTGCCCTGCTTGAACGCCCGTCGCGCCCGAATCGTGAAAAACTCCGGATGGAGCGGCCTGAGATACACGCTCAGGTGCAGGTCCCCGACGACCGTTTGCCGTTCGTTTTCCGCCATGAGCGGCCCATCCTTCCTGACCTCAATTATACGGCCGCCGGCCACGCACGCAACAAAACCGGCTTCGGCCTGCCCGAAAAGGCCCACGGCCGGGGTGGGCCGGGCCGCCGCTGGCGGCAGGCCGCTCGCTCCCATCTCCGCCGAGGTTTACCTGCCTGTGGCGGGCTTCGGTGGCGACCGGCCCCAGGCGTTTGGCGCGCACACATATTGCGCATGGCCGATATGTTGGCGGGCGATTTGGGGTGGAATTTGGGCCGATTTGGCCGATTTTGGAGGCCAAATCGGGCCTGGCACTAGCGCCAAGGGGGATTGAGGGCCGAAACGTTAAGATGGGCAAGGCCGAATCGAGCGCTTTTTTCGACTTTTTTTCACTTTTTGGTCGGAATTGGATGCAAATTGGCGCTTTTTGACCCCCTTTTTACCCCTTATGCATGCCGATGTGATGATGCATACGCAGGCGCGTTTCCGCCCTTTCCATCGGCCCGGCTCCATGCGTCCGTCGGCCCCAGACTGCCAAAATGGCAGTGGAAAACGGGGGAGGGAGAACGCGGAGTGCGGCACGCCGGGACTACGGCGGGTAAAAATGCGGAACCGGGATGCCCTTGACGCGGGCGGTTAGAGGTGTCCCCGGAACTCCTGATCAACGCCGTTCATCCCGGCGTTTTGACGATGTGGAAGACCTGGTCGAGAAACAGGCGTCGCTCGGCCTCGTCGGAAAGGATGGACGTCAAGTTGAACCATGCCCGTACCTGTCCGTCGGTCCTGATCTGGTCGATGACCGCGTCGGTAAAACACGATGCGAGGTAAATGGTGTGGCAGCGCGGGTTTTCGGCGAGTTGTTTTCGAAACGATTTCAGCGCCTCGCCATACCTCGTTTGCGCGCCTGCGATATCGAGGCTGCCCTTGATCTCGATTGCAATTCGCTTTACCCCCTTGGAGTCGAGGAAGGCCACATCCGGTTCAGAGGCAAAGATGATGCGCCAGCCGTTCTTGAGCCGGCATTCCCGCCGACCGGTTTGCTCGCCGAGATCATTATCTTCGAGGTGCTCGCAGATAATTTTCTCAACCGCCTTGGCCGCACCTTGCCCGACGAGATTGGCCCAGGTGCCTTGAAGTTGAGCGCCTATTTCTGCGAGTATGGCCTTGCGACTTACCGACACGTCGTACTCAGGCATGGAGTCTATCACGCCGCACAGGATTTTGTTCAAGATACGGCATAGCCTTTTTGCCTCGGGCGCGGGCATGGTTCCCGCCCGCCGCGATTCGTACCGGCTCGTAGAGAACAGAATTTGGCCGATTCCCTTTTGTGAGAGGGCAGCCAGGTTTCTGTAATACGCCACCAGATGAGGCCTGTTCTGCACCACCTTGGGATGGACAAAAATCTGGTGTGGCCGGGCGCCCGATTGTTTGACCCGCTTGAAGGCAGAGGAAGTGATGCAAAGGTCTTTTAGGTTCCACTTCAAGGTCTGCGGCGAGATGGCGCCGATCTCGGCAATGAGCAGATCTACCTTGCTCGCCAGGACGCCGTTATGGAAAAGCCGCGCTCTTGCCGTATACGCCTTGGTTAACGCCTCCAGCAGGTGTTTATCAACACGGCGTTTCGCTTTTTTGGTCAAAGGGAAGTCTCCCATCCGTTTTCGAGGGATTCCTTGCGGCACAGGCGCGGCGCACGGGGCGTTCGGAGCCGGTTCATTTTTCCCAGACGTAAACGCATTTGCGTAGTTCGCGGCGGCCGTGAGTCCCCATTTGTTGACTGCTGTTGCCCTTGCCACGAGGCAACGTCCAGATGTGCCTGACCTTTAGGTCGAAGGCCGCTGCGAAGTCAGAAAGGATGAGGTCCACGGGAATCTCCTCACCGGCATATCGCACGTTGTCATTAACCATGATCACTTTGCCGCCGGAGCGCAGAACCCGTGCTAATTCGCAGACGACGAAACACATTTCGTAGAAATAGTTTTTGACCATTCGCGCAATGTTGGTGTTGTTGAGGCCGCCGTTCTGCTTGTGCAAATCAAGGGCTGCTAACGTTTCCTGGAGTGCTTCTTGCCCCTCGAATACCCTTTCGATGGCGCGAAAACGCTCCAGTTGCCGCTTGGCGGCGTAGCTTTTCCTAAGTTGCTCTTTCTTTTCCTTGTTTTCGACGGTGCAGGACAACATCTCTTGCCTTAGATATTTCACGTCACCGTTGGAGTAACCCAGGAAGGCGAGTTCGAGCGCATAGGTTCGGGTATAATCGTAGCGGTTGCAATAGGGAGGAGAGGTAATGACAAAGTCGATGGACCGGGCTCGCGTCTCGGGGAGAATTTTAAGGCACGAACCCTCGCGGATGTCCAAGACGCCGGGGGCCCGGCTCTTTCCAAGGAACAGCCCGTTTGCGAGCAAGTCTTCCGCTATGCGCTCGAGCTTTTGCCGGATGGCCTCGCCAAAGGGTGGAATCTCGCCCTTGGAGAACTTGCCCTTCACGCGATTTCTTCGGCTTCTGTAGTCCCACCTCAAGTACTGCCCATCCTTGCGTGTGTAACTTATCTCCTCGAGGATGCAGAAGCATGCGAACTTAAACAGATTCCGAACGTGCGGGTCGTCTATCTCTTTCTCGCAATACGCGAGGAACCCGGCCATTTCCTTTTCGGTTTGAGGAGAAAAGGCCCCTTCCGTAATGGAAATGTGGGGGAAAGCGTAGGCTGCGTTGAAATGGTCCAGAAGCGGTGTTTCCTTCAGCGTCCGAACATGGTTGGCAAAGTGCTCGGGGTCAACCTTTTCGGCAGAGAGTCTGGCCGTTATGCCGAAGAACCCTACAGGCAAAATCTCTATTCCTATGGCGTCCCAACCGAGGTCGCGGGAAGCAAACAGGGCTGCGCCGGCCCCGGCAAAGGGGTCGAGCAAAACGCCCGGCTTGTTGCCGAACTTGTTGAGAAAATACGTTACAAGGCGGGACGAGAACCCCTCCTTGTACTTGAACCATCGGTAGAAAGGCTCGTGCTTATTGGCTTGGAAACTTACCAGAGATCGGTCGAGATCCGGGTTTGCCCGGAGGAGGTCGCTGTAGGCGCTCAGAAGCGATTCGCGGGCGCTCGTGCCGGTTTCGAGTGTTGTGAGCCCCATGGTCGCTGCCCCGGGCTTTGCGGAAATTGCGGCCCCTGTGGTTCCTGGTTGCGCTGATGAGGCCTCTGCGTTAAGCCGCAGGTTATCCTACCATCAGGCGTGGCACGTGTCAAAAACATTACAGGGCCGAAAGGCATGTCCCGGGGGCCAGACGGAATGACCCGTGGGGCGGGTGCTGCATTTACCGGAGCCGGTTACATCTTTTTCAGAATCTCGGCGGCGTTGGCGGCGTCGGCGGCGGAGTCGAGGGCGAGGTAACAGACGCACCGGTGGCCGATGGCGGCGGCCGAGAGGCCGCGAAGGTTGATTTTCGCGTCGGCGAGTGCCCGCGTGATGCGGGCGCCGAGTCCGGGTTCGTCCGGCCCTTCGATGCGGACCGAATGGAGGCTGTCGGCGGCGGCGAATCCGGCGGCTTCGGCGGCGGCCGCCTGTTTTCCGCCCTCGATGGGCGTCACGAAGAGGACGCCCGTACCGGGCTTGTCGGGCGCGCGGCGGGCGATGGCGAACTCGAGGCTCGCGCCCGCCCCGGCCAGCGCGTCCAGTTTTTCGGCCGCGCCTCCGGGCCGATCTTCAATGCTTGCCGCCCACACGTCCACTTGGGTCACCTGAAGCGCCATGGCATGTCCTCCTTAAAGGGTGTTCTCGGAACCACTTCCTCCCTGCGACGTGTCCTGTTCCTCAACTGCAAGGATACCCGAATGTGTCGGCGAATGCGAGGCCGCCCAAGGCGGATGAGTCGAGGGGTCTCGCCGTTCGTGATCGCCCGAGTGCTGCTCATCGCCGCCGGCCGAAGTCGAAACCCCAGGCCTTCATCCACTCGAAGTCGGACTCCAGGAAGGGCCGGCTGTTGTCGGCGTTGAACTTTTCGAGCAGGTTGAAGCCGCGCCAGCGGGGGAGTTTATGTGCCGTGTCCATCACTTGCTCCTTTGCCTCGGGCGCCTCGGCGGCCCCGCCGCCGCACGGTCACAACATTTGGGGCAGGACCCGTTCCGCGCGCCGCCCCCCTACGCGCCGGGGCGCTCGATAAGGCGGACCATTTCGCGCACGGCCCGGCGCAGGCCGACGAAGACGGCGCGGCTGATGATGCTGTGGCCGATATTGAGTTCCGTCATGCCGGGAATCTGCGCGACTGGCCGCACGTTCACATAGTTGAGGCCGTGGCCGGCGTGGACCACCAGGCCGGCCTCGCGGGCGAGGCGGGCGGATTCGACGACGCGGGCCAATCGGCTGTCGCGTTCGGCGCCCTCGGCGGCGTTTGCATAGTCGCCGGTGTGGAACTCGACCGCTTCGGCGCCGGTTGCGGCGTAGGCTTCGACGTGGGCCGGTTCGGGATTAACGAAGAGGCTGACGATAATCCCCGCTTCCTGGAGGCGGCGGACGGCGTCGGCGATGCGCGCTTCGGCCCCTGCGACGGCCAGGCCGCCTTCGGTCGTAATCTCCTCGCGGCCTTCGGGGACGAGCGTCGCCTGGTCGGGCCGGACGTCGCATGCGATGCGAATCATCTCGTCGGTGACGGCCATTTCGAGGTTCAACTTGACCTGGACGGTTTCGCGCAGGAGCCGCAGGTCGCGGTCCTGGATGTGTCGGCGGTCTTCGCGCAGGTGGAGGGTGATGCAGCGGGCGCCGGCGAGTTCGGCTTCGGCGGCGGCCCAGACGGGGTCCGGTTCGGCGCCCCGGCGCGCCTGGCGAAGCGTGGCCACGTGATCGATGTTCACGCCGAGATGCGGCATGGATTTCCTCCAGGCCGACCGAGGCGGCCGCGGGCAGGCCTACCGTGCGGCTCGCCGCGTATTGTGGGCGCGTGGCAAGGGCGCCGGCTTCGGCGCGGAGGCATTGCCGGCCTGTTATTTTTTCTTATGGCGTTTTCGGCGCATTCGTCTCTTTTTGCTGCCCACTTTGCGGCGACGTCTGGATTTGGCCACGCATTTACCTCCGCGGCGACTGCCTCGATAACCCCTGCAGCCCTGCTGGTCGCCTTCTATTAACACAGGGGAGCGGCAATGTCAACGGATTTGATGAATCGGGACGACCTATTTTGAAAGCGGCCACAAAAAGAGGGTCGATATTTCAGAGCCATCGGGTATCATGGGTGCAGGAACCGAAAAGAAGGGGGCGCCGAAGAGATGAAACGGCTGGTTTTGGTTTTGGGAATCGCGGCCTTGGCGGCGGCGGGATGCCGGAGCACAGGGACCCGGACGGCGGAGGAAGGTCTGGGACGGCTGGACTTCCGCGAGGTCATCCGCCAGGCCAAGGACAAGGTCTTCCCGGCGGTCGTCTATATCAAGGCGATCCGCGAGACGCACGAGGCCGGCAAGAAGATGTCCCAGGAAGTGGCGGGCAGCGGGGTCATCGTGAGCCCCGAGGGCGAGGTGCTGACGAACTGGCACGTCGTGGACAAGGCCGTCGCGTGCCGCTGTCTCCTCTACGACGGGCGGGCCATGGAAGCCGAGGTCGTCGGGACGGACAAGGACACCGACCTGGCGGTGCTTCGCCTCAAGGTTCCGGCGGAGACTGAGCCGGTCCCCTTTGCCGTGCTCGGCGATTCGGACGCCCTGAAGGATGGTGACTTTGTCATGGTGATGGGTGCGCCGTGGGGCCTCAGCCGCAGCGTCTCCATCGGCATCGTTTCGTGCACGCGCCGGTTTCTGCCGGAGAAAAGCGATTACAGCCTGTGGCTGCAGACGGATGCGGCCATCAGCCCCGGGAACTCCGGCGGGCCGCTGGTGAACACGGACGGCGAGATCGTCGGCGTCACGACGCTCGCGGCGCTTATCGGCGGGGACATGGGCTTTGCCATCCCCTCGAACACGGTCCGGTCCATTCTCTCGCAGATCCGCGAGTCCGGCAAAGTGAACTGGAGTTGGACGGGCCTGCAACTTCAGCCGCTCAAGGATTTCGACCGCAACATCTATTTCGAGGACGACGAGGGGGTCATCGTGGCGGAGACCGATCCGGAAAGTCCGGCCCGGCGGGCGGGCATCCTGGCGCGGGACCGAATCCTGGCGATCGGCGGCCGGCCTGTCACGGCCGTCACCGAAGAGGATTTGCCGGCCATTCGGCGGAGGCTCGGCCTGCTGACGAAACACGAACCGGTCCGGATTGCCCTGCAGCGAAACGGCGAGCAGAGGGTCGTGGAACTGACGCCGCGCGAAAAGGGCAAGGTCGAGGGCGAAGAACTCGATTGCCCGCGGTGGGACCTCACGGTCAAGCAAATCAACCAGTTCGACAATCCGGAACTGTACTTCCATCGCAAAGAGGGCGTCTTCATCTACGGCGTGAAGCGGCCGGGCAACGCGGCAAGCGCGGAACTCAGGACGGGAGACATCATTCTGAAGATCGACGGCCAGGAAGTCAGAACGCTTGAGGACGTGAAGCGCATTCGCGCCGAAGCCCTGGAGAACATCAAGACGAAGCACCGCGCGATCTTCTCTGTGCTCCGCAACGGGCTGCTTCGGCAGACGGTGCTGGATTTTTCGCGGGATTACGAAAAGCAGTAGCAACCGAATGTCAGGAAGGGGCGAATCATGAAGGCCCGAATGGTGGCTGCCGTGCTGCTCGGTCTGGTGTGGGCCGCGGGCGCGCCGGCCCAGGAAGCCGAGCAAAAAGAGGACGAAGAGTTGACGCCGGCCCAGCGCGTGGCGATTGCGGAGAAACTGGCCCCCTTCCTCGTGCGGGTCGAGTACGCGCTGCGGACGGACAAGGGCGAAGAGCCGCAGGTCGGCGGATGGACCAGGCGATGCCCGAACTGCGGGAGATACCACGGCCTCTCGGCCAACCAATACATCCAGGAGGAACGGCCGCTGGAGGTCGCAGGGTATCTGGTGTCGCCGACGCGGGTGCTGACGCCCGATATTATCATCCATCCGCGGTTCGTCGAAAAAATCGAGGTGGTGTTCGGCGAGGATCGCGTGGGGGCCAAACCGGCCGCCTTTGCAGTGGAGCAGGACGGCCTGTTTCTGGAACTCGAAAGGCCGCTCGAAGGGGCCGAGCCACTCGAGTTCGACGCCTCCAGAGAGCCGCCTTATCTGAGCGTCTCTTACGACTCGTTGAACGGGGCGTGGACGATCGTCGTGGAGCCGCTGTCGCTGAAGGCATCGGTGCCGGCGGATGACGAGCCGTTTCTCGCCACAATGGGCAACACGCTGGTCGTGGATTCGGAAGGTGTGCCGGTGGCCGCCCCGATGCGGGGCGACCTGCCGGTGGACGATTCATGGAAGGGGTCGCCGGAGGCCTGGCCGACGGTTTCAGCCGAGGACCTGGCCGCTCGCCGCGAGGCAATCGCCCGGAAAGCGGATCAGGCAATTCTGCGCGTGGAGTTGCATTTTCGCAGCCCGAAAAAGCAGGAGCGGGAGGAGACGTATCGCCGAGACGAGGAGTCGGCCACGGACCGAAGTGTGCCGGGCCTACTCGTAAGCGGGAAGCGAATTCTCGTCCTGGCGAACCTGGAGCCGAAAGTGACGGCGCGGCTGGAGCGGATTCGGGTCCACCGCGCCGAAGGGGAACCCGTGGCCGCCACGTTCGAGCACACGCTGAATGATTACGGGGCTCTCGTGGCGGCGCTCGAAACGCCGCTGGAAGGTGCGCTCGAACTGGCCGACGGGGACATCCGCGACTTCAAGAACGTTCTGCTGACGGGCGCGGAGGTCCGCATCCAGGGCGAGAGCCGACAGGTTTACCTGTGCCGCCGACGCATCGCCGGTTTCGATGAAGGGTGGAGACGGAACCTGTATCCGATGATGCCCGGGCCGGGCCAGAATACCTTCCTGTTCGACGCCGAGGGGAACCTGGTGGTGCTGCCGATCACGCGGCGGGAAAAGGCGGGCCCCGAGCGCCAATGGCGCGGCCGCGAGGCACAACTGACCGCGGCGGCACAACTCGCGCCGGTCCTCGCGGACGTCGCCGCACACACCGACCCGAACAACGTGCCCCTCTCGGAAGAAGAGGAGAGCCGGCTGGCCTGGATGGGCGTCATCTTGCAGCCGCTGGACCGCGAACTTGCCCGGGCGAACAAGGTTTCGCATCTCACGCAGGACGGCGAGACGGGAGCCCTGGTGTCCTACGTCTATCCGGGTTCCCCGGCGGTCGAGGCGGGCATCGAGCCGGGATGGGTCCTCCTGCGGCTCCACGTGGCCGAGTACCCGAAGCCGATTGACGTGAAGTGCGATTCGCGCGGCGAGTGGCGGTTCCCGTGGGCCCAGTTGGACGAGTTGCCGGAACAGTTATACGACCGCATTCCGCCGCCCTGGCCGCCCGCCGAGAACACCTTCACGCGGACCGTGACGGACATCGGCTTCGGCAAGACGTACCGTGCCGAGTTTGCCGACGGCGGCGAGGTCGTCTTCAAGGAATTCGAGGTGGTCCAGAGCCCGCCGCACTTCGCCGCGGCGCCGAAGTTCAAGGCAGAGGACCTCGGCCTGACGGTGCGCGACATGACCTACGAGGTCCGCCGATACTTCCAAAAGGAGCCGGACGATCCGGGCGTCATCATCTCAATGGTCGAGCCGGGAAGCAAGGCGTCGGTCGGCGGCATCAAACCTTTTGAGATGATTACCCACGTCAACGATAAGCCCGTGGCGAACGTGAAGGATTTCGAGCGGCTCATCGCCGGCGAGCGGGAACTGCGCCTCTCCGTCAAGCGGATGATGCAGGGGCGCCTCGTCCGAATCACCCTCTCGGCGCCCGAAAAGAAAGAGGAGAAGGACGCGGAAACCGAGCCCCCGCCCGAGTGAGAGCGGCAAACGATCCACCGGCCGCCCGGCTCAGCGGCCCCGCTTAGCGGGCCAGGGCGAGGCTCTCGCGCAGGCGCTCGGTGCGCTCCAGCAGGTCGCCGCGATGGAGTTGAGCGACCAGTTCCGGCGGCAGGTCCCGCTCGTCGGCCAGCAGGGCAAAAGCGCGCTGGAGGCGGCCGAGGTCGGACACCAGATTGGTGTCGGCCCCCGCCCGCGTGTCCGCCAGGCGCTCCGGAAGGGCCAGGTTCTCCGCCTCCCGGCGCGCCCGGGCCAGCGCCTCTTCCTGCTCGGCCGGGTCCACCCGCACCAGCCGCACGAGGACGCGCTCGGCGTCGGCCACGACCGGCGCCGTCCGCCGCGCCCACTCATTGCGCGAAAGGGCCTCAAAGCCGACAAAGGCAAGGACAAGGATCGAAGCGGCAAGGCTTACGACAGCCACAGCGCGGCCGAGGGGGACGCGATCGCCAACCAACCGTCGCTTGCCGGCGCTGATGCGTGCCGCAAGAAACGCGCCGCGGCGCTGAAGGTTCGCCGTGACGCGCTTTGCCAGGTCCGGCGTCCAGCCGGTCGGCACGCCCGCCCGCCGTGGCGGGCTTTGCCGAAGGGCCTCTTCCGCGGCTCGCAGTTTCTGAAGGGCGGCGGCGCAGACGGCGCACCCGGCCACATGCGCGCGGACGCGCTCGGCCGCGACCGGCGACAACTCGCCGTCCATGTATTGGCCGAGCATCTTCCCGTCCACACAGCGGCCCATCGTCTTTTCCTCTCCTGGTTCCGTGACGTGCGCTAAGATGACCGCTTGTCCTGCCGCGACTTGTACATCCGCGCCAAGTAATCCGGCGCCTGCAACCGTTTCAGAGCCTCGTAAAGTTCGTGGCGGGCGCGAAACAGCCGGCTGCGAACGGCGCTTATCGAAATGTCCACGCACGAGGCCAACTCGTCGTAACTCAGGCCTTCGACCGCCCGCAAAATCAGGATGCTGCGCAGCGCCGGCGGCAGGTGCTGAAGCGCCGCCTGAACGATGTCCATCGACTCCCGGCTTTCCATCCGGCCGGACGGGCGCACCGCCCGCCGCGCAACCGGATGTTCCCGAAGCGCGGCTAACCGTCGGCGGCGCGCGTCTTCCTTTCGCCAGTGGTCGATACACGCGTTGACCGCAACGCGCCGAAGCCAGCCGGGCAGAGCCTCGGCCGAGTGGACCTCCGGCAAGTGTCGCCAAAGCCGTATGAAGACGTCCTGCGAAAGGTCCTCGGCCACCGAGGGCCGCCGGACCATCCGCAGGAGCAGATGATAGACACTCCTTTCAGACCGGCGAACTAGCGATGCAAAAGCGTCGGCGTCGCCGTCCCTCGCGGCCTCAAGAAGGCCCTGGGAATCCGTGCGCTGGTGGACCAGTGCATCGGTGAGGCCCCTCAGGGCTTCGGCCTGTCCGCTCGTTGCCAGCGCGGTCGCGGTCATCGAACGGTCTCCCGCTTTGGGTGTCTTTCCCATTTTCTTGGACGGTTCCGCGTCCTCGACGTTCCGAAAAAAATCCCCTCTCTCGTTTTATTATACGACCAAGCCGGCTCCGCCGCGAACGGCAAAACGGCGACGGCGAATATCGAACATTCAACACTCGACGTCGAACGCTGAAGTAAACGGCGAAACGGCCAACGGCGAAATCCACTCGATGCCGGAATCGGTGGCCATACCCGAGGGACGGTTTTGCAAGGAAATAGATTGACCGGGGAATGAAACTCGTCAGAATGACAGGCCGAAAGTGCAAATAAGTAGGGCAACGTGCGACGAGCACCTGGCGAAGGCGGCGAAGTCCCGGCGGCCGCCAGCCGCTGGGTACCGGGCGCCCAGGAATAATCGGGAGTGCCGGGATGCGGCACGAAAACGGATTCGGTTTCGTCCGGCGTGTGTGCCGGCTGGCGGCTGCGGCGCTGGCGTTGGCGATTGGTGGATGTGGGGGCGGGGCGCCGGACGACGTCGCGGGTCTGGACTACGTCAACCCCGCCTACCGTTTCGCGATGAACGTGCCGCCAGGCTGGACCGTCCGTGAAGGCTCGGGCATGCCGGCGGTGTTCGTGACGGGCCCGCGCATGGCGGAGGGGTTTCAAGCCAATGTTAATGTAGTTGTCGAACCAGTCCGTCCCGGTATGACGCTGGAAGAGTATGTGGCCTCCTACAAGCTGGAACTCGAAGTGCTTCGGGAATTCAAACTGCTTTCCGAGGAGCCGCGTGAGAGACCTGGTGGGCGGAAGACCTACGTCCTGACCTATCGGCAGGGGGCGTTCAGCGTGCCGCTCACGCAGCGGCAACTTTACCTTGTCGCCGGCCGGCGCGCCTATGTCGTGACGGCGACGGTCCCGGCGGATTCCTTTGCCGGCGAAGAAGCGAACTTCGAGGTGTGTTTCCAATCGTTCCGCGCAGGTTGGTAGGCCCGGCGAGGAGGCGGAGAGCCCCGAACAGACCCGAGAAGCCGATGGATTTTGAAGCCTTGCGAAAAACCGATTCCGAACTGGCCGACCTGCTGGACGCCGAACGCAGGCGCCAGTGCGAAACGATTGACCTGATCGCCAGCGAAAACGTGTGCCCGCTGGCGGTGCGCGAGGCGGTCAGCAGCACGCTGACCGACAAATACGCCGAAGGTTACCCCACCCACCGCTGCTACGGTGGATGCGAGGTCATCGACGACGTGGAACGGTTGGCGGTCGAGCGAGGGAAACGTCTGTTCGGCTGCGAACACATCAACGTGCAGCCGCACTCCGGCAGCCAGGCCAACATGGCCGTCTATTTGGCGGCGCTCGAGCCGGGGGCGACGATCCTGGCGATGGCCCTGGCGCACGGCGGGCATTTGACGCACGGGATGAAGGCGAACTTCAGCGGTCGGCTCTACAAGATCGCGACCTACGGCGTGAGCCGCGAAACCGAGCGGATCGATTACGACGCCTTGGCCCGCCAGGCGCGCGAGGTCCGGCCGAACCTGCTGATCGCCGGGGCGAGTTCCTATCCCCGGGCAATCGACGTGGCGCGGATGGCCGAAATTGCGGCCGACGTGGGGGCGCCCTTGATGGTGGACATGGCCCACTTTGTCGGCCTGGTCGTCGCCGGGCTCCATCCGGACCCGGTGCCTGTGGCGGATTTCGTGACGAGCACGTCGCACAAGACGCTGCGCGGCCCGCGAGGCGGCCTGATCATCTCGAAGGCCCGTTGGGCGGAAGCCATCGACCGGGCGGTCTTTCCGGGGCTTCAGGGCGGGCCGCTGATGCACGTCATCGCGGGGAAGGCGGCGGCGTTCGCGCTGGCCGAGACAGCCGAGTTCAAGGCGTATCAGGTCCAGGTGGTCGCGAACGCGCGAGCCATGGCCGAGGAGATGGTCTCCCTCGGCTATCGAATCGTCTCCGGCGGGACGGATACGCACCTGCTGCTGGTGGACCTTTCGCCGATGAACCTGACGGGGCTGGACGCGGAGCGGTGGCTCGAGGAGGCGGGGATTGTGGTGAACCACAACGCGATTCCGTTCGACGCGCGGCCGCCGACCGTGGCGTCGGGCATCCGCCTCGGCACGCCGTCGGTCACGAGCCGCGGGGCGCGCGAGCCGGCGGTCCGCCAGATCGCCCGCTGGATTGACCGTATCCTTCGGGCGGACGACCCGTCGGACGCCGCCAAGGCGACGAGAGACGACGTGGCCGCGTTTTGCCGCTCGCATCCCGTTCCCGCCTGAGGCGGCTGCCTCGCGGGGGGCTTTTGGCGCGCAGAACCTGTCTGTCCCGGCCGTGGGCCCGCGTTTTCGGGGCGGCCCCGCGGGCGGGCATGCCTGGCGGCGCCGACGCCCAAGCGCGCCGGGCCGCCGGGGCGCTTGAGAGGATGCCTGTGCGTATCTTGCACCGCTATATTTTCGGGGAACTCTTGAAGGCGCTCGGGCTCGGCCTGGTCGCCGTCACCGGCGTGGTCTGCCTCGGCATGGTCCTGGAGAAACTGCAGAAAGAGGGGCTGGGCCCCCTTACGTCGCTTGGTTACATGGGACTTTCCATCCCGGGGGCCGCTTACATCGCGCTGGGCCTGTCGGCGGTCCTGGCCACGACGCTGGTCTATGGTCGCCTGGCCGCCGAGAACGAAGTGATGGCCTGCCGCGCGAGCGGCATCCCGGTTTCGAGCCTTATCTGGCCGGCCGTCCTGCTGGCC
>Ga0307379_10007621_pt1 | contig 14683 bp, 10 predicted proteins | sample UN2MG_FD_202237 | JGI IMG/M metagenome (GOLD analysis project Ga0307379, IMG submission 202237) | Soil microbial communities from Risofladan, Vaasa, Finland - UN-2 | ecosystem: Environmental > Terrestrial > Soil > Coastal area > Acid sulfate soil | place: Finland: Risofladan, Vaasa | collected... | reverse complement strand
TGGGGTTTCCCAGGTGATGGGAGATATTATCGGTCGTACCCGTGATGAGGTTATCCATCGCCGTGACCGCATAGCCCTTCTCCAGCAGCAGGTCGCAAAGATGCGATCCCAGGAAGCCTGCCCCGCCCGTAACCAGCACTCTCTCCATGTGAGGATTATATGCCTGTGGCGGGGAGAGCGTCAAGCTCGACTACGATGGGGAGAGGGGTGAGGAGGGATGGGGCGAAGGGAGGAAGGCATTTGGTGTGCGGTGAAACTCGGAGTATCATGGAGATACAGGAAGTAGAGAATTGGCCGGATGAACTGCGGGAGCAGGCGAGGGCTCTTTACGAGTGCTCGTTCCCGACTGAGGAACTCAGGGATTTCGATGGGCTGTTCGAGCGCAACCCCAGTATACTGGTCGCTCGGAAGGGCGATGTCCTCCTCGGATTCAGCATATTCCGCGTGCTGGAGGAGGCTTCGCTCGGGTATCTGTGGTACTTGTGCGTGGATCAGTCGGCGCGCGGCGGGGGGATCGGCAGACAACTTTATAAGAGAACGCTCGATTTGCTGAAGAACGGTAATCACCTGAAGGGACTGATCTTCGAAGTCGAGCGGCTCGATTCGGAGTCACATCCGGTGTACGGCAATCCTATCCGGCGGGTGAAGTTTTACGAGCGTCTGGGAGCACGGCTGGTCCTGGGCTATGACTACCGGCAGCCGCCGATCCCGCCTTATGGCGAAGTCCCTCTCCAACTCATGTACCATCCGATCGGCGGCGCGCCCTCTGAAGCCGAACTAGCCCGAATAGTCGAGGACTTCCTTCGCTGGGGGCAGGGAGTAGAGAAGGAGGTTCGGTCCCGGGGCCTCAGGCTCGGCTGCTATACCGATACAGCCGGTATGTCCGCCTCTCCGCAAGGGTAACATCTATCCCCTCCTCCGGGCGCTCACACGTGAATGCCGGTGAGTCATCGCTTACGCTCTCGAACCGCGTCGGCTGGGTGAGGAACTTGGGGTGGAAGCGATATGACGGCTCGGGGTTATCCTCCCGGTAGACGATGAGGTAGCCGGAGTTCGTCTTAGGGTCATGTGACTGGAAGCCGGTCCAAGCCATGCCGTCCGGTATCTCGCCGAGCGGGAAGATGTGCCCCGCATAAATCGCCGACCGATGCTCCTTGTACTTCGCGATCAACGGCTTCAGCGCCTTCTTCGATTCCTCCGAGATCGCCGCGAGCGACTCCCAGAACAATGGGTTGGCAAACATGACGGTGGCCAGGAGATACTCGGGCGAATACCCTTCCTCGTCGTTGCTCAACTCCATATTCAGCTTCTGAGGCGGGATGTATGGCGCCATCTGCCAAAGATTCCGCAAGGTCTTCCACGGGAGATATCGGCCGTTCGCCTCCAAGGGCAGGCGCTGATAGCGGTTCTCGAGGAAGATGATCCCATAGTCCATGTAATAGTCGTAGATCGGCCGATTGGTGCGGGTGGAGTCCTGCGTGAAGGTGAGCCCGGGGCGCTCGACCGTCAGCTCGTGCATCAGCCGCCTGAGCGCCTCATAATGGTCATAGAGGTCGCCCTCCAGGGTGTCGAAGCCGTCGCACTGGAAGGTGTCCATCTTGAACCGCTCGAACCGCTCGTCCGCGAATCGCAGGAAGTAGTCCTTCATGAACCGGTAGCACTCGGGGTTACAAAGCTCGATGCCGGTAAGCATCACGCCGCCGTAGGAGGGCTGGAGGTCGCACGGGACGAGGTTGTTCGTCCTTGCGACCCAGTCGGGGTGATCCTTCAGAAGAGCGCCGTCTAATCGAGTCGGGACCATCCAGAGTTCGAGCTTGACGCCAAGCTCCTTGGCTCGCCTACATATCGGCGCAAAGCCGTTCGGGAACTTCACGGGATCCGGGTCGCCGCCCATGACGTTGGGCGTCCAGCCGGCATCAACCGCCACGCTCTCGATGCCCAGTTCGGCGGCGGCCTCGATTTCCGCGAGGATGTTCGCCTCGTTGATGTCCGTGTGGAAGTCGCCCCAGCTATTCGCCGCGATGATGTAGTCGCGCTCGGGCTGGAGCTTGTACCGTGCGGCCTGATACTCCTTCAGCGCCAGGATGCCTCCGTCGCGCCCGCCCGAGTAGACTCCGATTGTGAAGGCATACGTCCGCCGAGTCTGCCCCGCGGGGAGGTTGTGGAAACCTGAACCGATGCCCGCAATGCCGTACTCGGTCGCCTGGAAGTCATAGTAGACGGGATAGAGTTGGGAGTTCGGGACCGGGCTCTCCTTGTAGGCGAATACCCCCTCGCCCCTCGCATTCTCGATGAAGACATTGTTGCCGACAAGACTTCCTGCTCGATCGAACTCCCGGACTGTAGCCAGGTGATTAGTTACGTCTGTGAGGTCATGCAGCTCGACGGCCGACATCGTTGCGCCCTCCAGGTCGAGCGAAAGCTCCTCCACTCGGGTGTAACCCAGGTTCGAAAGGTGGAGATCCCATTCGAGCCACAATTCCAACCAGGCCCGAATCGCGGGCACTTTCGGGAAAAGCTCAAAGCATTTTGCCCACTGGGGGCCTTCGAACCGAACCTGCAGGCAGGGCTCGCTAATCGGGGTTTCGACGATCTCGGCCGTGACCGATTCCACGATGTCCAGGAACATGAGGCCGTCATGGGTTGTGATCGCCGATTCCGGGCTCTCGCCTTTGGCCCAATCCCACCCCGTGCGCTTGTCCAGGAAGCGAATCGTGCTCAGGTCTTTGCCTTCAATCGTCCACGCCCGCTCGATCCGCGAGTTCCCGAGGACGACGACATCCCCCTCGCGCCTGAAATAGCAGTCCTTGAATCGCTTTTCCATGATCCCCCCAGGGCTTAGGTTGGGTGTGGGGATGGGGATTTCCTGCTACCTCTAATCCTGTAAAAGGAAGTCACCGATTGGGAGAAAAGTCCGTTCCTTGTTTGGGGTAGCAGTCTGCACTCTGCCACTATACCCTAGCTCTCGCAGCAGGACTAACTGCAATCCAAATCTAGCGGCCTGTAAGAGATCAAGTGCGGTGTGTATATCGACCAGAAGATCCCTGGGTAAGGTACCATAGTGGGCTACTGAGTTTCTAGCTCGGTTCAACTCAGAAAGATCAAGGTTAATCTTGGACAGGTCGAGGTTGCCGGCTAGACTACTCATTTTCCTGAGAGCAGGTGACCGTCTGAGCCATCTGGACAATCGATCCATCATGCTACCATTCGGATCAAGCCCCTGGTGAGCCTTTCTCCAGTCCTTGTACGCCGACTTTACTAGCGCCTCCAGTCTCGCCTCTTCTTCGGATTGCTGGGGATCAGGGACCCATGAATTGGCAAGCATTTCCCATGCCTGAGCCATGCTCAGCAACCTAGTATCCAAGTATGGGTGTGCTGTAAGATTTATGTAGCCGATGGCTATTCTGGCGAGGTGCCGCTTCTGCTCCGGCCACTTGTCCCAGGCTGGGATGCATTGGCTCAAGAACGGTTGGATATCGAACGCCGCCACGCACGATCCTGGACCTAAGTCATCGCCTACCCACTGGCCCCATATTTCTTGTTTTCCTTTCTTGGGCCATGAGATCAGTTGGCGATACCAGGTCACGCCAGTTCCATCAGCCAGCGATAGCAATATGGTTATCTGCCGTGCCCTGCTTTGATACTCCTCAAGCGTCATACCTTCCTGTTGCAAGGTAAGACGCATCCCTTCCGTGGGCAACTCCCAGACACGGCTTGAGCGCTTTGCTTGCTTGTCGGCTTCTGGTTCATCGTGCGTTATAGAAACATTCAAGCCGTTATGTACCAGGTTCGCGCCACCCTCGAAATGCCCAACTAGTGGGAAAGCAACTTTGGTTGGCGACTCCCCAGTCCTGCTTCCTATGTAGACCGGCCCATTGGCGTAGAGGATTGTCCCATATCCGCCTGTTCCCGGTTTCGGAGATTCCGCGAAGCCATACCTATTCTCCGTCATGAACATGCTATCACAGCTGACCGCTCGGCCATCATCCAGTTTGCCCTCAAGTCGCAGGGTGTTTCGATCTGCTATGCCAGCCAAGGCGGATCCTTGGATCAGAAACCAAACGCCATGAACCTGTCTTACAACAGTGAATGAGGATTGCACGGTCTCCTCTTCGCTGCCAAATACACCGTTGCCTCGGATTCGCATCGCGGTAGGCGCCTGTGGGAAATGCATTTACATCCCTCCCTGGTGAATCACCGCATACATTATAGAACAATTCGCGGGCGCATATCGGTGTTTGTCGGCGGTTAATCTGCCCTGGTGATCCTATCCAGGATCACGGCGGCGAGGATGACGAAGCCCTTTGCGACCATTTGGTAGAAGGCGGAGACATCCAGGAGGATGAGGCCGTTGTCCAGCACGCCGATCACCAGCGCGCCGAGGAGCGTCCCGATGACCGTCCCCCTGCCCCCCATGAGGCTCGTGCCGCCGAGGACAACCGCCGCAATCGCGTTCAACTCGAACATCATGCCGGACTTCGGGTCGCCGGACGCAAGCCTTGCCGCGAGGAGCATGCCGCTCAGACCGGCAAGCAGCCCGCAGAGCGCATAGACCTTCAGCTTGGCGCGGCTCACATTGATGCCCGAGAGCCTCGCCGCCTCCTCGTTCCCGCCGATGGCGTACACGTGCCGACCGAAGTCGGTTCGGGAGAGCACGATGTGACCGATCACCACTACTATCAGCGCAATGAGCACCAGCGCCGGGATGTGGATGAGTCCGAGGGGGATATCGGCAGCCCCGAAATCGCCGACCTCGTGAGGCAATGGGCTCACGGGCCGGCCGTCGGTGTAGACGTAGGCCAGTCCGCGGGCGATGGTCATCATGGCGAGAGTCGCCACGAACGGTGCGATCCGAAACCGGGTGATCACCAGCCCGCTGAATGAACCGGTTATTCCCCCGACCGCACTCGCAATCACCGCCGACAGGGGGATCGCAAAGAGGATCGGGAGCACGGGGAGTATCGTCATTGCACCGATCGAGAAGCCGTCCCTCAGGAACGTCATCGAGATCACGCCCGCCAGCGCCAGGACCGAGCCAACAGAGAGGTCAATCCCGCCGGTAATGATGACGAAGGTCAGGCCGACCGCAAGGATGGTGTTGATCGCGATCTGGCGGGAGACATTGGAGATATTCTCGCCGGTGGCGAAGATGCCGCCGGTCTTCCATGTGAAGTAGGCGCAGAGAAGGACGAGGAAGATGACGATGCCGTATTGGGAGAGGACGGCCAGGTTTAGGGTGCGTTTACGTGTCATAGGACCGATCAGTCAAATTCGAAATTCGAAGCACGAAATTCGAAACAATCGGACGGAATCCAGAAAACCGGAAATCCAGAAACAAACCCCCATTCGGAGAAGAAGCAGCTCTCAACATCATTCGCTTTTGCGCATGATGGCAGCAAAGATACTCATCAGTTCCCTGGCTTCCTGAGTTAGAGCGCCCTGTTCAACAGCAACTCCTACGTTGCCATGGGCGTCCAATAGCCGCAGCCACAGGACGCACTCTTTGGCTTCCTTTCGACAGATCTTGATGCGCATCACAAAGTCCTTTTTGCTCAACGCATCGTTAGCTTCGATGTAGTTGGAGGCGACTGAGCCGGAAGCCCTTACCACCTGCTTGGCATCCTCGATATTGGAGAGCGTCGTAGGCAAGAGCTTGATGAAGCTGCGAACACGTTTCGCGAACTCAAAGCTCCTGTCTTCCAGGTCATACGGTTTGGGTTTTTCCGTCATTACGGATTGTTTCGTGCTTCGGATTTCGAATTTCGAATTTCCACCGGCGGCTATTCGCCGCCGGTGGCGAGGGACATTATCTTCTCCTGAGTCGCGTCTTCGCGGGTGAGCTCGCCAGCGATGCGGCCCTCGTGCATGACCAGTATTCGGTCGCTCATGCCGAGGATTTCGGGAAGCTCGGAGGAGATCATGATGATGGCCGCCCCGCTCGCCGCCAGCTTGTTCATCAACTGGTAAATCTCGATCTTCGACCCCACGTCAATCCCGCGAGTCGGCTCGTCGAAGATCAAAACCTTCGACTGGGTGAAGAGCCACTTGGCCAAGACGACCTTCTGCTGATTCCCGCCGCTGAGATTCTGGACCTGCTGCTCGCATGAGGGCGTCTTGATCATTAGGTCTTCGATGTACTGCACCGCGACCTTCTTCTCGTCCCGCCGGTTGACGAATCCCAGGCGAGTGAGGGAGTCCAGGTTCGCGAGGCTGATGTTCTCGCGGACGACCATGCCCAGGATCAGTCCCAGGGCCTTGCGGTCCTCGGTCACGAGGCCGATTCCGAGGCGGATGGCGTCCCTTGGCGAGCGGATGTCCACCCGAGTGCCGTTCAGCGAGATCTCACCCTCGTCAATCGGATCAGCGCCGAAGATCGCCCTCGCAAGCTCGGTTCGGCCTGCGCCGACCAATCCCGCGAGCCCGAGGACCTCCCCCTGGCGAACGGTGAAGTTGATATTCGAAATGACTCCTTTGCGTGTGAGGTTCTTGATCGTGAGGGCCTGAGCGCCGATCTCAGCGGCCTGCTTCGGAATCTTCTCCTTAAGCTCGCGCCCGACCATCATGCGGATAATCCCATCGCGGTCGGTCTCGGAAACCTCGTTGACGCCGACGAGGTGGCCGTCGCGAAGTACAGTCACCCGGTCGGCGATCTCGAAGATCTCCTCCAGGCGGTGGGAGATGTAGATTACGCTCACGCCCTTTTCCTTCAGCGAGAGGATGAGCTCAAAGAGGGCTTTCAATTCATGCTCGGTCAGGGTGGCGGAAGGCTCGTCCATGGCGATGATGGTCGCGTTCCGGGAGGTCGCCTTGCCGATCTCGACCATCTGCTGCTGAGCGATGGAAAGGCGATTCACCGGGCTGCGGACGTTCAGCTTCACGCCAAGCTGGTCAATCACCTTCTCGGCCTCGGAGTACATGGTCCGGAAGTCAATGAACCCCGGCACTCTACCCTTCGGCTCGCGGCCGAGGAAGATGTTCTCGGCGGCGTTCAGGTAGGGCACGAGGTTGAATTCCTGGTAGATGATGCTGATCCCCAGGTCCATTGCCTTTTGGGGAGTCGTGATGTGGACGGGCGAGCCGTTGATGAGGATCTCGCCGCTGTCCATGGACTGTGCGCCCGCGAGGATCTTCATGAGCGTGGACTTGCCTGCGCCGTTCTCGCCGACGAGGGCATGGACCTCGCCCTTCGCGACCTCGAAGCTGACGTTGTCCAGGGCCCGAACCCCTGGGTAGGTCTTGGTGATGCCCTTCATCTGAAGGGCAAGCTCATTTGCGATTTCGGATTGCGGATTTCGGATTGCCAACCGACTAGTTCTCCTTCGGAGCAGGTTTCGATGACGTCTTATCGAAGATGCCGACCTTGATTGGGACTCTCTTCGGAACCTGCTCGCCGGCGAGGTACTTGGCAACCATTAGGATGGTTGTGGAGCCGATCTCTCTCGGGTACTGGACGGCGTCGGCCTTGAGCGGGCTGCCCTTCAGGATCTCGGTCTGGGCCTCGGGATCGGCGTCATAGCCGACCATGATGATGTCATCCCTCTTCGCCTGCCTCAGCGCCGAAAGTGCCCCCAGTGCAGTGCTGTCGTTGATGGCAAAGACGCCGGTGATCTCAGGGTGCGACTGAAGCATCGTCTCCATGACATTCATGCTTGTCACGCGCTCGCCGTCACCAGGAGGCCGAGCGATAATCTTGATGCCCGGGTACCGGGAGATCGCTTCCACAAAGCCCTTGGTCCGGTCGCGGACGCTCATGACCTTCGGGTGGTCAATGATGATGATCTTGCCCTTGCCGTTCAGCAGCTTGGCCATGTACTGCCCGGCAATACGCCCGCCCATGACGTTGTCGGATGCAATGTGGCATACGACCTCCCCATCGTTCGCCGCGATATCGGCCGTGAAGACGGGGATACCCGCCCTGTTCGCCTCCTTGATCGCGCCGCCGATGGTGTCCGAATCAACCGGGCAGACGACCAGGGCATCCATCCGCTGGGTGATGAAGTTCTCGATCTGCGCCTGCTGGTCCTTCATGTCGAACTCGGCGGACTGGACGTTCAGCATGATGTCATGCTTGGCGGCGGACTCCCTCATCGCGGATTCGAGCTCCTGGTAGAATGGGTGGCTCTTGGTCAGGAGTGTCACGCCCACGCGGTAAGCCTTCTTGCCGGTTGCGCTGGGCTGCTTCCTGGCGCACGAAGTCAGGCACAGCGCCAAGACTATAAGCATAGCGACGGCAACGTATCTAGTCTTCAAGTAATGGCCCTCCCGGGTAGTGTTCGCCAATATCACGCCTATTACCTCTTGTGTGGGGGTATGGGAGTATGGGAGTTTGGGAGTGATAAGACCCCCACACCCCCAGACTCCCACACACCCATACGTGGAGTTACTTCGGCTGTTCCTGCGCGGCCGGCGGATTCGCTACGGGCGGGGCAGTCGGCGCCGGTTCAGGAGCGGGAGCCGGTTCAGGAGGATTCTCAGCGGCGGGCGCTGGAGTCACATTGGGCTCAGTGGGCTGCGGCGCAGTAGGATTCTCAGTGCCGGGGGCAGCGGTTGATCCCGGGACGGGAGCCGGCGGCGACTGAAGCCTGGCGAGCGCTTCACTCACGATTGTATTGTCAGGCTGAATAGCCTGGAGCCTCTTGTAGATCTCGATCGCCTTGTCCTTTACGCCCTTTTTCTCATAGACTCCGGCCAGCCGGAACGCCACATAGGGGTTATCCTTGCCTTTCAGCATTGCCTCATACTGAGCCATGGCATCATCCAGACGGTTGGCATTCTCGAACTGCTGAGCGAGACCCGCCTGCAGCGCCTCGTCGTCAGGGGTCTTCTCCAGTTCCGCGCGATAGACGTCAATGGCCTCATCGAACTTGCCGGCATTCTCGCAGGCGCTGATCAACGCCTGCCTGGCGGTAGCGTTGCCGGGGAGCTTCTTCCAATGGTCTTCAAAGAAAGGAAGCACATCGGCAGGTTTGTTTCGCTCGAACGCCCAATTGATCAGCGCGACCACCGGTGCACCGGAATCAGGGTTCTTCTCTATCAGCTCCTGGTAGTACGCCTTGAGTTCATCGGGTTTCTGCATGGTGTCATAGACCTTCCCCAGCCCTTGATAAGCTCCTCCGACCCCGAGGTTCAAGGCCAGGGCCTCTTTGTACTTTGCCGCCGCTTCCTCAGGCTTGTTCTCCTTGGCCCTCAGGTCGCCGATCGCGCTGATAGCCTGCGCATCATTGGGATCCTTTTTCAACATAGTCTGATATACCGCCTCAGCGTCATCATATCGCTCCAAACGGCTAAGGAGATCGGCCAAAAGAACGTTCAGGCTGCGATTGTAAGGGCCGCTGCTGATACTATTCCTATAGAAGATAACGGCGTTATTCGGCCGCCCGATGCTCTCGAGGAGTCGGCCCACCTCGCCCATTGCCCGCAACTCGGTCGGGCGGAGCTTGAGCAGTTCCTTGTATGTGGCCAATGCCTCCTCGGGCTTATTCATGGCCTCCTGATCCCTGGCAATCCCCTGAAATGCGGGCGAATTGTCGGGGTCAACGGCCTTCAGCGCTTCATACTCCTTCATCGCAAGATCATATTTCTTCTGGTCTTCATACAACTGGGCAATCGAGAGGTAGGGGACCTGATCCTTCTTGTCCAGCGTCTTGGCCTTGTCAAAGTTGGCGATGGCTTCGTCGGGTTTGCTCTGGTGTTGATAGACCTTACCCAGGGTAATGTAGGATATGGCACTCGCCGGCATGATCTCGACCATCTTCTTTGCTTGTGCCAGCGCCTCGTCATCCTTGCCCTGCATTTCGAGCATGCGAACGATGTTATAGTAAGCACCCGATGACTTGGGCTCAACCTGAAGGTACTTGGTGTAGACTTCGACGGCCTTCGCAAGATTACCGTTTCGCTCGTGTACTCCAGCGATAAGATCCGTAGCGCCTTCATCCTTGGGGTCAATCTCCAGAATCTTCTGATATTGAGCCATCGCCTCGTTTATGCGGCCTTGCTGCTCATAGATGAATCCCAGACCCATATAGCCGTCCTTGCTCTTGGGCTTGAGAGCCAGGAATTTCTTGAACCACTGCTCTGACTCCGCATACTTCTTCCGATACGAAAGGCAGACCGCCACATCATGGATCGCCATGTCATCCTTGGGATTGACCTCGACAAGTTTCCTCAGCCGCTTCTCGGCCTCATCGTATTTCTGCAGCGCGAAGCATGCGCGAGAAGCATTATTGTAGGCGGCCGTATTCTTGGGATTCAGAGCGATCACCTTGTCAAAGGTGGCAAGCGCGTCCTGATTCGAGCCGACCTGAAGATAGGCAGCGCCCAGAGCCGTGAGATACTCCTCATTCTTCGGGTTCATGGTGACGGCCTTGCTCAGGTTCACTATGCCGGCCTTCGCATCGCCACTTTGCGCCTGGCATGCTCCAAGGGCATAGAAGAAATGAGGATTCTTAGGATCAAGCTGCGTCATGACCTGGAAGCAGGCAGCCCCCTCCTTGAACTTCCCCTGGCTTGCCAGAACTGAGCCGAGGTTGAACTGAGCTTCTTGATTCTTCGGGTCATACTGGATGACCGCCCGGAACTCCTTTTCGGCCTCGGGGAGCTTGCGGTCCACGGTATACATGACGCCAAGAGTGAGATGAGCTTCCGTCAGCTTCGGATCGAGGGTCAGCGCTTTCTTTATGGAAGCTATGCCCTGGGTCTTGCGATTTGTTTGCAGGTAGATCTGGCCAAGAAGCATATGGAGCTTCGCATCCTTGGGAGTCAGGTTGATAGCCTTGCCCAGATAAGTCTCGGCGGACTTGACGTCCTTCGAATAGAGCGAGAGCTTCGCCAGGTTGATGTAGGCGCCCACACTCTTTGGATCCAGCTCTACTACTTTCTTGAACTCAATGGCAGCTTGCTTAGCATTGCCGGCCTGCATGGCGGCCACGCCTGCGTCGAAGTGCTTGGCGGGAGTATCAGCCTGGGCCATCAGGATCGAGGGAAGCAAAACCAGCACGGCCACGATAATCAGTTTGTGAAGACGAGTGAGATACATGCAATTTGTCTCCTTAACGGCAGTAGGTGAATTTTAGGCTCTAAGCCGACAAAAGTCAAGGCGGAGCCGGGAAAGTCTGACTCCGCCTTGTGATACCGTCTGCCGGACGAATCCCGGCCTGCGGTCTGCAACCTTAGGACTGCAGTTGCTATTCCAACCCAGGCAGCGGGATTATGAGCTCCAGTTCGTTGACGTAGCTGGTGACGATGTAAGCATGCCAGGGCTCGAGCTTGTTGGTATCGCGCTTTCCTATGCCGATGCCCACGACAGTCGCCTTCTGCGTGACTGGATCCCAGGATTCCAACGAGCCCGAGATCCATCCAGCCGCCGCAGCTGCGCCGAAGGGCAGGGTCTTCTGATGCGCGGCATTCGGGTTATAGACTTTGCAGTGTGAGAGCTGCTGCACCGTCACGAATGGGTAGCCGATGATGGTCTTCCCATTCCTCGGATCCGGCAAAGTCTGCGGCAGCTTGATATGCCGCTCGGTGAACGCCACGTCGCCATTGATCTTCATGGTCGTCGGTTCCAAGACATAGACCCAATACCCTTCGTCAGGGTTTATCTGGCCAAAGGCCCCGGGATTGGCCGCATCGAACATCTTCGCCGAGTTAGTCTCATTATCCCAGCCATACATGTTGCCTCCTGAGATGTTCACGCCTCGGAATACAACCATTGGCGTGGTGTTCGCCGGCACCAGAGGGAGCGAAACCAGGTTCCAACCCGGAAGCAACGTCTTGGTTATCTGAACCGGGGCAATTAACTCCGGCACGGTCACCAGGTCATAGCCATCCAGTCTCAGATTGTCGATGATAGTCGGAGCTGCCGCCGCGGTCTCGCCGACTGTGCAGTGGCTCAAAACGAGCGCTCCGGGGGCGGCATTGTTGGTGATCCGGTCTATCTGCTCATATCGGTTCGCTCCCCAGGATGCGTCGCCGCAGTCTACCGTCCAGAATGCACTCCCATATCCATTCAGTCTCAACTGTTCGATCACATGCTGATTCAGCGCACCATAGGGCGCTCGGAACCACGGCCTGGTTCGGTGACCGGTGATCGCATAGAGGATTTCATCAGTGGTATCGAGCTGCCACTTGATAGCCGTGTCCGTGATGAACGGGAACTGCGGATGGTCTACGCTGTGGTTGCCGAGCAGATGGCCCTCGTCAGCGATTCTCTTCACCAGTGACGGCTGAGTCTGAGCCACCGAGCCGGTGACGTAGAAGTTGCAGTAGACCTGCATATCCCTGAGGGTATTCAGCAGGCTGGGCTGTATGGCAGCCGTACCCGCATCATACGTGAGCGCTATCTGCCTGCGAGTGGTGTCTCCCCATACGATGTTTCGGTAATCGTTGTACCCGGGGGTGGCCGCCCATGCCTCATTGGACGGGCTGGAGTTCAGTATGGCATCATACGCCCGCACGCGGTAATAGTAGTTCATCGCCGGATATACGCTAATATCGCTGTAGGCCGTGACGCCCGGGCCTACCCTGGCAATCTGGCGGAATGGGCCGACCGGCCCCTGCATGCGCTCGATCCTGTAACCGAGTGCTCCGCCCGATACGCCGGACCAGGCCAGGTCAACTTGGGTTCCGTTGATCGGAGTAGCCGTCAGATTCTCCGGCGCAGGCAAACCGGGAGTGAGTACGCTGACTTCGTTCGAGGGAAGCGAGTTCCCGCCTTCCTGATATGCGCAGACTCGATAATAATAAGTGATGCCCGAGCCGAGGCCCGTATTGTCGAACGCCGTTCCAGCCGTCTTGCCTATGTCGCCATATGTGCCGGAATTGCCTACCTTGCGCTGGACGACGAAGCCGTACTCATCGCCGGAGTTGTCCTGCCACGCCAGGTGCGTGCTGGAGTCCGAGGTGAGCTCCACAGTCAGATTGCTTGGCGGGGTTGTCGTCGGCGGAGTGCAGGTCAGGTTGCCGTAGAGCACGCCTCCGATTGTCTGCACGTATACACTGCCATCCGCGGCAATTGCCGGCGACCCGTATATGCCGCCGTTCGCCAGGTAACTCCACTTTACGTACCCGCTGGGGTCTAAGGCAAGTATACTACCATCCATCACGCCAATGTATACCGTCCCGTCGGCGCTGACTGCGGGTGACGAGCGGATGTCAAAAGTAGTCTGATACTCCCATTTGGGCACTCCATTCGGGGCTATGGCATGGACTGTTCCCGAGGTGAGTGTCGCTGAAGTACCATTCGAGCCAATGTATATTGTCCCATCCGGCGCAACAGCCGGGGAGGAAGAAGTGCTTGCCGCGATGAGCGGCACGGGAACCTGCCAGGCCTTAGTGCCGTCGGCAGTGTTAATGGCGTACATGTAGCCATCGCACGAGCCGACGTAGACTCGGCTGCCATCATTGCTGAGAGCGGGCGAGCTCATGATGTTCGAGCCCGTCGTGAAAGACCATTTCCCCAAACCGGTTGTTCCATCCACCGCGCGAAGCCGGCGGCTGCCGCCGCCTATGTAGACGGTCCCATCCGGGCCGACGCAGGGCGAGCACATATGGACTCCGCCGCCTGTGGCGTATCGCCATTTCCGAGTCCCTGTCGCTGCATCAATCGCGTACAGATACCCGGACCCTGCCCTATCGGCAACGTATACTACGCCGTCCACTACAGCAGGGGAGCTTGTGATCTCGCCGCCGACTGCGGAAGCCCACTTCTGGCTGCCATCCAGGGGGTTGACTGCCACCAGGGCGTAGACATAGTAAGTGCCCACAAGGCCCCGTCCGCCCACGTAGATCGTCCCATCGGGACCGACGCACGGAGTGGACCGGCTGATGCTATAGTAGGCCGCCCATTTCAGGGTGCCGTCCATGTTCAACGCGCAGAGGTATCCCGATCCGCCGCCTATGTAGATAGTGGAGGTGCCGTCTCCATTGTCGCCGATGACCGGAGACGAAAGGCCTCCGCCGACCTGGTAGCTCCAGGCCGGGAGATTCGGTGCGGGGTCACCATAAGGACTCACCGCGCTGTGGGGAGGATCGTGGCGGAACATGGGCCAAGGGTTATTCAGCGCCCAGGCCCCGGAGCAGAATAGCAGAAATACTAGTAAAACTACTGGGATTCGAAAGCGATTACGACTGCAATTCATCTTAGATGTGGCTCCTTTCCTAAACAGCATGTCAGCGCGTGGACGATTGCGCTGCTGCCTTACCCACTACTTAGACGCACAACTACCCCAAAATGTTGTGAACAATCGGTGAAAGAATTACCAGTTTTACGGCCGAGATCGTCGCCCTGTACGAACCGTCCTGGGCATAAGTGTGCAAGGAGGCGTTGGTGACCGTGCTCCTGGTGACGAACATCGCCACGATTGGGGCACATCTGGCCGGTGTGGCGGCAGCCATGCTCCCATGCTCCGACTACGGCTAGGGCGGCGGAATGATGAGTTGGAGGTCACTGACCTTGTTGGCAAGCCAGTAGCCATGCCATGGCTCGACCGTCGAGGAGTATGAGTAGTCGTCCTCGACTCCGCAATCACGGCTGCTGGCCGCCGCCGCGTCCCACCAGAGCAGTACGCTGGATATCCAGCCGGCATCCCTGGCATCGGCGATTGACCTCGTCTGCGGCGGGGTGGCATTGGGATTGTAGATAAAGCAGTTGCTCCACTGTTGGGCTGTCTGGAAAGGATAGCCGATG
>Ga0307379_10007620_pt1 | contig 14684 bp, 12 predicted proteins | sample UN2MG_FD_202237 | JGI IMG/M metagenome (GOLD analysis project Ga0307379, IMG submission 202237) | Soil microbial communities from Risofladan, Vaasa, Finland - UN-2 | ecosystem: Environmental > Terrestrial > Soil > Coastal area > Acid sulfate soil | place: Finland: Risofladan, Vaasa | collected... | reverse complement strand
GCGCTATCACGCCAGCTTGCGGGTCGTACTGCCCGAACCGCTCCCCACGCGGGGCAGTGGCTCGCCCAAGCAGTGGCAACCGCGCACACCGGCCATGGCCGCTGGCCTGACGGATCACCGCTGGTCTGTGCGAGAGTTGTTAATGTGCCCGGTGCCTGTGATGCCAGGATAGACACCGCCTAGCACCACCCGATCGACCGGCTCGCTCACGCGCTCAAGACTCGCGGTTCTTGTGGCGTGGCGAATGATGACATTCTGAGCCAGTTTGAACAGGATTTCGGGTGCCCTGCGGGGCGCCCAGATGGCTCTTTCGCCATTTATCTCAATTGTTGAGGGACACTACCCATTTGCCAAGCGAACGCGGTTGAGTAATCACCGCCAGTAGTGCCTATGACAAAGGCCCTGGTGCTCAAGAGCCGGATGAGGCAAAAGTCTCACGTCCGGTTCGGTAGTGGGGGTCGGGGCCGCGAGGCCCCGGCCTACCACAACTGGGCGCACATTTACGCTCTATTGTTGACTGCATTCCACCAGGATTTTGCGGCTCCAAGAAAAGCAGCCCCACTCTCAATCACTAGGAAGGCATCTTCCAATGACTCTTCCGCAGAATAGTACGTTTGCACTGCCCGATAGAATCTTTGAATTGTCTCGCGTAAAGCTGTCTTCTGCGGCAAGCGATCAATGGCTTGGTCTTTGCGCAAGTTCCAGATACCAATAGCATCTTCCTGCTGTAGCGTGAGTACCTGATACAGCACTGGCCAGACTTTCGTACACAGCAATCGCAGGTTGCGCGCTAGGCGCCCCCCGCCGTGTCCCAAAAGTTCACCGATGACAAATGTAGGCGCGTTCAGCCCTGCGAGTGCCTGCTTAGCTGACTCTCGCAACTGCTCAGTCGTTGCCTCGGCCACTGGCAATGTACCTGCAATCAAACGATAGGCACCCGGAATAGGACCGATAATGTTATCCGACTGCTCAACTTTTCGAGCGTAACACTGAATGTATGCAAAAGGAGTCGGATCAATTTTCGCCAGGTCACGTCGAATGGAAAACCCTACATCAAGAGCAAGTTCCCCACACCAAGTAAAAGCTGCATCGTCCAGGAAAAGCTGAAAGTCTATGTCACTGCACCCAGGAATAAATCCCCCCTTCACAGCAGAGCCATGTACGATCAACCCAATGAACCAAGGAGATGTATGCTTCAGATAAACCGCTGCCACATCTCGAATTATTGGCATCGCTACCGGAATCACATCAGTCAAATCCGCCATAGATTACTTTTCATTCGCTGCTGAGTTAAGGGCGCCCAACGGTTTGGCTCACCTGCCGCCGATTCTGGCAAGGCGACTAATTCATCATAGCACGAAACTTTGCAAAGTGCCGCAGCATACCCACGCCGAAGGCGGTCAGGTGGAGCCGGTGTTAGCCAGCCTTTCCAGATTTATACTAACGTCTGAATACGATTTCGATTCTCGTATATCCACAATAGCGCGTCGAGATTCTGGGTGATGCCTTTCTCATCCTTGATGTGAGTAAAGTACGCCGCAAAAATCACCTCGATCGAAAGTAATACATACCAAAGCGCAGATCGCTCAACCACAGTAAGCGGATTCAAACTGGTATATCCATCCACCAATGCCGCTAGCAAGGTCAACCAACGTAACCGTTTGGCGGAATCGTCCATACCATTCATCAGTAAACTGGTTGCACAATAGCCAAGATCAAATAGCCGCGGCCCTCGGACGATGAGTTCAAAGTCCAGCCAACCCGATACGTATTCGTCGAGAAACAGCAGATTGGCCGCATGTGCATCACGATGAATCAATTGGATCGGCAATTCCTGACTGACCGTAGCGAGGCCAGTATTCAACTCCGACAGCACCATTTGCATCGATTCCGCGGCATTATCCCCGCCTTGCGCGCGCACCACTTGACTGGCCACCGCTACATCACGCAATAAGTCCATTTCGGACACCATCACGAGATGTTCGCATTGTTTCAACCCAATATGTAGCTGGGCGAGGGCAATCCCCAAACGCCGCGTACGCTCTTCGGCCCCTGCCGCAAAATGATCCGAAATAACGACGCCAGCCAGGTATGGTGACAGGCAAAAATACTCATCACCTTGTCTGGCGTAAGGCTCTCCTTCCCGAGTCAACTTCGGAACAGCCACTGGCACTCCGTGTGTGTGGAGGGCTGCCAATAGAGTATATTCTGATTCCCGGGCAAGTTGAACTGTCATCCGTTTCAATACATATTTTCCAATCAGCGTCTCTATAAAGACGACATTGCCGGAACACCGATAATCGGCTGTCTCAAATACTTCGATGGAGATGCTAGGTTCTAAATCCCAGTTCGCTAACAAACTGGATATAACTTCTGAAGAAAGCATAGGAAGCCCTTCTGAAAATATTACTGTTTGAGGCACGTCATATCTGCGTAAAGCTGGCTAACGTCCAAGCTCAACAGCGGCGGGGGCTGCTGACGCTATGAACCTGGGAAAGCCGTCGTGCCCCCGCCGTCTGCTGCAGCGACTGGTTCGGCCCATGCGTGTTCAGCCCGGAAGCGACACGAGAAGGCGCTCCCATTCGCCCGTGTGGTGACAGCCAGTTGTCACCGCCCCCGACCGCACACCCGCCACAGCTCGCGTGTGTTTCAGAACCGTCAGCCAGAACAAATTCCCTCGTTTATGTCATGGTCTTCAGTTCCTCTCCGATCTGCCTGCTGACCAGGTTGATGAACTCGTCGGAAACCATGATCTCTGTACCTGCGGCGGTTTCTTTAATGCTGACCCATCGATCCTGGCCCGGCGCCTTCAGGCAGACCAAGGTGAGCACGCCGACTTTCCCGTTCGGGAATGCGGTCAGGATGTAGTTGCACAGCCAGGAGGCGTCGAGTGACGGTGCTGGTCCCGAGTACGGGTCGTCCACCCATCCGCGTTCTTTTGGGGTCGGGTCGCGGTAGACTGGGGTTACGTAGTGCAAATCATCCCGGGCGGTTGGTGCCGGCGGGCTACCCTCGAACGCGAACGCCCGGATGACGAGCAGATCCCCTTCGTAGGCGTATCTGAACAGCCTGCTCGGTTGCTTGTACAGACGCGGATTGCCGTCGTCGGCGCGGGCCCTCCAGAAGATGTAGGTCACGTCGCCCCTCTTCCCGAACTTGTCACCCATGAGCGATGCGATCTCGTACCCGCCCCCATAGTATCGGGTGAGGCTCTCTCCCGTCACCTGTTCCAAGTTCAAGAAGGTTCCGGTGAGGTACAAGCCGTACCCGAGCGACTGCTCGAGCCCGTTCATGGGCCTCTCCAACCCGCCGGGCATCTGACCCGTCCCGATGAACCGCTCGATATCGACCCGCCCTGAGCCGATCAGTCCGACGTTTCCGTACAGTTGCGTCGGCACCTCCCGGCCGTTCCGTCGGAACTCCGCGACGCGGTCACCCTCCCGGAGGAAGCCCAGGAGGCCGATGTCATTCCAGACGGCCCCGCTGAGGCTGTCAAAGAAGTGGTCCAGTGAGTCCTTCGTAAAAGAGGTGCCGGCGCTCAGTCGCCTCAGTTCACTCACCACGTCCCTGGCCGTGCTGTACTTGCCTGCCCAGCTACGACGAGGTTGTCCGCGACAACTACGATCTTCTGACTCAATGCACGTGGGACCGGATCGGAACCAGGTGGGAAGTGCATCGAGAGGTCTTTCACGGTGGGAAGGACGGGGCTGAAACCGGGGAGTTCCTGTCCTGAGAGCAGAAGGTCCCCGATAAGAAGCGGGTAATCCCGAATGGAAAACCGGGCGACTGCTGTCATAAGTTGTGCTCCTTTGGGGCGGGAGGGGGGACGTTCTGCACTGCTTGCACAGCGCGACCATTGACAGGACCACCAAGATTCCGGTGCCCACACGCGCCCAGGCGAGGACCATTCGGGCATCCTCGATTCCGATCGCGCCCTCCGCCTCCGGGGCCTAACGAAGAAGCTCAGCCGCCCGCCCCGTCCTTCGCTAACCAATGAACATTGGTTAAACCCCCAATGTCGCAAACGTGCGCTATTCTGGAGCCCCGAAGGGGCGGGTCGGCTGCAGCGGGGGTTGGGCGGCCTCCGCTGCGCTTATGCTTGAGCTGCCAATGTCTTTGACCCCTTCGTGGGCCAACGTTCAACAATGTACTTTGTAAGGACTGCTCCAATAACAAGAGCAATCCAAAGAAACGCATACAAGAGGGCTAAAGCGAGCGTCTCATCTGCCCCTGGCGTGTTCTGCACCAACAGCACAAAGATGTTGTGTACATAGTGAAAAACGATAGCTGGTAAGAGCGATCCTGTTTTGAGTACGAGATAAGTAAAGAGCAATCCTATAAAGAAAATGCTGACCAGATCGACTATCATTTCCAGATTTATTGCCATTGGGTTTAGATGCACCACAGTAAACAGAAATGTTGAAAAGAACACAGCCTTGCGTAGTGGATATACTCTCATGAACAATACCAAGATAATTCCGCGAAAGAAGACCTCTTCCCAGATACCCCGGGTGAGTCCTTTCACCCACCGCAACGCAGGCACCGTGCTCCAGTCAAACACAAAGTGCCCTGTCAGCAGCGATGCCAAGAAGATGCTGGACAAGGTAAGTGTAGCCATCAACAAGCCAAGCAAAATGTTTCGGCCTAGAGGCGTCACAGGTAATAGACGGATGTCTCGGCAGTAATCTTGGAACGATTTGCGACCATTGGGAAGTCCAATAACGTAGGGCATAAGATACAATGCCAGAACCCCCAAGGCAAAGAAGTAGAGCAGAGCGGGAATAACGGTCCCTGGCAGGCGTTCCAGGTAGCCTAACAACAAGTAGGTTACAGCCGTTAAAGCAATAGCTGGTCTTGGATAGTTGGCTAACTTTGAATTGTATTGGGTTTGATTTGTGCTTGTCACTGCATTCCTCCATTATGAAAGATAGACTCTGGTCGATCTTGGCCGCCCAACGATTTGCATAACCCGCCTGGCGGGTCTGGCGTGAGCAAAGTCGCTGGCTCAGCAACTTCTCAGGCGCGAAGCAGTTGAAAAGGCGCGAGATTAGCCAGGTCGGGTTCATGCGGTGTTAGGCTGCTACTCCATACATCAAAAATTAGTTTCAGCAACGACCATAAATGTGCCTTTTTTGGTCTTGTATCCCATGAAATAAGTGTCGCCTACGTTCGTATTCTCGCTCTCCAAAAATGTATTGAGGCCAAGGACAGTGCTCCCCACCGTGATTCCAGCCGGATACAGTTTTTGTATACTACGCGCTTCCAGGCGGCATTACCAATAATAATTTCAATGGTTTTTTCTCGCTGAAGTCGGGACCTCCCCTGCGTCCCTTCTTTGTGGGGCACGCCTCCGCAGCCCATTCCCGGCCGCGATCTGCTTTAGGAGCATTTCCTGCAGCAAAACTCGCTTCAAATCACAGTGGGCACCATGTTCCAGATGACCGTCAGGCCCCGGGAAGAGCGTTCGGGGCAGGCAGCCCCCGGCGCACGTCCAGTAACAAAAACAATCGCGGCATGAGGCGAGCCGCTCGACAATCTTTTGCCGAAGAGTTGAACGCACTTTTTCGTCGATCTCTACGCCCTGCGGCGTGATCCGCCCGATGGTCATCAATTCGGCCAGTGGGTGACTGTCGTCAGTCACCTCGAAACAAGCAACCAGCTTGTTCTGCGGTGTGACAATCAGCGAGTTAAAAGGCGAACCGCACGGTATTGGGCTGATCTTGTCCACATCCGAGCCAACACATCGAAGCTCTTGGCCATATTGTTCGGCCAGTCTCTGGGCGGCAAAGAAGGCCTGCAGAAATTGCATCCCTTCTTCCAGTCTGTATTTATAGCCCCCCCCGCGCTCGGGATGGAAAGCTGGCTCCACTTGCATATGCTGGGAATGGGTATTCTCACAAAGAAAGCGAACGTCTTCAAGCAAATGGTCAAATGGAGGCACTGCCGTCAGCCGCAACCCGTAGGGAAACCGATTCGCTTCCAACTCCCGCAGAGTCTGCATCACCAAGCGGCTTGACCCTTTGCCGGAGGCCAACGGGCGTTGGGCATCCTGCGTCTGCGGGCTGCCATCTATGGATATGCCCACAGAGTCTACATAGGCCATGATCCATTCGGTTTGTTGCTTGGACCAGACGCCGTTCGACGTCAGCGAAACCTCGGTGGGAATGGGTTTCTCTTTGGCGTAAGCCACCAGGTCTCTCATCGTCTTCCAGGGAAAAGTCGGTTCGCCACCGCCGTGCAGCGCGATGCGGAACTTGGAGTGGTTCATTCTTTTGAGGCTTTCGTAGGTATAGTCGATGGCGGCGTATCCTGTTTCCAGGGACAAATGCTGGGGTGGAGCATCTCCCGCTGCGGCATAGCAATATGTACAACGCAACTGGCACTGATTGGTCATTAGCAAAGTCAGGCCAGCAGGGCTAAAATCTCCCGCGGCCGGCAGTTGGGGTGCGGGAGGATCAGGGCATAGAAAGCCGATCTTTTCCAGAAAGGCATGAACGTCATCATCCAGCGGCCGCGTCGGCTCTTCGGCCAGCGATTTTGCCACACCTGCCATGGCCTGGTTGCCAACAAAAGCCAGTCCCAACAATGGGCGGTATACGATATAGGCGTTGTCTTGCTCGGCATTGGAGATTGGAATAGTGTATACTTCCACGCTTATCACCAAGACCAGTCGTAACTGCAGATAGAATAGCAATCGCTAGGACAATCCCAACCGCAATGTGAACCGCAATAGCTCCAGCAGTCGCTGGGGCAATCACTGGAGCAGTCGCTGGAGCAGTGGCTGGAGCAGTGGGTGGAGCAGTCGGTGCCGCAGTAGCTAGGGCAGTCGCCAGGGCAATCGCTGGTGCATGGGGTTGGTGTGGGAGTAGGCGGGGGCTGTTTCACGACAAGAGGCAAATAGACAAACACCTGCGGGGGGCTGCAGGTCACATTCAGTGAAACCAAGTCCAAATAGAAAGATGTGTCGTTGGTAGAATTGTTAATACATTCAAACTGGAGTTGTATGTTCTGGTCGGCAACACCACGCATTCCGGTGAGATCTATCGTCCACTTGTACCAACCCCCCGGCCAATTGTTATCGGCAATCAGAAGCTCAGTTTCGGGAAAGAGATTTCCAGCCGCATTGAGGAAACGCATTCGAAACACGTCATACACCCCAGTGCCGGGCTCTGTTGTGAGCACATAAAGATAGAATGTCAACGTCTGAGCATCCTCGACATCCCACGGCACGTGGAAGAGCTGAGTAAGCCTCTCTTCTGCATTATTGCCGCCGAACCAGGCCGCCCAGTCACCATGGTAGGTACCAGCCACCAGGCTTATTATGCTTCCAGTGGTATATTCGGCCCAATTGACCTTCCCGGACTCGAAACTCCCATTTAGAATGAGTTCACCACAAGCCTGAGCCTGTCCAGCCGCAGAAGCTCTTTTCGGGGCTTTATTCCCGCCGCGCAATTGGGCGGAAAAGGTCAGGGACGGAGGTGTGGGAGTGGGGGTGGGGGTCGAAGTTGAGGTGCTATTCAAGTCAAAATTCGGAGAACTGCTCTTGATGGCCCGAGAAAAATCAACACAGCTGCGCTTCACCCACCCCTGCTGTCCGCCCTGGGTAGCAACTTTTACCCAGCCCAGGTCAGGACGATCGCTTATTAGACGCACAAGGTCATTTGGCTGTAGAGTATCCGCGATGTTTGAGGCAATACTCGGCTCGGAATGTATCGGAACCCTGGGCAAAGGCGCCATCCCGGCTTGGATCGGCCCGCCGGGTGCTGAGTTTGCACCGAAACGCGGGCAAACCCCCCGGAGCAGTAGCGCTCCTCCTACCGCCGCGCTGACGTAAAGAAAATCCCTGCGCGAGAAGTGGAATGAGCCATCTTTGTCCTGACTGATAGAATATACCTCGGGATGCTCATTTCCTGCGGATGGGTTCTGAGGTTGGCTAGATCGCTCTGTCATTTTTACCTCCAGACAAATTTACTGAGGCTGTATCCTCTCGCAAACCAAAAACATCCATCATCCACCTATAGGTTATTACTTTAGTGGCGGTAGATGAAGCCCCTAGCTTTTTACTACCAATCAACTGCTTGTAAGAAACAAGAATAACGCCAACAATGGCCAGGGGGATAAACAAGATTTGAACAACGATAAAAACGATTAAAGCGACAATATCCATCTTTAGCTCCTTTGGGTCATGTTATGTATCAATTTATATCCTTTGATATTATGCAGCCTAACTACTGAGTAGACCGAACGATTTCGGCCTATCTATCCTGGCTACTAGGCTGAATGAATTCGGTATAGCAACACCAAGAGTTGACCTATGCTGAATCTCGGCTATACTATATGGAGTCTTAACTGGGCAATCTGATTTACGATACAGATCCGACAACGCCTACAGTATACAGCCAGCTTCGCTTCTTTGTCAAATATGGCAGCGGCATACGCCTGATGGAGTGTCTACGCTTGCGCGTTAAGGATCTCAAATTCGAGCGGCGGGCCATCATCGTCCGCGATGGCAAGGGGGCGCAGGAAGGCGATCAAAGAGGCAGCCCGCCTGGCCGGCATCGTCAAGCCGGTCGGTCCCCACACGCTCCGTCACTGCTTCGCAACCCACCTCCTGGAGCAAGGTTATGACATCCGAATGGTCCAAGAACTCCTCGGCCACAAGGATGTGAAAACGACAATGATCTACACCCACGTCCTCAACCGGGGCGGCCTGGCCGTTCGCAGTCCCTTGGATTGACTAGCAACAGTGGATTGGCTCTGCAATCCCCGATTCTCACCACTGGTGTCATGAACTGGGCAGCAGGAGACAATGCCCGGAGGCGATGCTGCGACTCTCCAAGCGTGCTGTTTCAGGTGAAACCTATTCAATTCGTGGGTAACGGAACAGAGGTATCGCTATCGGAACTTGCACTTTTGCAACTGACCGAGGCACCATCCAGGGAGAAACAGCAAGCTGGTTGATGCAGTCTGCTGCCTTGGGCTTACTCATCGAGCACCAACCGCGCGGTGAGCACAAAAGACGTATTGGGTATTGCAGGCCACTTTGAGAAAATGCTCTACGACAACGCCCAGTTGGCGCGCGTCTACCTGCACGCTTGTCTGGTGACCGGCGAGCCCTTCTTCCGAACCATCACTGAGGAGATCCTGGACTATGTCATTCGCGAAATGACCGATCCATCGGGTGGGTTCTACTCCACCCAGGACGCCAACAGCGAGGGCGAGGAAGGCAAGTTCTTCATTTGGACGCCGGACGAGGTCCGCGCCGTGCTGGGCGACCAAGCGGATCATTTCATCAAAGTCTACGGGGTGACAGAGCGGGGAAACTTTGAGGGCAGGAATATCCTGGAGCTGAAGGGCAGTCTTGACGAGCGTGAGGTCCTGGCCGACGCTCGGCGCCAGCTTTTGGAGGTCCGCGAGGATCGCGTCCATCTTGGACGCGACGACAAGGTGCTCACCTCCTGGAACTGGTTGAGACGACGTCGCCTTCATTGAGGGAGAGGGAACAGGCCAACTAGCACCTACCTGAAGGGACCCTGTCATAAAACCCCGCACTCAGAACCCCAGACCTGGCATCAAGCTCCAGGCTTTCCTTGAATAAGCGCTCGGCTTCCTGGTAAGCGCCGTTCCGCAGCGCTTGCTGGCCGGCCTTTTCCAGGTAGTCAATTGCCTTCGCCAGATCATCCGCCTGGCGCCAGTGGTGCGCCAGGGTGGCGTAATAGGGGGCCAGGTCATCGCAGCACGTGCGCTCGTACCACTCGGCCACCAGGCGATGCAGTTGTCGCCGTTGGGAATACAGCATCGAATTATAGGCCGCTTCCTGGGTCAGGAGGTTCTTGAAGGTGTAGGCCGGCTGCGGCACGTTCTGGAAGATCAGATCAAGCTGCTCCAGGGTCTGCAAATGCCTGTCCAGGTGGGGCTTGTCGGAAGTGACGGGAAAGATGTCGTACAGCGTCTGGTGTGAGAAAACGCGCCCGATGACGCTGGCAACCTTCAGCGTCAGTTGCTCGGACGGGGACAGCCGGTCAATGCGGCTGATGATCACGCCCTGTGCCGTGGTGGGGAGCACGACCTCTTGCAGGTCTACACCAGGGGCAACCTGCCATTTCCCGTCGGCGATGGTGATGTAGCCGTCGTCGCGCAGTTGGTAGACCAATTCCTCAATCAAGGACGGATTTCCGGCCGCCTTGGGAAGCAATTCGACCAACGGCTCCGGCAAGCCGGCCGCACCGAGATGCTCGCAGGCCAGCAGATACGCTTCATCGGGGGACAATGCCTTCAGCGAGAGGGTCTGGAGGTGCGCCACCTGCTGAAGCTGGGCATATCCGGGCGGCGGCGGCTCTGGAAGGGGCCGGGTGGTGATGACCAGCAGCAGGGATGGGAGGTGCTGGCTGACCGCCAGGGTCAACATCCAGGAAGCAGGGTCCAGGTCTTGGGCGTTCTCGATGAAAATCGCCTTGGGAGACTGCTCGAACGAGTTCTGCAGGAGCGTGACCAACAGATCGTGCGTCCTGTCAGCCCGCACCTGCCCCGTCAGGGAAGCTGTCACCTCGGTCTCGGCCAGCGCCAGTGACAGCACCGGATTGAGCAATGGTAGCAGTTGCAGGTGTTCGGTTTGGCCCTGCAAGAGATCCGCCAAGCGTTGGCGTTGCTCGTCAGGGTCGGGGTGCGAGCCGAGGTCGTATAGCCTTCTGAGGGCGTCGCGCCAGGCATATAAGGGCGTCGCTTTCTCGGCAGCGTCCCCGACCAGCGAGAGGGTCGCTACCTGCATCGCTTCGGCCTGCTGCCTCAACTCCGCAACCAACCGGGATTTGCCAATCCCGGCTTCGCCCTGCACGATGACGAACCTACTTGTGCCGTGAAAAACGCTCTGCAGGCTTTCACGCAGGAGAGCGCGCTCGGCGGTGTGCCCGATCAACCTGGCCTGCGAGCGAGTCAAGTGTTTCTTTTCCCCTGTGGGGCGATAGACAGCCACCGGTTCGGCCTTGCCTTTGACGTGGATGGCTGGCAGGGGGGCAAAGACCAGGCGCGCTTGCGCAGCCTGATAGATGGCTTCATCGCACAGCATGCCATCTGTCGCGGCCTGCATCAGCCGCGCCGCCAGGTTGGCCTTGTCCCCCTGGAGTCCGTAGGTGCGGCGGGTAGTGCTGCCATAGGCGCCGGCACGCATCTGTCCCTTGGCCAGGCCGATCTGAACGCCAGTGATGAACTCGAACTCGAGGGGAGTGGCTTGCAGGGCCAGGGCTGCACTGACCGCACGGACTTCGTCATCGTGATGCGCGACGGGTGCTCCAAAGCCCGCCAGCAGGTAGCTGCCCTTGTCGCCGACGATCACCTGGAGCAGAGAGCCCCCGTACCGTTCGATCTCTGCCTGCACCCACCGGACGTAGGCGTCGAGCCTCTCCCCGGCCTGATCATCCTGATCGTAGTCAACGCCCTTGAAGCTGAGGAACAACGCGGCTGCGGGCCGCAGCTCAGCCAGGAACTGCTTCGTCCCGCTACATAGCCGTTTGTGCACCTCTGGCAGCAGCCACGGCCGGCACTGGGCCTCTGACAGGCCGTCAGGGGGCAGGTCCGGCCAGGGCGCGGGCGGGACCGGCTCGGCCAGCTCCGAGATGACGGCAACGCGCTGGCCTGTTTCCGCGTCTGTGCGCCACTCGGCCACCGCTATCTGCCCGCCGGCCTGGTTGACCACGTCTGCGTCGGCGACGACCTCACCACGCCGGGCGTGGTGCTCGGCCCACGCCAGCAAGTCCAGCGTCCGCCCGGCGATCACTTCGAGGTTTTGGACCTGTGGATCGCCCACCAGGAACCGGCGTACAGGCCCGGCGACTACTGCGACCTTGATAGCCAGGGAGAAGGACGTACCGGTAGGGGTCGCGACCGACGCGAATTGGGCCATGGCGTTCTGCATGGCCAACCCGCAGGCGACTGCGCGCAAGCCGGCCCGCCTTGGACCCTCCGTTCCCTCCCTGCCCTCCTTCTCCTCCAGTTCCCTCAACCGGAAAGTGCCCCCCGGCCTAACGCCACCGTCCATCCAGCAGGTGATGGCATCCCCACTGAAGCCGATCACGCTGCCCCCGTAGCGGTGCACTTCGACAATCAACGCGCCGTAGACCTGGTTGAGCAGGCGCGTCAGCTCCTCGGCGCCGCGCTGCGGACCGAGCTCCTGGGCCAGGGCAGCGGTGAGGGGGGTGAAGCCGGAGATGTCGGCAAACAGGGCGGCCCCGCTGGTCCGGTCGGGCAAGGTTTCGCCGCGCACCAGGGCCTGCCGGCGATCCATCGGCATATGCACGCTGAGTGGCTCGGCGAGCGCCCGTTTCATTTCCTCCATATCGAGGTGTAGTTGCTGCAAGTGCTGTTTCAGGCGTTGCTCGCGCAGGTGCACCTCCCGCGCCATGCGCTGAAAGACCCGCGCCAGTTGGCCCAGCGCGTCGTCCCGCGCCGCGACACCGCTCAGGCTGTCGGGATCGAACGTCGCGGCCTCGACCGCCTGGGCTGCGCCAACCACGTGGTTGACCTGTTCCAGGTATTCCAGTTCCAGGTCGCGCAGCCGCTTGGCAGCCAGCGAGGAGTTGAGCCTGGCCTGCAGCAGCGCCGGGTTGAACGGCTTGGGCAGGTAGTCGGTGGCCCCCATTTCGATGCAGCGGGTCACGCTGTCCATCTCGTCCAGGGCAGAGATCATGATCACCGGGATGTGCCGCAGGGCGCTATCGCCCTTCACCTGCTCCAGCACCTGGTAGCCATCCATCTCCGGCATCAAGATATCGAGCAAGATCACGTCGAAGGGCCCGGCCTGTGCTGAGCGCAGCAAGGCCAGCGCTTGCCGTCCGTCCTGGGCCGTGGTGACCTGGTGGCCCTGCTTTTCCACGGCGTGGGCCAGCATCATGCGGTTGGCCTTGCTGTCATCCACTACCAGAATGTGTCCACGGGTGCTCCCCATGCTGACCATCCCTCTGGATTGTCTCCAGTGCCGCCCTGGCCTTCTCGTATTCCGCCACGGCGTAGCGGATTTGCTCGGCAGCGCACTCGAGCACGCCGGCCTTGCCCATGTCTTCCAGTTCCTTGCACTTTTTGGAGAGCCGCATGGCTCCGAAACTGGCACTGTTCGACTTGAGACTGTGCGCGGCCCTGCGCAGGTCCTCCGCGTTGCCGGCGGAGAGTGCTGTTTGCATCGCCGCCAGCAGCCTGGGCGAGTCGTCGAAGTAAGTCTCCACCAACTCGGCCACGAAATCCACATCCCCCCCCAGGGACTCTAGCAGGCCAGCCCATGCTGCGGGGTCAATCACGCTCTGTTCTGTCATATCGTTCGCTCCTTGTGCCGGGGACGATTTCAAGCCAGGTAGGAAGTCATTCCTGTAGACTTCCCAATGCCTGACATCGGCTCAGGGCGCCGACCAGTTCCTCCACACGGATCGGCTTGCTCAGGTAATCGTCCATCCCTGCCGCCAGGCAGGCCTCCCGGTCTTCTTTCATCACGTTGGCGGTCATGGCGACGATGCGTGGCCGGCGCTCGCCTGGCCACTCCTGGTGGATGGCCCGCGTCGCCTCCAGGCCATCCATGTCTGGCATCTGCACGTCCATCAGCACCACGTCGTACGGCTGCCGCCGCAGCGCCTCGAGCGCCTCCAGGCCGTTGGCCGCCACGTCGGCCCGATAGCCCAGCCGCTCCAGGAGGCGCAGCGCCAGCTTCTGGTTGACGGCATTGTCCTCGGCCAGCAGGATACGCAGCGGCTGCCGCTGCCCCATCCCCGAGTCGAACTGCCGTGTGTCTGCCACTGGCTCTCGCTGCGCTGGCCGCTCCTCTGTGGCAAGGATGCCCACCAGCGCGTTGTACAGTTGGGAGGCCCTGACCGGCTTGAGCAGGAAGGCAGCAAACTCCCCGCCGTCTGTGTTCGCCTCGCGCGGCCCCAGCGAGCTCACCATCACCAGTGGCAATGGCACGTTGGACAACGCGTCCCCGCCCCGCTCCCGCTGGATCTCCGCCGCCAGCATCAGCCCGTCCATCTCCGGCATCTGCTGATCCAGGATCGCTATGTCGAAAGGGGCGCCACGGCGGATCCACTCCAGCGCCTCTTCCGGAGAGCCCGTGGCCTGGGGCACCATCCCCCACCCCTGTGTTTGCAGGGTCAGGATGCGCCGGTTGGTGGCATTGTCGTCCACGATCAGCACCCGCTTGCCCTTCAGGTCGAGCTGGGTGGCCTGTAGATAGGGGCGCAGCGGGGCCGGCGCAGCCTCGGCCTGGATGGTGAAGTGGAAGGTGCTGCCTGACCCCCCCTCTGTCCCCCCCGCAAGCGGGGGGGAAGGAGAGGGGGACTCCGCTTGCGGGGGGGAAGGAGAGGGGGACTCTACCCACATCGAGCCGCCCATGATCTCGCACAAGCGTTTGCTGATGGCTAACCCTAGTCCAGTGCCACCGTACTTGCGCGTGGTCGAGCTGTCCACCTGGCTGAAGGACCTGAAGAGACGGTCTATGCGGTCCGGCGGGATGCCGATGCCGGTGTCTTTCACGGCAAAATGCAGTTCGTAGAGACCCCCGTTTTCGCAAGAACCCGGTTTCTGGGCGGCCAGCGACACCACCACCTCGCCCTCCTCGGTGAACTTGGCGGCGTTGCTGAGCAGGTTGAGGAGGATCTGGCGCAGGCGGGCCTCGTCGCCGAAGATGGCCACGGGGACCTGGTCGTCCA
>Ga0307379_10007617_pt1 | contig 14691 bp, 11 predicted proteins | sample UN2MG_FD_202237 | JGI IMG/M metagenome (GOLD analysis project Ga0307379, IMG submission 202237) | Soil microbial communities from Risofladan, Vaasa, Finland - UN-2 | ecosystem: Environmental > Terrestrial > Soil > Coastal area > Acid sulfate soil | place: Finland: Risofladan, Vaasa | collected... | reverse complement strand
CACGGCAAAGTCCTCCGCGTCCAGGAACTCTTTGGCCAGCGTCACAAAGGCCATCTGGTCGCTGATCATCCTCCTGATCAAGACGACGGTGACCTCGGCCAGGTGGTGGCGGACGCGGGCGCGCTCCGCAGGAGGAAGCGCCGTGTATTTCTTCGCCTGCGCCAGCAGAACGGGCCAGGGGGCCAGTTCCGGGTTGAAGGGTAAGGCAGCCTCCTCGTCCAGCGCACGCTCAGCCAGCACCGCGCGCACGATCTCGTCGAGGAGCACGTGCGGCAGATTGTAGGCGAAGTAGAAATCGGTCAGGTGGTCCCGAATCTGGGCCAGCCGCTCCTGCCACACCTCCGCCGATTCCTGGAAGAATGGGTCCGAAAGCCCCTCCCGGCGCTGGGACAGGATGGCTTTCTCCTTGGCCTCCTGCTCGAACTGCTCCTGGGTGATCACGCCGCGGGCGAACAGCTCCTCCCGCATGCGTTCCCGGATGCGGTGGCCCAGGATGGGGTACTGGGAGATCTGCAAATAGAGTTCGAGGGCCTTTGGGATTCGTTCCAGATCTTGACGCATCGTCCGTTCCTTCAACATGCCCTATGCTCCCAAGTATACCTGACCTGGTCACTTCGTCAACTGCACCGGTCGCCGTTTTGCCCTGCCGTCCTCATCGTGTTACAATTACAGTATGGAGATGATCGCCCCAAGAGAACAGCATCTACTGAGCCTGCAATCGGCCATCCAGGACTTTCATCGTGCGCGCAGCCAGGCCGACCTGGAGCGGGTCCTGGCCCGCCTGGCCGGCAAGTCGGCCAGCCTCATGTGCTACGAGGACGTGCGCGAGAAGTTGAAGGCCAGGACCGCCCAGGGGAAAGTCCTGAAAGAAATCCCGCTGGATGCTGTCGTCGGCAGCGTGGGCCGCTGTTCCGATTTCACCCGCTCCTTCCTACCCTTGCAGCCCGGCGACCAGCGCCGGTGGGCCCAGGTCGAGATCGCCGTGACCGACCTGGCCGGGTTGCCACCGGTCGAGGTGTACCAGATCGGCCAGGTCTATTTCGTGATAGATGGGCACCATCGCGTGTCGGTGGCCCGGCAGTACGGTGCCAGGCACGTCCAGGCCTACGTGACCGAGGTCCGCTCCCGGGTTCCGCTCACGCCCGATACCCAGCCGGACGACCTGATCGTGAAGGCCGAGTACGCCGGGTTCCTGGAACACACGCGCCTGGACGAACTCCGTCCGGGAGCCGACCTGAGCGTGAGCGTGCCCGGGCAGTACCCGGCGCTCGAGGAGCACATTGACGTACACCGCTACTACATGGGGCTGGAGCAGAAACGGGAGATCCCGTACGAGAAGGCGGTCGCCCACTGGTACGACACGGTCTACCTGCCGGCGGTGGAGGTGATCCGCGAGCGGGGCATTCTGCGGGATTTTCCCGGCCGCACGGAGGCCGATCTCTATCTGTGGCTGGCCGAGCACCGCGCCGAACTGGAGACTAAGTTGGGGTGGGAGATCAGGCCCGAGAGAGCAGCGTCTGACCTGGCCGCCCACCTGGGGTCCTGGCTGAAGCGCATCGCCACGCGGGTGCGCAAGCGCATCCTCAGCGCCGTGCTGCGCGGCAGGGCCGAGGCCGGCCTGCCACCGGAGCAGCCAGCGGCGGAGCCGGCGGTGGCTCGCCGGCCCACTCGGCTGTTCGACGACATCCTGGTGGCCGTCAGCGGCGAAGAAAGCGGCTGGTACGCGCTCGACCAGGTGCTGGAGATCGCCCAGCGCGAGGAAGCGCGCCTGTACGGCCTGCACGTGGTACCGGCGGAAGCCGGCCGGGAGAGCGAGAGGGCGCAGGCAGTGCAGGCGGAGTTCAACCGCCGCTGCCGGGCCGCCTCCATCTCGGGGAAACTGGCCATCGAAGTGGGCGAAATCGCGCCCAGGATTTGCGAACGGGTGCGGTGGACCGACCTGGTCACGGTGAACCTGGCCCACCCACCCGCACCCAAGCCGCTGGCCAGGCTGGGTTCGGGGTTCCGCACACTGATCCAGCGCTGTTCCAGGCCGGTGCTGGCGGTGCCCGGTGCCCCGTCTCCGCTGGACCGCGCCCTGCTGGCCTACGACGGCAGCCCCAAGGCGGAGGAAGCGCTCTACGTGGCCACCTATCTGGCGGGGCAGTGGGGCATGCGGCTAGCGGTGGTGACGGTGGTCGAGACCGGGCGCACGTCGGCGCGTGCGCTCACCCACGCCCAGGAATACCTGGAGGAGCACGGCGTACAGGCCACGTTCGTCAAAGAGAGCGGGGCGGTGGCCGATGCGATTCTGAAGGCGGCCGACGTGCACGAGAGCAATCTGATCGTCATGGGGGGGTACGGGTTCAGCCCGGTGCTGGAGGTGATGCTGGGGAGTTCGGTGGATCAGGTGCTGCGGGAGTCGGGGAGGCCGGTGTTGATTTGTGGGTAGGGGGGAGAATGGAGAATGGAGAATGGAGAATGGAGAATGGAGCACTGGCAATTTGCCCTGTGTTCCAGATTGTGTTACACCCCCCACTCCTCCAGCCGCTCCAGCCCCCGTCCCGGGGGCGGCCTCGTCTCGGGCACGCCTCACGTGGAGCCAGCCCTCGTCCCCCCAGCCGCTCTAGCCCCATCCCCCCAGCCGCTCTAGCCCCATCCCCCCAGCCGCTCCAGCCCCATTTCCCCGGCTGCTCCAGCCCCCGTCCCGGGGGCGGCTCCCTGTCAAGAACCGGTCATGTGGAACCGAGGCTCAGAACAAGACGCCCTGGAACATTGCCAACTTGCCCTGCCTGCCCAATTGTGCTACAATCTTCTCAGGCCAAGACACTGCAGCTCTGGAGTCCCAAACTTGTTTGGGGCTACCTCACGTAGACGCGAGATTGCCCCAACAAGCTGGGGACTTCCTACCGATTACGCTTATAAAGGATGCGGTGATGAGTGCACTGCCCCAAGTCGAACAGGCTGTACTGCCCCCAGAAGTACAGACGTTGCTCAGCCGTATGCCTCCAGAGTACATGCACGCCCTGGCGCTGGACCTGGCGTGGGCAGCCCTGGTTGCCCCACGACGCCCCGCTGCCCTGTACCAGGTGATACGCGGGTGGCAGGCCACCCTCGATGAAATCGAGTTGGCCGGTGATGATTTGCCCGACGTCCTGCGAGCGCGGGAGGAGGTACTGAGCGGTATTGGGATGACGCCAGACGAACTGCACGCTTACCTGGATTAGGAATACCCAAAGCGGCAGCCAAGGCGATGGGAGTGCCCTGGCATCGAAGAACACAACGCCTGCCCACCCCCAAGGCTTGTCCTGGCTGAGCCGAATGATGTGGTGGGCATCTTGTTTCGACTGGAAAGAGGTTTTCACCGACGGAGCCGCCGAGCGATGCGTTCGCCGGAATTGGGGGGCACCGAGTGAAGTGGCATGGCGGTATCAGACCGGGGCCACCAAAGAGGCGGTGCGGCCTAACGGAGAGCCCAAGAGATGACAGAGTCACCGATCGTACTAACCAATAAGCCACTGCCATTCGAAGACCTGTCGCCACAGCGATTCGAACTCATGTGCTTTTGGCTGGTCGAGCGAGAGGGGTATCTGCGCCCACAGCATCTCGGCGAAGCCGGCAGCGAACAAGGGCGTGACATCATCGCCTACAAGCCTGCCGATGCGGGCGAACAGCTCTGGTATTTCCAGTGCAAGCACAAAAAGCGCATCAGTGCCGACATCCTCAAAATAGAGATAGACAAGTACAACGGGCTCGCTAAGTCCAATCCTAACTACCGGCCAGTTGGTGTGGTTTTCGTGATCAGTGCAATTGTATCAGCACGTACCAGGGATGCAGTAGAGGCCTACTGCCGAGAGTACGGCTATGCCTGCGAATTCTGGGCACACTCACGATTGGACATGCTGGTCAAGAAACACCTTGACATCAGGGATGAGTTTTTCCCTGATCTAGCAGGACCACTGGATAGGCTGCAACAACTCGCCGACGATCTTAAGCAGATCGTGGACAGTCAACCGGCTAGGACAAGTTCAGAGACGCCTGTGCCCAATGGAGATTCGCCCGAGACCCAGATGGACTACCCTCCGCCTGGAGGCACTCAGCCACGAGGCTCCCCAATGTATGTAAGGCGTGCCATTGATGATGTCTTCGAAAGAGCAGTGTTGAGATCTGGCAACATCATCATTATCCGTGGCCACACGAATACGGGCAAAAGCTCCCTACTGGCCAGTGGTCTCGCCCACGCCAAGAAGGCAGGGCGGTATGTTATCCGGCCCGACTTGCAGGACGCAGTACGTATTGCGAGATCACATCCAGACCATGCTGATGACTTTTTTCTGGAGATAGCAGCAAGTATCTGGTGGGCTATGGGTGAAAGCAGGCAAGGCTCTGACTCTGAGCTGCCGAGGAGGGTCTGGAGCAGTTTGAGTGCTCGGAACCGGCTCCTCAGTTTTGTGCAGAATTATGTATTGGTCAATTTCAATGAACGGGTGGTTCTGGCAATGGATAAAGTAAACCTTATCCTCAATACGCCCCTGGGTGACGATTTTCACGAACTGATGGTGACCTGGCAAGATGATATTGTGAACAACAGTCCAGTTTGGGACAAATTGACTATAGTAATCACGTTTTCTACTGAATCTTACTTGCTTGCAGACGACATCGCGCCATTGTGGTGGCCATTTGGAACCGTGATTGACGTCCCGGATTTCAACCAGAAAGAGATACAATGCCTCAAACAACGATATAGCGATCCACAGGGAAAAGCACGACTGGCACAGGTAGAGGTGCAGGATGTAGCCCGATTGCTGGGTGGCCACCCCTATCTGACTCACGTTGCGCTAGATGCAATAGCGCAAAGAAAAGTGCGGGACTGGCAAGAGCTGAGCGAAATAGCCGTAGACGAAGAGCACAGCCCCTTTAGAGAGCATCTAGAGCGTCGTTACGACCGAATCAATACGCGGCCAGAGCTAGGGCTTGTAGATGCGCTTAGGCAGATAGTCCGAGAGCATACCTGTTATGATCAGAAGCGCTTCCTACGTTTGGAGTCCGCCGGATTAGTACGACGCGAGAGTCGGGGATACCACTGCCGATATGAACTATACGAACGATACTTTAGCAGCCGACTATAGAGCAGGAAGACTGCGAGATAGCGCTCAGTCACAGGAGTGATGAACGTGAAGCGGGCAGACTACTCATCACCACAGAAAAGCGACAGCCAGCGGCAGACAGCCCATCTTTTTATCTGCTACAAGCGCCACGCCGAACCCGACGAGAGGCTCGCCGAGTATCTTCACGAGTACCTCACTGTCCTGGGCCACGACGTTTCCATAGACGGCACCCTGCGGACCGGTGAAGCCTGGTGGGACGAGATAGATCGAGAGATCAGGGCCAGTGACTTTCTGATCGTGTTGCTATCCAAAGCATCGGCCGACAGCGAGATGGTCAAGGCCGAGGTCAGCCGGGCCTACGAATACCGCAAATTGCAGGGCAAACCGCACACCCTGCCCGTACGGATCGCCTACGAAGGGTTGCTGCCCTACTCCATCGCCGCCTTCGTGGATCCACTCCAGTACGTGGTCTGGCAGAGCGCTGATGACGACGAGCGCGCAGCACGCGACATCCTGGCGGCGATCGAAGGCCGATTGCCAGAGCAAGATGCCATCAGACTCAGTCCTGTTTCAGGCAAAATCATCCTCACTGAAGATGGACGCGGGATTGCCGATGGACAGGTTCCACACGCCCCGCTGCCGGAATTCGATCCACGCCTCCTCGAAGAACTGGAGGCGCCAGGCGGGGCGGTCAAACTCCGCGACAAGTTCTACATCGAGCGTGAGGCCGACGACCGCCTCAAGCGCGAGGTCGTGAAGCCGGGCACAACGACGACGATCCGGGCCGCGCGCCAGACGGGCAAGAGTTCGCTGCTGGCACGCGGCATGCACTATGCCCGCGAGAGGGGGAGCAAGGTCGTACCCCTTGACCTGCAATGTGTTGACAGCGATTACCTGGCCTCGCCCGACGTGTTCCTGCACTGCCTGGCCCAGTCCATCGTCCACCAACTCCGACTCGACGCGGCGGAAGCGGCGAAGTTATGGCGTGGCTCGCTCGGGCCACAGAGTAAACTGACCTATCTTATGGAGGATTATGTCTTGCCTCAGTGCGGTGATCCCATCGTCCTGGCTCTCGACGAGGCAGATCGCCTGCTAGAAACGAACTTCTACCAGGACTTTTTCGCCCTGGTCCGCTCCTGGCACAACAACCGGGCCTTCGACGATAGGTGGAACAAACTGAACATCGTGATGGTCATCTCCACAGAGCCCTACTTCCTCATCCGCGATGTGGCCCAATCGCCCTTCAATGTGGGGCTCAGGCTTGACCTGAAGGATTTCAACGGTGCGCAGGTGCATGACCTGAACCGGCGACACGGCTCGCCCGTGAAAGAGAGGGACTTGTCCCAGTTGATGGAATTGCTCAGTGGCCACCCCTACCTCACGCGCAAGGCGCTCTACACGCTGGTGACCGAGCGCCTGACCTGGGCCGACCTGGTGCGCGTCGCTCTCACCGACCAGGGACCCTTCAGCGACCACCTGCGGTACAATCAGTGGTTGCTGCACGGCAAGCCGGACTTGAGGGATGCGCTGAAGCAGGTCATCCACCACAACCAGTGCCAGGACGAGATGGCGCTCTTCCGATTGCTGCGTGCCGGCCTGGTGAAAGGGAGTGGCACCGAGTGCAAATGTCGCTGCGACCTTTACAGGATGTACTTGGAGGACAAACTATGATGAATGTTCCTCCAAATGCATCTGAGTTCTTCGTCGCCGGCGGAACATTGCGCCCCGATGCTCCCTCCTATGTAAAGCGCCCAGCAGACGATGAACTGTTCAAACTGGTACTGACCGGCGAGTTCTGCCATGTGCTTACGTCCCGCCAGATGGGCAAGTCCAGCCTGATGGTCCGTACCGCTCGTCGCTTGCAGGAGCAGGGGATTCGCACGGCCATCATTGACCTGACCAGCATCGGCACCAGTCTCAGCGCAGAGCAATGGTACCTGGGACTGATCACAGAACTGTCAAACCAGTTGATGCTCTCTGTGAACCCGGAGACCTGGTGGGCAGAACAAGCCTCCCTGAGTACGGTACAACGGCTCACCAACTTTCTGCACGATGTGGTATTGGCGGAGATTGAAGGACAAGTCGTCATTTTTATAGATGAGATAGACACCACACTGAACCTGGGCTTCTCCAGCGATTTCTTCGCTGTCATTCGGTATATCTACAACGCTCGCGCAAGCCATCCCGCTTACTGCAGACTAACCTTTGTCCTCTTCGGCGTGGTAGCACCCGCCGACCTGATCAAAGATCCTAGCCGAACGCCCTTCAACATCGGCCACAGGATTGACTTGCACGAATTCGGTCGGGAGGATGGCCGGACACTCGAGCAGGGCCTGGAAGCCGTTTTCCCAGCACAGGGAAAGGCCATCTTCGATCGGATCTTTCATTGGACCAACGGCCATCCTTACCTGACCCAGACGCTTTGTCTGGCCGCAACCGAGGCAAGAAACGGGCGTTGGACCGACAAACGAGTTGACGAACTGGTGGTGAGTCTGTTTCTCTCCAGGGAGGCACGCAAGGAGACCAATCTACAGTTCGTGCGCGACAAGATACTCCACCAACCCCAGCGTCGCCGGTTGCTTGCTCTCTATCGCAAAGTACATAAGAGGAAAAAGGTTGGAGAGGACGAACGTTCACTCATACAAAGCCAGCTGAAGTTAGTGGGGCTCGTCAAAGCAGAAGGCGGATATTTGTACGTTCGCAACGAGATATACCGTCATGTGTTCGACCTAACCTGGGTGAGAGAAAACGCACCGGTCAATTGGATACCTATCGTGTTGGTGGCTATCGGGATTCTGCTAGGAGTTGTCGGCGTCATCTTTTGGAATGCTCTGATCCCCAGTATCTGCTTACCTGATCAGTGGTGTTCTCAGAATGACCGGAATTTGAAGGGAAAGGCCGTCTATGCCCTGGCAGGTTGTGACGATGGTACGCTGTTTGCTGGCGCAGAAGACGGCATCTACCGTCGTGCTCCACGTGACCCTGAATGGGAACTAGAACAAGCCACAAATGGCCGAGTGCGCGGATTGGATGCCAGCCCTGATTGCACACTTGTCTATGCTGCAGCCCAGAATCATGGAGTCCTAAGACACACTGATGATCTGTGGTCTGTGGTGTCCAGCCCAGATATGGACCAGGTTCGGACAGTTGCTTTGGCGGGAAATATGATTCTGGCGGGAGGGAAATTCGGTGTACGCCACTCAGTAGCCATAACAGATCACATTTGGGGAATACTCCCGGCTCTTATTGACATGGATCTGGATAGTTTGACGCGAAGCGCTGGATGGGTCTATGCAGCCAGTTGGGACAGTGGGGTTTGGTACTGCAACGAAAGTAATCTGGAGCAGTGGTGGCCTGTGAACGACGGCCTTGAGGGAGTATATGTTCAGCAAGCTATCGGCTCGCTATCTGGTGGAGCGCCAAAGTTCGTGGGTGCGTTTGACGGATTCTACCAGTGGAACGGCATCCGATGGAGAAAAGGACCAAAGCCCTGGGGAGATAATCGCACCTTTTGGTTTGCCGCTGACAGTGCCACGATATATGCTGGCCAAGAGAGCAACGGCGTATTGCGCAGCACCAATAGCGGTCTGACGTGGGAACAGATGAATGCTGGTTGGGAAACGCCCCCGACCCAAGTGTACACTCTACTGATTCATCTCGATGAGGACAATCATCGCTGGCTATATGCGGGCACCAGTGAAGGGATATGGCGTTACCTACTTCCCGAGCTAACGACATTCTGCAATGGTGACTTTGAGAGGCGTGACTTTGAGTGTTGGCAACACGGGGGTGAAATTCGTCAAGATGTCATGTGTGAAAGGAACCTATGTTGGGCTGTTCTTGGTGATCCCCGTTATAAATGTGAGGGCGGTGTGCCAGTGGGAGAAGCGTGGATCAAGCAATCCTTTCAGGTGCCACAGACCGTCAGCCCTACACTGTCGCTGAGATATCGGGTTTTCAGCCACGATCTGGACACCCTGGACTTTTTCCAGGTGAGCCTCAATGGTGAACTAATTGGTAGATATGGAAACCCAGTGTGGGACAAGTCTAGTTGCGACCCTGTTGTTTGGGACTCCGGCTGGCGATTTGCAGAATTCGATCTGAGTTCCTATAAAGGGAAGAGAATAGAACTATCTCTTCAAAACGTAAATGGAACGTATAAGTGGTGGAATACGTGGACATACGTCGACGACGTAGGAATTCGCTGATCCTTGTGTCAGAGCTGTTGGAGAAGAAAACATGAACCCATGCAACGGTGGTTGCAGCAAGTTCCATAGATTCATTGCCAGGCGCTTAGGCACTACCTCAACCACTATACTAGTGGCTTTTCTCGCTGTAATTATATGTCTGGTAGTCCTGGCTGTGCACCCATGTCGTTCCAGCAGTCGGCCAGGGTTGGCCTCAACACCGCCAAGCAACACACGGCCTGCCATGACACCTGTTGATACTCCGACTCCGGCCATCCGTTTAACACCAACACCTACGCTGTGTCCACCAGTGACGCTAGAAGAGCCAGAAAATGGTTCGCGCCTGGAATTTGGAGCGACAGTGATGTTGCGGTGGAGTGCCCCCTACGACTTGCTTGAGGAGGAATATTACCAACTGCGGATACAGGTGAAAGGGCACGATGCTTCCACCAACTACCCTACTGTTGAGGACCATTATCACCTCCCCATCCTTCTGCCAGGAGAATACATTTGGTCTGTCTCCATAGTGCGCTCTGTGGCCTCAGAGAGGTACGAGCTTGTGAGCAAAGGATCTGAATGGCGCAGCTTCCAGATTGTCCCATTACCCCCGGTTGTGCACAGTATATCGCCGACAGATATGTTACAAGGTATGAGCGCGTTAGTAGTTATGAAAGGGGAGAACTTAGTGTACCCTCTTACCCTCACTATTGGTATCCCTTTACAGGTAACTTATGTAAACTCCAGTACGATTACAGCCACTGTTCCGACAACCTTGGAGGTGGGTGAATATCCTGTGATCATAATGGACTCGAATGGCAGAGGTGTGTCATCTGCTTTCTTCGCAGTGAAGGATCCATCAACACCAATGCCTACAGCCTCACCATTCGTTTATCGTCCACCTACGTTGGATTTTGGGGGGATCATCTGTTGCAGTGTGACTCTTAGATGGAAGTGGGCTGGGACATTGGCTGAGAATGAGTGGTTCGCGATAAGGATAGGAAAACTGCCTGACGTGCCTCATAGTCAGACCTGGACCAAAGAGCGTGAATACACATTTGCGCTAAGCGGGGCAGGGGATTATGTTTGGGAGGTCGCTATCTGTCGAGGTGATCCTGCGACAGCCGCATGCAATCAGTTGGCTGTCAGTGAGCAAGGGGTCTTTTCGTCCGGGTGTGATCCCAACTGCCAACCGCCCTCTCGTCCTTAGTCTGGGAACACTATATCGAGGCCGTGTACCTGCCGCATCCGATATTGTCTCGCCGTCATAAGATTGACTTCTCGCCCCTTGATACCTGTATCTTCATCCAGACTCTCAAACAGCATGTGGAGTGGGCTTTCTAGCCCCACCCACTCTTGCATCAGAAACGAGGCCCTAATGACAACCTACATCCAAGCCCTCACCACCACCGCCACCAAACCAGCCACCCAGGCAATCGCCACAACTGTTGTCGAACAGCGCGTAGCCGCCTGCGCGCAGGTCATCGGCCCCATCACCAGCACCTACTGGTGGCAGGGTAAGATCGAGACGGCCGAGGAATGGCTGTGCGTCATGAAGAGCCGGCAGGACCTGTACGAGGAACTCGAGCAAGCGATCCGGCAAGCCCACCCCTACGAGGTGCCGGAGATCCTGGCTGTCCCCGTGGTGCATGGCAGCCACGACTACCTGGAGTGGATGGATCGCGAACTGGCCCAACCAGTGGACGGCGGACAGCAGACGGCAGACGGGACGCGATGAAATCTGGATCACGAAGGTCGCGAAAGGCGCGCGAAAGCCACGAAAACGCTTCGCGCCTTTCGCGATTCTTTCGTGGCTTTCGTGATCCAGACTCGCGGGCATTTGCCAAATCCATCCAGATGGACTATAATCCATCTCATTGGACATAAATCCAATCAGATGGAGAAACCGGTATGTATGAGGAGACCTTTTCCACCAGCCAGGGGCAGGTGCTGCGTTTCCTGGCACACCACGTCGGGCAGTCGTTCTACGAAAGGGAGATCGTGGAGCGCAGCAACGTCAGCCGCAGCGCGGCCAACCTGGCCACCCGCTCTCTCCACCAGGCCGGGCTGTTGCTCCGCGAACGGCGCGGACGGATGAACTTTTACGCCGCCGATGGCCGCCATCCCTTCGTGCGCCAGTTCAAACTGCTAGACACCGTGGCCCGGTTGGAACCCCTGCTGCGTGAATTGCGGCCACTGGCCCGCCGCATCATCCTCTTCGGCAGTTGCGCCGAGGGCATGGACACAGCCGACAGCGACGTAGACCTGTTCATCCTGGCCGCCGACCGCAGTAAGGTGATGGCTGCGGTCAGCCATAGTGGCTTCGACCGGCCAGTCCAACCGATCATTGTGAACAACCAGGAGTTGGCGGCGATGAAACAGGCAGAGCCGGCCTTCTACGCACAGGTACAGCGAGGAATTGTGCTCTGGGAGACGACGGATGAATTGGCAGCCTGAGTTTGAACACTGTATTGACAAGCGTTGGTTGGTCAGAATGCCCGAGGCACGCTACCTGGTGACCAAGGAGTTGGAGGGAGCGCAGGATGATCTGGCCGAGGCGGAAGCAGGCTATGAGCGGGGTAGCTACAAGTGGAGCACAATCCAGTCCTACTATGCGATGTTTCACGCCGCTCGAGCGCTACTGTATAGTCATGGGTATCGGGAAAAGAGCCATTACTGCCTATCTGTGGCGATACGTCATCTCTTCGTGAGCAGGGGAGCGCTGGACGGAACACTGGTTGACGACATGGACGACGCCCGGGCTCTGCGAGAGGACGCCGACTACCGAACAGAATTCTCGGAGGCTGGCGCGCATCACAACCTGAACGCGGCCAGGCGGCTGATCAAGCAGGTGGGCAAATTGCTGGCAGAACTGGAGAGGCAGCCTGATGGACAAAACGCTGGCGCAGAAGGGAAAGTGGCCACATCGCGCGAGGAGTAGAACCGCAGCAATGACTGAACACATCCTGGTCCACCCGGTGGACGGGACACGAATGAATCTGGACCACGAAGGTCGCGAAAGGCTCGCGAAAGTCACGAAAACGCTTCGTGCCTTTCGCGATTCTTTCGTGCATTTCGTGATCCAAACCCCTTTGAGCGTCCTTACCGCCCCGGGCAGTTGTCAAATCCACCCAAATGAACTACAATTCATCCTGTTGGACACAAATCCAATCAGACAGACAAGTCCGCGCTGCGATTGGGTGGACGCGATCACCTGTGAAAGGAACCGGATGATGAGCACCGTCAGTGTGCTGGAAGTACCTCAGGATATTCTGGACTCAGCCCGCCTTACCGTATCTGATCTGAAGGTGGAGATAGCAGTCTACCTGTATGCCCAAAGACGCCTGTCCATAGGCAAGGCATGCGAGCTGGCTGGTATGGCACTGTGGGAATTCCGCCAATTGCTGGCCTCGCGCCGGATCCCGCCCCACTATGACGTGGTTGATCTGGATGAGGACGTAGCCACCTTGCTCAGGAAGAAATAGGATCACATAGATGGCAGAAGCCATTCAAGTAGTCACGACAGCAGCAACAAAAGCCGACGCCCAGGCCATCGCCACCGCCGTGGTCACCAAGCGCCTGGCCGCCTGCGCGCAGGTCATGGGCCCCATCACCAGCACCTACTGGTGGCAGGGCAAGATCGAGACCGCCGACGAATGGCTGTGCGTCATGAAGAGCCGCCAGGACCTGTACGAGGAACTCGAGCAAACGATCCGGCAGGCCCACCCCTACGAGGTGCCGGAGATCCTGGCGTTCCCCGTGGTACTGGGCAGCCAGGACTACCTGGAATGGATGGATCACGAACTGGCCCAGGCGGTAGACGGCGGACAGTAGACGGCGAGAGGCCGCGGAATTGACAGGATTGCCCGCTGTAGTAGAATAGCAAGAGCCAGGAAGCCCCGCTATGCCTGACACGCAGGCTCACCGGGTTCTAGTGAATCTCTTACCATCTGTTAACGCCATGTGGACCGAAGGCCGGTATATTGTAGCAGTAACCTCATATTAACGAAACTGCAACGGTATCTCAATCCTCACGATGCAGTTATTGTAGTAAGATATAGGGCAGCCAGACCACCCCAGCAATATAGCAGGAGTCAGGTGCCATCCGGTGGCGTATGCGTTTCGAGGTCCGCCGGATGTACTGCTTGAGGATTGCGTGAAAACTGTATAAGGCAAGCAAGATCCAGCCCGCGCCACTTGGGGCAAGAGGGATGAGACACTGATCGGCAAAACACTGGGCAAGTACCGCATCGTCGCTCACCTGGGCAGCGGTGGCATGGCCGAGGTCTACAAGGCCTACCACTCCGGCCTCGATACCTACGTCGCCATCAAGATGCTCCACCCCTTTCTGGCCGGCGAAGAGGACTTTCTGGCCCGTTTCCAGCGGGAGGCCAGGGTCGTCGCCACGTTCCGCCACCCTAACATCGTCCACGTCTACGACTTCGACTGCGACACCGAGGGCCACTGCTACTACATGGTGATGGAGTTCATTGACGGCCCCACGCTGAAAACGCGCCTGCAGGAGATGGTCCAGCAGGACGAGAGGATGCCGCTGAACGAGACGATCCGCATCGCCCTGGGGGTGGCCCACGCGCTGGATTACGCCCACCAACACGGCATGGTCCACCGGGACATCAAGCCGGCCAACATCATGTTCACCCAGGACGGCCAGGTGATCCTCACGGACTTCGGCATCGCCAGGATGGTGAACACCGCCACGTTGACCGCCAGCGGGGCGATGGTCGGCACACCCGCCTACATGGCCCCCGAGCAGGGCAGCCAGGCCGGGGATGAGCGGTCGGACCTCTACTCGCTGGGGGTAGTGCTGTACCAGTTGGTGACGGGGACGCTCCCGTACGAGGCGGACACGCCGCTGGGCGTGATCCTCAAGCACATGAACGCGCCGCTGACGCCGCCGACGGTGCTCGACCCCAGCCTGCCGCCGTGCGTGGAGGCGGTGATCTTGCGCGCGATGGCCAAGGATCCCGCGAACCGCTATCAGACCGCCAGGGAGTTCGCCGCCGATCTGGAGCGGTGCGCAGCCGGCGAACCGGTCGAGCCGATGTCGCCAGAACTGGCCATGGCCCCGGCGAAGGCGCAGGGAGGGGCGGAGTTGCCCACGTTGCCGTCCTCCCAGGTCACCCCACCCCCGCAGGGAGTCGCGGCCCGCCCCAGGTGGGTGTGGATCGCCGCGCTGGCTGGGTTGCTGGCGCTGGCCCTGTTGTGTAGCACCGCCTTCTTCAATTCGGAGGCATCGGAGCGCTTGCTGACTGCCTTGCTCGGACGAATGGCAACTGCCACGCCGACCCCGTCCGGCGGCACCCCCACCCGCACCGCTACCCCCGACATAACGGCCACGTACAACGTTGACGCGACCCAGTTTGCGATGTGGATGGCGACCTACGTGGCGACGACGGGCG
>Ga0307379_10007615_pt1 | contig 14692 bp, 15 predicted proteins | sample UN2MG_FD_202237 | JGI IMG/M metagenome (GOLD analysis project Ga0307379, IMG submission 202237) | Soil microbial communities from Risofladan, Vaasa, Finland - UN-2 | ecosystem: Environmental > Terrestrial > Soil > Coastal area > Acid sulfate soil | place: Finland: Risofladan, Vaasa | collected... | reverse complement strand
CGCCATGATGGGGGATATCGGACAAAAAGAGCCGGACGGTGCCGGCCTAGTCAACCTAAGATACAATAAGGATAAGGTCCTGGCCTTGGCCAAGAAAGAGGGAGGCGAATTGGGCCAGGAAGAATACAGCGGCCTGACGGTCTATCGGGTCGCTGCCGGCGAAGACAAGAAACCCATGAGCTTCGTCTTCCTGGATGAGTCTAACATCCTCCTGGGCACGGATACTGCGGTCAGGAAGGTCATCGATGTCTACCAGAAAAAGGCCGATAATATCTGGAAGAGCGAGGATATGTCCACCTTGCTCAAGGGAATGAGTACCACCGCCATGGTCTGGGGAGGGTTCGCGATCCCCCCGGACGCTATGAAGCAGGCCTCTTCCCAGAATCCGATGCTGAGCGCCTTTTCCGACATCCGCTCCATCGTTCTCTCCTTCGACTACAAGGATAAGAACTTCCTCGCCGAGATCAAGGCGCTGAGCCCGGACGCGGCCAAGAACAAGCAGATGGGCGACGCCCTGAACGGGTTCAAGGCCCTGGGAGCCGGAGCCGCGGCCCAGGAACCTTTGTTCGGCGAAGTTTTGAACAGGATCGAGATCAGCTCCGCTACCGACCACGTTAGGATCGCCGCCAACCTGTCGGAGGAGTTGATCAAGAGTCTGGGCGAGAAAATGAAACCGAAGAAACCTAAAGCAGAGCTGGACGAGAACGAGAACTAGTCGTCGAGAATATATTCCTTCTTCGTAAAGAAAAGGCAGGCCAGCGCCAGGAGCGCGGCCGTGATGAGGAACAGCATGAGGAGGGCGAGTCCCGGCCTGGTCGGCTCCAAGTGGAACGTCAGGATGGAAAATCGTCCGGACGAGGTCGCCGGCAGGAACGATTTCAGGTAGTGGGCGATGGCCAACCGCTGGGTCGAGCCCGGAAAATATTGGATGATGTTCTCCCAGCCGAAACAGAACAGCAGTCCGAAGAAGATCGATCGCTTCAAAAAACTCCCCAAAAAGGTGAACAGAGCCCCGTAAGCCATCACCCCCAGGATGAGAACTCCCAGATACCGGCCGAGGACCCGGTAAATGGCGGGATCAAGGAGGCGGTCGAGGTTGAGGATAAGGAAGGAAAACACCAGGCCCAGGGTGACCATCCCGATCATCACGACCGTGTAGGCGGCATACTTACCCAGCACGACGGCCGCTTTGGGAACGGGCCGGGTGACGAGGTAGGGCAAGGTCTTCCCCTCCACTTCTTCCGAACAGACCGAAGTCCCGTAGAAAAGCGCCAGGATGAGAATGATCAGCTGGAGGTAAAAGAGCATGATCAGGTTGTTGAAGAGATAGCCGTTCCCGCCTCCCGGTTTGCCGGAAAAGATCTGGTTGAACTTGATGACCAGCGAGACGGCGACCGGCAGGAAGCTGAACAGGAAGAAAGACCGGGTCCGGCGGGCCTTGCGCCCCTGCGGAAAAAAGACGGCAAAGACGCGTCCTGCGGAACGCAGGAAGGAACGGAGGTCGGCGGCTGAGCCGGCGGTCATGCTATTTCCCCACGAGATAATCGAAGACGGCTTGGAGGTTGTCATCGGGCGAGGTGATCTCCTCGACTTCCATCCTGGTCTTGACGAGCAGGCTCTGGAGCCGGGCAAAAAATCTATCCCGGTTGCTGGTCTCGACCAGGAGGGACCTCGCGTCCGGCCCGAAATGCACTTTCAATACGTAATCTTCGCTCAGTAACTGAGCGGCCAGTCCCCGCGGGTCGGCGCATTTGATAGCCACCATGTGGGGATGCGTATCGATGAGGTCCCGGATGTAGTGGATGTCCCCCCGGGCGAAGATCTTGCCCTGGTGGATCAGGATGATGGTCCTGGTGAGGGCCTCGATCTCGGGGAGGACGTGGCTGGAAACGATCACCGTCTTGCCCTCCTCCTTATACGCCTTGATCAGGCGGATGAGTTTCCGTTTTCCTAGCGGGTCCAGGCCGTTCATCGGTTCGTCCAGGATGATGATCTCCGGCTCATGGGCGATGGCCTGGGCGAACTTGAGCCTCTGGCGCATCCCCCGGCTGTAGGCCCGGACCAGCCGGTCCCGATCGGCCGAGAGCTCGACGATCTCGAGCGCCTTCTCCGCCCGGGAACGGACTTCGGCCGGCGCGAACCCGTGGAGCTTGAGAAGGCTGGTCAGGAATACCCAGCCCGTCATGTCCTCGTAGAAGGAGTCGTGTTCGGGGCAGAACCCGATCCGGGAATAAAGGGACGGGTTGTTCTGGACCCTCTGGCCGAGGATCCGGACGGTGCCGATGCTGGGCCGGATCTGCCCGGTGAGGAGCTTGAGAAAGGTCGATTTCCCGGCGCCGTTCGGCCCCAGGAGACCGCTGATCCCCGGCTCGACCTCGAGGGTGACATCGCTCAGCCCGAGGACGTTCCCGTACCACTTGGAAAGCTTGGAGGTCTCGACGACGGCCGTCATCAAGCGACCTCCACACCCCGGACTTTTCTGTTCAGGACAACGGCCGCAGCCACTCCGACGGCCAGGAGGATGAGGAACGACCAGTACCAGGGCACTGCGAACTCCGGCTTCAGCTTGAAGAACCAGGCTGCGACCTGCTGTAGGTTCGCTCTCAGGGAAAGCAAGGCATAGGCTGGATTCTTCTTGAGGTTCTCGAAGAAGAACTTGAAGAGGATCTCGGAGAAGAAATAAATCGCAACAATCAGGATGGAGACATATCTCCTGTTCTTGCTCAGCGAGGACAAGAGCAACGTATAGGAGCAGAAAAATCCGGTGACGAACAGGGAATAGCCGATGACCGAGAGCGGCAGCCAGGGGTAGGTTGTTAGGAAATGGAAGTTCCCGGCGAAAAGGAGCTTGAAGAGGATGAAGATCAGCCCGGGGACGAGCGTAATCAGAAGGAGGAAAAAGACGATGACGTTCGCCTTGCCGAGGAGGTAATCGCTCTTCTTGAGCGGCCGGGCGAAGTAGAGCTGGAGGGAATTGTGCTTGAGGTCGTCGGCGATCAATCCCGCCCCGCCGACCAACAGGATCATCACCATCATGAAGAGCATGCCGTTCCAGCTCAGGTAGGCTTTAAAAAAGGCCGGATTGACCTCGAGGACCGCGCTTTCGCCCTTGATCATATAGCGGAAGTCCTCGATCCGCTCTGAAACATAGATGCCGACGAGAAACACAAACGCAAGCCCGAGAGCGCTGAACAGGATGAACTTGAAATACTTCCTCTTGAAGGCCAGCCGGATACCCAGCCAGGTGATCGGCCACCAGGGGAACCGCTTCTCTTTCAGCTCCCCGTCCCAGTGCATGTAGCCTTTCTCTCGGATGGTCATCAATCCACTCCCACCGTCTGAGCAAAAAAATCTTCGAGCGAGGTCCGGCTTCGTACGAAATGGCGCACCTGGACCTTCACCTCCTCAGCGGTCGCCAGGATCTCCCGAGCAGCCATGTTCGCAGGCATGTACACCTTCAGAAGCTTGTCGGCCGTCTCCTCGACCCGGCAGCCGAGCGCTTTGAGCTTGCCGGTAAAGCCCTCCCCTTCTCCTTTGATCCGGACCTCGTAAAGGCGATAGTCAAGAGTCCTGAGCTCGCTCAGCTTTCCCTGCGCGGCCAACCGCCCCTTGTTCAGGATGACCACATCGGAGCAGACGGACTCGATGTCCGAGAGGATGTGGGATGAGACCAGCACCTGGATCTCCTTTTTCGAAGAGATATCCCGGATGAGCTCGAGGACCTCTTTTCGGCCCTGGGGGTCGAGGTTGCTGGTCGGCTCGTCGAGGAAGAGGAGCTTCGGATCATGGACGATCGCCTGGGCCAGTTTGAGACGCTGTTTCATGCCGGCCGAATAGGACTCGAGAGGGCGGTAGCGCGACTCCCCGAGCCCGACATAAAAAAGGACGTCGTGAGCCCTCCTCATCGCTTCCTGACGGGGCATTCCGGAAAGCTCGCCGAAATGGGCGGTGAAGGTCACGGCGTCCATGCCGGGGATCAGACAATCGTCTTCCGGCATGTAGCCGACATGGCGGCGGATGCGAGGCTGTTCCAGCCGAATGTCGTAGCCGAGGACCCGTCCTCGGCCCTGCTGGGGAACGAGAAAACCGAGGAGGATGCGGAGGAGGGTGCTTTTCCCGGCCCCGTTCGGGCCCAGCAGGCCGACCGCTCCTTCCGCCATTCTCAACGTAATCCCATCCAGGGCCTTGCTGCGGCCGTACGAGAACTGCAGGTCGGAAACCTCGACAATCATCTCTTTTCCCGATGAGACAACGCTTGCCTCTTCTTTATATCATACGTATAGCGTCCGGCGTAAGTTCAACCCGAGTCCTCCGGATCAGCCGGAGACGCGTGTGCCCACGCCCTGAACGAGGGCCCGATAGGCCTTCTCCACGCGGTCCCAATTGTGCTCCCGGTCGAGGGACCAGTGACGGCCCATGACCGTAACCATTTCGCCCACGCCCAGTCCCCGGCCCATCTCTTCGACCTTTCCTACGTAGATCGCGCCGCTTTCGGACTTCTCTCCCCGGCGGCCGATGAACCCGTGGACATAGACTTCCTCCAGGCCCTGCTCTTTGGCCAGACGCATCAGGGCAAAAAGATGTCTCAGAGTGCCGTGCGAGCTGTAATGCGAGACGATGCCCATGAGGTGGAGAGGCCTCTTCCCGACCTTGGCCTCCTGGATCGCCCAGAGAAAATGAGGGTTGCGGAAAAAGCTTCCGTCTTCGACCGCCCGGTCGATTTTGACGCGGTCCAGAAGGACGCGCCGGCCGGCCCCGAGATGAAGGTGCCCGGCTTCGGAATTGCCGACGGCATGAGCGGGCATCCCGACGGCTTCCCCGGAAGCCTGGAGAACGGCGTGCGGAAACTCCGACCAGAGAGCGTCGAAATGCGGCGTCGGCGCTTCCCGGATGATGTTGCCGAAAGCTCCGTCCCGGTGTCCCCAGCCATCCAGGATGAGGAGGACGACCCTGGGCGTTGGATCCAGCGGACGGGGCCGGAGGATGAGGCTTTGACCCGTCATCTCGATCGGGCGGGGCAGACCGAGCAAGCCCAGCACGGTCGGAGCGACATCGGCCAACTCTCCCTCCGGTCGCAAAGCAGGTTTCTCCCCTCCTTTCCTGAAATCCGCCAGGACAAACGGTGCCGGATTCTTGGTGTGCCCGGTATTGATGGTTCCGTCGGGATAGAGCCACTCCTCGACGGTGCCGTGGTCCGATGTCACGATCAGAGTCACGGCTCGGCGGCGGCATTCTGAGGCGATCACCCCCAAAGCTCGATCCGTCTCCTCGACCGCGCTGAGGACGGCCGGGCGGTCTTCGATATGGCCGACCACATCGACGTTGGCCAGGTTGGCGATGACCACCGGATAGGCCGGGTCCTGAATCTTTGAAACAACTTCCCGGGCCACCGCGGCGGCGCTCATCTTCGGGGTCTGGGCATAGGACGAAACACCCTGAGGAGAGGGAACGATGAACCTCTCTTCTCCTGGAAAGACATCATCCCGTTTCCCGTTCAGGAAATGGCCGATATGAACGGCCTTTTCGGATTCGGCCACCTTGGCCAGCCGAAGCCCGGCGCGGCAGATGACCTCGACGAGGGTGTTGCGCAGCCGTTCCTCGGCCGGGAAGGCGACGCGCACATCGAGAGATGGATCGTAGGTGATCATGGTGACGAAATGAAGCCGGAGGGCCTTTTCGTGTCCGAAATGAGGAAAATCCCGCTCGATCAGGCTCCGGGTCAGCTCGACCTCACGCTCTCCCCGGATATCATAAAAAATGACGCTGTCGCCGTCGCCGATCCGTCCCCGGGGGCGGCCGGAAGCGTCGACCTTGATGATCGGCTCCAGGGCCTCGTCCTCCTGCCCTCGCTTGTAGGCTTCTCTGATGGCGCCGGCAAGAGTCATTCTCCGGAAAGGCGTCGGGTTGTCCGTCATGATGCGTCCCGAAAAGAAGTCATACTATAGGAGGAGCGGCGCCTGCTGTCAACTTGACGGGACATGAAGCAAGTATCTCCGTCTAGATGATGAATACAATAGATAACTTGGGAATGTCAGCGCTCCGACCTTTCCGGAGACACCAACCTGCTCCCCTCTTGATTGCCCAAGGGGGCAAGGGGGATTAATAGAATAAGAACAGTTTCTTAGAAGGTGTCTCCGGGGAAAAGGCGGCTACCCTCGAAAAACGCATCGGGAAGGCTGAACCTTCGAGGTCGCTTTTCCATTCCCAAGTGACTCATGACATAAAGATGCTTCGGGACATCGCGAGCCCAGCGAGGCCGGGCCGGCTCGACTCGTTTCCCGAATCGTGGATTCGGCCGGCGGGCCAATCATTCCGGAAGGCCGAGTTCCAGCAGGGCGTGAGGATCGACCCGGCTGCCCCGGATCCTCACCGCCCAGTGGAGATGCGGGCCGGTCGAGCGGCCCGTGCTCCCGGCCAGCGCGAGGATGTCTCCCTTCTTGACGTCTTGTCCCCGGCTCACCTTGAGCTGTGAAAAATGGCAGTAGATGCTGAAAACCCCCAGTCCGTGGTCGAGGATAACCGTATTCCCGGAAAAATAAAGATCCCTGGCCAAGACGATTCGGCCCGAGTTGGAGGCCCTCACCGCTGAACCATAGGGGGCCGCGATGTCGAGGCCCGAATGGGACGAGCGGGGGACTCCGTTGTAGATCCTCCTCTCGCCGAAATTGCCGGCACTCTCGCCGGGATGCGGCCGCTCGAAAGCGCCTTCTCCGAGCCACTTCTCAGTGATCACGCTGTAGACCATCTGGAGGAGCTCGGCCTCCCAGCGGATGCGCTCCTCGACCTCGGGAGGCGGGGTGACGAATTCCTGCTTGACCCGCAGCTCCTTAACGGGGAATTCGCGATCCCGAACCACCAGGGGATGTCTCAGCTCTTCGACCCGGCCGTCCCGGAGAAAAACGCTCATCTTGAGATCATGCGATCCCGGTTTGAGGGCCAGATCAAGACCGATCAAAGCGAACGCCTCCCCTCTTTCTTCCCCCGCCTTCAATTCGTAAACAGCGTCCCCGAAGGCGATGACGACCCTCTTGGCCCCGGAGGCTTGAACCAAGCTGGCCAGGAGAATCCGGCCTGGTTCAAGAGCGGACGCGCTGAGCTCAACTTCGGCGCCGCAGGAGAACCGGACGACCACGTTCTCGGCGCCGCCGGTGGGGGGGATCAGCATCAAGAGGATAAAGACATGAGGGAAGACACTTTTCATAACGCTAGATCTTTTTCCTGAGGATCCGGCCGGGAAGATGGCCCGTGTGTTCTTCACTTTTGATGACGACCTGTCCGTTGACGATCACATATTCGATGCCGGCCGGATACTGGTGGGGCTCGACCCAAGTGGCCCGGTCGGCGATCCTTTCCGGGTCGAAGATCACCAGGTCGGCAAAATCGCCAGGCCTGATGACTCCTCTTTTCTCAAACCCGAACCAAGAGGCCGGGAGAGACGTCATCTTCCTGATCATCTCCTCGGTCGTTACAATTTTTTCCTCCCGGACGTACTTCCCGAGGATGCGCGGAAAAGTGCCGTAATTTCTGGGATGAGGCCGGCCTCGGCTCAGGATCCCGTAGGGAGCGACCGCCGAGCCATCGCAGCCGACACCGACCAGCGGATGGGCCAGGACCTTTTTTAGGTTGTCCTCATCCATCATGAAGGCGATCATCCCAACCATCGCTTTTTCCTCAATAAGCAAATCCCTCATGAAATCATAGGGCTTTTCCCCGGCTCGGTCGGCCGCCGCCTTGGCCGTCTGCTTCAAGAAAGCCCGTCTCGGCAGAGATTTTTCCATGCTCTGTCTCCTCGCTATCCGCTGGAGGCGTCTATTCTTTAGAAAGCAATGCTCAGAGTCAAGGCCCGGCGGCCGCCGGCGCAGCCAAGTCCGAGGATGACCCCGCTTTCGTCCCTCCGTCTGTTGAGGTCGCAGACCTTTTTAGCGACGAAATATCCTAAGGCCGACCCGAAGAACACGTCCGAGGCCCAGTGCTTGTTCTCATGGATCCTGGAGATCCCGACCAGTGTCGCCAGGCCATAGGCGAGGACATCGACCAGCGGGCTCTCCGTCTGCTCGGCGATGGCTGTGGCCACGGAAAAGGAAGCGACCGCATGTCCCGAAGGCAACGACCAATAGCTGTTCTTGAAGGCAAGGGGGTGGAAGCTGCGGCTCGATTCGTCCGTGTATGGCCGGGCCCGGCCGGTGATAACCTTGATCGTCCAGGCCAGCATGCTCGCCGTGGCCAGACTCTCCAGGCTCAGGAGCGCCGTTTTTCGCAGAGCGACGTCGTTCCCGATCTCTCCGGCGGCATAAATGGCCGCGGTCAGACCGACCAGGGTAGCTCCATTGCCGCAAAAAGAGAGAAAAGACGAGGCCTTTTCGGTGGTGGAAGTGCGGTGGTCATGGGCCCAGGAACGGATGTCCTGGTCGAAGGCGAAAAGAAGAAGACCGGTTCCCGTGACCGCGGTCAGAGTCAAGAAATCCCGTCCGTCCCAACGCCCAGGAGAGCGCATCACATCCTGGAAATCCCGGCCGAAACGGACAAGGAAGGCGCGGTCGAGTTTGTATTCCTCTTTTGTCTCCGCGGCCCGAGCCGGCGCCCCAACGAATATCGCGAAGGCCAGGAAACCAATGGCCGGGAGCCCAGCCCGTCGCCGGCTTCCGATCTCCATACCGGACTGGCTCATTTTTTATCTTCAGCCTTATCTCCAGCGCTCGCAACCAGTGATTCGATGACTTGAATTGTCCTGTCCGTGGCTCCCTGAAGCGAACAGAGGAGCTCCCGCGCTTTCGTCCCCATCTCTTCCAGCGCCCCCTGGTCCTTCATCAAGAAAATCTTCTCCAGATCGGTCCGGTCCCGGACGACCCGGGCAGCACCCGAGCGGGAAAATTCTTCGGCCAGGAGGGCGAAGTTGTCCATGTGCGGTCCGAAGATGAGCGGTTTTCCATAATAGGCGGGCTCCAGCAGATTCTGGCCGCCGTGAGGAACCAAGCTCCCTCCGATGAATGCCAGGTCGGCCAGGGCATAGAACCTGGCCAACTCGCCGATGGTATCCAGGATAAGGACGTCCCAAGGCCGGTCGGGCCCAGCCTGGGTCCTTCTCACGACGCTCAACGACAGCCCCGCCCCGATCCTCTCAACCTCGGAGGACCTTTCCGGATGACGAGGGGCGATGACCACTCCGAGGTCCTGACGAGACCTTTTGGCTCCCGAAAAAGCCATCAGGATCTCCTCTTCCTCGCCTTTATGTGTGCTCCCCGCGACGATGAGCTTTTTTTGGGGCGAGACCCCGATTTTTCTCCTGAGATCGTCGATCTCCTCGGGGCTCACCACGGGCAACCGGATGTCCGCCTTCAGGTTCCCGGCCACTTCTATTCGCTCGGACGGAATACCGATTTTCTCCAGCTTTCTCCGGTCACTTTCGGTCTGGACGAGGAAGCGGTCAATGGGACTCAACAGGCGCCTGGCCAGGACTCCCAGCCGGCAATATTTCTGGAAGGAGCGTTGGGATATCCTCCCGTTGATCAAGAGCACAGACCGGCAGGTCCTCCTGGCCTGTCGAAGGAGATGCGGCCAAAACTCCGATTCGGCCAGGATGAACAGGCGGGGCCGGAGGGCGTAAAAGAACCTCCGGACGGTCCAACCGAAATCCAGGGGAACCAGGAAAATTGCATCAGCCTCGGGCAGTTTTTCCTTGGCGATCCTGTAGCCGGTGTTGGTCAGGGTTGAAAAATAGACGGGCCAAGAGGGATGTTTTTTCTTGATCTCGGAGACCAGGCGGCGAAGACTCAAGACCTCGCCGACCGAGACGGCATGAACCCAGATGGCCGGCCCTCCCGGGCTGGCCGCCGGGAGCCTCAATCCCAGCCTTTCGCGAAGAAAGAGCCTCTCTTTTCGCCCGAACCTCATCCGGAGGGAATAGACAGGAGCATAGACGAGCAAGACCAGCAAAAGGATGAGAGAATACAGCCCATACACGCCTGCTGACTATACAAGAATAGGCCCAAGCGCGCAAGGGTCCTTGCGGCTGAGATGGAATTCTGCTATCCTTAGACCATTCAATGCCTCTCGGGATTCCAGGTCCATCGAGAGAAAGGAAAAATAAATGGCCGAAGAAAAGCAGGAACAAGCCAAGGACAAGCCGAAGCGGGGTAAGAAGATCAACAAAATGTCCATCTCCGAGGTCGAAAAGGCCCTGGAAACGGCCAAAAACACCCAGGGCGGTCTGATCTCCCGCTATGCCCAGGCGCTCGTCCGCCGGAAGGAGATCCTCGGCCCCGGCAAGTGAGCCCGCCCGCCCCATTCGATTGACCATTTCGCGTTGAATATAAGCGATTTACATTCGGAGAAGGTTCTGCTAAAATGGGAAATCGAATAGGAGGATAAAGAGTGCTAAGTCAAGAACAGAAGACCACAATCATCGAGGACAACCGGCTCAAGGTTGAAGACACCGGTTCTCCTGAGGTCCAGATCGCTCTGCTGAGCGAACGCATCGCTTCCCTCACCAACCACCTCATCACCCACAAAAGGGACTTCACCTCTCGAGTCGGCCTGATGCGGCTCGTCGGCAAGAGGAAAAGGCTCCTCGCCTATCTGAAGAGAGAAGATTCCGCTCGCTACGATGAGTTGATCAAGAAGCTCAACCTACGCAAGTAAGTCGCCATCTGGATATGCCCATGTCTGAAACCATCGTTCTGGATATCAACAACCGGGCCCTCTCCATAGAGATCGGAAAGATCGGTCGGCAAGCCGATGGCTCCGCCCTAGTTCGCTACGGCGAGACCATCATGTTCTGCACCGCGACCTCGAAAAAAGAGGTCAAGGAGATGCGGCCCTTCCTCCCGCTGATCGTCGATTACCGGGAAAACACCTATGCCGCCGGAAAGATTCCGGGCGGTTTTTTCAAGCGTCAGGGCAGACCCTCGGAAAGGGAGATCCTGGTCAGCCGTATGATTGACCGTCCGATCCGTCCCCTCTTCCCGGAGGGATATTTTTTTGACACCCAGATCGTCGCCCTTCTGCTCTCCGCCGACCTGGAGAACGAGCCCGATACGCTGGGCATCATCGGCGCCTCCGCCGCTCTTTATTTTTCCGATATCCCTTTCACGACACCCCTAGGGGCGGTCAAGGTGGGACTGGTCGACGGCCAGTACATGATCAATCCCACAGCCGGCCAGCTCGAAAAGAGCCCCCTCAACATGGTCGTCATCGGCACTGAGCAGGGGATCATCATGATCGAAGCGGAAGCCGTCGAGGTCGAGGACGAGAAGGTCGTCGAGGCCGCCACTCTGGCCCTAGAGCCAATCCGCCGGATCATCGAGGCCCAGAAGGATCTCTTCGGAAAACTCTCCCTCAAGAAACGTGAGTTCACGGCTAAGACCGTGGACAAGGCCAAGGCCGACCAGACGGAGCAGCGGATCGCCGCCGACCTTCTCAAGGCCATCCAGATTCCCGAGAAGAAAGCCAGCGAGGCCGAATCCAAGCGGATCCTCAAGGCGCTGATCGAGGAAATCCCGCCCGAGAACGAGGACGAGATCAGCGCCGCCAAAGAGATCTTCTACAACCTCGAGAAAAAGCTGGTCCGCGACCTGATCTTGAACCAGGGCAAGCGCGCCGACGGGCGCGGATTCGACGAGATCAGGCCGATCTCCATCGAGGTGGGACTGCTCCCCCGCACCCACGGCTCCGCCCTGTTCACCCGTGGCGAGACCCAGTGTCTGGCGACGGTCACTCTGGGGACCTTCGAGGATGTCCAAAGGCTGGACGGCCTTGGAGAAGAGGCGGAGAAACGGTTCATGCTCCACTACAATTTTCCGCCGTTTTCGGTAGGTGAAGTCTCCTTCCTACGCGCCGCCGGAAGGCGGGAGATCGGACACGGCGCCCTGGCCGAAAAATCGATCCTGCCCTCCATCCCCGACGCCGAAATTTTTCCCTATACGATCCGCATCGTCTCCGACATCCTGGAATCCAACGGTTCTTCTTCCATGGCCACGGTCTGCGGGGGTGTCCTGGCCTTGATGGATGCCGGAGTGCCTCTCTCTATGACCGTCGCCGGCATCGCCATCGGGCTGATCACAGAAGGGTCCCGGTATGCGCTCCTGACGGATATCGCCGGCCTGGAAGACCACCTCGGGGACATGGACCTCAAGGTCACGGGCACCGAAAAGGGGATCACGGCCATTCAGCTCGACCTGAAGATCCCGGCTATCAGACTGGAGATCTTTCGCGAAGGCCTGATCAGGGCCCGGAATGCCCGGCTGGAAGTCCTGGGCAAGATGAAGGAGGCGCTTTCTGCGCCACGGCCTGAGATATCCCCTTATGCGCCCCGGATCCTGACCCTCTTCATCAATCCCGAAAAGGTAAGCGAGGTCATCGGGCCGGCCGGAAAGGTCATCAAGAAGATCATCGCCGCCACCAAAGCAAAGATCGACATCGAAGATGGCGGCAAGATCATCATCGCCTCCACAGATGTAGCGGCCGCCGAAAGGGCCCAGGAGATGATCCGCGAGATCACCGTCGAGGCCGAGGTCGGCAAGGTCTACAGCGGGAAGGTCGTGCGCATCGAAGAGTACGGCGCCTTTCTCGAGATTCTCCCCAATATCATCGGGCTTCTCCACGTCTCCGAAATCGCCCACTACCGGGTCCGGAGCGTCAGTGACGTCCTCAAGATGGGCCAGATGCTCGAGGTCAAGGTCATCAGCATCGACGAGGACAACAAGGTCAGGGTCAGCCGCAAAGCCCTCGAGGAGAGGCCCGCAACGATGCCGGATTCCGACAGCGACCGGGAGCGCTTTCCGCGGCGGAAACAGCCGGACGGCGACTCCCGGCGACCGAAAAACAGATCCCGATTTTGAAAACATAAGACGAGGCAGTCATGCCCGGTCTCAGACAGCGAAAAAAAAAGGGTTTCACTCTGGTCGAGATGCTGGTCACCTTGACGATCCTGGCCATCCTGGCCGCCGCGATCATGCCCATCGCTAAGACTGCCGTCAAGCGGGAAAAGGAGATCGAGCTGCGCCGCAACCTCCGGCTCCTCCGCGAGGCCATCGATGCTTATAAAAAGCTGGCCGATGAGAAAAAGATCGAGGTGGAGGAGGACTCGGAAGGTTATCCGCCAGATCTGGAAACTCTGGTCAAGGGAGTCGAGGGAAAAGAAGATCAGGAGCAATCCTTTCCCGGCGCCGGCCGGCCGCCGGCCAAGTCCCGTGAGGAGAAAAAGATCATCAAATTCCTGCGGCGCATACCCAAGGACCCGATGACCGATTCCTATGATTGGGGGCTTCGTTCCTATCAGGACGAACCCGATGATGACGTCTGGGGAGGCGAAAATGTCTATGACGTCTATACCAAAAGCCCCAGGACGGCTTTGGATGGCTCGAAATACAGGGAGTGGTGAAACGATGACCGGGACGCGCGGCCGGTCGCCGAGAGGATTCACGCTCATCGAGATCATGATCGTCTTAGCTCTGATCGGGATCCTGGTCGGGCTGGCGATCCCCCGCTACCAACATGCCCGGCGTCGGGCCCAGGAGGCCGTTCTGAAGGAAGACCTTTTCACTTTGAGAAAATTGATCGACCAGTATTACTCCGATAAGGGAAAATATCCGGCCTCGCTCCGAACCCTGGTCGAGGAAGCATATCTCCGCACTATCCCCATCGATCCGATGACCGGCTCGGCAGACACCTGGCAGGAGATCAGAGATACGCCTTCCTATGAAGAAATGGTCCCCAACATGGAGTTCGGCATCGTCGACGTCCATTCCGGCTCCCAGGCGAAGGCTCTGGACGGCACAACCTACGATACCTGGTAGATCAGCATGGCCAAACGCGCCTCGGGCTATGTCGTGATAATGCTCTTGTTCCTCATCACGGCCATGGCGATCGGCCTGATGGTGGCGGTCCCGGTCTGGCAGACCCAGATCCAGCGGGAAAAAGAAGATGAGCTTATCTTCCGCGGAAACCAGTACGTTGAAGCGGTCCGGATCTTCCAGCTCAAGAATCCCGGCGCTTTTCCCAAGTCCCTTGATGACCTCGTCAAGGAGAAATGTCTCCGCCGTCTTTACAAGGATCCGATGAGCCCCGATGGTACCTGGAATATCATCCTCTTGGCAGCGGGGCTTGCAGCCGGTGCCAAGCAGCGAGGTCCGCAGACCGCAGCCAGCCGTCCAGCGCAAGGTCGGGGTCAGGCTTTTTCGGTTCAAAGGGTCCTGGTCGCCCCAGGAAGTGCCCTGTCCTCGATCCGGAACGCCCAGATCCTCGGCGTCGTCAGTTCGTCCACCCAGAAATCCTTCCGGATCTATAATGCGGAGGAAAGCTATGACAAGTGGCTCTTCTTCTACGGCCACGACCCGAATAGCCCGCCGGAGATCCTGTATTACGGCCGTTCCGTCCGATGAAGTCCGTTCTGATCGTCGCCGGTGAGAATTCTGGAGACAGGCACGGAGCGGACGTTGTCCGCGAGTTCAAGAAGCGCCACCCGGACATCCTCTTTTTCGGGATCGGCGGTCGAAGATTGGCCGAGGAGGGAGTCGAGATCATCTGTCCCATCGAGAGGTTAAGCGCCGTCGGGATCTTCGAGGTCTTGATCCGGCTCCCCCATTTCCGCCGGATCTTCAGCCTTATCAAGAGAGAAACTCAAGCGCGCAATCCCCAGGCCGCCTTCCTCATCGATTCGCCGGACTTCAACCTCCGCCTGGCCAGGATGATGCGC